>OGKS01000046.1_pt1 | contig 55788 bp, 52 predicted proteins | sample 1572491 | NCBI WGS metagenome assembly OGKS01 (sample SAMEA2582153, study PRJEB24529) | metagenome | biome: Human gut stool | place: China | collected 2011
GACAGTCTGGCTATGAAGGTACAATATATCAGTACAATTATGATAATGTAATTTCGTGCGCCCGCATAGCGTCCTGCTGTGCGGGCGTTTTTATATGTCTGCACCTTGGGACAATTTGTCCCAAAGCAGCCAGTCCCGGCTGCCGATCCCCGCCGTTCCTCCGTTCTGTTCACCCACCCACACATGAACCGAATGGAGGAAATACAAATGACGACCATCAATCTGAAGGACTTTTACGCTTGGTACACCCATGATGAATACATCGAAGTTTCCGACGAAGTGGCCGCCGAGCTGAAGGCGGACAAGCTGTATGAGGCAGCCCATCAGCGGCGCACGACCCGCAACAAGGCGCAGTATTCCCTCGACTGTGACGATGGGATCGAATACTCGGCCTGCCTGCATGAGCCGACGCCGCAGGAGCTTCTGGATCGTATGGAGCTGTTCGTCCACCTGTGGAACGCCCTCAACTCTCTGCCGGAGGTGCAGGGCGTCCGGGTAGAGGCGCATCTGATTCTCGGCAAGAGCTATCGCCAAATCGCTCGGGAGCAAGGCGTTGACAAGAGCGTTGTCCGGCGCTCGGTGAAGCGCGGCATGGCTGCTATGAAAAGATATTTGAAAAAAGTTCTGTAAGTGAGGCTCCATTTGTCCGATTTTTGTCCTTGGTATATGAGAGGTAGTTTTCGCCTCTCCGCAGCAAAGTAGTTGATGCTCCGTCACGGATCGTCGCTGTCCGCTGTGAGGGAGCGCCGCATTGAATATGAGCTGTCTTATGACAGGCCAACAGGAGCGGGTGCGGCGCTCCCGCCTTTCAAAAACACCTTGGGACATTTCGTCCCAAGGTCATAAGCCGCAGGCCAGCGCTTTTATGAGGCGCTGGCCTTTCCCTGTTGCCGAGAATTGAAAAGGAGGTCTTTATGCAGCAGAGAAAACAACATACCGCATTTGCTGTGGATGGCTACGCCATCACCGCCAGCTTTGCAGACTGCAAAAATGCGGCAGCGCTCCATCATATAAAGCAGATTTTACTATCTTCCTTTGCCAACAATACGGCAAAAAATAGCTCCGGCGACATCCTTGCAATCCCTCCCGAACAGAGGGATAATAATAGTGGGGGTAGTCCCTATGTACCTTGAAAACTTCATATTCCCCGCGTATTGATTGCGTTTTTTCATTGACCCATCGACAAATGAAAGGACGGATCAATATGATAGAAAACAGAATGATGACAGGTAATCGGGTTGATTGCCTATACCGCGTGTCCACCGACAAGCAGGTGGACTACAACGACAAAAGCCAAGCCGACATTCCCATGCAGCGCAGAGAGTGCCATCGCTTCTGTGAAAAAATGGGCTGGACGATTGTTCACGAGGAGCAGGAGGACGGCGTGTCCGGGCATAAGGTTAGAGCCGAAAACCGGGACAAGCTGCAAATCATCAAGGAACGAGCCAAACAGGGAAAATTCGATATTCTGCTTGTGTTCATGTTTGACCGCATCGGGCGTATCGCTGACGAAACGCCTTTTGTGGTGGAATGGTTTGTTAAGAACGGCATCCGGGTCTGGAGTACGCAGGAGGGTGAGCAGCGTTTTGATAATCACACGGACAAGCTCACCAACTACATCCGCTTCTGGCAGGCTGACGGCGAAAGCGAAAAGACTTCAATTCGCACAAAAACCGCTCTCGGCCAGCTTGTCGAGGACGGCGGTTTCAAGGGCGGTCTTGCTCCTTATGGGTATGACCTTGTAAAGAGCGGGCGCTTCAATAAACGCAAGCACGAGGTTTTTGAGCTGGCTGTCAACGAGGCCGAGGCCGCTGTGGTACGGATCATCTTTGACAAATATGTGCATGAGGGTTTCGGTGCTCAACGGATCGCCACCTACTTAAATAACCTCGGCTATCGGGCGAGAACGGGTAAAATGTGGCATCACGCCAGCGTCCGGGGTATCATTTGCAATCTGACATATACCGGGGTGCTTCGCAGCGGTGAAAGCCGCTCCCAAACGCTGCCCCACTTGCAGATCATAACGCCGGAGCTATTCGAGGCCGCACAGCACATTCGTACCTCCCGTGCCAACTCCGCCGAACAGGAACGGCGTGTACCGCTGAATACCCGTGGCCAGTCCTTGCTGGCCGGGAATGTCTTTTGCGGGCATTGTGGCTCTCGGCTGGCGCTCACCACCAACGGCAAGGCTTATCCGTGCAAGGAAGATGCTCACCGCATTGTAAAGCGTGTGCGGTATATCTGCTACGGCAAGACACGCAAGCAAACCGAATGTGACGGGCAGACTGGCTACACAGCGCATATTCTTGACGGTATCATTGATAAGGTGGTGCGGCAGATCTTTGAACGGATGAAAGCGATCCCCAAAAGCGAGATCGTCAATATCCGCTATCGTGAAAAGATGGAAGAACGGAAGGCACTTCTCAAAAGTGCAAAATCGGACTACGCCAAGGCTGCCGCCGAGCTTGATACGCTCCGGGCAGAGGTCATTAAATCCCTCCGGGGCGAAAGTGCTTTTTCGCAGGATTTGCTCAGTTCCTTGATTGCGGATAATGAGAAAAAATGTCTTACCATTCAGCACACTATGGAGGTAGCGCAGGCGGCCTACGACGAGGGACAGGCCATGCTGGACGCCTTAAACGCTCAGTATGACGATATTATTTCATGGGCGGATATGTACGACAGCGCCAGCACGGAGTCAAAGAAAATGATTGTGAGCTGCCTGATCCGGCGTGTGGAGGTGTATCGGGACTATCGGCTGCATATCGACTTCAACATTGACTTTGAGCAGTTCAGCGCTGGGCTGGACATTTCGGCAATCGCCGCATAAGAAAAGCCCACTTCAAAAGAGAAGTGGGCATAAAACAAAAAACTTGCTTTTTTCAAAGCAAGCATTTATTAAGAATACTCAGCGCACCCGATTGGTGGAGATAAGCGGGATCGAACCGCTGACCCCCTGCTTGCAAAGCAGGTGCTCTACCAACTGAGCTATACCCCCAAGGTATATGCAAGCAAGAATAATTTTAACCTTGCCAAAACGTCGGCGTTAATCAAAACGCTTATAAAGAATATCATTGTCTTGAAAATTTGTCAACGATTTTATTGAATATTCGGTAATTTTTTGTTGCAAAACGAAAAAACGCAAAAAATCACATTTGCAAGTATGATTTTACGACGTTGCCGAGTGCTTCAGCGTTTTTTGAATACTGTTTATTCGTAATCAGCAGGTTTTTCAGCCCGATCCAATACGCTTTGATAAGTTGAGCGTCGCGCATATTCAAAACGGTGATGAAGTTGTCCAGCACGAACACGAGTTCCTTTCTTGTATCAAGGTCGAGTTTGCTGTCCTTAACCGCCGTGATTTGCGTTTTGACGTAATAATCGGCTTGTTCGGACAGGGCGGCGTTGACCTCGATACGTTTTTCGTCGCGAAGTTCGAAATCGGCTTTTTCGTCGTCGGAAAGGAGCGTCAGCACTGCTTCCTTAAAGGGGGCGATGATGCCGTTGATAAACCCGACGTAGCTGTCGTTTTTGTCGTCGGCGCGGTAAAAATCCTGCACGAATTTCACGAAATCGCGACGGCCTTCGTCGAAGTCGAGAAGCAGGCAAAGTATGAGCGCGACGCGCTTTCTCAAAGACGCGGGAAGACGGAAAATCGTCGCCGTACCGAGGTTTACGATGGCGCGGTTGTATTCATCGTCGTAATCGAAATTGAAACGGCAATCGTAGGCGAGTTTTTTAAGCTCGTCATAATACGCCATACACCTTAAAAGCATACGGATTTTCTGGTTGGACATTATGAGTTTGCTGCCGATAAACTCGTCGCACTGGGCGGAGAATGCGGCAACCGCTTCGTTATTGTAATCGATATTCATATTCTCACCGAAAGATATTATATTATGAAACCGCCGAAAAATCAAGCGCGAAAAGGACAAAAAGAAATCCGCCCAAAAAGCGGATTATACATCAAGGTTTTCGTATCTGAAAACTTCATCGTCCAGAAACTGCGCCGCCGTCATATCGAATGCGGAAGCAATCTGAACAATCGTGTCAAGAGTTACCGTTTTGTTTTTGCAGGTCATTATGCAGTGCATCGTGCCGTGAAAAATCCCCGAGTTTTGTTCAAGACGATATAAGGTCATATCGCGTTCCTTCAACAGAGATTGGATTCTGATTTTTACCGCTTCGCAACTTGTCATAAACTCACCTTGTGAGTAAAGTTTAACAATTATGCATATAAATATACACAGATAAATCTGCATAGTTGGTTGCATTTTATTTTAAAAGGTGTTATTATGAAGATAAATCTGCGTATAAGGAGGAAAATATGGAATTCAAGGTAGATAAGAAAATCAGCGAGAATATCACTGTTTGTAAAACCAACTTAACAATTAACAAATATGCGGTTGTTTTCGGGGAGTTGGATAAACCCGTTTTCGTCGCATTAAGGAAAAGCAAAATATCTGCGATAAAAGTTGCTGAAAAAGCGTTAAAAAAAACAACGGCTTAAACACCGTTGTTTTTTATTTGTCGTTTTTATTTCTTTGCGATGCACTCGACCTCGACCAGAACGTTTTTGGGAAGTTTGCTGACTTCCACGCAACTTCTTGCGGGATAGGGCGCGACGAAATACGACGCGTAAATTTCGTTGAACGTCGCAAAGTTGGAAAGGTCGGTAAGGAAAGCCGTTGTTTTCACGACGTTTTCAAAGCCCATACCCGCCTCGTTCAGAACCGCTTTCATATTTTCAAAAACCTGTTTGCTCTGGTTGACGATGCCGTCCGCGACGTCGCCGGTTGCGGGGTTTACGGGGATATTGCCCGACACGTACAAAGTGTCGTCGACGAGTACCGCCTGCGAGTACGGTCCGATTGCTTTGGGCGCATTGCCGCTTTCGATTTTGACTTTCATAATTTATTTACTCCTTATTATAAACGATATACGTCCATTATAAATCGGCGGCGGGCAAAAAGTCAACCCGCGATTTTGTTGATTTTTCGGGCGCAAAATAGTATATTGTGTTTATAAAACATCAAGGACGTATTTATGGACGTAAAAGAATTTCTGAATAAATCGTACACTGCTTATCACGCCGTGAGGAACGGCGCGGAAATGCTTGAAAAAGAGGGCTTCAAAAAACTTGATATGAAAGACGTATGGCGTCTTGAAAAAAACGTCGGCTATTACGTCATCGAAAACGGGACGAGCCTGTTCGCGTTCAAAGCGGGCGAAAATCACGTTTTCAACGTGGTGGAAAGCCACACCGATTCCCCATCGCTCAAAGTCAAGGGCAATAAACTTATCGACAGCGCGGAAGGGAAAAGGCTTAACGTCGAAAAGTACGGCGGACTTTTGCTGTATAGTTTTCTGGACGCGCCGTTGAAAGTCGCTGGACGGATTGCATATTCGGACGGCGGCGAAGTGAAAACCGAAGTCGTCGAAAGCAAATACAACGTCGTTATCCCAAGCCTTGCCATTCATCATAATCCCGACGCGAATACGAAACTTGCGCTGTCGGTGCAAAAAGATATGCTGCCGCTCCTCGGCGGCGCGAAAGACGTGTATTCCACGCTCACCGACAAAGACGTTATCGACGCCGACCTTTTCGTGGTGCCGGCGACAAGCGCGTTTTCAGGCGGCGTAGGCGACGAGTTTTTGTGCGCGCCGAGACTTGACAACCTTTTGAGCGTGTATTCGTCGCTGAACGCAATCATAAATTCAACCCCGAAAGACATCGCCGTCTGCTGCTGTTTCGACAATGAAGAAGTTGGCAGCGAAACAAAGCAAGGCGCCGCATCCAATATTTTAAATACGCTTTTAAGGAAGATAAACCGTGCGTTTATGAAAAACGACGACGATTTCACCTTTGCGACGGAAAACGGCGTTTTACTGTCGTCGGACAACGCGCACGCCGTGCATCCGTCCTTCCCCGAAAAGAGCGACGTTACGGAAAAAGTGTATCTTAACAAGGGCGTCGTCATAAAGCATCACGTCAATTATTCCACCGACGCTTTGTCGTCCGCCGTCGTGAAAACCCTGCTCAAAAAGGAAAATATCGAGGCGCAGGATTATTACAATAATTCCGACGTGCGTTGCGGGAGCACAATCGGGCTCGTTACAAGCGCCGACCTTAATATGAACGCCTGCGACGTGGGTATCGCCCAGCTTGCGATGCATTCCGGCGTGGAAACGGCAGGCGCGAGCGACGTCGAAAAAATGCAAAAGTTTATGACCGCTTTCATGAACGCCGCTTTCTCAAAAACCGAAAACGGTGTAAAAATCAACTGATATGTACGAAGTATATCTGAAAAAAGGCGAAGAAAGGCGCATACTTTCGGGACATTCCTGGGTGTATGCGAACGAAGTGCAGGAAATCAAAGGCAAGGATAAAAACGGAAGTCTTGCCACCGTCTTCACGCACGATAAAAAATATATCGGAAAAGGATATATCAATCATTTGTCGAAAATTCTTGTGAGGATTTTCATCAGAAACGACGATATCGACGACGAAGAGTTTTACAAAAAACGCATAAAAGCCGCAAACGATATGAGAATCGCTTTGGGCTTCGACGACGCGTACCGTATGGTGTTTGCCGAAAGCGACGATCTTCCCGCGCTCATTATCGACAAATACGCCGACGTGCTTGTCATGGAATGTTTGTCGCTGGGCATTTCGCAAAGGAAAAACCTTATCGTGAAATGCCTTGTCGATTTATTTCACCCGAAAGGTATTTTTGAAAAAAGCGAAGCGCAGGTGCTGAAAAAAGAAGGCATCCCCGAAACGCAGGGCGTATTGTACGGCGAAGTGCCCGAAAAAATCGTAATTTCCGAAAACGGCGTGAAAATGTACGTTGACGTCAGAAACGGTCAAAAGACGGGATATTTTCTGGATCAGAAAGAAAACCGCATGGCAATCCGCCGTTACGCAAAGGACAAAACCGTGCTTGACTGCTTCTCGAACTCGGGCGGATTTTCGATTAACGCCGCAACCGTCGCAAAGGAAGTAACCGCCGTCGATATTTCGGAAATTCAGGTGAAAGCGGTGCTTGAAAACGCCGCGTTGAACGGGTTTAAGAACGTGAACGCCGTATGCGCGGACGTGTTTGAATACTTGCGACTCAAAAAACGGGAAAACAAAAAGTACGGCGTTGTCGTGCTGGACCCGCCCGCGTTCACGAAAAGCGCGGCGGAAGTAGGCGACGCGTACAGGGGATACAAGGACATCAACGTTCTGGGGTTGAAACTTGTCGAAAAGGGCGGATATCTCGTCACGTCTTCCTGCTCGCACTACATGACGCCGACGCTGTTTCAGAAAATGATTGTCGAAAGCGCGAAAGAAAGCGGCAGGCGGGTGCGCCTTGTCGAAATCAGAACGCAGTCGCCCGACCACCCGTCCCTTCTTTTCATGGACGAAACGCAATATCTTAAATTTTACGTACTGCGCGTCGATTGAAACGACGGCATAGATTGACTTTTCAAAAGCATGGTGCTAAAATATATTTACTCCGCAAGAGCAACATCGACGGGGCATCAAAACAGTAAGTAATAACATTGAGCATCGGAACTGTAAAATGGTTTAACGCGACGAAAGGTTTCGGCTTCATCGCAAACGATGAAGGCGGCGATGACGTTTTCGTACATTTCAGCGCAATTCAGGGCGATGGTTACAAGACGCTTAAAGAAGGACAAAAAGTTTCTTTCGACGTGGAAGCCGATCCGAAAAACGCCGCAAAACTTCGCGCAATAAACGTAGTGGCAAAATAGTGCATACAACCGACGGCAATGCTGTCGGTTTTTTATTGCAATCGCTTGAAAAACAAGTTTACATTTGGTAAACTTAACTTATAAACTATAAAACGAATCGGAGGCATTTATGTGCGACACAATCGTGGCAACCCCCGCTTACACCAAAAACGGAAAAATGCTTTTTGCGAAAAACAGCGACAGAAGTCCCAACGAGCCGCAGTTTTTACAGCATATCCCGGCGAAGGATTACGACCTTCAAAAAACGCCGACGCTTGCGCTTACTTACGTTGCGGTGCCGCAGGTCGAACATACCTTTGAAATCACGATTTCCCGTCCGAGTTGGATGTGGGGCGCGGAATTCGGCTTCAACGAGTTCGGGCTGAATATCGGCAACGAAGCGGTGTTCACGAAAGAAAAGTACGTAAAAACCGACGGCGTAACGGGTATGGATATGCTGCGCCTGGCTCTTGAAAGGTGCAGGAGCGCGAAAGAAGCCCTTGACTTTCTGACCGAGTTTATCGAAAAATATCCGCAGGGCGGGAATTGCGGATACGGAAAGAAATTTTATTATCACAACTCTTTTCTGATTGCCGACTCGTCGGACGCTTACGTTCTGGAAACCGCGGGGAAATACTGGGTATGGAAAAAGGTGAAAGACTACTTTGCGATATCCAACTGTCTGTGTCTTGAAAACTATGACGAGTGCAGCGCAGGGCTTGTCGAAAACGCAATCAAAAACGGCTGGTGCAAGTCAAAAGCCGACTTTAACTTTGTAAAATGTTATACTGAACCCTTGTTTACGAAATTTGCAAAGGGCAGGGAACGCCGCGTAAAAGCGATGGAGTTGCTGGGCGAAGGCGCGCCCGACGTTAAAAAGTTTATATCGATTTTGCGCTCTCACGCAGGGAAGGCGGAGCGCGGATATCAGGAAGTCGGCAGCATTTGTATGCACGCGGGCGGCGTTATCGGCGACCAGACGACGGCAAGTTACGTTGCGGAAATCGACGGCGCGGAGAGCGTGTATTTCGTCACCGGCGCGTCGTTGCCGTGCATAAGTTTGTTTAAGCCGTACGTCCTTGGAAAAAACGAGCACGTCGCGGAAGACGGCGAAGATAAAAAAGGCGTCGGATATTGGCTGACGCACGAAAAAATGCTGCGCTATTTCATCAGCGGCACGCTTTTGACAAACGAGATTATCGAAAAAGGAAGGGCTGCCGAAAACGAGTGGATCGACAGGTTTTTATCCGCCGGGAAGGAAGACCGCGTCGCAATTTCCGAGGACGCCTTCGAGCAGGACGAACGGCTTGTCTTAAAACAACTTGACGACGCCCGTACAAAACAAATCTCGTTCACGAGAGGCGGCGCGTATTACAGGATTTTCTGGAAAAACAAAACAAAAAAACTGTATGAATTTATCAAAAAAGAAAATAAGGAAAAGTAATAATACTTAATTAAATTAAAAACCGCCGATCGGCGGTTTTTCTTATTTCTTAAAAAGCGAAACAAGCATATTTATGACGATTTTACGCATGCGGTTGTAGTCGATATAAGAGTGCTTATCGAAAACCTTTTCGTGGGCGTAGGACTGCACGGTTTCCATCGCAAGGTGGACGCGTTCAAAAATATCCTCGCGGTCATAGCCCAAAGAGCGGAGTTTTGCGACGAACCTCATCGTCATATCGTTTTCAAGCGCCATAAATTTGTCGCGCACGGTTTTGTCCGTGGACGAAAGGGAGTGCAATGCCTCGTGAATGGCGGCGTTGTTTTCGTGCACTGTAACGGCGTTGTCGATGGAGTGCGTGATGATAAAATCGAAGTCCACGGGGGCGGTGATTTTGTCGAACATTTCAAACACGGGATAAAACACGTTGTCGACGTAAATGTCCAGCACCTCGATGAGAATATCGCGTTTGTCGTGGAAATATCCATAGACGATGCCCGTGGAAACGCCCGCTTTTTTTGCGATTTCCGACGTATTCGTGTTGAAATAGCCGTCCTTTGCGAAAAGTTCGTACCCGGCTTCGATAATCCTGTTCTTTTTGTCGATCGAGCGCTTTTGTTGCGGCTCGCGTACTTCCTGTGACATATTTTTTACCTCTGAAACATTATACATTATTTTCAATGAAAAAGCAAAACAAAACGCCGTCAAAAAATATGAAAAATATTTCAGATTTTGTTAAAAAGGGTTGACAAACTATTCTCAAGCGCATATACTAACCTTGCAAATATGAAAGAAAATTCATATTCACATAATTCGGAGGTGGCTTATGCCGTTGGTAGTAGCACCCGTCGGCAAGGACGTGAGAGTCGTGAAAATTCTTGCGGACGAGAAAACGAAAAAACATCTTGAAAACCTTGGTATTACGATCGATTCCGTTATCCGCGTAATATCGGCAAGCGGGGGCAGTGTTATCTGTGTCGTAAAAGACGGTAGGCTCGCTCTCGACAAAGAAATGGCAACAAAAATCCTTATTGCATAGGAGGCATATATGGAAAAGAGATTAAGCGAATTTTCGATTGGCGAAACCGGCGTGATTCGTCTTGTCGGCGGCGACGGCAAGATAAGACGTCGTTTGTTCGATATGGGAGTTACTCCCGGCGCGGAAGTGTATTTGAGAAAACGCGCTCCGCTCGGCGATCCCATCGAAATTACTTTAAGGGGTTATGAACTCACTCTTCGAAAAAGCGAGGCGGACGTCGTAACGATGGAGGTTTAAGCATGAAAAAGTTTGCACTTGCGGGAAACCCGAACTGCGGTAAAACAACCTTATTCAACTCCCTGACGGGTTCGACCGCGCACGTCGGCAACTGGCCGGGCGTAACGGTCGATAAGCGCGAAGGAACGTACAAAAAGTGCGCCGAACCCGTGTCGATCGTCGACCTTCCGGGCATTTATTCGTTGTCGCCTTACACGCCCGAAGAAGTCATTTCCAGAAACTTCATTCTTGACGAAAAGCCCGACTGCGTCATCAATATCGTCGACGCGACAAACCTTGAACGCAACCTGTATCTGACCACTCAGATTATGGAAATCGACGTGCCTATGGTCATCGCGCTCAACATGATGGACGAGGTCGAAAAACAGGGCGACAAAATCGACGCGACAAACCTTGAAAAGAAAATCGGCATTCCCGTCGTACCCATTTCCGCGCTGAAAGAAAAAGGGCTTGAAGAACTTATGAAACGCGCGTACGACGCGTCCAACGAAAAGCGTCAGGGCAAAACCGTTCTCGAAGGAAGTGCGCTCATGCACCTTATCGGCGACTGCAAAATCGCGCTCGAAGGTCAGGGCGTCGACAACGCTTTGTTCCACGCGATTAAACTTGTGGAACTTGACGAGCTGGAAGTAAAAGCGCATCCGCAATCGACGGCTATGGTCGAAGAGTTCAAAAAGACTTTCTCCGACGACACTTTCGGCAGCGACTTCGAGGCGCTTGTCGCGGACAGCAGATATAAATATATCTCCAAGCATTATTCGTCCGTACTTACAAAGAGCGAACAAAGACAAAAGGAAAAACTTTCGCGTTCGGACAAGGCGGATAAAATCCTTACTCATAAGGTATGGGGTATCCCCATCTTCCTTGTAATACTGTTTCTGGTATTCCACCTTACGTTTGCGGAAGACTTTTTGTTCCTCGGCGCGGGCGGCGAGTTCGATAAGAAAGCGGTGGCTTATGACGTAAATAAAAACGTAATCGAAGTTACCGAAGACACCTACGATCCCGATAACGTGAAATACTACGACGCGGACGGCAACGAAGCCGAACTCACCTTTGAAAATGGCAAGCTCGCGTTGGTCGAGGCAAAACCCTTCGTGTTCACCGGCGACGGAAAGAAAGTCCTTGTCGAAAACGCGGCGGAACTGCCCGAAGGCACAAAATTCTATGCCGACGAAAAGGGCAAATGGGAAGTAACCATCGAAGCAACCCAATTCGTGTACTGGAAAAACAGCCTCGGCGAAATTATGAGAATTTCGGCAGGCGACGCTAAAAACCTTGCGGAAGGCACTAAGATTTACGCCGACGAAGAATTGACTCACGAGGTTACTCTGAACGCCGACGGCGAGGTCGAAGGATATGCGGACATAGAAACGGAATACGAATCGGCATTCGTGTCGGGCATCGACGAGTTCTGCGCGGGAATTTCCGCGGCAACCTTCTTCGGATATGAAGAAAGCGTTTACGGTCCCGGTGTAATCCTTGCGAACCTTCTCAATACGTTCACCGACTTTTTAAGCACCTGCATCAACGAAGGACTTGTGAAATCGGGCGCACCCGACTGGCTTACGGGGCTTATCGTTGACGGTATCTTCGGCGGCTTGTTCGCGGTACTCGGCTTCTTGCCTCAGATTCTTTTGCTGTTCCTGTTCTTCTCGATTCTGGAAGACAGCGGATATATGGCGCGCGTAGCGTTCATCCTTGACAGAATTTTCAGAAGATTCGGTCTTTCGGGCAGGGCGTTCATGCCGATGATTATGGGATTCGGGTGCTCCGTTCCCGCGTTCATCAACACCCGTACGCTTGCCGACGAAAAGGAACGCGTCGCGACAATCAGGGTTATTCCGTTTTTCAGTTGCGGCGCAAAACTGCCGATTCTTACGGCAATCGCGGGCGGTATCGCAACTATGACGGGGCTTAAAAATCCCGACGTAATTACTTATTGTATGTACATTCTGGGCGTAGTCGTCGCAATCGCTTGCGTGCTGCTTATGAGAGCGACCACGATGAAAGGCGACGTTCCCCCGTTCATTATGGAATTGCCCGCATACCACGTGCCGCAACCCAAAAACCTTATGTTGCACCTGTGGGATAAGACGAAACACTTTGTCAAAAAGGCTTTCACGATTATCCTTGCGTCGACAATCGTTATCTGGTTCATGAGCCATTTCAGCTGGAACTGGAATTACCTGGAAGACACGCAGATGAATCAGAGTATCCTTGCGGGTATCGGCGGAATTATCAGACCTTTGTTCACCCCGTTGGGATTCGGCTCGCAGCTTGCAAATAGTTTCGGTTGGGTATTCGCGGACGCGGCAATCACCGGTCTTATCGCAAAAGAAAACGTTATCGCGACGTTCGGTACTCTTGCGGCTTGCATAGTCGGCGGAATGATTGACGTGGAAGCGGACGGCGGTCTGATGGCAGTCGCGGAAATGATCAGAGCAACCGGCATCGGCGTTCCCGGACTCATCGCGTTCATCGCGTTCAATATGCTGACAATCCCCTGCTTTGCGGCAGTCGCAACGGCAAAGGCGGAACTTCCCTCAAAGAAGTCGTTCAGAAATACCTTGCTGTTCTGGATCGGCACGAGCTATATCGTGGCAATGATGATTTACCTTATCGGCAGCTGGTGGTGGACGGTGTTCATCTTCGCGGCAATCTGGGCGGCAATCATTACGCTGATCGTGCTTGACAACAAAGGCAAAATCGACGTAAACGGCTTTTTCAAAAACCTTAAAGGTAAAATGAGAAAAGCAAAGGAGTAATAATATGTGGTCGTGGCTTGCACCGTTAATCGGAATATTATGCGCGCTGTTCGTGGTGAGCGTTATCGTCTGGAACCGCGCGCGCAAAAAGAAAGGAAAATCGTCCTGCGGGAGCGGTTGTGTGGGCTGCCCGTGCTGCAACTCCTGCAACGGTCGGGACGCCGAGTTGAAAAAACGCGAAGAAGTCAAAAATAAAAATAACAACGAAAGTTCATTATAATTATAGTAACATTTGTCCCTCTCTGATAAAAATCCCCACGCAAATTGCGCGGGGATTTTTTATATCGTTTCGGGTTAGAAATTCGTGTTATTTCAGTTTTATGAAATCGTTGAAAAGCGAGGGAGCGTCGGCGTAAAACACGCCGGTGTCGGTTGCCGTTTTTTCATTGAAGTCGTTGTTTTCGCCAAGTTTTTCGCGGGAAGAATACATAAGAAACGGCACGGGATTTCTTGAATGAGTTTTGATTGAACAAGGCGTCGGGTGGTCGGGCAGAAACATCAGCGCAAAGTCTTCGTGTTTTGCCGTCAATCCGTTTACAATCGTCCCGATTATGTCTTTATCAATCATTTCGATGCTGTAAACCTTGCGTTCGGCATCTCCGCGGTGTCCGCATTCGTCGGGTGCTTCCACGTGGATATAGCAGAAATCGTTTGTTTCAAGGGCTTTGAGAGCGGCTTCTCCCTTGCCCGAAAAGTTAGTGTCCCAGTTGCCTGTCGCACCGTTTACTTCGATAACGTCCATGCCTGCGCCTTTGCCGATACCTTTCAGCAAATCGACCGCCGAAATCATTGCGCCGCGAAGGGAAGTTTTGTCGACGAACTGGGTGAGCGCGGGCTTCACGCCGCCGCCCCAGAACCATATGCAGTTGGCGGGATTTTTGCCTTCTTTTTTACGCTTTTCGTTTATCGGGTGGTTTTCAAGCAGCGCATAGGATTTTTCGTAAAGGTCAAGGAACAAATCCTTGTAAACGCCTTTCGGGAGATAGTCCTTGATTTTCCTGCCCGTTATGTCGTGCGGCGGGGTAACTTCGTCGTCCACGACGCCGTGGTTTATAATCAGGCAATGGCGATAACTGACGCCCGGATAAAAATGCAGGGAGTCCGTTTCCAGATGTTTTTTGATGTGCGCGACAAGCACCGCGGCTTCCGCCGTCGATATTCCGCCCGCGGAATAGTCGACCATCGTTTTGTCCGAAAAGTTTTTTTCCGTGGAGAGCGTGACAAGATTCATTCTGTACGCGACGTCGGTATCTTTCATATCGACGCCTATGCTGAGCGCTTCCAACGGTGAACGTCCGCTGTAATACTTTTCGGGGGCGTAGCCGAGCACGGCAAGGTTTGCGACGTCGCTTGCCGGCTTAAACCCGTCGGGCACCGTTTTCACAAGCCCGATTTTTGCGGTTTTTGCAAGTTTTCTCGCGTTTTCGATGTTTGCTTTTTCAAGGGGAGTACCCGAAATCGACGGTATATATTCGTCCGCCATTCCGTCGCCCAGAACGATAACGTACTTCATACGGATAAAGTATAAATCAATTATCTTGCGTTTGTCAAACGAACGCGAAGATTGCGGCGCCTTAAAACATAATAAAATCTGCTTGCGTAAGCGAATAAAAGAATATATAATATATATACTTGTTGAAACGGTAAAATTTATGGCAGAAAGCAAAGAAAAACTTCAAAAACTGCCGCTTGGCGAAATCAAGCCTATGGGCTGGCTCAAACGGGAACTCGAATTGCAGGCGACGGGGCTTACCGGACGTCTGGACGAGTTATGGGACGACGTTTCCAAAAAATCGGCGTGGCTCGGCGGTCACGGCGAGGCGTGGGAGCGCGGTCCGTATTACCTTGACGGGCTTGTTTCGCTTGCGTATCTTCTGGACGACCGCCGTCTTATCGACCGCGTCGGATTATGGATTGAAAAAATCCTGTCGTCGGTTGACGCCAGCGGGTTTTTCGGACCTGCGCGCACGGTTGACTGGTGGCCGCGTATCCTTGCGCTTCGCGCGCTCTGGTCGTATTACGAAGTTACCGGGGACAAGCAGATTCCGCCGTTTGTAAGAAACTTTTTCAAGTACGAATTCAATAACCTTGACGAGCAACCTTTTTACGTATGGGCTGCCGCAAGGTCGTTTGAACAATTTATCCCGATGAAACGACTTTTCGACGAAACGGGCGACGAGATGATAAATCAACTTGTCGATAAAATCGTGGACGGCTCGTACGACTGGTTTTCGGTTTATGAAAAATTCCGTTATAAAAAACCCGCCTCGACTTATCTCAGCCGCGGCATTATAAATTTCGGCGCGAAAGTGGGCGCAAACGCCGACAAAAAACGGAAATACGGCGCAATGCCGCAAAAAAAACAGATGAGCGCGCATAAAATCATGGCGCACAACAAACTGCCCACCGTAAGAAAACTTATGCTTTTGCACGGCGTGAACAACGCGATGGCGGTGAAATATCCCGTTTTGCTGAACGATTTCCGTCCCGATCCCGAACTTGTGCTGTTGTCGAAAAGGACGGTTGAAAACCTTATGAAATATCACGGCACGGCGGCGGGCGTATTCACGTCGGACGAGACGCTGGACGGCACGAATCCGTCAAAGGGCGTCGAACTTTGCACGGTGGTCGAGTTTATGCGAAGCCTTGAAACGCTTGTCGAAAAAACGGGCGACACTTATTACGCCGACTTGTTGGAACTTAATTGTTTCAACGCGCTTCCCGCAACGATTACCAAAGATTATACGGCGCATCAGTACGTCCAGCAGCCAAACGCCATTGCGGCAAACCGTAGGAAACGCGACTTTTTCAACGTGCGCTCCGACGGCACCGTTTACGGACTGGAACCCAATTACGGCTGTTGCACGGCAAATATGCATCAGGGTTTCCCGAAATTCACGGAAAATCTTTGTTACAAAACCGACGAAGGATTTTGCTTTATGGTATATTCCCCGTGCAGAATTTCGACGCTTTTCAAAGGCGTAAGGGTTATTCTGAACGAGTCCACCGATTATCCTTTCAAAAACAAGTCGAAAATTGTTGTGGAGTCGGTGTCGGGCAATCCCGAAATCAAGTTTTCCTTCCGCGTGCCGCAATACACGAGCCTCGAAGTGCTGGTAAACGGCAAAAAAGTCGTGTCGGGCGACAAGGGTATCATCGCTTTCAAGAAAAAGGTCGAAGCGGGCGACGTCATCGAACTTTTGTTCGATATGCCGCTTACGACGGTCGTGAATCCCGACAAGTCGATAAGTTTTCGGAAAGGAACGTTGCTTTTTGCGACGAAACTTCGCGCAAAGTGCGATACGCGCGGCAAAATCCCGTTTTGCGACTACGAATACAAGACGGTTTCGCAGTGGCGCACATTGCCCGAACTTCAACATAAAAAACATTTGACCGTCATAGAAACGACGGAAAGGGAGGTGCCGGCGATGCCGTTTGACGAGGACAATCCCTCCGTCGAAATCACGTATCGCGCGCGCTACGTCCAGAACTGGAACGAGGTCAAAAACAGCGCGGGGAGAGTGCCCCGCCATGCAAGGTACGGCAAGGAAACGTTTGAGCGCACCCTTGTACCGTACGGTTGCACAAGAATACGAATTTCCCACCACCCCGTTTTTAAGTGAAATAATAAGCGTCTTTGCGACTACGTGGTCGGTATTTTTTCAGTTACGTACTTTTATGTACGCGCCTTCAAAAATCCGCCCCTGTTGTCACAAATACACTCATTCTTTCACTTAAAAAGACGAAAGGTGCGACTACGCGGTCGGTATTTTTTCAGTTGTGTACTCTTATGTACACGCCCTCAAAAATCCGTCCCTGTTGTCACAAATACACTCATTCTTTCACTTAAAAAAAGAGAAAAAATAAAAAAGAAATCTACATATTTTGTAAGGAGAAACTTATGAAAATAACTACAAAGTGGGGCGAAAAGATTGATAAAAACAATCCGTTGCCCGAGTATCCCCGTCCGCAATTCGAGCGTGACAGTTTCATCAACTTAAACGGCGTTTGGAGTTATCTCATTTCCAAAAAGAAAACCGAAATTCCCACGGCGTTTGAAGGAGAAATCGTCGTGCCGTTCTCGCCCGAGTGCCAACTTTCGGGGGTTGAACGCGTCGTTATGCCCGACGACTTTTTGTATTACGAACGGGAATTCGACCTTCCCGAAGAGTTTATAAAAGGTCGCGTCATTCTGAACTTCGGCGCGGTGGATTATATCGCGAAAGTTTACGTCAACGGCAAGTACGTGGGCGCGCACAAAGGCGGATACAACCCCTTTTCTTTTGACATCACCGACTACATAGTCATTGGCAAAAACCGCATAAACGTTACCGTTACCGATCCCAGCAATACCGGCGATCAGTGCCGCGGCAAACAGACGCTGAACGGCACGGGAATATGGTACACCCCGCAAAGCGGAATCTGGCAGACGGTATGGCTTGAAAGCACTCCGCTTACCTTCATCGAAAAAATCAAAATCACGCCCGATATCGACGAAAAGGCAGTTAAAATTGTCGTTTCGACAAATAAAGTCCCTGAAAGCAAGGCTGAAATCGTTGTCGTGGACGGCGATAACGTCGTTGCGAACGTGAATTTCGAAAGCGGAAAAGAAGTCGTGATTCCCATTGAAGACATGAAACTCTGGTCGCCCGAGGACCCGCACCTTTACGACGTCGTGGTCGTTTGCGACGACGATATGGTCAGAAGTTATTTCGGCATGCGTAAGTTCTCGGAAGGCGTCGACAAAACCGGCAAAAAACGCCTGTTCCTCAACAACAAACCTTATTTCCACAAAGGTCTTCTCGACCAGGGATATTGGAGCGACGGTATGCTCACTCCGCCGTCCGACGAGGCGATGATTTACGACATTCAGACGATGAAAGACCTTGGCTTCAATATGCTGAGAAAACATATCAAGGTCGAGCCGATGAGATGGTATTATCACTGCGACAGACTCGGAATGATCGTGTGGCAGGATATGGTGTCCGGCTGCAAAAACTACAACATTCTGTGCATCGCCGTTCTGCCGTTTTTGGGCTTTATGTTCAACGACAACAAGTACGGATTCTTCCACAGGAAAAACAAGGAAGCGCGCGACGAATACACGCAGCAATATTTTGAAATGCTCGACAACCTTTACAACGTCGTATCCATCGGAATGTGGGTGCCGTTCAACGAAGGCTGGGGACAGTTCGACAGCGCATGGTTTTCGGAGCGCACGAAAGAGTTCGACGCGACGCGTACGGTCGACAGCGCAAGCGGCTGGCACGATCAGGGCATCGACGCAAAGAGTATCCACTGCTATTTCACGCCGTTCAAAGTGCCCAAAAAAGAAAAACGACTTGTTCTTCTTTCGGAATACGGCGGATACAGTTATCAGGAAAAGGGACACGTTTTCAACAATAAAAAATTCGGTTATCGCATTTACAACGATAAGGAATCCCTGAACGCGGCTTACAAAAAACTGCACGAAAAACTTATTATCCCCGCAATCAAGGACGGACTTGCGGCAACGGTTTATACCCAGGTTTCCGACGTTGAGAGCGAAATCAACGGGCTTCTGACGTACGACAGGCGCGTCCTTAAAGTCGATCCCGATATGGTCAGGGAGGTCAACGCGCAATTAAAACTGTAAACCGCGTTGACAACGCGCGCGCGTTGTGATAACATTACAATAACGGAGGTTGTTATGAATTACCTTGCAAGTCATCTTCCGAAAGGTGAGAAAATTTACGCAAAAACCCACAAAAGCGCATTCATTTTTATGCGTGACGTGCTCATCGCGGTTTTGCTTTTCGGCATTGCCGTCGGCGTGCAGCTTGGGTTCAAGGTCGACACGAAGATCATGATATGGGTTTATATCGTGTGCGCCGTCGTGGTGGTTTTCTGTTTGTGCGACAGCGCGGTTCGCTACGCGTCGACGTTGCTTGTGGTAACCACGCATAAATTTATGTACAAAGAAGATATCATAACGATTAAGGTTTTCGACACGCAACTTCAAAACATCGACTCTGTCGAGGTCGATTACAAAACTCCGCTTCGCCGTGCGTTGAATATCGGCGATCTCACGTTGCGTACAAGAAACTCCGTCCACGTGTTCAGAAACCTGTCCCGTCCCGACCGTTTCAGCGCAGTACTCAACAAACGCGCGTCGGACGTGCAGGAAGGCAGAATCGCAAAGACCTGCATCTCGTTTGCAATCGGTAAATCGCCCTCCCCTTACGTTGAGAGAAAGGACGCCGCAAACGCTTAACAAAACAAAATTAAACGACCGTGAAAGCGGTCGTTTTTTCATGCAAAAAATCTTTGAAAAGCCCGTTTTGACTTAAAACATATCCAAAAAAAGCCATTCGTGAAAACCGAAGTAACTTGCAAGTTCCAGCACGGCAACGATGAAAACAAGGTGCACGACGTACACGATAAGGGTGTGCCGTCCGATGAAACAGACAGGCTTGTTCCATTTTCCGTCAAGTTTTGGCCTCAGCGTTTTCTTGTCGCAATAAAGATAGGGCGAAATTGCCGCCGCAAAGAAAAACATCCCGGAATACGGCAGAATCGGCCAGAAATCGCCGGGAGACAGCGCGAAAGTGCCGTCGGTAAAGACGAATACGAAAGCGTCGGACGCAACCTTTGACTGGAAACCTAAGTCGTACGCGCACCTTATCGAAAGCCCTGCGATAACAAATCCCAGCGCAATGCCCAAAAGAAAATTCAGGAACTTATTGTGCCGAGTGATAAGCTCGATAACCGCCCACGTCGCGACGCAGGTTGCAAGCAGGTGAATTATGCCGAAGCGGATTATCATTCCGGGCTCGAAAGAGTCCGCGATTGCGGTCGCCGTCGTTATCCCGATTGAGATAAGCGCAAGCGTGCAGGCGCGTTTCATATTATTCCTTGAAAATCCCGTGGAAAGTCCGCAAAGGGTGATGAAAGTGAACACGACGATGGGGTGAATCACTTCGCGCGCGGGGTGGTTCATATAAAATTCCGCCGCGGCGTAAAACCTTGTGAATCCGTTTGTCGCGCCGTGCGACAAGTGCAGCCATTCCGGCCCATAAAAGTAATCGACCGTCATAAGAAGATGGTCGATAAGCATCAGAAGAATCAGAAAACCGCGGATAAAGTCAAGTTCCCAGATTCTGCCGCGTTTTTTTGCGGCGGGTTTTTGAACGACGTCGACGTCGGTCATGAAATCATACGAATCTGTCATCGCTTTGCCTCGGTGCGGAGATACGTGAGCCTGCCGTTATAATCGCGATAGACTTCGTAGCGGTTTTCGTATTCGTAAATGATAAGGTCGGGCATAAGTTCGCTTCGGTAAACGAGCGGTTTTTCGGGGCGTTTCCTGCTGTCGTAAAATTTCAGCGCGCTTTTAAGAGGCGTCAGAATAATGTTTCTTACGGAAATAATCACCGAACTCACAAGACACAGCAAAAGCCCCAGAAGGTATAACTGCGAATTCGTCGAAAAGTCGAAAAGCGCGACGCCCAGCGTCAGATGAATTATCAGACCGTATAAGAAGTAAAAAAACGGGACGTAAAGGCCGAAGTAAAGCATTATCGTCGATAAAAATCTGACGACGTAGCCCAAAAACTTCATCAGGACGCTCAAAATCCCCGCGCCCGCAAAGCCTGCGATAAATCCCGGTTTACTCATAATCCTATTTGTCGATAATCAGCGACACGATTTGTTTCGTATCGATATTTTCAATGCCGACAAGGTCCTGTACGATAAGTCCGTCGATTAAGATAAGCAACAAATCGGCATAGCCTTCGGCTTTTTCTTTTTCATCGATTCTTTCCTCGATGGTTTTTTTGATTATTTCGCGCCACGAACGATATTTTTCGCGGAACAGTTCGCAAAGTTGTTTGTTGTCGGACAACGCTTTGTTGACAAGGTAAATATGCACCTTGCTTCTTTCGCCGTATCTTGCGCCGAAGTCCAGGACGTATTTTGCAAGACGGGGGAAAGACGTGTCCTTATCGGCGTTGTTGATCCATTCGTAGTAACGCGTTGCAAGCCCGTTCAGATATTCAATAGTGATGTCCTCAAAGATAAGTTCCTTCGAGTTGTAATAATAAAACAGCGTGCCTTTCGTGATATTTGCGGCGTTTGCGATGTCCTGCAACGAAATTTCGTTGACGTCGCGGGTTGAAATCAGGGACAAGGTGCTGTCGATTATTTTTTGTCTGGTATCGGTTTTCAGTGTTGCTGCCAATGTTTGCCTCCGCTCGTGTGCCAAAACAAAACGTTTTTCGGTACACATAATAATATCACAATGCACGCGCGCCTGTCAAATGAGAATAAATTTAAATAATAGCTTGTCGCCCGCGCGCAAGAAATTGCCCGCTAAACATTGATTTTGCGGTATTTTGTGGTATAATCAAAAGTGGAGGGTGGCTATGAGAATTATTCCGTGTCCGAAAGAATTTACAAAAAAAGACGGCAGTTTCCTGTTCGACGCAGAAACAGGGTTTTCCTGCGACTATGAAAACGTCGGGAATTCGATTTCTTCGTTTTTGAAAACCTGCGGTATCGGATGGCGTACGGGCGACGATATAAAATTCACGTCCGACGGCTCCGACAGTTCGTCCGAAGCGTATACGCTTGTTGTCGGCGAAGACGGCGTCAAGGTGTCCGCAAAAAGCGAACGCGGGCTTTTTTACGGCGCGCAAACGCTGAAACAGTTGATCCTTTCGTCGTTTGACGAAAAGACGAAAACGGCGGAGATTCCTTGTTGCGAAATCAACGACGAGCCGCGTTTTTCGTACCGCGGATATATGTTCGACACCGTCCGACACTTTTTCCCGGTCGAAGTCGTGAAAAAGTATATCGAGGCAATTTCGCTCCTTAAACTCAACGTGTTCCATTGGCATTTGTCCGACGACCAGGGCTGGCGCGTTCAGATTGACAAATACCCGCGCCTTACCGAGCACGGTTCGATGCGCCGTGAAACCTGCGGCGACAAGAAACCCCACGGCGGTTTTTACACCAAGGAACAGATAAAAGACGTCGTCGAGTTTGCAAAAGAAAGATTTATCACGGTAATTCCCGAGTTCGATATACCGGGACATACCCGCGCTGCGGTTTCTTCTTATCCCGAGCTCGGGTGCAGCAAAAAGCCCGTGGAAGTGTCCACGAAATTCGGAATCCACAGCGAAATACTTTGCGCGGGAAAAGAAGAATCGTACGATTTTGTCAAGGGTGTTCTTACAGAATTTGCGGAAATGTTCCCGTCGGAATATATCCATATCGGCGGCGATGAGGCCGTCAAGCACGAGTGGTACAAATGCCCCGACTGCCAGAAAAAAATGAAAGAACTCGGGCTTCGCAACGAAGAAGAGTTGCAGGCTTATTTCACCGAAAAGGCGGTTGAGTATCTTAAATCGCTTAATAAAACCACGATTTGTTGGAATGAAAGCGCAAACAGCGGCAAACTTGAAAGCAGTGTTATATTGCAGTTCTGGTCTGACGGGAAGGATAATGAAAACGTAATACGGGAAGTTAAAAACGGCAGGAAAATCATCGTGTCGAAGTTTAATCCATATTATCTCGATTACCCGTATCCCATGCACTCGTTGAAGGCGGCGTACGAGTTCGAGCCCGTATTCCACGGCATCGAAGGATACGAGCAAAACGTGCTGGGCGTCGAAAGCACATTGTGGACGGAGTGGATCGACAATACGGATTTGCTTGCGTTCAGAGTGTTCCCAAGGCTTACCGCGGTGTCGGAGAGCGCCTGGTGCGATAAGTCGAAAAAGGATTACCTTGCGTTTGAAAACTCGCTGAAAAACGTCAATAAACTTATTGAAAACACAACGGGTATCAAGGCCGCGCCGCTTAAAGACTGCAACGTCAAAAATCCGCTGAAACGCGCCGCAATCATGATGAAATTCGGCATGAATCTGATCGATTTCGAAATGATTGCCCGCTCCAATCGCGCGGCAAAAGAAATGAAAAAAATGCGTAGCGTCCGCAAAAAGGAGAATAACGGAAAATGATTACCAAAAGATACAAACTTTACAAAAACTTCGGAAAGTGTATGGAAATAAGCAACGGCACGGTGAAAGCTCTCGTTACCGTCGATATCGGACCGCGCGTCATTTATTACGGCGTGAAAGGCATGAACATCATGCACGAAGACGTTGACAGGCTCACGAATAAAGGCGGCGAATTTTTCGACAAAAACTTCAAAGAAGGCGAAAAATGGTATCTTTACGGCGGACACCGCATCTGGAAAGCCGAAGAAGACTTGCTTTCCTACATCCCCGACAACTATCCCGTGCGCGTGGACAGGCTGGAAAACGGCGCGATATTCACGCCCGCACCGCAAAAACTCACGTCGCTTCAACAGGTTATGCGCGTCGAAATGGCGGACGACGGCACGCTTACGGTCACGGAATCGTTGACGAATATCGGCCAAAATCCTTATGAACTTTCCATTTGGGGACTTTCCGTTTTGCGCCAGGGCGGCACCGAAATTATCCCGCTCAACACCGTCGATACGGGGCTTTTACGTCGGTGATGGGGTCATGATCCACTGCGGCGATCCCATTCAGTACACATCTATCAACTCTTCCTATTGGCAGCAGCATTTCTACGCCTTCGGAAGACCCGCCTATTAAAAGAAAGGAGTTTTGCATGAATCCCAAGTATCAGAAAGTCCTCTCCGACATTGAGAAGGCTGAAAAGAAGAAGTCCGAAATTGAAGGACAGCTCAAGGAGCTGTACGACAAGAAGACGGAGCTGGAGAACCTTGAAATCATCAACACCGTGCGCTCTATGGTGATGGACAAGGATCAGATCATGGCGTTCCTGTCTTCCATGAAGGGCGGCACCAAGCCCGCTGAAAATACGGAGGTAATCGACAATGCGTAAGAAGTTTCGTTTTCTGACCGTCCTTGCGGTCTGCGTCATGGTTCTGTCCTGCTTCTCGGTGACGGCGTTTGCCTACGCCGATGATACTGAGCAGAACCTTCCCGTTACGGAGGCAACACAGCCGGAACAGCAGCCTGAAACCACTCCCGCGCCGGAAAAGCCGATGGGTGAGCCGATTGACGATGAGGGCAACGCCTACACCCGCGACTTGCTCTATGACAAGGCAACCAACAAGCAGTTCATCACTGTCCAGACGAAGAACGGCAACACCTTCTTCATTGTCATCGACTACGATGCGCCCATCAACGAGGATGAGGAACAGTATCAGACGTACTTCCTGAACATGGTCGATGAGAGCGATCTGCTTGCGCTGCTGGATGATGACACTGCGGCTGCTCTGACCACCTGTAACTGCAAGGAAAAATGCGTTGCCGGTCAAGTCAATACCGACTGCCCGGTCTGCAAGACCAACATGAGCGAATGCACCGGCACAGCCCCCGTTACACCTGAGCCGGACAAGGATGCGGAAACCGATGTCCCCGCCCCTAAACCCGAAAAGAAATCCAACATCGGCATGATCCTCGTCATCTTTGCCATTGCCGGTGCTGCGGGTGCAGCTTATTACTACATCAAGTTCGTCAAGGGCAGAAAGCCCAAGGATGAAGATATGGACTTCTTTGATGATGAAGGCTACGAGGAAGAGCCGTACATCAACGAGGATGATGAGCCGCAGATTGCGGAGGATGCTGAAACGGATGGTGATGAAGATTGATCTTAGTCATTGCTGAAAAGCCCAGCGTTGCCCAGTCCATCGCAAAGGTTCTGGGCGCAACGTCCCGAAAGGACGGCTACATGGAGGGCGGCAATTACATCGTTTCGTGGTGCTTTGGTCATCTGGTGGAGCTGGCAGACGCCAGCTCCTACGATGAGCGGTATGCCAAGTGGCGGTATGACGATCTGCCCATTGTTCCGGAAAGCTGGATGTTTGAGGTCACGAAGGACAAAGCACAGCAGTTCAAGGTGCTGTCCGCTCTCATGAAGGACAAGCGCGTCACCGAGCTGGTCTGCGCAACCGATGCAGGACGCGAGGGTGAGCTGATCTTCCGGCTGGTCTACGACAAAGCCGGATGCACCAAGCCCTTCAAGCGTCTGTGGATCAGCTCATTGGAGGACTCCGCCATCCGCGAAGGCTTCAACCATCTCCGGGACAGCAAGGAATATGACCGCCTCTATGAAGCGGCACTCAGCCGCTCGAAGGCAGACTGGATTGTCGGTATCAACGGCACCCGCCTTTTCACCACGCTCTATCACAAGAAGCTGGTGGTCGGGCGCGTCCAGACGCCGACCCTTGCAATGCTGGTGGAGCGTGACGGGAAAATCTCCACGTTCCAGAAGGAGAAGTATTTCAACGTCCACGTCGGCAAGGGCGATCTGACCGCCGATCTGGAAAAGGTCAAAACCGAAGAGGAAGCAAAAAGAATTGCGGCGGCTTGCGAGAAAAAGCAAGCCGTCGTTTCTTCTCTCAAGCGGGAGACGAAAACCGTCAATCCTCCGAAGCTCTATGATCTGACCACCTTGCAGCGCGAGGCGAACCGCTACTACGGCTTCACCGCCCAGCAGACGCTCGATCTCGTACAAACACTCTACGAAAAGAAGCTCCTGACCTATCCGCGCACGGACAGCCAGTTCATCACGGATGATATGGAGGACACCGCCCGTCAGGTCATTTCCATCGTCTGCCGCCAGCTTCCGCTTTTCTCCGGCGTTTCGGTTACTCCGGACATTGCCCGCGTAACCGACAACAGCAAGGTCACAGATCACCATGCCATTCTCCCGACCGTCCAGCTCGAAAAGCAGGATGTTTCGGCGCTCCCTCAGTCGGAGCAGAAAATCCTCAATCTTGTCGGGATGCGCCTTCTGTGTGCGACCGGCGAGAAGCACACCTACGCAGAAACGCAGATCTCGCTCTCCTGCGAGGGCTACGAGTTCAAAACCAAGGGCAAGACCGTCGTTCAAAACGGATGGAAAGCCATCGAAGAGCTGTTCAAGGCTTCCCTCAAGACGAAGGAAAAGGACGATCCCATGAAGTCCCTGCCCGAAGTCCATGAGGGCGATGTTCTGGATGGTGTGTCCGCCAGCGTCACCGAACACTTCACAACGCCCCCGAAGCAGTACACGGAAGACACGCTCCTGTCTGCGATGGAGACTGCCGGAAACGATCAGTTTGACGATGACACCGAGAAGAAAGGTCTCGGCACTCCCGCAACCCGCGCCGGTATCATTGAAAAGCTGGTAAAGTCCGGCTTTGCAGAGCGCAAAGGCAAATCCCTTATTCCCACAAAGGACGGCTGCAACCTCGTCTGTGTTCTGCCGGAACAGATCACGTCTCCCACAATGACTGCGGAATGGGAAAACACGCTCATGGAGATTGAGCGCGGCAATGCGGATGCGGACGCCTTCCTCAGCGGCATTGTCCAGATGACCGGGGATCTCGTGAAAGCCTACCCGTTTCTCTCCGACGCCGAAGCCCAGCGTTTCGGCACGGGCAAGGAGGAAATCGGCAAATGCCCCCGCTGCGGCTCCCCGGTCTATGTGGGCAAGGGCAACTTCTATTGTTCCAGTAAGGAATGCAACTTCTGCCTGTGGGAAGACAACAAGTTCTTCTCTTCCAAGAAAAAGAAGCTGACAAAGAAGATTGCAAAAGAGCTGCTGGACAAGGGCTGGTGCAGAATGACCGGACTTTATACGCCCAAAAAACCGCAGCTCTACGATGCTGTCATCCGGCTGGATGATACCGGCGGCAAGTATGTCAGCTTCAAGATGGAGTTCGACCGATGACCCGCCCAAAGTATGTTGCTTCATGCAGCGGAGGCAAAGACAGCGTAGCGACGCTCCTGCTGGCTGCACAGCACAATGAGCCGCTTGACGAGGCGGTTTTCAGTGAGGTCATGTTCGACAAAGACACAAGCGGCGAAGTCCCGGAACACCGGGACTTCATCTATGACCGGCTCAAGCCCTTCTGTGAAAAGGAGCTGGGCATCAAGTTCACCATTCTCCATGCAGACAAGACCTACGATGATGTGTTCCATCATGTCATCACCCGCGGATCGCACAAGGGCGAGGTTCGCGGCTTCGCATGGGCTGGTATGTGTGCAGTCAATCGAGACTGCAAAATCCCGCCCGTCCGCAAGTACAATGCCGCACTCTCGCCGGACACCGTGAGCTATGTCGGCATCGCGGAGGATGAGCCAAAACGCCTTGCTCGTCTGGATGGAATAACGAAGGTCAGTCTGCTTGCCAAATACGGCATGACCGAGGCGGACGCCTACAAGCTCTGTCAGGAACACGGGCTGCTTTCCCCGATCTACGCTCACTGCCGGAGAAACGGCTGCTGGTTCTGTCCCAATGCAAGCGACGAAGAGCTGTTGCACATGATTACAAAACACCCGGAGCTGTTTGACCGGCTGATTGAATGGGAGAAGGAGGATAACATCTTTCATCGTCGGCTGACACGCAGAGAAACCCCGTCTGAGGTAAAGGCTCGTTTACTGAGCAAATCCCAGACGGGGTTTTCTTCGCCCAAAAGCAAATAAGAAATGGAGGTTTGAGATGGCTGAAAACAAAAATGCACAGCAAGTCCGCGAAATCACGGACAAGCTGGAACAGGGCATCAAGGAGCTGTTTGAATCCGAGCGGTTCAAGGAATATCTCCGCACGATGTCCAAGTTCTACAACTATTCCTTCAACAACACGCTGCTCATTGCGATGCAGAAGCCAGAGGCAACCTATGTTGCCGGTTATACCTCGTGGCAGCGCAACTTTGACCGTCAGGTCATGAAGGGCGAAAAGGGCATCAAGATTCTTGCACCTGCGCCGTACAAGGCGCAGGAAGAGCATGAGAAGATTGACCCCGCGACGCAGAAGCCGGTGATCGGCGCAGATGGGAAGGCTGTCACAGAAACAGTTGAGGTTCTGCGTCCTGCCTTCAAGGTGGTGAGTGTCTTTGATGTTTCCCAGACGGACGGCAAGGAGCTTCCGGACATCATCGTCGATGAGCTGAAAGGCACCGTCGAAAACTACGAGGCGTTCTTCGATGCGCTCAAGCAGGAATCTCCCGTCCCTATTTCCTTTGAGGACATTCCGGGCGGTGCAAAGGGATTCTTCTCTCCGGTTGAAAGCCGCATTGCCATTCAGGAGGGCATGAGCGAAATCCAGACGGTCAAGACCGCCATTCACGAGATCGCCCACGCAAAGCTCCACGCCGTCAAGCCGGATGAAAAAGCTGCGCCAGAAGATAAGAAGGATCGGCACACCAAGGAGGTTGAAGCGGAAAGCGTTGCCTACACCGTCTGCCAACGGTACGGCATTGAAACCTCGGACTACTCCTTCGGTTACATCGCCGGTTGGTCATCCGGCAAGGAAACCAAGGAACTGAAAAGCTCTCTGGACACCATCCGCAAGACGGCGGCTGAGATGATCGAGGGCATTGACGCCAAGCTCAAGGTGTTGCTGGCAGAGAAAGCACAGTCCGCAGAGATGGAAGTCGAAGCTCCCGTAAAGGAAGCTGTTCCGGAGGAAAAGCCGGAAGTCCCCATTTACCGCGAGACGGCGAATTATGCCTATGAAGCCGGTGAGCTGGAGTCATATCGTGCTTCTCTCGCTGCAAACGTGGAATGCCGCCGTGCGATTGAGGCGGCAATCAGTTCTAACTACGGAGACAACCGGCTGGATGCGGATGCTGCCGTGAAAAGCGTCCTTGAGCAGTTCTCTCCGGAGCGCGTCCGGTATGTCCTCGCAAACACCATTCAGCAGAAAGACTTTGACGGGCGCATTCCCCAGCCCCTCAAGGAATGGGCGAAGAGTGTTGATGTCTGCCCCGAAAACGCCTCCCGCTTCCTTGTGGATAAACCCAATCCCGGACTGACAGCACTTTTCGTCGATGCGTTCCGTCAGCAGACCGAAGCTCAAAAGGATGTCACTTCTGAGAAGGCAACGGCAAGAGACCCGGAGGTCGTTGCATGGGAGAGCGATGAGATTACCTCTATTGAGGTAAAAACCGTAGAGATCAAGTCTCCCGTTGCCTCCATGCCGGAGGAAGCGGCAAAAGCACCGAAAGCGCACCGACTGACTGCGGAAGAGAAGGAAATCAAAGCTGCCGTCATGGACACGCTCAAGGGGCAGATTGCCTATCACAACGACGGTATGCGGGCGTCCTATCGCGCCTCTAACCACTCCTTCAATCTGCTGGCGCGGAACGGCGTCAGGATCGAGGGCAACACGGTCACGCAGAACGGTGAGCCGCTGTTCAAAATCCATCGCCGTCATGCGGCGCGAAAAACTCAGGGCTGCTATCGTGAGCTGATGCCAACGCTGGAATACGTCAAGCAGGAGCAGACGCAGGAAAAGCCCTCCATCCGCGATCAGCTCAAAGCTGCCGCAAAAACGCAGCCGGAAAAGAAGTCTCCGGTCAAATCCAAAACACACGACATGGAGTTGTGAGAAAGGAGACGCATGAAGAAATACACAGATGTTGACATCGTTGCGGAGCTGCAGAAGCTCGTGGACAGTCATGTAGACAGCTACAAGGAAGACTTCGACATCGACAAGCGCATCATCCGCCGCGCCGCCGAAAGCCAGAATCCCGAAGACAAAACGCTGATGTGGTTCTGCCGTCCGCATGGAACGCACTGCCTCAATGAAAATCAGGTCTTTATTCAGAGAACGCGAGATCACAACACCTTCCGTTTCTATGCGGAACAGACCTACGACGAGTGCGTTGCCCGCGTCATTGTCCTGAAAACCGTCAAGCGCGGCAAGGTCTTCGGAGATGTCTTTGAGATCAACTACCGAGAACAGGCGGCAAATGTGGCGCAGAACTCGGTTGCGCCGGATCATGACCGGCTGACCTTTGCGGATGGCTTTGTGCTGGAAGCCCCCTGCCGCAGCAGCTTCGATGAGGCAATGGCTTTGGTTAGTGAGCATGGCGGCGTACAAGCCCACCGGACGCTCCCGAAGGATGCTGAGGCGCTGGCGGAAGTGTTGACCAAGCAGAAAAGCCGCCGTGACAGACTGCCGGAGGCAGAAAGGACAGAGGCGCTTACCCCTCTGCCCGTTGCAGAACTCCGCAAGTACGAGGCAGTCAAAAAGGCTCACCCCGACGCGCTGGTCTGCTTTGCCCAGAACGGCTATTTTGAGCTTTACGGCAAGGATGCAGAGAAAGCCGCGCCGCTTCTCGGCACAAAACTCCTTGAAAAGAAGGTGCGCGGCAAGCCTTCCGTGCCGGTGACCGGCTTCCGTGAAGCCGCGTGGGTAGCCGGTTCTCATAAGCTCTGGAAGTCCGGCGTGGATGTCTTTCTCAGTAAGGACGGCGAGACCTTCAAGGAACTCAAAGCCGCAGATTACATTCCTGTCGGCGCGACGCTGAATGTGGACGGGATCAAGTGCAGAATCGACGCGGTTGATTTTGCCGCTGATGAAGTCCGGCTGACGAACATCCAGGACAAGAACCGCCCCATCCGCTTTTCTGAGAGCATCCAGTATATCCGCTCCTATGTGGAGGATGCCGGAACTACCATCTACGACACCATCCCGAAGAAGCCCGCTGCCCGTGAATCCATCCGCGACAAGCTGAAATCTGCGCAGAAAGCCCAGCCGCCCCACACACCAAAGCCGCAGAAAAACAAAGGAAAGGATATGGAACTCTGATATGAAAAACTTTACCGTGGAAGAAACCAATCTGATGTGCTGCTTCAACACGTCCAGCCGGAAGCGGCTGATCGACGATATGAAGAGCGTCACCCTGAACGACATGGACGGCGAGATCGCAGAGCTGATGTATAAGACCATCCGGAAGCTCGAAGCCATGACTGACGCAGAGTTTGAGGAACTGTATATCATGCCGGACGGCATGATGGATGACTGAAAGGAGGATGCCTATGCCCGTATTAGACGGTAATTTTGAAGCCTTCGTCACAAACCTTGGCAAGTACAACGAGGGTATGCTGGTCGGTGAGTGGGTGAAACTGCCCACCACCGAGGAAGAGATGCAGAAGGTCTTTGAGCGCATCGGGATCGGCAAGCAGGATGAGTTCGGTCAGCCCTATGAAGAGTGGTTTATCACCGACTACGAATGCCCGATCTACGGTGTTCAGAAGATGCTTGGCGAGTACGAGAGCCTTGATAAGCTCAACTACCTTGCCGCTTTGATTGACGAGCTTTCCCTGAGCGATCAGGAAAAGCTCGTTGCCATTATGGAGGCTGGCTGCGATGAGGTCAGCGACATCGACGATCTCATCAACCTGACGTTCAATCTGGACTGCTACGACATCATGCCCGGTATCAACGACGAATATGACCTCGGCTATTACTATGCCAACGAAGCCGGTATCTACTCCGAAAAGGATCTCGGTCCTCTGGCAGACTACATCGACTATGAACGCTATGGTCACGACATCGCTTATGATGAACAGGGACGCTTCACCGATGAAGGCTATGTCCGCGTCGCAAGCGAACGCTGGGACAGACAGTTTAACGGGGAGCTTGATGATATTCCCGATGAATACCGGATTACCGGCTCAGGGGAAGCCGCCGAGCGTGACAGCACTATTGCAGTTCTTGTCGTTGAGCCGGGAAAGGAGCCTTATGTGAAGGAGATTGACTCCGGTCTGGAATCCTTGCAGCATGAGGTCGGCGGCTGCATCGAGGCAATTTATCCCTACGAAGACCCGGTTGCCTTAGTCTGCAATGAGGAAGGCAAGCTGGAAGGTCTGCCCCTGAACCGCGCTCTGCGGGATGAGGACGGTGACATCTACGACGTTGTTGCCGGAACATTCATGGTAGTTGGCTTGACGGATGACAGCTTCGGCTCTCTGACCGTAGAGCAGATGCAGAAGTTCTCTGACCACTTCAAAGTGCCGGAGCAGTTTGTTAAGTTGGGCGATAAGATTGTTGCGATCCCCATGATCTCGAAGGAGCAGCAGAAGCAGGAGTGTGTTGAGCAGAAGGACTTTGAGATGAACGCCGATACCTCCGGTCTGGCGGTTGCCGGTCACATCGGGACGTGGCACACCATTGACCAGCACGAGGTCGGCGGTCACAGCTTTTATCTGATGGAGCATGACACCTACGGCGATGAAGCTGCCTGTATCATTGTCGATGAGCGCGGCAAGCTCGTCCTTGATGATGTCTACAACGGCTTCGACGATGACACGCTCCGCCTTCTCGACCTTGAGGTCAAGGAAGTGCCGGAAATGCCCGATCCCGCGCTCACTGTTCAGGATATGAAGGACTACGGCTACGCATGGGCTGGCGTTCTTCCCGCCGGTCAGGAGGCGGCTGAGAAGGCTTTGGAGAAGGGCTGCGAGGTTTACCGTCTCTATTCCGATAACACCGAGGGCTTGTGCGTAGATGCAAAGGAGATTGCCGATCATGCGGCAAAGGGCGGAATGCTCGGTATCAGCAAGGAAAGCTGGATGGCGGCACTTGAGAAGGAAAACTATCTCAAGGCAGCGGAGATGTCGATGGAGGATGACTACGGCATGATTGACGGGATCATCAACAACGGTCCGAAGGAAGACAAGGCCCTTGATGCCAAAGCCCCCGAAACCGGCGAGAAGTCCTCCATCATGGACAGGCTCAAGTCCGCAAAGGCTGAAAAGCAGAAGGAATGCTGCCCTCCCAAAAAGCACAAAGGAGAGATTGAACTATGAGCAGAAGTAAGAAATGGCGGCAGGATTGGTCGTTCTTCATCGGAGACAGCGGACGCCGGAAGTATAACCGCTTCTGCGTCCGCTGCGTCCATAGCTGCAAGCAGAGCTTCCGCGCGGATCTCATCGCCTGTCCGCACTTCTCCCGCAAGGCGTCGCAGAGTAGACAATTAGGGGTTGAAAAAGCCTGTGATTGCAAGCCTCAGAGCGACGCAAATTGACCAACCTAAGTGATTGTATTCCCTGCGCGGTTTCATCCTTAGCGCGGAAATAAGTGTCGATTTCGGCACTTGTTTGAATGCCCGGAAAACGAATTAAGAGCCTCTGTCGATGCCCGTTTGGGTGTCGGCAGAGGCTCTTTTTTTATGACATATTCAAAATAGCGGACAGCAGCTCTTGAACCTGTTGCCGGTATTCCGGCTTTATATCCGAAATACGTCTGGCAAGCGCAAGGGCTTCCGCTTCTGGCTCGTCAGTCCCAAAGATAATTCGGTCCGCACTGACGCCGAGCAAACGGCAAAGGCGCTGCAAGGCTTCAAGAGAGATACCGGAAGCACCACGCTCAATAGCACTCAGGTGATTCGGCGTCATGCCAAGCATTTCTGAGAGCGTGTCCTGCGTATAGCCCGCCTGTTCTCTTGCCACTTGAATATTGCCGCCGATTTCAATATTGATGTCCTTCTTCTCTCGCATAGCCTCACCACCTTTGCATTTAGTGTACCTAACGGCGGTGTCATTATCCACGATACAGTGTCGTTGATTTTACTAACGACAATGCGTTGACTGTCCGTGATGAGGGTGATAGAATGGAGCTACCTACCAAAAGTGTGAAAGAAGGGGTGTTATGTTGCGCATTATTGAGTTTAGAAAGTCTGCTCAAAAAGCTGCAAAGCAATCCGTTCAAGGCAAGACTTGTGCGTTTACCGGTCATAGACCGCAGAGTCTTCCGTTCGGCTTTGATGAATCCGATAAGCGTTGTACTTCTTTGAAATCTGTTATGCGGGATCAGATTGTAGCACTCATCGAGAACGAGGGCGTCACGCATTTTATTACCGGCATGGCTCTCGGCATTGATATGTATGCTGCGGAAATTGTACTTGATTTGAAATCAAAATACCCTTACATTACTCTGGAAAGCGCAATCCCTTGTGAGACACAAGCGATCAAATGGTCTGTGGCTTCACGGGAACGGTATTATAATATCGCGGCAAAGTGTGACAAGGAGACCATGCTGCAACGGGAGTACACGTCGGACTGCATGGACAAGAGAAATCGGTACATGGTCGATCACGCCGATTATATTCTCGCAGTATGGAATGGATGCCCCAGCGGTACCGGGAACACCGTGAGATATGCCCACAAAAAGGGCAAATCTATCATCGTTATCAATCCGGTTTCCCTTGAAGTCACGCGGGAATAAGGCAAAAATCCCCACTTCTGAATCAAGCGTTGTGAAAACCGTGAAGTATTTCCCGATAGTGAATACACATTGCACTGCTCAGTGATTATTGGAAACGTGTACGGCGTATGCTGCCCAGTGAACATCTCCACGGAACACATCGAATTTTCACGGCTTCACAAAACGGAAAGTGTCACCTTATGAACAGCACCTTGCCGAGAGGAAAATAAATCGCTGGAAACGGGAACGCCCCCGGCACTGTGCGTCTGGCACAGTGTCGGGGGCGTTTTTCCGTGTCTTAGTTATGAGCCAGTTCATTTAGGAGCTGCTTTCGATAGTCCACATCCAAGACGCAGCGATGGAAGTCCATCAGACGGTGTTCGTCGAACAGCTTTTCACAGAGCTTGGTCAGCGGATGATTCATCAGCTTTGCAGAAATCCCGATCTCGTTGAAAAACCTTGCCCATGTGAAGACCTCTTCTAAATCCTCCTGCCTAAGCGTGGCAGGAATAATGGCGTTGCAGAGATGGACAATGGGGCTGTCCGCAAATCGCTCTGCCACTTCCTCCGGTGTGCATTCATAGCGGTCACAGTCAAAGGAAAGCGCATCCTCAATTTTAAGATAATTTTCGGTTTCATCCCGCGTCAAGGTTATGGTGTAGTCTCCCATACCGGACGGCACATCAATATTCTCCATGACATCAAGCTCGTAACGAGAGCCGCCGATGATTGCCTCAAAGGAGAAGGACTGACAGATTACTGCTGGGTTTTTGTCTATCTTGTCCTCATTCAGAAATGACAGCGGATTATACTCTGTCAGTTCCCAGCCGATTTTACCTCTCTCTGTTTGTTCGGCAATCTGCTGGATCAAATGTCGTTCTTCTTCGTGCAGATTTTCATTGTACATCATGATACACCTCCGTTTTCTGATTCTCGTTTTTTGGGGGGCTGCTCTATGTTTCCGAAGAGACTGCCGTTTGTATCATCATTCCTTGGCTGAGGGCAGACTTTCGTAAAACCTTTTAAGCTCGTCCAGACTGCTTGTACGATTCTTGATGGGCAGGGAGTCCCATGTGATGTCATGATAGCGTTCCGGCGGCTCGTCCCGCAGTCTTCGGTCGATGATGCAAACAATGCCGGTGTCTGTGAAATTACGGATCAATCGCCCGATGCCCTGCTTGAGTTTGATAATCATTTCGGGAACGCGAACATCCATCAGAGCATCCTTAGCAACGGAACACTTATACTCGATAATCGGATCGGGGACAGGAAACGGAAGCCGGAAAATGATAACATTGGAAAGGCTTTTTCCTTCAATGCTGATGCCTTCCCAGTATGCGCCTGTCCCCAGAAGCACGGAGTTCGTATCTTCCTTAAACTCATTCAGCACCTTGTCCTGCGACGATCCCGGCTGCTGCATCAGGATTTTATACGGAAGGTTCTTCTGGCTAAGAATGGAATAGACCTCTTCCATGTCGGTCTTCGCCGTAAACAGCACGAGTGCCTTTCCGTTGGAAATGCTCAGGATCTCAAGCAGTCGCTCCACGCCCTTTTCAATGAAGGCTTCATGTTCTCTGGTCGGGTGCGGGAGATCGTCGCAATAGTAGATCATGGCGTGTTCATCGTATGGATATGGGGAAGGCTTTGGCTCGGATAAGCAGCCGCGATCACCAGCGGGAAAGCCGGTATTGCTGATAAAGTAAGAATACTGTTCTTCCAGAGACCCGCTCGTGGCGTTCGTCAGCGTGGCAGAGGTCAAGATGGTTCTTTCATCACCATTGAAGTATAGGCGGCTCACAATTTCTTTTGTGTTTTTAGGGCAATAGACGAGTTCCGTGTTGCTGCCGTGCTGCTCAATCCAGATCAGCATATCATCTATCTGGTCAAGAAGCTCTGAAAGGGACTCGCTGACGGCATCCAAATCATCAGAAGCAGCAAAGGAACGGTTGTTTCTGAAATCCATGCTGGAATAAATCTGAATGCTGGACGAAAGGTTGTGTATGGCGGCGTTCATTTCCGTAAGCAGCTCAACCGCACTGCCGCTTTGGTCAAAGAAAAAGCGGTCAGCGTAGCGCATATCCTGCTCTGCATCGTCGATCTGCTTTTGAACTTGTGCTTTCAGGCAGTTATAGAAGGCGATGATTGCGCTTTCCGCCTCTCGCTTTTCTCTGGACACACTGCTTTGGTCAGAGGACCGCAGCTCATAGAATGCGCTCTTGATCAGTCCAAAGAGCATCCCTTGCCCGAAACGCTCCGTCGTGGCACTCCGCACCTTATCATCCAAGTTGTGCGCTTCATCCACGACAAGCAGATCAGCGGCGGCGTTAATCAGTCCGTCCTGCCCGCGTCGTAGTTTCATGAGATGCTGGGTAAGAAAGTCCTGATTGCACAGAACAACACCATCCGTAACCTTTAATGCTGCACGAACCTTGTAATACTTGCATTTCTTTTCGCAGGAGCCGCAATTCTTCATGCTGAACCGCTGCACGTTTACCTTGTCCCAGACGCCTTGCGGCAAAATCTCCGGGAAATCCTTGCGTTCCTCATATTCTTGCTTGATTCCTTCTTTAAGCGTGTTCGGTGGGTCTGCTTTCGGGTCACACATATATTCATCTGCGCGTTTGTTGCAGAGATAATGGGTCTGTCCTTTTGCGAGGATGACATCTCTGTTCAGCCCAAGAAGGGGCATTACCGCGTGGACATCGCGCCAAAGCTGTTCTTGAAGCGCGATGGTCGAGGTTGCGATGATAACCGGCTTGTTCATGCGTTTGCTGTACAGCAGCACCGGCACAAGATAGCCAAAGGATTTGCCAATGCCCACGCCAGCTTCAATCGCAAAGTGCTGATCATTTATGAGGGCGTCCACAATCTCAAAGGACATATCCTGCTGCCCCTCACGCATTTCTAATCCATGCTGCGGGGCTTCATCCCAAAAGAAGGTGCTGACTTGCTCACTCATGGAGTATAGCTCTGCTTTTCTGCGCTTTTTCCGTTCCTCCGATGTATTGAATCCAAAATAGAATCTGTTGTCCATCCACATTCCTCCCGGAATAGAAACCAAAGCTATCCGCGTTTCAGTTCAATGCTGACGTTTCCGTTCTCGTCGATGGTCAGCGTCATGTGCCTGATGTGCTTCTCATAGAACTGCCGCCGCTCTGCGGGAGACATTTCGATTCGCGTGTTTCGCAGAGCCGCATCAAACATATCGTTGACATTCAGGTGAACGGAGTTGTCAATCCAGCGGTACATCTCCTTGAATAGTGCGTTTTTCTTGATGTCCTCGCTGTTGCCGGAGTAGAAGTCATCCAGATAGCAGTAGAATATCCCGGATTCTGCAAGTGCCGCCTTCATATCCGGTCCGCATTTTTCCCGCTCAATCATGACAAGGAATCTGGCGTCTGGCAAGGAAGAGATAAGCCCCCAGTAGTCGGAATCACTTGAGACGATGACGAAGGAATCCACTTGCTTCTGGTAGTGTTCCTGACAGGCTCTTGCGGTGAGTTTGATGTCCACCAGTGATTTGTTCTGCTTGATCCGCTCAATCATGATATGTTCAACGGGGATGCGGGTGTAGTTTTCAAGAATCCGCCACGCCGTAGCAGTATGTACGTCATCAAAAAGAATGATCGCCGTAATTTTCTGCATGACTTCATAATCAAGATTTTTGAGCGTGGCGCACAGCTTGTACGGGTCGGAGTTTTCGCAGTCCACCACCAATACGGTTTTCTCACTGTCATCTATGAAGTCGTAGATATTGTTTTTTACAAATGCCCCTGCATCGGAGACTTTACTGTATTCCGTGAAGGCGTCGCAATGCCATTGATAAAGCAGGGTAGCAAACTTTTTATCATTATAGAGGATATTACCCTCGTCCATCGGTACCCAGTTGATATACATTTGATAGGGGTAGTAGGAGAGACTTGCGTAATAGATGTCCGCAGCATCTTTCGTTCCGTCCTCTGTCAAACCGTTTGGCATGATGAACAGCTCTTTTATGTACGCCCAGTTAATCCAGATTGGAAAGAGGCTTTTACAGTTATTGATGCGGTCAGAAATCAGCCGGTTGATCTCGATAATGTGGTGGCAGAGCTTTGTACTCGACTTCTTGATAAAGCTGATTCCGTCATTTGAAAGCTGCTGCATACTGGACATTGGAAGAATCTCAGGCATCGAAAGAAGCCCACGGTATTCCATCCGCATGATGTCATTTATTTTCCGGTAGTTGCGCTCAATGGCGGTGCGGATGATACATAGATTTCGGATGATGCGGGCATTTTTATCCTGCTCAAGCCGGTTGTATATCTCTATCTTCGGCGGCTCGTGTTCATTCTGAAAAATACGGAGCGGGACGCCGATCAGGTAAGCGACCTTGGACACAAGCTCGTATGTACTGTCTTTGTAGGCAAGTGGTTCTCCCATGTATTCGATGCCGTTCATCTTGACAGCAGGATTATCCATGTATGACTCCTTTCACGGTGTCGATAGCTGGTAAATGATAATTTACAGCAGCAACTACGTCTGCTATATGACTACTGGTTCACGCAATTTGACTTTCCGGATGAGAACGGCAAACCGTACCGCTCATCTGGCGGGGCAATGGTGTGGAACTCAACCTTAAAAGCCGAAATTCCACTCGGATGGACAGTTGGAGTGCTCTCAGACTGTATCGCGAAAGTTTCAACAGGGTTGAATCCCCGTGACAATTTCAAGTTAGGGAACGGTTCGATACGCTATATCACGGTCAAAAATCTAACTATGTCCGGGGTCCTTGATTTCTCAGGGTGTGATACTATTGATGAAACAGCACAGACATTGATCCACCGACGTTCTGATATTAGCAAGGGTGATATTCTCTTTGCCAGCATTGCCCCACTGGGCAGATGCTATCTTATAGAGCAGAACCCGACCGATTGGGAAATCAATGAATCGGTGTTTTCCATTCGACCAAACATTGAGATGACAACGGCAGAGTTTCTGTACTCATACTTCACAAGTCCTGCATTCATAAAAGGCGCGACATCCAGCTCGACAGGAAGTGTTTTCAAAGGCATTCGAATCAATACTCTTCTGGATACGAAGGTTTTGATTCCACCATATAGAATTGCAAGTGCTTTTTCCGCCAAAGTAAGAGGACTGTTTTCAATGCTCGACAAGAATGCAGCCGAGATTTCAACCCTTAGTGGCATTAGAGACTGGCTACTTCCTATGCTGATGAACGGTCAAGCCACCATCAGCGACTAAGCCGCTAAATTATCATTTATTGCATTGTTGACATTCACCTTCGCTTCGAGGCAATAAAGAGTCTTCCCGATTTTCCGCTGGACATTAAGCTCTGGTACAACGACTGTTACATCATAAACATCATCTGGCGAGATATTACGTTGCTTTGTACCACTTGCACGATGTTCCAACTGTTCTCTTACAATCTCGGTTGATAGCAAATAGTGCAAGTAATACTTATCGGCTTTCCTTTCATTTGGGATCACTTTTCCAACCCGCTGATTAAGAACAAACTGTATTCCTTTCATAGAGGGAATAAAGGCTGAGTTTCCGAATAAGCCAATAACCTGTTCCGTCAATGGCATTATGAGGTCATCCGTATGAAGAATGAACTCTTCGGGAAAAGATGCTCCATAGAATGTTGTTTTTTCTTGGTCGAAACGGAAACTATTTGAACTTGAAATGTTGGCGAGTGTTACCAGGGCATAGGGACTACTCGTGACATAATTCTCGCTTTTGAACGCATATCCATGTTTTATTCTTAGAAGCTCACCTAATTTAACCCTATTCATACTTCACCTTCTTTAGCTGCTCCATGATTTCCTTTTGAAGCACATTCCCCTCATCAAAGAATTGTTGGAGATTTGCAGTGAGTTCAGCCATTTTGCTGTCAAATTCTTCTTGAGTCAGCTCAACATATTCGATCTTCACATCAAAATACTGTCCCGCCGCAAGGGAACATTTCTTCGCTTCAATATCTTCATAGCTTACAGCAACAGAAAAGTCATCGACCGTTTTTTTATGGATGAATGTATCGACAATGAGGTCAATCTCATCGGGAGTCAACCGGACTTTTTTATTGTTTCCTTCTTGGTATTCCTCACCAAGCTTAGAGGAATCGATCAGAATAACTTTGTCAGAGGATTTGGCATTGTCAAAGAACACCACTGAAACGTTCGTGCCTGTGTTCGCAAAAACATTGGAAGGCATGCTGATCACGCCATAGACAAGGCGATTATTCACAATGTGTTTCAGCAGCTTTCCCTCAACACTGGTCTTGGCAGTAAGAAAACCTGTTGGAAGGACGATAGCAGCTTTGCCGTCCGGCTTCATTGAGTTCAAAACGTGCTGGAGGAAGCATGTGTAGATTGACATGCTCTCCTTTTTCTTCTTAGGCACATTCGGAATACCAGCCCAGAAACGTGCGGGCATTGCGGCAAGCGTCTCCCGTGTCCCAGAAAAATCAAGGTTAAACGGAGGATTGCAAACCACATAGTCGAACTGACGAAGAGTTTTTCCGTCATCGCTTCTATGGAAAGGATCTGTGAGCGTATCTCCTTGGATGGCGTGGTCAAGTGAAGATACCAAGCCGTTGAGAATCAGATTCAGCTTGAGCATCTTATTACTTTTCTGAGATCGATCCTGTGCAAAAATGGTGCAGCGGTCCTCACCAACTTGATGCCCCAGAGCCATTAGAAGTGTACCTGTTCCAGCCGCCGGGTCATAGCATTCAATATTGTGCAGATCATGTTTGTCTCCGACAAGGAGCCGAGCCATAATTACAGCGATTGCGTGAGGAGTATAGTATTCGGCATAAACACCGCCGCCGTTGGTGTTGTAGTCCTTGATGACGTACTCAAAAACACCCGCAAAGAAATCGTAGCTCTCTGCAAAGGCATCTTCAAAGGAAAAATTGACAAGCTTATCAACTAACGCTCTTGCAAACGGTGCTCGTTGGGCATCATCCGTTACATAGTTCGTCAGCTTCTCAAAAAGCGGAATCTTTGTGTTCTTTGTTGTTTGCGTTGAAAAAATATCGATGTTCTTGTCGGCTATATCGACCATTGTGCTATCGAAAATCAAGTCGAAATCACCTTTTGCCTGCTGATTCCAAAGAGTTGAAATCAGATGCTCAGGGTATAACCGCAATACATCCGGGGAAAGTGAGTCAAGCAAATCAAACCGATCATCTTCCGGCAACTCCGAGTATGCGACCTCCCACTTTTCGGCAGCAGCAATATGAGAATCCTTCTTTTTGATTTCGTAACCGAATTTATCATTCAGAAACTTATAGAGGAATATCTGCGTGATGACCTTGTATTCATTTCCATCGTTGCCCATGCCATAGTTGTGACAGACAGACTTTAGATCATCAATCAGTTGGTAGGTTTGTGTCTTTATATCCATCGTTTTTCTCCTTATGCAGCGGGGTAAGTTTCACGATATTGCTCAAGGTACTGTTTAGCTATCCTACTCTGGATAAAAACTCTGTCCTCTCTGGTGTTGACAAGTCCCAGAGAATCCATGCCGGTTTTGATCTCCGTCATAACGGTCTGCTCAAAGTAGGCATCCTTCTTGAGAATATCGTTGCGGTCATAAACTTTTCGGTCAATATCATTTTTTATGACCATCAGTGCGCTCACGATGCTTTCATCATACTCAGAGAGGATAACCGGTTTCCCTGAACTCTTTCGCTTCGCATTTTCTTCTCTGATTCGCTTATGAACCCTTGTAAACTTGGCATCGCCATTATATCGTCTCATCAAAGCAGCGTTCTTTTTCTGCAATTCTGTGAGCTTTTGAAGTATTTCATCCATAGCACGAGAGTACGAATTGAACTCATCCATATTCTGAGGTGTAAAACCATGCTCGTGGAAGCGGGCGTGAAATGCTTCCCTCAGCGTGATGTATTCCGGATCCTCTGGGTCGATATTCTCTGAAAACCTACGAACCATTCTTTGGAGCTTTTCGTTCAACTCGACGCCGCCAGACACCATCTTCAATTCTTCTTCACCAATTTTGCTGAAATTGAATGTAATATCCTGCATGGCTTCGTTGACCATGATTCTGGTCGCATCGTCATCAGAAAAAGCCTCACGCTGATTTATAATATTGATGTGCCGTTGCACCTCTGAGAGAATATCCTTCAAGCGGGAAATCTCAAAGTTTGCAAACGCTGCCTTCAGATCATCATCGCCAAAGGTTCTAACGATGTTGCAACAGTCACGAACTTCGACCAATGCCTTTTTAAGTTCAAGCAGTATCGTCTTGTCCTCAATGGTCGATATTTCTGTGCTGAAATCTTCCGCATTATCAAGCGGGTAGTCGAACAGAACTTGACGAGCCTTTTGCATACGGTCAATCAACTCCGCAGGGTCTTCCATAATCTGAGCAAGAATGTTGACCTCGTTGCCTTTACCAACCTCATCAGGATCGTTGAATTTATTCAATTCTGCAAGGTATGCGGCGTTTGTTTCGTCAAAGTTCCTTCTTATGTCTGCAAAATCAATGATATACCCATAGCGATTATTTCCGTATGGTCTGTTGACGCGAGTAATCGCTTGCAAGAGATTATGGTCCTTTAGCTTGCGCCCGAAGTACAAACGCTTGAGTCTTGGCGCATCGAACCCAGTCAGGAGCATATTGTACACAATGAGAATATCGACCTTGAAATTGTCTTTGAAGTCGGTGATGACATTTTCACGAGTTTCCTTATCATCACTGTCATACAAAATAAGTCCAGCGCGGAAATGACTACGACTTGAGGCATCCGCATTCAATTCTTCCTGTATTTCATCAAAATATGCAAAGAGCCGACGTGCCTGTTCGCTGGTTTCACATATGACCATCCCACCCAAAGTATCATCGCCGCGAATAACACGAAAGCGTTTTAAGTCGGTAATGATGTACCTGAGAAGCTCTCTGACATAATTCGGATGTTCAATGATGTCCTCTTTTTTGACATCTTTCTTCTGAACGAGATTTTCAAGCGAGTGGTAGATTTCCTCCAATTTTTCCTTATATGATGTCTCAATATCTTCACGGATGATTTTCAGGGTATATCCGTCTTGAACCGATTTATCATAATAGTAGGTATGAAGATAGTTACCGAAGACACGCCAAGACTCACGCTCACTTTTTAGAAGCGGCGTGCCAGTTAGCGCAATTTTGATGGAGTTCGGGTCAGCATCAAACAGATTGGACAGGAATGACCCTTCCGGCTTGTAACCACGATGCGCTTCATCAATGATGAATACTCTTTGAAGGTTGGTTGCATAGGCGGGGAGGACAACTTTATCCTGTCGTTCCTCAAATCGCTGGATGTTGACAACGGTGATTTCAGGTTCTCCTGTTGTCCCTTCCTGCGACTGGTTTGTCCTGAATTGATCCATCAGTTCAGAGCGCGAATTTGCAGTTTTTACAACCAAACCACGAGCCTCAAATTCTTCTTTTGCTTGCTTCATCAAATCAAGGCGGTCAACTATAAAATAGAACTTTGTAACTTTGTTGACGCTTGAAAAATAATCGGTAAGCACATAGGAAAGGTGGTATGACAAGGCGGTCTTTCCACTTCCCTGTGTGTGCCAGATGATACCCGAAGTAGTACCTTCCGAGATGCGCTGGCGAACAATCATCGCTGCGAAGAACTGCTGGTAGCGCATGATATGTTTCTGATCAATCTGTTCGATAGAGCCGTCTTCCCGTTCTTTTGTCTTATGGTAATATGTTATTCCATACTTAATCAAGAAAAGAAGTCTCTCAGGACTACACATCGAGGTGATGACACGATTTGTTGGTGTAGTTTCCCTCAAATTTGTCTGGTACTCAGGACTCGTGTGTATTACTTGGTTGTTGAAGTCAGATAGAATCTTTTTTTCTATCTCAGGATCAACATCCGCGTATGGGTAGTCTCTGTTGTACGGCGCAACACTGTAATTCAAAGGATTCTCTTCTCTAAAACAGTTAAACGGAGAATAGCTCTTAGAGCCAGTGCAATAGAACACCCCTTGAATGGGGACAATGCCGCCCATTGCATCGTATTCCATGTTGTTTGAGAAGAGCATCAACTGAGTAATGTTTATGAATCGACGAAACTTCTTGTTGGGGAAGCGTTGTTTATTCATTCGCTCTGCCTCGGCAACCATTCCGCCAATATTATTGGGCTTTTTAACTTCAATAAAGACGAGAGGCAGCCCGTTTACAAACAGGGTAATATCCGGTCTGAACTCATCTTCATCTCGTTTGCATGTGAACTCGGCTGTACAGTGGTAGGTGTTGTTTTCCGGGTGTTCAAAATCGATCAGCCTGACCGGAGAAATAGCTTTAAGCCGTTTGTAAAAGCTCTCGCCAATATCGTCATTATCCAACTCCTGACGAATTGTTCTGAGCATTGCTTCTGCTTCTCCGGCATGATCTGGATTCAATTTTGCAAACTGTTCCTTGAAGATACGAATTAGAATGTTTGTATCAGGATCAAATACAGAGCCAGACATATCCTCGGTTAATTTGCCAAAGTATGTATAGCCTATACGAGTCAAGTGGACAAGAGCTGGCATCTGTACCCTTGTGGCTTCGTTGAATAGGCTTCGTTTATTTGTCATGGTCATAAGCCCTCCACTTAATAATCACTCAACTGTTTTTGCTCACTCGTACAGCTTCACAAATATCTCCAATGTCACAATTCAAATAGTCACAAATGCGCAGCAAAATAGAGAGGGACACTTCCTCTCCTTTGTTGAGTTTCGTCCATGTGCCAGACGAAAGACCAAGCTCATGTCGAAAAACGGGCTTCCGTATATCTCGCTCAATCAGGAGCATCCATAATTTTTTGTAGCTGATTCCCACGGCAACCATCCTTTCACTCGTGCGCTAAACACATTTCCATTATATTATAATTGAAAAAGCCTTTGAAAGCAATCACTTGAATTATATATTTACAAAAAAGATGCAAGTTCGCGCACCTTCCGTATAAGAAAAGGCAGAGCATCCCGCTTCCGGGAATTGCTCTGCCTTTGAATGTTATTCTCTCTGATTTTCTCGCTTCTGCTCTTTTTCCTGATCCATGCTTGGCTTGAGAAATGCGTCCACGTTCGCCATCATGGTGTCAATCGTTTTGGCTTCTTTCTTGAGCCTTGCACGTTCATCATAGAGCCGCTGCTGCTCGTCGAGAAGACGCTGCTGCTCGGCTTGGAGTGACTTCAAGCTCGGCAGCTTCTCATCACCCTGCATGGCAAGCAGCGTACTCTTTGCCGCCTCGAAAATCACAAGCTCGGCTTCATGCTTTGCGCGGAAAGAGGGCTTGTCTTTTGCCTTCATGTAAGCATCCCAGACCGGCTTGAGTTTCTGATAATTTCCGATATTTTTGATGAGCGGCTGCACCGTCCGCAGACGGGCTTCAACCGCTTTCAGGTCCTCACCGGTGCTGGCATAAGAGCTGTGGACGTCCTCAACCTTCTTCTCAAGGTCAGCGTATTGCAGAAGATTGTTTTCTGTGAGATAGTTGAGCGTCCGGGCAGCTTCCTTGAGGATGGTGAGCTTGGCTTTGTGTTCGTAGCCCTTGCTCCCAACTTCCGTGATACGCTCCTGAATCTGGGAGATGAGGGAGATGGAGCTGCGGTCACTCTGCCGTTGCAGCTTGCGGGGATTGCGTCCCTGAATACGCTCCTTGATCCGCTCTTCGGTGTAGTTCTCTCCGATGGTTTTGGAGCGGGTGAAACGCTCCTGACCTTCAGCTCGAAAAGAGATGTACTTGCCGGTCTTAATTTCATAACCGGCTTCCTGCATAAGTCGCAGAAAATCATCGTAATCCTTCGCTGTAATGACAAGCCGGTCGATGGTCTGCTTGAGTTTCTGCTTCCAGCTCGTGCCGCGTTTGGCTTCGGTGTACTCCTTGTAGCCCATGCCTTTGTTCTGAGAGGGAGGGATAACAGAGAGACCGTTTTCCTTACAGAGACGGTCGCTGACCTCGCGCATATCATAGTAAATACGCTTGTAGCTCTTGTATGCATGGTAGTCCACGAAGTCAACCGCATTGAAAATCAGGTGGTTATGAACATGGTCCTTGTCAATGTGAGTGGTCAGCACATACTCGTATTTTCCACCGAGGATTTCATCCGCAAATTGCTTGCCGATCTCGTGGGCAAGCTCCGGTGTGACCTCTCCAATTTCAAAGGACTGGATCACATGACGGGCTATGATCCTGACCGGGTTCATCCCTTTTTGCTCGGCTATTTTCCGCGTCCACTCAAATTCCCGCGCTGCGGTCTCGCTGGCACAGCCGTAGGACGAGACCAGCAGCTTCTCATCAGTCTTTTCGGGATTCAGAATGTACGCGATTGCCTTGCTCAAAGTTCCTCGGATTGCTTTGATTTTAGTAACTGCCATACCGCGTCCATCTTTTCTTTCAGCTCGTCAATATCGTCCTGATAGAATCGTCCCGTCGAGTTGATTCTGCGGCAGACGGTATTGATGTTCACGCCGATCTTGTTGATTTCGGCGGCGAGCTTTTTCTGCTCTGTGTAGTCAACAACGATGATGTAGCCGTCGATCAGCATCTTCCTTGCATACGCACCGAAGTTCTCCGTGCCGATCATCTCCATCTTCTTTGCAATCGTCCGTTCTTCCTGTGGTGTCAGCCAAATCTTCTTCTGAATGTCTCGTGTTCTTCGTACCATGCTGCGCCCTCCGTCGTAAAGATTAGAAGGGTTTGGGACTATCCCAACAAGCAAAAATCTGATGTTAAGGGCAGGGTCTCCTTAACTGATTTTTCTCCGGTGGGTACTCACCGGATTTGCTTGCTAATCTCCCAAAATCGTATTCCCCGAAGATTCCTCCGTGAAATGTCCCTTCACTTTACAACGGACACAATAAGAGCGTTTGTTGAGTACCGGATTTCAAAAAAGTCAAAAAAGTCATTGGATTTCCCATGTGAAAGCCACGGTGTCCGACACGTCAATATCGTCCGGCTCGATTTCGGGTGCGGCGCACTTGCTCATCGCCATAAGAGGCTGAATACAGTCTTCGACCTCATAGCTTGTTCTGGAATACACATTGAGTTCGCCCCAGTTGTAGTCGATATTGAGTAGCTGCCCAAGCGTACCGCCTGATGCTTTGCAAAGAATCTCCGCCTTCGCTCTGGCATTCTCCGTCGCGCTGATCAGCAGCTTTTCGCTGACCGCTGATGGGTTTCTTACAGTGAATGCAATACTGAGTTCCGGCTTTGCACCGCAATCCGCAATCGCAGAAATGACCTTTGCAAGCTGTTTGCTGTCAAAGTCAAATGCAAGTTTCAAGCGATAGCTGCAAGCATATCCGACAAACTCTCGCTTGTAATTTCCTTGCCGATCCTTGACGTTCTCGTATCTTGTCTGGACATCAAAGCTCGTGGTTTTCAAGTCTTCTTTGCGATACCCAACGCAGACTGCGGCACCTTGCAGTCTTTTGATTCTCTCGGCAGCTTCCGACATTGCACGGTCATAGGTTTTAGATAAGGTTTCAATGTTCAAGGAGAGGATGATGTAATCCGGTCTTGCGGAGACATTTCCTGTCCCTTTTACGGTGATCGTTCTCATTGCTTTCTCCCGTCCTTTCTGGAATTGAAGTCCTCATCAATACGCTTTTTCCAATTCGTACCCAGTGGTACGCTGCATCGGACAGCAGAAACCGCTTCGCTCAGAACTTCATAGTTGAGCTGCGTTCCCTCATGGTCAGAGTGGTAGTTGACCGCTCGGTCTGCACCAATTCCGAAATGCCTTGCCGTCTCAACCGCGTCGATGTTTGCACCGAGGAACAAAAACTCCCAGCCATACTTTTCCTTCTGACGCTCAATCATTTTCTTGACCTTCTCGCTGTCATAACGGCGGCTTGCATTCTCCATGCCGTCCGTTGTGATGACGAACAGAGTATGTTCAGGGACATCTTCATTTCTTGCGTACTTGTGGACATTTCCAATGTGATGAATCGCTCCGCCGATAGCATCCAGAAGCGCGGTACAGCCGCGAACGGAATAGTCCTTGTCGGTCATCGGCTTGACCTTTTGAACCGGTACACGGTCATGAATAACCTCGCTCACGTTGTCAAAGAGGACGGTAGAGATCAATGCCTCGCCATTCTCCTTTTTTTGCTTTTCAATCATGGAGTTGAAGCCTCCGATGGTGTCTGCTTCCAGTCCGCTCATAGAGCCGCTGCGATCAAGGATGAATACGATCTCCGTCAAGTTCTTTCTCATGTTCAGTACCTCCGCATATAAAAAATATGACTGCTTGGTGTCTCACCTTACAGTCATATTGTACTTCGGTATTCACTTCGTTTGGTCGCATGGCAAGCGACATTATTCCAGCGATGAGAACAGCTCTCCGTCAATGCTTAGAACGTCATCCATCGGAATCCTTGTGCCGTCCCGCATAGTGATTCGCCGCTCAAAATCATCGACCTTTTTGACCGCGCCGGTTGCTGATACATATTTGCCGCCAGCCTTCCGCTCATCAGGCTGGAAGTAGGTAATGGTGACCTCCGGCGCATCATCAAAGGCATCCATGAGAAGCTGATACTTCATATCCAATGCAGTCAGAGCTTCCTCGTCAAGCTCAATCCTTTCGTCGGTCAGCCGCCCGGTTTCCTTGATGGCGGAGTCGTAGCCGGTGAGTGCTGCGAAGGGCGCAAACTGCGCTGCTCGATCTGACATCGGCATCTGCGGTCGCGTCTTGGAGACGTGGTGAGGAAGCCCCATGATCTCGTTGTATTTTCTGTTCACGCCTTGTGCCCTCCGATCTGCGCATTACGGTCTTTCGCGGTTGCACCTTCTTCAAGATTCATTGCCTTGAGAATGGCGTTCTTTCCGTACTTCTTTTTGATTGCAAGCGTGGCGGCTTGTATTTTCCGCTCACGCTCCAATGCAGCGTCCTCAGCTTTCTGCTTTTCCTCTTCGGCGGCATAGTCGGTAAAGAGGTCGAGCTGGACTGCACTGTCATTTTTCTTCGGCGCGTCCGTTTCCGGCAGGACATGATTTGCCACAACATACATACGGCGGATAAGCAGATTCTTGTCCACGATCCGGTCAAACAGCGCTGACACAGCACACATTATTTTGCGGGTAGATGATGTGTGACCGTCGAGGTTGATAGAGCCGTGCGCCTGTTTCGGAATCTGCCTCCCATAATGATCTGTCTCAACCGCGCCGTGATACTTTGCCCGTCGTGCCGGATCGGTCAGGTTCTCAATGTCGTAGCCAACTGTGAGAACCATCTGGTCGGTGACAAGCCCCTTGTCCACCAAGTCCAGCACAAGCAAATCCGTCATTTCCCGCACAACCAACTTCGCCTTCTGCGGCTCGTAGGGACAGTGCAATACCTGACCGGAGCTGAGGCTGTTGGAGCTGGGACGGTATGCCTTGATTGCCTCAATGGTCGTAGGCTCCCAGCCCCACGCATGGTCGATGAGCAATTCCGCATTCTTGCCGAACAGCTTATAAAGCAAGTCCTCATTCCGCTCCGAGCAAAGGGCAACATCGCCCATTGTGAACATCCCATTCTGCTCAAGTTTCTTGGCAATACCTCGACCCACGCGCCAGAAATCCGTGAGAGGCTGGTGCGCCCAAAGCTCACGCCGGAACTTCATTTCATCCAGTTCGGCTATTCGGACGCCGTTTTTGTCGGCGGGGATGTGCTTCGCTACAATGTCCATTGCCACTTTGCAGAGAAAGAGGTTCGTCCCGATCCCAGCGGTTGCCGTGATGCCGGTTGTCTCAAGCACATCGAGGATGATCTTCATTGCGAGGTCATGTGCCGAGAGCTTGTAAGTGTTCAGGTAGTCCGTCACATCCATGAACACCTCGTCGATGGAGTAGACCACAATATCTTCCGGGGCAATATACTTGAGATAAACCTGATAGATGCGGGTGCTGTATTCCATGTAATACGCCATCCGGGGCGGCGCGATGATGAAGTCAATCGCCAGATACGGGTTTGCTTGCAGCTCAGAGTAGAAGTGTGATGTGCCGTCCAGTCTGTGTCCCGGCGCGTCGTGCTGCCGTCCGGCATTCGCTTCCTTCACACGCTGCTTGACTTCAAACAGCCGTCCGCGTCCGGAGATACCGTAGCTTTTGAGGGATGGTGTAACGGCAAGGCAGATAGTCTTGTCCGTCCGGCTCTCATCCGCGACAACGAGATTTGTGTCCAGAGGATCTAAGCCGCGCTCCCGGCACTCAACCGAAGCATAGAAGCTCTTGAGGTCGATTGCGATATAAGTTCTTTTCTTCATGCTCCGGCGATCCTCCTTTCATCCTTAGAGCTTATACATATCGAGCAGCATTTCTACAAGCTCATCGGTACGATCAATAATATCCTGCACCGTCCATGCGTCCTTTTCTGCAAGCTCCTTATTGATTTCAAGCCCGTTTTTATACCCCACATAGAGCTTCTGAGCATTGAGACGATCCCTCTTTTCTACGAAAGAGAGATTGCTTAAAGTGCTGTTATATCCGGTAACAGTCAGGTTGCCGATCTTGTGGACATACTGTTCAAGATACTCGTTAGCCAAATTACGATCTCCAGCGGCAATCATATCTACCCATTTGTCGGGAATATTCTTTCCTTCGGGGAATATGTGTTCAATAGTCCATTTGAAAACCTTTTTTCCACCATAATCATTCTGCTCCCAGAGGTCAGTCCAAGTTTCGTTGGTCATGTGTTTCTGAGCAATAGCGCAGAGAACGAATCTTGCAACGCCAACATTCTCTTCGTAAATGTCTCCCTTGAGTTTTTCTTCAAACAACTCATCGGTGGCAGACCAACGGACAAGTTCGTCGTAGATATGCTGATAGATTGCAGTTCCGGTGAGTTTTCCTTCCTCAACATCGGAAATAATCTGCATGAAGATTTTATTCAAATCTCGTGTATTAGGAGTATCTGTGATATTTCTTCGGACAAAGAAGCGAGTCAGCAACTTGATTGTTTCCAGAATATCAGCGTCAGCAACTTCAAGCGTGGCTTGATTTTTGAACAAATACATCAGCAGCAGATAAGAAGGTGCGCCCTGAATACGACTCAGGTCGGTCAGGCTGTTGGTATATTTCGTTTTATCGTCGGTGCTGAGGATAAGCCGAGAGTAAATCTCACCGCATACCAAAATGTCGCTCATAAAGCCGGACAAATCTCTGCTTATCAGTTCCTCAAAAATGGACAACAAATTGGAACGGGTGGCAATATAGCCGAGAGGATCTTTCTTGCGCTGCCCATCCGTTCTGAACGGCTCGTTTAAGCGATTTTTGAACGCATTGTAATACTGCCGGAAGAAACGCTCTTGTGTAGAGTAGTCATCCGTCAAATAACCGAGGAGTGTCTGCCAATCCTCAAAGCAGTCATCACAAGTCATACCCGAACGCTCGGCTCTCGCCAAAATAAGGTTTTTCATGAGGTCAATAGCTGTCAATGGCGTACCTCTGTTATTCAGGGACTCAAAAAGGGTGTAAGCCTCCGCGTGACTTCCAACCTCTATCTTGACGAGTACCGCTTTCGATACCTTGCTCTTGATTTCAAGCAGGGTCTTGACTGCATCACCGGACTCTTCAATATCCTGATCTAATCTTTGTAGGAAGTATTTATAGCACTTCGCGATTTTACGATTGCCCCAATTCTTTTCGCGCTTCGCACTTTTGAGCAGACCATTCTCGTACATTACGACATTGAAGTCAGCCTGATTGTGGTTTTGAATTTGAGGACAAAGAATAAGCCCGTTTGATGCGCCTTTGCAAATAATGGACTTTCTAAGAGCAGGAAGCTCGTCCTCATCATCCTCATCCAGCTCATCCTTATGTATCTTGAGCCGATTGTATATTGCAGTCAGAAGGAGACAGAGCGTCGTTAAACGCTGCTGTCCATCGACAACCTCAAGCTCCTTTGTTTGGAAAGCATCGGAAGAGTTATCAATGCAAATAATCGAGCCGATAAAATACCCATTGTCGTTTTCGCAAATGTCATCGTAAAGGTCTTTCCATTGGTATTGTCCCCATGTGTATTCACGCTGATATTTCGGAATCATGTAGCAGAAGCCAGCGTCCTTCTTGAATACATCGTCTATTTGATAATCATGAACAGATTTGATCACTGTGTTATCCTCCTTGCGTATTATGCTCCTATCAAGCTCTGGTCAAAGGCAAACAGAGCCTCGTTGATTTCAAAGACGTTATAGTTCCCATGCTCCACGAAATACTCCACGATGATGTCAAACTTGTTGGAGTGGGAGAGTGCAAAGCCCGCCTTCATGAGCATATCCTTCATTTCCACAAGCGGCAGCTCAAGGGCAATGGCAAATGCAATGACGGTGGGCTTGGAAGGCTTGTAGGACTTGTCCGAGCGGATCTTCGAGAAGAGTTTCCGGTCAATGTTCGCCTTCTTGTAGCACTGCGAGTCCGTCATGCCGCGCTCGTCAATCTTCCGCAGAAGCATCTCCGAAAAGCTCTCATCGATCTGTCCCAGTGCGTCATCAAGGGTAGCTGCTTTTTCGGAGCTGACTGCCATAGGAGCTGTGAGCTTTTCGATAGCTTCATCACAAACGGATGGTTCGCAAGGCATGGGGTCTTCCATCCGGAAGGCACTCATTCTGCGCAGACGCTCGGAACGACTATCGGTATGCTCGTCTACATAGCGATCATCTATGTATGAAGCAATGTCGGCAAATAGCTTGCCGCTGATCTGATAGGCTTTGCGGTCGAAAATGACGATGTACACCGCCATTTCGTTTTCAAGAAGGAAGTCGCTAATGGTGTCAATCGCAACCTTGAGAGCCTGATCCTTCGGATAGCCGAAAATGCCGGAGGAAATCAGCGGGAACGCAATCGATTCGCATCCGTATTCCTTCGCCAGCATGAGCGATGTCCGATAGCAGGAGATCAGCAGTTCGCGCTCACCATGCCGCCCGTCATACCAGCGCGGACCGACTGCGTGAATGACATATTTGCAGGGCAGCTTGTAGCCCTTCCTGATTTTTGCGCTCCCGGTTTTGCAGCCGTGGAGCGTTTCACATTCCGCCAGCAGCTCCGGTCCTGCAGCGCGATGAATGCAGCCGTCCACACCGCCGCCACCCAGCAGCGACTCGTTGGCAGCGTTGACGATGGCGTCCACCTTCATTTTTGTGATGTCATTTCTGACGATTTGAAGCGGCATGATCAAGCCCTCCCATTCGGTTACTTCGCGCCGGTCAGCAGCTTGTCCATCGGGATTCTTTCCGGGTATTTTCCCTCGGTCAGAATGTCATATAAATACCTGTTATCCAGAATCATATCATCCCGGATAAGCTGCCAGTTTGCCTTTTTCCTGAAAAACACCTTGAAGATCAGAAAGTTCATGATCGCCCCAATTACCGGCGTGGTCATGCCGAAAGCCTCGGTGTGAGAGAAATGGCATCCTGTTTCAGTTCTTTTTCCTTCAAAGGTGATGAACGCTGTTTTCTTGTCGCTCCGGAATACAATGCGGAAGTGGTTCTCATCCTGTTCGCATTCCGTAATCGTGCCTGTCACATCGTAGTCCAGCCCCATAACAATCTCGCGGAAGCGGACCTTGCTTCCCGCATGATAGTTCCCGTTATAGAGATTACATTCGATGTGGTAGGGACTCCATTTCACAAACTCTTCCTCAAAGTTAGCAGTCCATGCCTTTAATTTTTCATAGGAAGCCGGAATCTCTATCTGCTCTGTAAGAACAATCATTGTCAGTTTCTCCTATTCTGTCAAAGCGGCATCGGTGTCCGGGCGATCAGAATGACCGCCAGAATCGCGCCCACAAATGCCGCAGCCCCTATGACCGCCAACAACTTTTTGCTGAGTTTCTTCTTCGCTGCCTTGCAGATCAGCGCGGCGCAAGCCATGCAGACAGCCGCAGCAACAAGCGCAATGCCCAGCGTTTCCCATAGCCAAGAAAGTTCATGTAGGATTTTCATGCGTTCATCATCTCCTGTTCGTTAAACTGGAATTTGTCTTTATCTTATTTATCAAAATACTTATCACAGTATTCAAGTGATAGATTGATAAACTCCTGCAATTTATCAATATCATTATACATTCCATGGTTCGATTTTGGAAATTCAACATAATCGTATGGCACACCATTCTCTTTCAATGCATCTATTAAAGGGTATTTAAGTTGAGTCGGCACACAATGGTCGATTAGTCCATACCCCATCAAGGTCGGCACCGAGTTTGCATCCACCAAATATGTAGGCGAAACAGAGTAAATATACGGAAGATACTCTTTTGATGCCATCATTTCATCTGTAATTCTAACCCCTGTCATCATGGTTGCAAAATCCGCATCTGTGGTTATATGGTCTATCGATTTCAGCAAACTCCAATCGGATGGCTCAAATGAAGCAGGACCTGCGAGTTGAAAGACAAACTTTACTGGGATTGCAGAAATGTCAGCATTTTTATATGCATAGTTCATCGCAAGTGTTCCACCTGCTGACACCCCACAGGTAGCCATTTGTGTTAAATCAATTCCAAGCTGCGATGCCTGCTCCTTGATTGCGGCAACACAGCTTAGAATTTCTTCATTCATTAACTCAAGACTGGCGTTGAGTAATTCTTCTTCACTTTTTCCCTTCTTTGATTGCAATGTATAATCAACCGTTGCTGTTACGTATCCTTTTGACGTATAATATTTGCACCACGCATCGCCATCTTCTTTGCTCCCGGAATTAAAACTTCCTCCGTGTATATAAAGAATCAGGCATTTTGACTCTGGCGTATCAAGATTTTTCGGCACATATAAATCATATTTGTGGTCGCTCGGATTTTCATAATCAAGATTTTCATACACACATCCTACTGTATCATTCCATTCAACTTGGATAAGCTTCATCGGTAAAGACCCAAGACGTTGAATGTTGATGAGCATACCCACAATAAAGGATACAACAAACAGAAATATCAACATACCTATTTTACGATTTTTATTTGTACTGAACATGACATTTCTCCTTATATGATGTGGTCTAAAACAAGTTTTCCGGTAATACCACCAAGTATTACACCGGCGATAATAACTCCACAACTAAGGAGAACCCATGCTAAAATTTGTTTCTGTTTTGTATTCATACTTATTTATCTCCTCAATTTCAGATTGTCATTTCTGCAATACTATCACTTAATTGTCATCAAGTTTCTTTGACAAATTCCGATTTGTCTGCCCCTTAAAGTCCAAGTCCTTCAACCCACGCCGCAAGCTCCTGATGCCCGACGCAGCCCTTGAAAACCTTGCCGTCCATCAGCTTTGCGCCTTTGCAGCTCGGCGCAAGGCGTTCGTTCGTCTTGCCAATGTCGCTTCCTCCGGAGGTTGCAAACGGGATGATCGTCTTGCCGGTCATATCATAGCTCTCAAGGAACGTATTGATAATCGTCGGCGCAACGTACCACCAGATCGGGAAGCCCACAAAAATTGTGTCGTAGTCCTTCATGTTGTCCCACTTTATGGCAATCTCTGGACGGGAAACAGGATCGTTCATCTCAATCGTGCTGCGGGCTTTCTTGTCCATCCAGTTCAGATCGGCTTCCGTATAAGGCACTTTCGGCTCAATCTCAAAGA
>OGKS01000049.1_pt1 | contig 54908 bp, 45 predicted proteins | sample 1572491 | NCBI WGS metagenome assembly OGKS01 (sample SAMEA2582153, study PRJEB24529) | metagenome | biome: Human gut stool | place: China | collected 2011
CGTGTCACTCGCTATCCTCAAAACAATTCCAACAAAGCATCATTCATGGTAAGAAAGCATAAAATAAAAAACGTAAGACTACATAGCGAGGGCAATGATATATTGCGCAATAGTTTAGTAGCCATTATCCTTATTGGAGGCTTACTCTACTACCTATTGCGCGATGTCACTTTATGGCCCTTTTACTTATATGCAGCCGTATGTATTATTTTATATGGTATGGCTGTCAACTTCTTCCGTTGCCCCATTCGTCTCTTCGATGGCGAGAAGGAAGACACCGTGTTGGCCGCAGCTGATGGCCGCGTAGTCGTGATAGAAGAAGTGGACGAAAATGAATACTTCCACGACCGTCGCTTGATGATTTCTATCTTTATGTCTATCACCAACGTACATGCCAACTGGTTCCCCGTTGAAGGTATTGTCAAGAAGGTAGTTCATCACAGTGGCAACTTTCATAAAGCTTGGCTACCTAAGGCAAGTACAGAAAATGAACGTTCGACCATAGTGATTGAGACCCCTGACGGCAAAGAAGTGTTGGTACGCCAAATTGCAGGTGCCGTTGCACGCCGCATTGTTACCTACGCTCGTGAAGACGAGGAGTGCTACTTCGACGAACACATGGGCTTCATCAAGTTTGGCTCACGTGTAGATGTCTACTTACCATTGGGTACAGAAGTACTGGTACACATGGGACAAGCCACCGTGGGCAATCAAACGGTGATAGCGAAGTTGAAATAAATAGTCAATCAATTTTATAGGAAGCAACATATAAAGTCCTAACAAGGGGCAGGCTTCCAGCCTGAGATGAAATGCGGCACAATACGCATGGGCTGGAAGCCTGCCCCACAATGTAAAATATTGAATAACCTCACGTATGAAAAAACATTTTCCTAATACGCTTACTTGCTGCAACCTCATTTCGGGTTGCATTGCCACCTATTGGGCCTTTCAGTCCGACTATCAGTTAGCATTGCTGTTTGTAGTGATAGGTGCTATATTCGATTTTTTTGACGGTTTTGCAGCCCGACTGCTACACGTTTCTTCTCCTATTGGTAAGGAGTTAGACTCGTTGGCCGACGACGTCACCTTTGGTTTTGCTCCATCGGCCGTTGTGTACTCCATGATAAGTTCATTGAGTAACGAAACACCCTTGTTTGGCCAGCCTTTGTTAGGACAACTATTACCCTATGCGGCCTTTATCATGGCGGCCTTTTCAGCCCTGCGCCTGGCAAAGTTCAATTTAGATGAGCGCCAAACGACTACTTTCATCGGACTTCCCACTCCTGCCAATGCTCTTTTTTGGACATCGCTGGCCGCTTCCTTTCAGTTCAACCCAGAGTTAATGCCCAATGAAGCTTATGCAGTCTTACTTATTGTAGGAGTGTTAGTGGCAAGTTGGTTGCTCATTGCAGAGATACCGATGTTTGCGCTAAAGTTTAAGTCGTATGGTTGGCAGGGTAACGAGTTACGTTATGGCTTTATTGCAGCAAGCATCTTATTACTTGCCATATTAGGATTGAAAGGATTTGCTGCCGTAATTGTGCTATATGTGCTTACCTCAATCGCCAACAATCTATATCGCGATTACAAATAATTAAGCACTTCATGCGTTGTGTTGGCACGATTGTTGCCTAAAAGAGTGAAGAGAGCAGGATTCCCGTTCTCTCATTCACCGATTATTTAACCCCATTTTACGCAACAAAAAGACATTATGCACTTACTACTCGGATGCCTTTTCATCTTCATTTTTGGCTTTATATTTATCCTATTAAGTTTTGCTTTCTCGTTTATAAGAGCAGGGCATAACTTTCTGAATACGCTCTTTGGCGGCTCAGCACGTCGTTCCAACACTTCGCAGCGTCAAAACCCATATAGTGCTGGCGAGAACCCTAATAACCACACGACATCGGGCAATGCGCATCATGAGGAAAATCCTAACTCACGCCAAAAACGAAGCAATAAGATATTTGACAAAAACGAAGGAGAATACGTTGACTTTGAAGACGTATAACGATACTCCAATTGTCAGACAAGAAGTAACAAAAAGTTGAATGAACGAAGATACTTTTGACATACGCGCGGAGCAATCAGCTCCCTCGGCTTCAGAACGCGACTTTGAAAACGCACTGCGCCCACTAAAGTTTGATGATTTTAGCGGACAACGTAAAGTGGTAGATAATTTGCGCATATTCGTTGAGGCTGCCAAATATCGTGGCGAACCGCTTGACCACACCCTACTACATGGACCTCCAGGATTAGGTAAAACCACGCTCTCGAATATTATAGCCAATGAATTGGGGGTAGGGTTTAAACTCACTTCTGGTCCTGTGCTCGACAAACCTGGCGATTTAGCAGGTTTGTTGACAAGTCTCGAACCCAATGATGTGTTATTCATCGACGAAATTCACCGCTTATCGCCGGTCGTTGAGGAATACCTCTATTCGGCTATGGAGGACTATCGTATTGACATCATGATAGATAAAGGGCCAGCCGCGCGAAGTATTCAGATTGACCTAAGTCCGTTTACCCTCGTGGGTGCAACGACCCGAAGCGGTTTGCTCACTGCGCCCCTGCGTGCTCGTTTTGGTATCAATCTCCACTTAGAGTATTATGACGCAGAGACGTTGCAACGCATCATTACGCGTTCGGCTAATATTTTGAAAGTGCCCATTGATGCTGAGGCTGCCAGCGAAATTGCCAGCCGCTCACGCGGAACGCCTCGTATTGCCAATGCCTTGTTGCGCCGTGTTCGTGACTTTGCACAAGTAAAAGGGACAGGACGAATTGACACCGAAATCGCCAACTTTGCCCTTGAAGCACTCAACATTGATAAGTACGGATTGGACGAGATTGACAACAAAATCCTCCTCACCATCATCGACAAGTTCAAAGGCGGCCCTGTTGGTATTACCACTATTGCTACCGCCATTGGCGAAGATGCAGGTACGGTTGAAGAGGTGTACGAGCCTTTCTTGATCAAAGAAGGCTTTATTCGTCGTACTCCCCGAGGCCGTGAAGTAACAGAATTGGCTTACAAACACCTTGGTCGCAGTATGTATGGTCCGTCAAGTAGTGGGGAAGGTAGCCTATTTGAATAATGAGCTTAATAAGTTTAATGAGTTTAATAAGTTTATGAGTTTAATGAGTTTAATAAGTTTAATGAGAACGTTGATACTTCCCTCATCTCATTAAACTCATAAACTCATTAAACTCATTCAACTCATAAACTCATTAAACTCATAAACTCATTAAACTCATTCAACTCATTAAACTAATTAAACTCATAAACTAATTAAACTCTTCTAATGATAACCTATAACGTTATAGACGTAAAGATGCCAGAAATATCGCACCGCGAAACCACCAAGTGGGTACGTGCTGTAGCTGCTTCGTATGGTAAGCGAGTAGGCGAGGTGGCCTACGTCTTTTGTAATGACGACAAGATATTAGAAGTTAATCGACAGTATTTAAAGCACGATTATTTTACTGATATTATCACCTTCGACTATTGCGAAGGCGACATGCTGAGTGGCGACTTGTTTATCAGCCTTGATACAGTGCGCACCAATGCCGAATTGTTCCACAAAACCTATGACGACGAACTGCATCGCGTCATCATTCACGGCATACTTCACCTTGTCGGCATTAACGACAAAGGTCCTGGCGAACGTGAAATCATGGAAGCAGCGGAAAATAAAGCCTTGGATTTGCTCCAGAAGCTGCGTCAGGAAAATAACGAAAATGCATAAAAGGGTTAAATAGCCTATTAAAAACGTAAATAGCCATAGCGACAAGATTGATTTTTCAATTTTGTCGCTATATTTGTAACCGATTACAATAGACATGTCAAACCAATAAACCTATTGAACCCCATGAAGAAGTTTATGTTGATGGCCCTTACGGCCGTCTTTGCACTCTCAGTTAGTGCGCAATGCCCCGAAAAGAAGGGCGATTGTTGCAAGAAGGAAAAGACCGAATGCTGCAAGAAAGACAAGAAGGACTGCAAGAAAAACAAGAAAAACAAGAAGGACTGCAAGAAAAAGAAAAAAGCTTGCAAAAAGGCTTGCAAGCAGCAAAAAGAAGCTCAAAAGAGCTGCTGCAAAGGCAAATAACAACATTAACATGAAAGCTCTGCAACGCGCAAGAAGTGTGTTGCAGAGCTTTTTTGCTTGAAGGGTGAAAATTTGCATTCTCTATAACAAATCGTGTGCGAAAAACATAAATAGAGCCTATGCAAAGATGCTTACCTACTTATTACGTTATGCGTTTGCCGCAGCTTCGGCACAACGTTCACCATCAATCGCTGCGCTCACGATGCCCCCAGCGTAGCCAGCACCTTCACCACAAGGGTAGAGGCCACGAACGGTTACGTGGCAGAGCGTTTCATTATCACGCAATATGCGGACGGGAGAAGAAGTGCGCGTTTCGGCTGCTATCAAGATCGCCTCGTTTGTTAAGAAGCCACGACTGCGGCGCCCAAAAGCGTTAAAGCCTTCAATCAGACGCGAGGTAATAAAGCGTGGCATCCAGAAGTGTAGGGGAGATGAAACGAGTCCTGGCGTATAGCTTGAACGAGGCAAGTCGTAACTCAAACGTCCGTTTACAAAGTCAGCCATGCGTTGCGCTGGAGCCGTTTGACTGCGGTTGCCCTGTTGCCAACAAGCCTTTTCGAGTGCCTCTTGAAAGTACATCATACGCAAGGGATTGGTAGGGTCGTTAATGTCCTGATGCGTTTCAGCAAAGGTCCCATCAGCCATGGCTTCGGTCATAAAGGGCGCTAACTCATCGTCTAAATCCTCAGGGCGCGTTTCGACCACCATGCCCGAATTGCTCCATGCCGAGTTGCGCAACGACGGACTCATGCCATTCACTACCAACTGCTGCGGACCGCTGGCTGCGGGCACAACGATACCGCCTGGACACATACAGAAACTATATACGCCACGTCCGCCACTTTGCGTCACATAGCTATACTCTGCAGCAGGCAGATATTTGCCGCGTCCCTCGCGATTGTGGTATTGTATTTGATCAATCAATTGTGATGGGTGTTCCAAACGTACCCCCACGGCAATGCCTTTTTGCTCAATGGCAATGCCTGAGGCATAAAGGTGGCGATAAACGTCGCGCGCAGAGTGTCCTGTAGCTAAGATGACAGAGCCATGAAAGCTCTCCCCCGTGTTACATTCTACGCCGCGCACCTCATTGTTTTCAACTACGAGACGGTCAACGCGTGTGTTGAAATGCACTTCGCCCCCACAAGCAATGATTTGATTGCGCATGTTTTCAATAATGCGTGGCAAACGATCGGTTCCGATATGAGGGTGCGCATCAACTAATATGTCGGTCGAAGCACCAAACTGGCAGAACACACGCAGTATCTTTTCGACGTTGCCGCGCTTCTTCGAACGCGTATAGAGTTTGCCGTCAGAGTAAGCACCAGCACCCCCCTCGCCAAACGAATAGTTGCTTTCAGCGTCCACCTTATGTTCACGTGAAATGCGTGCAATGTCCTTGCGACGTTCATGTACGTCCTTACCGCGTTCTAACACGACGGGACGCTTGCCCAATTCTATCAAGCGAAGGGCAGCAAACAATCCGCCAGGGCCAGCTCCTACTACAATCACACGGGGAGCACGGCTCACGTCTTGATAACGCACAGGCTCAAAGTCAAGCTGCGGTGGCATTTCGTTAATATAAGTATCAAGTGTCAAGTTGACATAGATAGTGCGTTGGCGTGCATCAATACTGCGTTTACGAATGCGCAAGGCATTAATAGTACGCACATCAATGCGCATCTCGTCGGCAATGACACGTTTCAGTCGTTCTTCGTTGTAGGCTACGTCGGGAGTGACGCGCAAACTAACCCGCTTGCCCGTTTCGTCTAAGCGGAATTGGTTCGAGGGCGTTTCTAATTCATTCATTCTTTCCTCACGCCCAGGACGTAATTCAAGACGTTGCCCCGGCTGACGTGGGGTGAACTTCTTCTTGCCAGAGTCGGCATGTTGATACGAACTTACCGCATCGCGTGAACGCGAACGGTGGTCGTTGCGCTTATTATTTCGACGAGACGGGCCTTGTTGATTAGCATTGCTGCGGCCTCGATTATTTTGATTTCGACTATACATTGTTTGGGATGTATTATTTTTTTTGACCATTTCTTTCGCTGCCTACCCTTGGAGACGTTATCCAAAAAGTTGGCTGAGCGCGTCAGACACTTTCGTCACGGGCACAAGTTCTATGCCAGTATTTTGCATGTCCAACCCCTTCATATTGCCTTCGGGCAGAATGATGCGCGTAAAGCCCAACTTCGTAGCTTCGGCTACACGCTGGTTGATACGCGTGACAGGACGTATCTCACCACTCAATCCTACCTCACCAGCTAAGCACACGCCACGGTCGATAGCTGTATCAACATTGCTCGAAATGACTGCGGCAATAACAGAAAGGTCAATAGCGGGATCTGTCACACGAATGCCTCCAGCAATGTTAAGGAAAACGTCCTTCTGTCCTATCTTAAATCCGACACGCTTCTCAAGCACGGCTAAGAGCATGTTCAGACGGCGCAGGTCAAAGCCAGTAGCCGAACGTTGCGGGGTGCCGTAAGCAGCGGTAGACACCAAAGCCTGTGTATCAATTAAGAAAGGACGTACCCCCTCAACGGCTGCCGCAATGGCCACACCACTGAGAGAACTGTCTTGTGTCATTAAGAGTTCTGAAGGATTGTCGACGGGGCGCAGTCCATCGCTGCGCATCTCATAAATGCCCAACTCGGCTGTCGAGCCGAAACGGTTTTTAATGCTGCGCAGTATGCGATACATATAATGCCGATCTCCTTCAAATTGTAGTACGGTGTCAACGATGTGTTCAAGCACCTTCGGGCCCGCTATCACGCCGTCTTTGGTGATATGGCCTACTAAGATAACGGGTACGCCACTCTCTTTGGCATATTTCAGTAAGGAGGCAGCGCACTCACGTATCTGCGTTATCGTACCAGGAGATGACTCAACGCTTTCGACCGACATCGTCTGAATAGAGTCCACTACAATGAGGTCGGGCTTAACGTTCTTTATCTGTGCGAAGATTTGTTCTAAACGCGTTTCGCAGAGCAGCAGTACGTCGCCCGTTTCGTTACTAATGCGGTCGGCACGGAGTTTGATTTGTCGTTCGCTCTCTTCACCACTTACGTAGAGTATGCGGTGATTCTTCATGTGCAAAATAGTTTGCAGCAAGAGGGTAGACTTACCAATACCAGGTTCACCACCAATGAGCGTCATCGAGCCAGGCACGATTCCGCCGCCTAACACGCGGTCAAGTTCGAAGTCGGTGGTGCTAATGCGCGGTTCTTCATCAGCTGTCACTTCCGATAGCCTGACGGGTTCAGGAGCATGTTGTCCAATGCCCGTTAGGGCTTGACGGCTGCGACGCTCATTACTCACGCTATTGCTTTCGGGGCGAATGGTCATCTCTTTCATCGTGTTCCACGCGCCACACGAGGGGCACCGGCCCACCCACTTGGGAGAGTCCATTCCACACTCCGAACATACATATACCGTTTTCTGTTTCATACCCATTACATTGCCTCCAAAGCACGCTTCATGTCCATTAGTTCTTCGCGCACCTTACGCAAGCGTTGAATAGCTTCAAGAGGTTGTGCTACGCCTTGTCTATTTTGTTTCAACACATCGCGTGCCGCAGCCAATTTAAGGCCGCGCACCTTTACGAGGTCGTAGACGGTACGTATCTTTTCAATATCGTCTTTGGTATATTTGCGCACACCACGTGCCACCTTCTTGGGGGCTATTTGTTGTGGAAACTCCTTTTCCCAATAGCGCAGCAAGGTTTCGCTTACGCCAATGGTCTGTGCTACTTCGCGAATGGTGTAATAAAATTTTTCGTCATTAAGTACTGTATCTGCCATAGTACGCTGAACATGATTATATAAACTAATTTTGAATGCCTACTTATAGCCGCAAATTTACTGATTTTAAACTGAAAGAACAAGAAAAGCGTACTGTGCTAATAGAAGAAACGAATTAACATCGACCCGAAAATTGAAAGCCTCTCCCCTTAAACCCCATTATATACATTAGTCATCGAAACGACTCAATCCATACAATTCGTTACGTAGCCCCTATTTCTACATTTTTTTGTAATTTTGCAGTCGAAAAATAAAATTACAAAATTCCCATTTAAATTTAATGACAAACAACACTGAACTTACGCGCGAGCAGTTAATTCGTCACAAGCTCGACTTGCTGCTGCGCACAGGCCAGTTATTGGTTGAAAGTGCGGCTGATACTAACCGCATTATGCGTAATATGAAGCGCACTGCAGCTTTCTTAGGGTTGCCCGAAGAACACCTTCACATCTACGTACAGTTCAATATGCTGATGGTCAACCTCAGCGATAATGAACATTCGTTCACTAAGTTTCAGCGCTGCGACAAGCATGGCATCAACATGACCACCATTTCGCTTATTAGTAAGCTTTCGTGGAAGGCCATTCGCGAGGACTATAGCATTGAACGCTATGCTGAAGAGTTAGAAGCTATTGCCAGTCGTCCACGCAATTATACGCCCGTTCAGGTGGCTATAGGTACGGGTTTCGCTTGCGGTGGCTTCTGTATTCAGTTCGGTTGTGACTGGACAGCCTTCTTTTATGCCTCATTTGCTGCTGCTATCGGTATGTACCTTCGCGGACTGATGTTGCGTAAAGGACTCAATAACTACATGGGCATAGCCGTAGCTGCTTTTATCAGTACCGTGATAGCTTGGGCTACTACTTACTTGCCCTCGTCATGGACGGACACACCGCTTCACCCACTTTTGGCTTGCGCCTTGTTCATTGTGCCAGGTGTGCCTTTGATTAACTTCGTTGACGATATGCTTGACAATTACATACAAGTGGGTTTGACCCGAGCTATCAACACCTTCTTGATGATTGTGGCCATGTCGTTTGGTATAGCCTTCTTCTTAAAGTTGTCCAACTTCGACCTAACGCAGTTCTATACCATACCGATGATTCCGCACAACACTTATATAAGTTATGCAATTGCGGCAGCCATTTCGGCTATGGGCTTCTCAATGATATTCAACATTCCGCGCCGATTGCTTTGGGTCGTGGCCATAGGAGGTATTATTGCTGTTTGTACGCGTAACTTCGTCAATCTCGGACCTTCAAATAATAATATAGGTCTTGACATGGGACTCGCTATCGGTTCGTTGGCTGGTAGTGCCTTAGTCAGTTTGGTTGCAGTGAAGGCCGTACACTGGGTACATGCCCCCAACCACGTACTTTCTATTCCGAGTGTTATCCCAATGGTTCCTGGTGTGTTGATGTATCGTGCCTTGGTAGGACTCATCGAGATGAATGGTGTGGTAGGCGAACTTACCAACGCTATGAAGTTTGGTATGGCTTCAGCCATTACGATTATGTGCATCGCCTTAGGTGTAGCTGTTCCTAATGTGTTTGCTCGTCATTGGGTGGCAAAAAATCGTCAACGTAAGCTCAAACAAATGATCGAAGACCGCAAGAAACGTGGCTACTTTGTTGACTTGACCGAAATTTAATAAAATAGTCGGTTTTACGTTTAAGGGTTATGAGGTTATAAAGTTAGTCTATTTGATTATCAATGTGATGTAACGTTATAGCCTCATAACCTCCAAACAGGAAACTGAATTATCAGAACACAACATCAATAAAAGAGGGGCAGAACGACACACACCCATCTTGTGCGTTCTGCCCCTTTTCCCTTTTTATCCATCAATCTTTACCGTGTTTCAAGAAGAACATAACATACTCACTCAATCGCAAGGTCGCATTGAAGTGATTTGCGGTTCTATGTTCTCGGGTAAAACCGAAGAACTCATCCGCCGCTTGAAGCGTGCCCGCATTGCACGCCAACGCGTAGAAATCTACAAACCAGCTATCGACACACGTTACTCTGAAGAGGACGTAGTGTCGCATGACGCTAACTCGATTGCCTCAACCCCCGTTGATTCCGCTCGCAGTATTTTACTCTTAGCCAGTGAGGCGCAAGTGGTAGGCATTGATGAAGCACAATTCTTTGACGACTCTTTAGTAGAAGTGTGTAACGAATTGGCCAACAATGGTAAGCGCGTAATCATAGCAGGGCTTGACATGGACTTTAAGGGTGTCCCCTTTGGCCCTATGCCACAACTCATGGCCATAGCAGAAGACGTGACAAAGGTACATGCCATTTGCGTGAAGTGTGGCAATTTGGCACATGTTTCACATCGCATCGTAAAGGACGATCACCGCGTATTATTGGGCGAACAAGACGAGTACGAACCGCTTTGTCGTCACTGCTATAATAAAATAGAAAGTAGTAAGTAGAGCGTGTTAGCTCTAATCAAGAATATAATTTTGGGGGGCGGGTTTGTAACCCGCGTCAACAGCGAAATATAAGCAAAGGCGGGCTGAAAGTTTGATGAAACTTTCAGCCCGCTCTTGCTAATATTTTACTGCTGTCGCGGGTTACAAACCCGCTCCCCAATTAGGTCGTCAAAGTGCAGTTCACCCACACGATTCGTTACAGAGCCACTTTTTATTTAAGGGCGCTTCACAATTGCTGCAGCGCGCTCAAGAGCCACATTGATGTTCGGACAGATATGGTCCTTGCCCAATAAGTGGCAGAAGCCATTGTGTTCGAGTACATTGTACACGTTAGGAGTTACACCCGATAGTACGATGTGAGTGCCCTCGCGGTGACTCATTTCACACAAGTTCTGAAGATTGTGGATACCTGTAGAATCAATGAACGGCACACGACGCATACGAATTACGCGCACCTTGGGGTGATCCTCCATTGTAGCCATTAGTTCTTCAAACTTGTTGGCTATACCGAAGAAGTAAGGGCCATTGATTTCATATACTTCAACGCCCTTGGGAATGATAAGGTGCTCTTCATGTACCTCAGCGTCAGTTTCGTCGTTAGGGTCGATTTCGTCAGCGATCACCTTAATTTGTGTAGATTCTGCCATACGTTTCATAAAGAGCAAGCAAGCAATCAACAAGCCCACTTCAATGGCCACGGTAAGGTCGAAGATGACGGTTAAGAAGAAAGTGATGAGCAATACGATCACGTCGCTCTTCGGATTCTTCATGAGCTGCATAAAGGTGCGCCAACCACTCATGTTGTAAGATACGATAACCAATACACCAGCTAAGCACGACATGGGAATATAGGCTGCCAAAGGCATAAGAACCAAGAAGATAACCAACAGAACGACGGCATGTATAATACCTGCTACGGGAGTGCGACCGCCATTATTGATATTGGTCATTGTACGTGCAATAGCACCCGTACAGGGAATACCGCCAAATAGTGGCGTGCAGAGGTTGGCTACGCCCTGACCAATGAGTTCTTGATTAGAGTTGTGATGATCGCCACACACACCGTCTGCTACTGTAGCAGAGAGCAGTGATTCTATTGCTCCTAATACGGCTATAACCATAGCTGTGGGGAAGAGGCTCTTCACGTTTTCCCAACTGAGGTTGGGCACTTGAAGTTCGGGGATAGAGGCTTTGATTTCACCAAATTGGTCGCCAATGGTGGTTACGTGAAAGCCAGTATTTGCATTCAAGAAGTAAACGCCGATGGTCATTACGATGATAGCTACCAATGATCCTGGTATCTTCTTCGATACTTTGGGGGTAAGCGTTATCAAAAGTATGCTTACCAAACCTACAGCGGTGGTAATCCAATCTACGGTACTGAAATGCTGAAAGTAAACGACCCATTTTGACAAAAAGTCACCAGGAAGTTTGCCTTCAATGGTCAGTCCGAAAAGGTCCTTTATCTGTGTGGTGAAGATAGTAACGGCAATACCACTTGTAAAACCTACTACAATGGGATAGGGGATAAATTTTATAATAGTGCCCAGACGACACACGCCCAACACGATTAGGAAGATACCAGCCAACATCGTGGCTAACATTAGTCCTGAAAGGCCTAATTGCGGATTGCTGACAATACCATAGATAATAACGATGAAAGCACCCGTGGGACCACCAATTTGTACGCGGCTACCACCCAATGCAGAAACAATAAAACCACCAATGATGGCGGTTAAGATACCTTGTGAGGGAGTAACGCCCGAAGCTATACCAAAGGCAATAGCCAATGGGAGGGCTACAATGCCTACAATTAAGCCGGCCATAAGGTCGGCAGCAAACTTCTCTTTGTTGTAATGCCGCAGTTCGCTAACTAAGCGCGGCGCAAAGGCTGAATGACTCATTAATACAGTTAAGTTGTTAGTTTTAATTAATTCTGACTGCAAAGTTAATAATTTTAACTGAGTTGCAGACTTTTTTAAGGGATACATTAAGGTCAGTGGGCGAAATGTAAACAGCAATTTGTCTGCCTAATTGGGGGGCGGGTTACAAACCCGCCCCCCCCCAATTAGGCCGACAAATTGCAGTTTATCAAGAGGTAATAAAAAAAGCTTGCCAACAAGTGTTGGCAAGCTTTTTAATAGGTTGCGTTGTTTGTCTTTTACCAAATGTCTTCACCGTCGGGTGAAGCATAGATTTCTGAGGGGCAGAACTCGAAGTAATCGAGGAAGAACTGCGTGTTCAATTCTGTCAATGCGTTCTTAAAGCGGAGGTAGTAAGTCTTGTTCTTGTCAAAGTATTGACGAGCCAAGATGTAACGAAGACTTGGACCCCAACCTACTGCACCAGAGTGATTGCGAACGGTTGTCTTACCTTGCGTACCATCCACGCAAATGTATTGCGGACCCTTTAAGAAACCTTGGTTACGCAAGTTCTGGTCAGCCTCACGACAAGCTACTTCTTTGTTCTGATTGTCAAGGTCGGCAACCCAAATGCCTGAAGGCCAGTGTGCTTTAGCGTCCTCGCGTTGGTCGATAGGCAAACCTGTAGGAACTGCAGGGAATTCGTTGTCGCCTAAGTAGCATTGTACCATTGAACGGTAGAGATTGTTGGCGCAACTCATGCGTAACTCATAGTAGCCGCTCTTAGGAACGGGGGGCAACTTGAGTACAAACTGGTAAGCACCTGTAACCAAGAATTCATCACCTTGATAGTCCTTCCAACCAGCTTCGCCTTGTGCCTTGGTATTTAAGTAGAAAATACGTGTGCTTGCGCCCTCATTGGTAATATTGTCAAAGTAGCCTTGGGGGAAGTAAGTCCACGTGCCGCTAATACGAAGGTCGTTTGAAAGTATTTCGGGCAACATGGTGGTCACGTCCATACGAATGCGTTCAGAACCTAATGCTTGACTGGTAGCTTCGCTATTAATCAAAATGTGATCAATAGGATAGTAATAACCATTCAATGCATTGTTGCTATAGTTGGTCGTTGTACCGTCAGCATTTGTCACATCGTTGCGTTCTTTAATGCGGAGGTTCAAACCATTGGGCACATTGTCAACGATTTGATTATCCGTGTGTGACAACTCTTTGTAGTTGCCAGAGAAGGCGTTGTCATATTGACTGATGCGGTTGAGGTAGTAGTCGTGATTGCCTTCAGCCAATTGGGTCACTTTTAATAAGGCACGATGCTTACCCATGGTTGTGTAGTAATCCCAAACGTTAACGGTAAGGTTGTTGGTCTGAGGATTTTTAGTATCAGAACCATGGTTGTAATTATACTCGTTGTAGTGCATTACCATACCATTCAGTGGCATACCGCCCTTGAGCAGGTGGTAGGCAACGAACTTATTTACTGCATTGTCTTCATTGGTAATGTCATCACTCTGTCCCTCGCCTTCTTCGGCAGGAAGAGCTTTGGCACAACGCTCTTTAATCACGTTGAGTATTTCGTTCCAATTCTTAATCTCGCCCGTGTGATCGTCATAATCAGGCATGGGGATGCCCCATTCTTGATTGAGCACCTCGTCGGGTTCAATAAAGGCCGTGTAACGAATGCGGCGTTTCTCCATGAAGGGAAACTTGCCACCTTGGCCTTCAAACAACTCCTTCGTACCGATACGATTGGCATTGGTGCGTACATATTCGTCCTCCAAGTCAGTGCGTGCCTTCAATTTCTCAGCCCAACCTGTGGCCTTGAGCAACTGAGCCATGATGCGCATATTGGGAGCTATGGCAATTACTTCAGGCACACTTTCAGAGGTAGGATAGATGACGTGGTCAACGATGTGAATCATACCATTGCTCGCCTCAATGTTAGAGGTCAACACCTTCGACTCTGAGTTGATGTAGTAGTCGCCGTCACTCTTCTGAGTAGATGATAAACGGCGGTCGTCGAGTGTCGCAATGTTGAAGGTCGTACCATTAGCAGGGAAGTCTGACAATTCATAAGCGCTCTGATCGCCATTGTCAATGATACAATTGTAGGCAATGGTCTTCTTCTGCTCGTCGGTGAGTTCGTCAATGCTATTTACCTCTAACTTGTCGTGGATAAAGGCTTTGAGCGCCTCGTTGGTAGGTACAAAGAGGGTGTAGTTACCACGTGAAGTAAGTACGCTAGAGAGCGGAGAAGCATTTTCGCTTAGGCCTAACTTAACTTCTTTAAAAATCTTAATGATACCAGAGTACTGCGTGGTGTCAGCTTCAAGTATTTCCATGACTTGCTTCTTATCGCTGATATGAAAAGCGCTATCATCGACACTTTCCTTACAGCTCGTAAGACCAAGCGTCGTAAACATAGCTGCGCCACACACTAATGCGGTAGCAAAAAGACCAGGAGTAAATCTTCCGAATGTCTTCATTTATATTGTTGTTTTTGTTTCTCGTTAATAGTGGAACAATTTTAGTCCGCGACAAAGTTACATAAATATTACAAAACGATTGATTATTCCTCAAAAATAATACAATGTACCACTTTGCTCGATAGAAAATAATCTATAACTTTGCGCTTAGTTATTCCTACTATATTTTATTGGAATTTAAATTTGAAAAAACACAAGACAGAACTTATGTGTGCTGCTTAAATGAGCAGCATAATTTCTAACGCAAAACATTTTACATATCACATATAATTCTTTCACCATGTTGACGGATATTGAAATAGCGCATAACACGAAGTTGAAGCGCATTGACGAAGTGGCACAACAGTTGGGCATCGACCCAGAGGCCATTGAACATTATGGTAAGCACATTGCCAAACTTCCCCTTTCACTCATTGATGAGAAGAAGAAGGGTAAGCTCATTCTCGTTACGGCCATTACGGCTACAAAGGCGGGTATTGGCAAGACTACGGTAAGCATTGGACTTGCTCTTGGCTTAAACGCCATTGGCAAAAAGGCTTGTGTGGCTTTGCGCGAACCGTCACTCGGTCCTTGCTTCGGCATGAAGGGGGGCGCAGCAGGTGGTGGCTATGCTCAGGTATTGCCAATGGAACGTATTAACCTACACTTCACGGGCGATTTCCATGCAATTACTTCGGCTCATAATATGATTGCCGCCTTGCTCGATAATTATCTATATCAGCATCAAAGCGAAGGCTTCGGCTTAAAAGAGATTCTTTGGCGACGCGTGCTTGATGTAAACGATCGCTCATTGCGCTCTATCGTTACAGGATTAGGGCCTGCCACGAATGGCATTACTCAACAAGCTGGTTTTGATATTACTCCTGCTTCAGAGTTGATGGCTATCCTTTGTTTGGCACAAGACGAGAAAGACCTTCGTCGTCGTATCGAAAATATTTTGTTGGGTTATACTTACGAAGGTAAGCCCTTTACGGTGAAAGACCTCGGTGTGGCAGGAGCCATAATGGTATTATTAAAGGATGCCATTCAGCCCAACTTGGTACAGACGACTGAGAATACACCGGCTATCGTACATGGTGGCCCGTTTGCTAATATTGCACATGGTTGTAATTCGTTAGTTGCTACGCGTATGTCGATGAGCCATGCTGACTATACGATTACAGAAGCTGGATTTGGTGCTGATTTGGGTGCTGAGAAGTTTTACAACATTCTGTGTCGTAAGAGTGGACTTGAACCTGACTTGACCGTCATCGTTGCTACTGCTCAAGGCTTGAAAATGCATGGTGGCGTAGAGTTGGATAAGATCAAAGAACCTAACGAGGAGGGCTTGCGTAATGGTTTAGCAAACCTCGATCGTCATGTACACAATCTGCAAGGCTTTGGCCAAAGTGTAGTGGTCGTGTTCAACCGCTTTGCTACGGATACGGACGATGAAATGGCTTTGCTACGTGAGCATTGTGAACAATCATTGGGTGTGCCTTTCGTGATTAATAATGCCTTTGCCGAAGGAGGTGAGGGCGCGAAGGAAATGGCACAGTTGGTAGTTGACACCATTGAGCAAACTCCTTCTGCTAAACCCTTGCACTTTACGTATAACGACGATGATAGCATCAAGACGAAGATAGAAAAAGTTGCTAAGACGATTTATGGTGCTGCCAGTGTGACGTTTGCTAAACCTGCTTTGAAGCGCATTAAGTTGGCTGAAGAACATGGTATGGCACATTTCCCTGTGTGCATTGCTAAAACGCAGTTCTCTTTCTCTGCTGATGCTAAGCAGTATGGCGCGGTGAGTGGCTTTAATATTTTGATTAAGGATGTGGTGCTGAACGCTGGTGCTGAAATGATTGTTGCCATAGCTGGCGATATCTTGCGTATGCCAGGTTTGCCCAAGTCACCACAAGCTAACCGAATTGACTTCGTTGACGGCGAAATCGTGGGACTGAGCTAAAGAATATTTGCTAATTTAGAAAACTTACAGCCTCTCCCTCTCCCCGACTGGGGAGGGGGAGAGGCTCTATATTTTCTCTCTACAAAATCCTCTACAAAACGTTTCAGAATGCCCTAATAGGCACTTTTACTTACGTATATTTTACCTTTGACGTTTTTATGTTTCATGTTTCATTTTTATGTTTCAACCTATTGATTATCAACGCTTTCAATAGATGAAACATTGTACTTCAATGTTTCATTTTTAGTTTCAACGTTTCATTTCAAAAACACTGTGGGAGAAAAACAAAAACACTGTGGGAGCGATTTAAAAACACTGTGGGAGCGATCACAAAACACTGAGGGAGCGCGAAAGCGCTCCCTCAGTGTTTTGAAAAATGAAACATGAAACTAAAAGTGAAACATTGAAGTCGTATGTTTCATCTTCTGAAATAACTGATATTCAATTACTTTACAACAAAAAATGAAACATGAAAGATAAATCAAAGGTTTTGAAAACGTATGGATATATGTGAGACAAACTGCAATTTAGCGAACAGAAGAGCGCCACGAACGCGTTAAGTAGGTGCGTTCGTGGCGCGTATCTCTTCGGCTACACTATAGTACAAATGAATGCTAACCCCATAGAGAGCCTATTTCCTTTTATTTCGGTTGTATGGTTTGTCAGTCTTAGGACGTTGATGATTTGCTTTTTTGTATTTAGGCTTTGAATCGTGCTGATTTGCGTTGAACTGTTCGTTAGAGGGGTAGAGTCTTCTAATTAAGTCAGTGCGTCCCATTCGACGTAGTTCGCTAATGATACGCTGACGTTCTTCAGGCTTGTACCAAAAGAAGAACATGCGTTGGCGTAACTTCTCTTGTGGTGTCTTAGCAGAAAAGACAGGCTCGAGCGTATAGGGGTGAAAACCTGAATACCACGTTTCGGTCGAAACTGTCATCGGTGTTGGTGTAAAGTCTTGTACTTGCTCTAGTTGGAAGTTCATATCACGCGTTTCAGCAGCCAATTCGGCCATATCCTCTTCCGTACAACCAGGGTGTGACGAAATGAAGTAGGGTATGATTTGTTGTCGAAGTCCAACCTCCCGGTTTATGTTGTCGAAAATGCGCTTAAACGTGTGGAATAGCTGAAAAGAAGGCTTTCGCATGATTTTCAGCACACGGTCGGAAGTATGCTCTGGTGCCACTTTTAATCGTCCAGACACGTGGTTTATGATAAGTTCACGCGTGTACGCTTTTGCAGCATCAGCCAGTGCAGCGTCTTTGTAAGCATTCAACAAAAGGTCGTAACGCACGCCACTGCCTATAAAGCTCTTCTTTATGCCTGGTAACGCATCGACCGCCTTGTAGATGTCAAGTAAGGGGCGATGATCAGCGTTCAAGTTGGGGCAGACAGAAGGACTTATACAAGAGGGACGTTTGCAACGCTCACAGAGAGTGCGGTCTTTACCACGCATCATATACATATTGGCTGACGGCCCACCGAGGTCGGAAAGGTAGCCACGGAAGTCTGGCATCTGTGTGATTTGTTTGACCTCTTTTAGAATACTCTCCTTTGAGCGGCTCATGATGAACTTTCCCTGATGAGCCGATATGGTGCAGAAAGCGCAGCCACCAAAGCAACCTCTGTGAATGTTGACCGAGAATTTTATCATTTCGTATGCTGGAATGCGTTTGTTCTTATACTTAGGGTGGGGGAGACGCGTATAAGGAAAATCAAACGAGCGGTCAATCTGTTCCGTTGTCATGGGCGGGTAGGGCGGATTGACTACGACATACTTGTTGCCTAATTGTTGGAGAATGCGTTGTGGGTGTAGTCGATTGCTCTCTTCCTCAATATGGCGAAAGTTTTCAGCGTAATGACGTTTGTTTACTAAGCAGTCCTCATGTGAGTAAAGCTGAATGTCATCCTCTTTTATGCCACCAAAAATATCTTCTTTCTGTTGCAGCGTGACCGTCTGCCGTACAGGGTACTTTCGCATTAAACCATTAAATTGTTCGGCAGAGCAAAACGACTCCTCGCGTCCGTGCAAGAGGTGCTGGTCGATTGTCTTACAAAGGTCGACCAACGGAAGCTCGCCCATACCATATATGATCAAGTCCGCACCACTATCGGCCAATATACAGGGCATGAGGCGCTCTTTCCAATAATCATAATGCGTTACGCGACGTAACGAAGCCTCTATACCCCCCAACACCACGGGTACGTCAGGGTATAGTTCCTTTAGTATGCGACTATAAACGATCGTAGGATATTCGGGGCGCATGTCATGTCTGCCGTCAGGGCTGTAGGCATCTTCTGATCGTAGACGACGATTGGCAGTGTACTTATTCACCATAGAGTCCATACAGCCAGGAGCAATACCAAAGAATAGGCGCGGTCGACCCAACTTGCGAAAGTCGCGATAGTCGCCATGCCAGTCAGGCTGCGGAACTATACACACACGATAACCCTCAGCTTCAAGTAAGCGGCCAATTACAGCTGCTCCAAATGAAGGGTGGTCAATGTATGCGTCGGCCGAAAAGAGTATTATATCGGCAACGTCCCACCCTCGGAGGTCCATTTCTTTGCGTGTCGTGGGTAGCCAATCTGTTAGTTGCATAATAATAGGATATGAGTAAGTGTTGATTTCTTTATTATAAAAGCTACAACTTTGCAGAACGAAGGCAAGCAATGCCCAGCATTCGTCCTACACTGTTTTTACGAAAAAAAGAAGAACCAACATTTAGCACGTTGAGTTCTTCTCTATAATTAACCGGAAAGTTACGAGTTGAAGTCGGTTTATTCTGCCTCGTTCTCAGTCTCAGTAGGTTGTAAAGTCTGCCATTCGTTGAAGGCGGCTATAAGATTTTTAAGTCCGAAAGCCTTCATCTTGTCATGATAAATTACGTCGAAGCAGAGGTCGAGAAGGTCTTTCGTATTTTCACTGCTTGAGGCAATAAGTGAGCGAATGTTGAGCTTTAACTTGTCTAAATCGTTTTCGGTAACGTAACCTGTTGAACTTATCAAACCATTAAAAAGGTTGTACTTCTGAATGGTTTGAAGGTTTTGTTCCGTAACGTTCATATTACGTGTACCACTTTCGTTTAACTGTATGTTGTACATGGCTGATGTATTTTGGAAGGTTAATATTCAATGCGTGAGAGAGGTAGCGCTATTTCTTCTTGAGCTGTGCTATAGCTGCAGTGTACGCTTTTTGCCAATCAGTATCAATGCTGAACGGAGTGAGTTCGCCTCCATCTTTTATAAATGCTAAGGTCGTTTCTTGATCCGTATCTTCAAACATGGGATTAGAAATGGAAGCATCCGTAAACATCATAATCCGTTCCTTTCTCTTTTCATCACTGAGGCGCTTACTCGTTACCACGTCGTTAAAGAAGAGCGTAATAAATTCAGACAAGTAATAAGCTTGCGTATCGAGAAAGTTTGACGGCACAGAATCAGTCTCTTCAAAAGCCTTCGTCTTCATGTAGATAAGAGCAGTGCGTTTGAATTGAGCTATTTGTATTTGAGTGTAACTACAGGTAGGGTTGTTGACAATGCGGGTGGCGTTGTTCAATACAAGGTTGTATACCTCCTGCGCCTTTAAAGTACTGCTATTGATAGCAAATATTGTAATGATAACAAAAAGAAATCTCTTCATAGGACATCAGTGTTTAATGCACCCTGCTGGCATTCTGCTTTATAAATGCAGCCCATGACTGTGGCGCTTTAGCTATTGACGATTCGGGTTTGCCGCTCTGTAAGAAATGGCAGTAGGCCGCCCCTAAGGCATCGGTAGCATCGAGGTAGGGTAGCATGCTCTTATCAGAGATGTTGAGCATACGCTGTAGCATCGCAGCTACTTGTTCTTTGCTCGCTTGTCCGTTGCCCGTAATGGCTTGCTTGATTTTTAGCGGAGCGTATTCGTGAATGGGTATGTCGCGACTGATAGCAGCTGCTATGGCTACTCCTTGTGCACGTCCTAACTTGAGCATACTTTGTACGTTCTTGCCAAAGAATGGAGCCTCAATAGCCAACTCGTCAGGCTTAAATGCTTCAATGATACCAATTACCCTTTCGTAAATTCGTCCTAACTTCAGATATACGTCCTTACACTTCCGAAGGTCGATTACGCCCATAGCCTCCATTTGAGCATGGTTGCCATTAAGTTTGAGTACGCCATAGCCTAAAACGTTTGTGCCAGGGTCAATACCTAAAATTATCTTTTCGGGGGTTGTCATACTGCAAAAGTACAGAATCGAATGCAATTCGCGGTGTTAAATTCTGCATTTTTTTTATTATATGGATATTAACTTGTACATTTGCATTGGATAAGTAGATACTTTATGTTGACCATAATAGGACATAAAGGCTACCATTCAGCGATAATATGCAGACTAAAAGATTAATAACTAAGATATTATGAAGCGTTTTCTTTCACTATTTATTGCAGCATTAGCTTGTCAAGCAATGTTGGCACAGGCTGTAATAAAGTTTGACAAGACAGTTGTCAACTTTGGCAACTTTAAAGAAGACAAAGTGCAAACTTGTGAGTTCGTCTTCACCAATACGGGCGACAAACCTCTTGTTATTCAACAAGCTTATGCAGCCTGCGGTTGCACTGTCGCTGCTCCTCCTAAAGCCCCCGTTGGACCAGGTAAGCAGGGAGTGATTAAAGTATCGTATAATGGCAAGGGTAAGTTTAAGGGATTCTTTAAAAAGCCTATTACCGTGCGCTCAAATGCGAGCAATTCAATTGTGCGTGTCTACATTCAAGGCAATATGATTGTCGATGAATAGTGATAAAAGAGCGACTTAATAACTAATACACAACGCAAATAAGTGCTTATGAGTTCTAATAATTACCTTGTTATCATGGCTGGCGGAGCGGGTACCCGCTTTTGGCCTATCAGCAGCGATGAACTGCCAAAACAGTTTTTGGATATTCTAAATTGTGGTCGTACGCTTATTCAGTTGACGTTCGACCGCTTTAAGGGACTCATTCCTACTGAGAACGTTTGGGTGGTTACGGTAGAGAAGTATCGCGACTTAGTCAAAATGCAGTTGCCTGAAATTCCAGAAGAAAACATTCAGTGTGAGCCTTGCCGACGCAATACAGCCCCTTGCATTTGTTACGCAAGTTGGAAGATTAAGAAGCGTAATGCGAAGGCAAACGTTGTCGTTACTCCAGCCGATCATCTTGTGCTTGACACGCAAGCCTTCCAAGAGGCTATCGATGATTCGTTATCGTTTGCGGCCGAGACTGATGCTATCGTAACGTTGGGCTTAAAGCCTACGCGACCCGAGACGGGATATGGCTACATTAAAGCAGACTTGGGTTATTCTTCATCACGCAAGCAAAACATATTCCGCGTAGATGAATTTAAAGAAAAGCCGACGCTTGAAGTAGCGCAGGAGTACGTTAAACAACCTAACTACTTGTGGAATTCTGGTATTTTTATATGGAATGTTAATACCATTATTAATGCTTTCCGCGTTTACGAACCGAGTATTTCGCAGGTGTTTGAAGATTTGTTGCCTATTTACGACCAACCTGACGAACAGCGTTGCATTGAAGAGAAGTACGAACAGTGCGAAAACATCTCTGTAGACTATGCAATTCTTGAGAAGGCGGAAGAAATCTTTGTTTTCCCTGCCGCCTTTGCTTGGAGCGACCTCGGTACATGGAACTCACTGCGTGAGCAATCTGAAAAGGATAAGTACGGCAATGTCAGCATGGGTGAGCACATAAAGTTGTTTGACACCTATAATACGATCGTACATACTTGCGGAAAGAAAGAAGTCGTAATACAAGGACTCGACGGCTACGTCGTTGCAGAGAAAGATGGTAGGTTGCTGATATGTAAACTCTCTGAGGAACAACGTATTAAACTATTTCATTGAAAGTATTGAAGTAAGGCGTATTAAACGAATTAATCCCTTTTCTGAAGGGCGGTATCTATCGAGTCTTTAAAAAGTATGGTGCGGCATTTTGATACTTATTAAATAGATAGCAATCAATCCTTCTTTTGGTAAATGGCAATAGACAACGATTTTACACAACAAATATTATCATGGTATGAGGTGCATCAGCGCCAACTTCCTTGGCGAAATATCTCCGACCCATACCGAATATGGGTGTCGGAGATAATTTTGCAACAAACGCGTATTACTCAAGGTTATGAGTATTATTTACGTTTTATTAAAGCCTTCCCAACTGTTGCCAATTTAGCTCATGCCGATGAAGACGAGGTATTAAAGTTATGGCAAGGTTTAGGCTATTATAGCAGGGCGCGCAATATGCGAACTGCTGCACAAACGATTCTCGACGAGTATAAGGGCCAATTCCCGACTACCTATAAAGAAGTGTTGTCTCTTAAAGGAATAGGAGCGTATACCGCAGCAGCTATTTGTTCGTTTGCCTACAACCTGCCATATGCCGTTGTCGATGGTAACGTATATCGTGTCTTAAGTCGCTACTATGGCATCAACCTTCCGATTGACTCTACACAAGGTAAAAAGCACTTTGCGCAGTTAGCTCAAGAGTTGTTGCCAACACACAAAGGTGCAGACTACAATCAGGGCCTTATGGACTTTGGGGCGTTGCAATGTACGCCTCAATCGCCAGCGTGCGAAACTTGCCCATTATCATATAGTTGCTATGCTTATAGTAAAGGACAAGTTGAACTATTTCCCTACAAGTCGAAGAAGGTAAAAACTATAGAGCGACACTTCGTTTACGTAGACATTATTACCCCTAATGGACATTGGCTACGCCGTCGCGGTAAAAATGATATTTGGCAAGGATTGTACGAGTTTCCTTTATTAGAGTTCGACCACCAACCTTCTTTCGAGGAAGTGGTGGCTCACCCATTTATTGAGAATATACAAGCTAAGGGTTGCTGGCGGGAGATGAAGGTCAATGTAAAGCATGTGCTTACCCACCAGATTATATTTGCCGACTATTACCAACTCTCGTTTAATGAAGTTCAGCCTCTTCTTGAAGGTTTCAAAAGTGTTGCAGAAGGTGAACTGAGCAAATACGCAATGCCACAGCTTCTACTGAAGTTAAGAGAATCGTCTTAGGGCTATTTCTTAAAATAGATAGTTTTACACGTTTTAAGGTGATAAAGTTAGTTTGACTGATTATCATAACGTGAAGTAACTTTATAACTTCCAAACTAAAAAATATTTTTTTTAGAAAATTCTTAATCAATTATACATACTGGCGACGTTTTTTCGCTGATAGCAGATAGATTATGTCGCCTCTCACAATCATTCTATTTCAATGGCACGAAAACGCAAACCATTACCTATACTAGAAAATATTACTATCACCGACGTTGCAGCCGAAGGAAAAGCCTTAGCCAAGGTTGATAATTTGGTGGTGTTTGTACCTTATGCCGTACCTGGCGACGTGGTCGACCTTCAAGTACGACGCAAAAAGCATAGTTACGCAGAGGCCGAAGTCATTCGCTTCCACAAGTACTCAGAAAAGCGTAGCCAACCTTTCTGTGAACACTTTGGGGTGTGCGGTGGTTGCAAGTGGCAATGTCTTCCTTATGAGGAGCAGTTGCGCTATAAGCAAAAGCAAATTGTTGACAATCTGACGCGTATTGGTAAGGTAGAGTTGCCCGATATTTCTCCTATCTTAGGAAGTAAGCATCAGACGCACTATCGTAACAAGTTGGAGTTTGGCTTTTCAAACAAAAAGTGGCTCACTCAAGCAGAGGTCGCGTCAGACAAGAAGTTTGATGTAATGGACGCTGTAGGATTTCACATACCTGGTGCGTTCGACAAGATACTTGACATCAACTGCTGCCACCTAATGGACGACCTCAACAATCGCCTTCGTAATGGCATTCGTCAGTTTGCGCTCGACCACCACATCTCGTTTTACGACATTCGCGGTGGGCATGGTGTATTGCGTAACATGATGATTCGCAACTCTGCAACGCACGAAGTTATGTTGCTCTTACAGTTCAGTATTCATGACGAGGAGGAAAAAGCGCAGGCCATGAGCGTGTTGGATTATGTACATGACAACTTCAAAGAGGTGACTTCATTGCTTTGGGTGAACAACTTAAAGTGTAACGACACCATTGGCGACCTTGAAGTACATACCCATTACGGTACAGACTTTATCTATGAAACGATGGAAGACCTACGATTTAAAGTAGGCCCTAAAAGTTTCTATCAGACCAACACTGAGCAAGCCTACGAACTCTACAAGGTAGCACGCAACTTTGCTCAACTCACGGGCAACGAACTCGTCTACGACCTCTACACGGGTACGGGAACGATTGCCAACTTCGTTGCTCATCAAGCACGCCAAGTGATAGGTATAGAGTACGTGCCTGAAGCCATTGAAGACGCTAAGGTGAATGCTAAGATTAATCACCTTGACAATACGTTGTTCTATGCCGGCGATATGAAGGATATCCTAAATCAAGACTTCATCGAAGCGCATGGACGTCCCGACGTAATCATTACCGATCCACCTCGCGCAGGCATGCACAGCGACGTTATTGACACAATTCTCTTTGCTGCCCCCCAGCGTATCGTATACGTTAGCTGCAATCCAGCCACTCAAGCACGCGACCTTCAACTACTTGACAAGGACTACAAGGTCATGGCAGTTCAACCCGTTGATATGTTCCCGCAGACGCATCACGTTGAGAATGTAGTTTTGCTCGAACGTCGTTAATCGCCCTATCCATTTCCTTTTTGCCTTTATATTCTATTTAATCATGAGTATACTTCACAAGCACAATCCCGTTCTACAAAATAAACTACAAGCTTATATAACGGCTCAAGATGTAAACGGACTGGCAACGTGTCTGCAATCGTTGTCGGTCGGCGAATTCCGTACAGCAGGCTACATGTTGGGTGAGAAAGTACTCGTGACGGCTACTAAAGATTACTTTTGGAAAGTGTTTATTCAGTTTACTCGCCAAAATGCAAAAGCTTTTTTGGGTACATGCCTTAAAGCTTTTGTGAGAGGGTATAAAGACAAGAAGTTTTCGCTCTCAATTGCGTCGTTGCAAACGTTCGCAACTTATTGCACGCAGATTGATTGCAAAAAAACGCTTGAAGCCATTCTACCCATTCTTCGCACGAGTGATGAAGTCCAACAGCTTACGAGTGTGTTCATACAGTATGAGGGCAAAAGTCTTTTCGCTGACTTAATCAAAGCCCACACTTTGCCATGTTATTACGAACTCTTTCGTTTGCTAAAGGCAGAGGACGAAGCGCAAATAAGGCAAGTAATCATGCTTTTAGTAAAGCGCAACGACCCTATAACTTATAGTGTGGCAAATGCGCTCAAGCGATACTTTGACATAAACGGCATACCCGTCAGCTTCTCTTCTCATATTGAAGACTATCAGCTATCGTGCCTTGACCAAGGGTATGACGGTTTTAAGAAAATAATTACCAAGTAAACACCTTATTATGATAAAACAAAGTTTTATCCTTCTCTTGTTAGCAGGCTCGATAGGCTTTAGCCCGTCCGTAGCCCGCGACAAAAAAGCAAAGCAACCTGCGCTTACAGCACAACAAGCGCCTGTGGCTACGACCACACAGAAAGGACTTTTTACAGTGACGAAAGCGGGAAGTGATTGGTTCTTCACCATTCCCGACTCTTTACTTAACCGCGAAATATTAGCTACTGTCCGTTTTACCTCAACTCCAGCTAATACGGGAAAGTATGGTGGCGAATTAGTTAACGAGCAAACCGTTTACTTTCAAAAGGCCCCCGACGGCAAGATGTTGCTTCGTTCGCGTTTATTGATTAACAAAGCCGACAGCGTTGACAATATCAACCGCGCCATTACGATAAGCAATGAAGACCCTATAATTGCCGCATTTAAGATTGAAACCTTAGCAAATAAGGCGAGCAAGATAAAGGTTGGTAGTTTCTTCTTGGAAGACAATGTAGCCTTAGGTCCTGATCGTATGCAAAAGACACAAATGGGATTGCAAGCTCTTTTGCCAGCCAACTCGTACATAGAGAGTATCAAGACATTCCCGATGAACACGGAGGTGCGCACTGTTAAGACCTGGATGGCAAGTTCTTCTACCAACGCAGCTGCTGCGCTGACGGGTAGGGTTACTTTAGGTCTCAACGTGTCGTTTGTCCTGTTGCCTAGTAGTCCTATGTCCAGTCGACTCTTCGACCCTCGTGTAGGATACTTTACCGACGACTACGTCTACTTCTCTGACGATCAGCAACGCGTTGAACCCAAGCGCTTTATTACTCGTTGGCGATTGGAACCTAAAGATAGTGCCGATGCCGAACGAATGAAGCGTGGTGAATTGGTAGAGCCTAAGAAGCCTATTGTCTATTATATCGACCCTGCTACGCCCAAACAGTGGCGTCCGTACCTAATACAAGGCGTAAACGATTGGCAGAAGGCCTTTGAACATGCAGGTTTCAAAAACGCCATTGTGGCAAAGGAGTGGCCAGAGAATGATTCTACCATGTCGATGGAGGACGCACGCTATTCATGTATTCGTTATTTAGCTTCGCCCATAGAGAATGCCTATGGCCCCAACGTACACGACCCTCGCACGGGCGAGATCCTTGAAAGCCACATCTGTTGGTATCACAACGTCATGACGCTTGTTCACGATTGGTACATGATACAAGCAGGCACGCTTGACGAGGCAGCGCAAAAGATGAAGTACGACACCGATCTTATGGGACAGCTCATTCGCTTCGTTTCTTCACACGAGGTCGGACACACTTTGGGCTTGCGTCACAATTTTGGTTCGTCATCTACAGTCCCCGTAGATAGCTTACGATCGCGTGCTTTCGTTGAGAAGTATGGCCATACTCCAAGTATTATGGATTATGCGCGCTTTAACTACGTGGCACAGCCCGAAGATAGCATTCCTCGGGAAGGCATCTTCCCACGCATTGGCGACTACGACTGTTGGGCGATAGAGTGGGGGTACAAACCCATGTGGAATGCTTACGATGAAGTAAGCGATCACTGGGAACTTGAAAAGCTTACTACAGAACGCCTAAAAGGTAACCGTCGTCTATGGTTTGGCGATGGCGAAACAAATCGTACCAACGATGCCCGTTGCCAAACGGAAGACTTGGGCGACGATGCTGTTAAGGCAAGCGAATATGGTATTCTTAACCTCAAGCGTGAATTGCCTTTGTTGCCAAAGTGGACCTACGAGAGTGGCGATATTTATGGCCAAAACCTTTCGAGCATGATGAACCAAGTGATAGGTCAGTTCTCACGTTATTGTATGCACGTGATGACCAACATAGGAGGCGTATACTGCGACTACAAGACTGTCGACCAACCTGGCGCAGTCTTTACGGACGAGCCTCGTGTCAAACAAGAGGAAGCATTTAAATTTCTTAATCGTCATGTTCTTACGGAGCCTACTTGGTTAACATCTCAGCCTTACGTCAATCGCTTAGTGCCCAATGCTCAAGCCTATGTCAATCGTATAGGACAACGTTTTGTAAGAAACATGGTGTCAGCTTCGCTCATCAATCGTCTTACTTCGACCTATCCTGCCGAAGATTACCTTGCCACGTTGGTTGACAATCTCTTCACCGAAGCACGAACACAGCAGAAGCCCTCTTCTTATCGTGCAGCTTTGCAGCGCACTGCCGTTGAGGGCTTAACGAATTATTATGCCTCTAATCGTAATAGCGAGCAAACTGCTATAGTGCTTTATCAATTACGTAAGCTGCAGCGCCTCTTCCACGCAGCGCAATCGCAACCACACTTTGCCGCATTGGCCGATGTCGTGGATCGTGCATTAGTAGTAAAGTAGGGTAGTAGTCTGTAATCATAAGACTGTAATGTAAGCATTTCATCCAAGTCGTATTGTTAGAGTTTCAGAAAGGTGAGAACTTTGCCGTAAAAATTTGAAAAATGTTCAACCTAAACGAAACCAATAAATACAATCTTTTTACTCAAGGAGTAGATATGCGTAAAGGCGTAGAAAGTCTTTGCGGAATAGTTCATACTTATCACCAGAATCCATTAAATGGCGGGGTTTATGTATTATAAATCTCGCCATTTATTAAAATTTATTGCTGTCTGGTAAAGCTCCAAAGAGCATAAAAAACCTCCCCGAAGTCCTGTAAAATTGGACTTCGGGATTTATTTTTTATTGCCATTCTTATTCATAGTGCAAAGGTAGTACTTTGGGGCAATCATGTATCGTTTGGCAACACGGTTTTGGGGTTAGCATCTGCACAGCCCTCCACAGGGTTTGTTGAGTGCGTCGAAATGATAATGAATTTTTAAAGAGGAACTCAATGACAGACCGATAGAAAAGCTCGAATATAATACACCCCAAATGGTGTTCTATCGATTCTGCTGTTAACTTTGCACTTGATACTTGACTCTGCTGAGATGTTTTTTATAACTGAAGATAGTCATTTTAATCTGAAATAACCCCAAAAGCATGTTTTTTAGTTACTTAGGCGCTAATTGTATTGAATATTTTGTATTTTTGCAATCAAATAGTTATCTTGATACAAAACCAAATCGAATATAGCAATGTCAATTGAACATTCAAAAGAACTCATGAACCTTGCTGCTGATAACATACGTATATTGGCAGCAAGTATGGTAGAACGTGCAAAGTCAGGACATCCTGGTGGTGCTATGGGTGGAGCGGACTTTATTAACGTACTCTATTCAGAATTTCTAAAATTCGACCCCGACGAAGCAACGTGGCGTTGTCGCGACCGTTTTTTCCTCGACCCAGGTCACATGTCGCCCATGCTATATTCACAGCTGGCCTTGATTGGAAATTATACTATTGATGAATTGAAGCAATTTCGTCAATGGGGTTCGCCAACTCCTGGACACCCTGAAGTATGCCCTCAGCGTGGCATCGAAAATACCAGTGGCCCATTAGGTCAAGGTCATACTTATGCAGTAGGTGCAGCTATTGCAGCCAAAGCATTATATGCGCGTACTGGTAATCCTGGCTTTAATAAGGAAAAGATTTACGCCTACATTTCAGACGGAGGCGTACAAGAAGAAATTTCACAAGGCGCGGGACGTATAGCAGGTCACCTAGGACTGAACAATCTCATTATGTTTTTTGATGCCAATGAAGTGCAACTTTCTACCGATACATCCTCTGTAATTTCAGAAGATACGGGTATGAAATATCGTGCATGGAATTGGAACGTACTCGAAATAGACGGCAATGATGCCGCTCAAATTCGCAATGCACTGAAGGCAGCCAATGAAGAAGAATCACGTCCTACACTTATTATAGGTCATTGTGTTATGGGTAAGGGTGCACGCAAAGCCGATGGTACTTCTTACGAACACAATTGTAAAACGCATGGTGCTCCATTAGGCGGTGATGCCTATATTAATACCATAAAAAATTTAGGCGGTGACCCTGAAAATCCCTTTGTAATTCGCGAACAAGTTCGACAGATGTACGACGATCGCAAAGCAGATTTGCGCAAAATTGTAGCCGCTCGTCGCGCAGAAGAAAAAGAATGGGAACTCGCAAATCCTGAGAAGGCAGCTCAACTCAAAGATTGGATGGCAAATAAGTTGCCGACAATTCCTTGGGAAACAATCGAGCAAAAGCCCAATTCACCCACTCGTAATGGATCTTCGGCCTGCTTAAGCCTACTTTCAGAGTATGTGCCCAATATGATAGTTTCATCAGCCGACTTGTGCAACTCTGATAAGACGGATGGTTTTTTGAAGCATACAACAGAAATTAGTCGTACCAACTTTGGTGGCGGTTTTTTACAAGCAGGTGTTTCAGAACTCACTATGGCATGCGTTTGTATTGGTATGATGTTACACGGGGGTATCATTACAGCCATGGGTACTTTCTTCGTATTCTCAGATTATATGAAGCCCGCTATTCGTATGGCAGCCTTAATGGAAGTGCCAGTTAAGTTCGTATGGACGCACGATGCTTTCCGTGTAGGCGAAGATGGTCCCACACACGAGCCTGTTGAACAAGAGGCACAAATCCGCTTAATGGAAAAGTTAAAGAACCATAGCGGTCGCGATAGTGTTCGAGTACTACGACCTTGCGATGTACATGCCGTAACAGCGTGTTGGCGAATGGCCATGGAAAACATGGACACTCCGACAGCTCTTATTTTTAGTCGTCAAAACGTTAACGACCTACCAGCAGGAACAGACTATCGTGAGGGAATCTTGCATGGTGCCTACTCTGTAATAAAAGAAGATAATCCTGATGTTATACTCGTAGCTTCAGGTTCTGAAGTTGCTACATTGGTCGACACTGCAGCGTTGCTTAAAGAAGATGGTATCAAGGCACGTGTGGTAAGTTGCCCGAGTGAAGGTCTTTTCCGTAGTCAAAGCAAGGAATACCAAGAAGCATTGTTGCCAACTGGAGGAAAAATCTTTGCGTTAACTGCAGGTCTGCCTGTCAACTTCGAAGGACTTGCAGGTTCAAACGGAAAGGTCTATGGCCTTGAAAGCTTCGGCTTCAGTGCTCCTTACAAGGTGCTTGACGAAAAGTTAGGTTTTACACCTCAAAACATTCACAAAGAGGTTTTAGCCTATCTTAATAAGTAAGGAAAACTTGTGCTAACAATACAATAAAATAAGATTGCGGGATTGTTATTGTGTCCCGCAATCTTATAGTAATGTAAAAAAATCTGCAGAAATTCTGCGACTAGGAGTTTTTGATGAGATAGTTTCATTTAGGGAATCCATCATCAAAGACGATTTGTTTGCTCTTCTCTGATTCTTAAGATTCTTTAATGGGTCTTTTCGTTTCATACGTTCTTTGATTTATTGTAGCGATAGTCATTTTTTTAACATTACATAATATATAAATCTTTCTCTATATATGATAGGACTTGCAAGTGATCATGCTGGCTTTGAACTTAAACAGTATGTAAAAGAATATCTTGAGGCCAAGGGCATTGAATATAAAGACTATGGCACATATACTACCGACAGTTGCGACTATCCCGACTATGCACACGCTCTTGCACGCGGTATTGAAAATGCAGAAGTTGAAAAGGGTATAGCCATTTGTGGTAGTGGTGAGGGCATCTCAATGACGCTCAATAAGCATCAGCGCATTCGTGCAGCGTTGGTTTGGATACCCGAAATCGCACACATGACCCGTTTACACAACGACGCAAATGTATTAGTTATGCCTGGACGCTATATCGACAACCAAACAGCACACGATATAATGGACGAATTCTTCAATACCGACTTCGAAGGAGGACGCCATATACGCCGAATTGAAAAAATTCCAGTTTAGTAATATTTTAAAAATAACTTGTGCAGAAAATCTGCGATTAAGAGCATTTGATAAGATAGTTTCATCTTGGTAGATTGTCATCAAAGACGACTCGTTTGCTCTTCTCTGATTCGTAAGATTCTTCAACAGGTCTTTTCGTTTCATACGTTCTTTGATTTATTGTAGCTGATAATGGATAGTCCTTTCTTTGTGGTAGTGGCTTCTGCTATAGCTCTCGCATTCTCAATAGACAAGAGAGTCGCTCTGCTCCAATTCCTTGAGATTGGCCCAAACATACAATGACCTATAGGGTTGTAATTAGAGCAATATTTGTCGATAATGAAGCATAATGATGCTGACGCCAATGGTAGACGCAAGTTTCAAAAGAGACTGCTTGACGACATGGTGTGAGCACGCATTAAAACCACCACCATCACAAAGGATACAGATAGAGTCAGTGTTTGGAATTTCCACTGAAGATGTTCTTGCCAAACTTGTACGAATTTGTCACAGATGAACTATGCGGTATCATGGCTTGTACCCTATAAGGTTACGAATTTTTCTTCTGATTTTAAAGCTATAAACAGTTAATATTCAGTAAGTTCTATAATCAAAATTTCATTATATTTGAGTATAAGAATAACACCCTATATGGCTCTTATATGGATTCTTGGAGTATTAAGTCTGAATTAAACTGCAACGCAAAAATTGCACAAGTTATTTTTCAAACATTACTTAATTTTGTACAAAATAATGTGCAAACATTCTCTAAATCAATGGAAAGTACTATCTTTGCACTCGCTTTTACAAAAAACAGAAACAAACTAAATACTTAAAACTGGAATGACAAAATCAGAAATCATCAAGGCTATTGCGACTAAGAAAGGTTTTGATCGTGCAACAGTATCGCAGGTACTTGAGGCCTTTACTGTCGAAATAAAGAATGCCTTGCTTGAAGGCAATAATGTCAGTATGCGTGGCTTCGGTACATTCTACTTGAAGCACAGAGCAGAAAAAACAGCACGCAATATGCAGAGCAATACAACCATTATCATACCAGCTCACGATATTGCAGCGTTTAAGCCAGCTAAAGAATTTGCTGTATCGGTAAAAGACAAAACAGTCGAAGCATAAAGCAAAAAATACAATTAACATAATTAACTAAAAACGTAATAGGTATGCCTAACGGAAAAAAGAAGAAAAGACACAAGATGTCTACTCACAAACGTAAAAAAAGACTACGCAAGAATCGTCATAAGAGCAAATAAAAAGCTCGGCGGCTCTTATTTATAACAGAGTCTTTAAATCAACAACGAGTAAACGAGCTTATATTATGTTCTCTGAAAAGGACATTGACACTCGTTTGCTCGTTCTTTTTTAGTATTATCTGATGCATAGTTTAAGTATTAATACCAAAGTAAACTTTTACTATGCAAACTCGAAAAAACATTAATTCATGACAAGCGAAGTTATTGTAGATGTAACCAAGCAAGACATATCAATCGCACTGCTCGAAGACAAAAGATTAGTAGAGTTTCAGCGCGAGGGGCGTTCTGAACATTTCTCTGTTGGAAACATCTACTTGGCAAAAGTACGCAAACTAATGCCAGGACTTAATGCTTGCTTCGTGAATGTTGGTTATGAACGCGATGCCTTTCTACATTATCTTGACTTAGGCACACGTTATAAAACGCAAGAGAAGTTTCTACAAATGTTAGGTGATGGTCGTCGCAACATATCGCTTGACAAAGTAGCAAAACAACCTGAAATTGAAAAAGAGGGAACCATACAGTCTACCTTAAAAGTAGGACAAGAAATTCTCGTTCAAATCGTCAAAGAACCAATTAGCACAAAAGGACCTCGACTCACATCTGAACTATCCTTTGCCGGTCGATTCTTGGTACTCATACCATTTAGTGATAAAGTATCAGTCTCTTCAAAAATTAAATCAGGTGCCGAGCGAGCTCGCCTAAAGCAACTCATACAAAGCATCAAGCCCAAAGGATTTGGTGTAATAATCCGTACAGTTGCAGAGGGTATGCGAGTAGCAGAGTTAGACAACGAGATGCAAATGTTGCTCACTCGGTGGAACAATACGGTCGCAAAAATAAAGCAGTCGCGTAGCGAAGCCATGATACTACCGCAGCTTGTTTATGAAGAAACAAGTCGAACTGTTGCTCTCTTACGCGATTTGTTTAATCCTTCGTATGAAAATATTTATGTCAACGACCAATCAGTATTTGACGAAGTACGCAACTACGTAAGCCTTATAGCTCCCGAGTGTAAAGACATAGTTAAGTTTTACAAAGGTAGTGTCCCCATATTCGATAACTTCTCGGTTACAAAACAAATTAAAACTTCATTAGGCCGCACTGTCACCTACAAGCATGGAGCCTATCTCATTATTGAGCAGACCGAAGCCCTACATGTTGTTGACGTTAATAGTGGAAATCGCTCGAAAAGCCCAGAAGGACAGGAAGTCAATGCATTAGATGTCAATCTGGGAGCAGCCGATGAGTTAGCACGCCAATTACGCCTACGTGATATGGGGGGCATTATTGTTGTCGATTTTATTGATATGGCAATGCCCGAAAATAGGCAAAAACTATACGAACGCATGGTTGAGAATATGCGTAAGGATCGTGCGAAACACAGCATACTACCCTTATCAAAGTTTGGCTTGATGCAAATTACTCGTCAGCGTGTACGCCCTGTTATGGATGTCAATGTCGAGGAGACGTGTCCTACCTGTGGTGGTACAGGCAAGATTATGCCAAGTATACTCTTTACCGATTCACTCGAAACGAAAATAGACTTTTTGGTCAATAAACTCGGTATCAAGCGTTTTCGCCTTTATGTACATCCATTTGTGGCAGCTTACATTAACCAAGGTATCTTCTCGGTAAAGCGTCGCTGGCAAATGAAGTACGGCTTTGGAGTTAAAGTACTTCCCAATCAAAAGTTGGCCTACTTGCAATACACCTTCCATAATATGAAGGGAGAAGAATTTATTTTAAACCAACAAAACGTATGAAGTAAGCATTTTATACCCTTTTGAGTCAAAATCAATTGGCTTAAAAGTGGCGAAATAAAACACAATCCCCACATTTACATACCTAATAGTGTGTAAGTGTGGGGATTTAAAATTATTGAAGTCCGATAAAAAGTAGGTAAGCATCCCGTGCAGGCTGTATCTCTATGCCTTGAGTATAGAGACGATAGATGTTATTTTCGTTCAGACAAAACTTGAGTACTTTTTGTCTGAAAAAATTGGACTTTATTGGAGTCTTTTCAATACGGCCTACATGAGATGCTTACTTTTGATGTATATATACTAGCATCGCGGATATGCTTACGAATATGTTGTTTAGATATGGGATTTATTCAGCATTTTACAGTTGAACGTTCATTCTGCACGCATCAAGTCACTGATTACGTCATTACTCGTCATAATACCCTTTTGAGTCAGAACAAGTCTGTTACCAATTAATGAAAGCCTGCCAGCAACGATATGGGGCTGTGCATCATTCAAGATCTGAGAAATCCATTTCTCTGGAAAACGTGCTTTTATACCTTCAAGATTAAGGCCTTCGCGCGTGCGCAATGATGTAAATAGCAGTTCATCGAAAGCTTCAGCTTCTGTTAGCACTTCTATGCTATGGCCTACATTTCCATTTTTTGCCTCTGCGTATGCTTTTAAGTTAGGAAGATTATAGCGTCTAGTGCGTTTACCATCATAAGAGTGTGCGCCAGGTCCAATTCCTAAGTAAGGCAAGCCATGCCAATAACCAGAATTATGACGTGAAGCAAAACCATTTTGAGCAAAGTTAGATATTTCGTAATGCTCAAACCCATGTTCATTGCATTGTGTCACCAGCAAATTGTAGGCCTCAATGTATAAACTTTCATCAGTAGGGCAGAGTTTACCATTTCTAATCATTACGTCCAATGTTGTCCCCTCCTCAATGCTTAAGGCGTAAGAAGACAAATGCTTTATAGGCAAATGAAAAGAACAGATTAAGTCATTATCAAACTGCTTAATCGTTTGCGTAGGCAGTCCGTATATTAAATCAATACTTATATTTTCAATATCACAATTGTAGATAGTTTCAACAGCCCGACAAGCCTCTTTAGCAGAATGTCTCCTGTTTATAATACGCAAAATATCATCGTCAAAACTTTGCACCCCAAGGCTTACACGATTAATGCCAAGCGATTTCATGCCTTTCACAAAATCAAATGTGATATCGTCAGGATTAGCTTCTATTGTAATTTCAGCATCATTACATAGTTCAAAAGCATTGTGTATAGTTTCTAATAGCTGAGCAATTTGTCTTACATCAAGTTGTGAGGGCGTACCGCCACCAATATATACTGACTGTAATGGCTCGTTATTCAACTCATTACGTCTATACATAATCTCTGCGCAAGCCGTTTGTATATAGCGATCTTTCAACTCTTGCGTATGCGTAGTAGAGTAAAAGTCGCAATAAATGCAACGACTTACGCAAAAAGGCACGTGAATGTAAACCATATTTGGCTTCTCAACATACATTGTCCTGTTCCTCACTCTTTAGTGTTGGCAAATGAATCTTGTAGTGAACTGCTAAGATACGCGAAAGTACTACAAACACGCCACATATAATACCCGATACAATATTCCCTGCACCTAGGATGGAGCAAATATAGTATGCTACTCCACCTACAACACAAGCCAATGCGTAAATTTCTTTCCTAAAAATAAGTGGAACCTCGTTAATAAACACATCGCGAAAAACGCCACCGCCAGCGCCAGTAAGAGTACCCATCATAATGGCAGTCCAAAATGGGAAACCTGCAGCTAAAGTCTTTTCAATACCCGTCACTGCAAATACAGCCAAACCAATCGTATCGAATAAGAACCAAGTATTTTCTTGTTTTACCAACTGCTTTCTAAACAATATAACCCACAATAGCGCAAAGGCCGTACAGATAAGGTAAATAGAATTTGTCATCCAGAAAGGAGGTTGGCTCAGTAGCAGGTCACGCAACGTACCGCCACCAATAGCAGTCGTCAGACCTACCATGTAGGCACCAAACAAGTCAAAATGTTTGGCCGATGCCAATCGTATGCCCGAAATAGCAAAAGCCAACGAGCCTATAAAGTCAAGTATTTGTACAAACATTCTTTAGTACCCAAATTAACGAGTAATATTTTAATTCACTACATTCTTCGGTTCACCCTTCAAAAATGCTGCAATGTTATCACACACAATGTCAACAATTCGCTCTACCGTCATTGAAGTTTTCCAACCTATGTGAGGTGTTACGTATGTGTTAGGAGCGTGTAAAATAGGGCAATCAGCAGATGGAGGTTCTTGACATAACACGTCAGTGCAATAAGCGCCTAAGATTCCATTCATTAAGGCTTCAGCCACATCTCTTTCGTTTATTAATCCACCACGAGCAGTATTTATTAAGATAAGCCCTTTACGTGCGTGTTGCAATAATTCTGCATTTATAAGTCCACGGTTACTATCAGTGAGCGGACAGTTAAGGCTTACAATGTCGCAAGTCTCAAAAGCCTCTTTTAGTTCCAACTTTGTCACATCGTTAGGCAGTTCATTGGAAGGCTTACTACTCACGGCAAAAAGTTTTACTCCCAATGGTCGCACCACATTGGCTATCGTTCGTCCAATATTGCCAAACCCAACTATAGCCAAACGTTTGTTCACTAAGTCAAAGCGTGGTCGTGACGAATAGCAAAAGTCTTCACAGTCACTCCAACGCCCTTTTAAGTTTTCGTAGGTATAGAATCCCACATTATCAGCAGCTTCAAGCAATAATGACAGAGCCATCTGAGCTACAGCCGTACTAGAGTAATTGGCACAATTACAGACAGTAATACCCCGTTTACGTGCAGCCACAATGTCTGTTTTATCATATCCTGTAGCCGCTTCACATATCAATTTCAACTGAGGCAATTGATTAATCACCTCAGCCGTGAGCGACGTTTTGTTCACAATCAAAATCTCAGCATCTTTAGCACGCTCTACTATTTCATCATTGCTTGTGCGATCATACACCATTAAGTTACCATACGCCTCAAGTCGTTTCAGCATTGTTGCATCGTTCGAAGTCTGCAGTGTATATCCGTCTAAAAACACAATATTCATTTTGCTCTTAATATTACTGTTTACGATAAATAGGTGTTACACACCCCACTAATTGCCAGTAGCGACCACCTGTGGGACGATAATAAACCAAAATATCATATTCATTCTCTGTTTGATAATAATCCCCCTCAATAGGAGCCGTTGTTCCGCGCTTCCGATCGTTACTTATTGCAGTTAGATACATGTAGTTATAGTAGCCACATTTAAGCAATACATCAGTCACGTACGAATCCGAAGCTACATCATAGTGCATCGCATATCGTTCGTTTAATGTACCACCTGTCCACTGCCCGCTAATGTATACTTTCGCATTTTGCATTGGCAAAGTGTTTAGCGAGAAGTGTGCCAATACATAGTCTGCTTTCACATCAGCATTGCCACCCCCATCGTATCGAGTCAAGTAAAGACCATTGCGGTCCTCATCATAAAGGTAATGTTTGCGTTCGTTGTCCGCCATTATAGTGTAATGGTAATACGGTTCAATCCAACGTATTCCCTCGCCATGCATACCAGGGTAGCGAGTTGAAATAATCTCCATTTTACGATATTCATTCCCAGCCTCAAATGTCAGGTCGCGAGTGTGTTCCCAAAGCAGGCTATTGCCATTTTGAACTGTAAATCGAGGATTTATTACCGCATTGTCAAGCCTCCTGTTTTGCATAACCACCACTTTCACTTCATTCTCAGCATCACGCAATGCTAAGTTACTTACATCAATGCGCAACGACAATTGTTGGTGTGATCTATTCCAATCCACTTCAGTGTTCGTAGAGCAAGTAGGGTAGATGCCAACTTTTGCGTCAACCACGCCAAAGTAAGTACGCAATACAGGTACCACTTCGCCGTCATCATTTTCTGTACTAATGGTAATGCGATAGTTGCCCGACAAGAGCGGCCGCATTTGTGCATTAGGTAGCGAAAACGAGTAATGCGTATAAAGCACAGTAGTGTTTTCACTCTGCTCATAGTCGTCAATCACCACCTCGTCGTCAACACTATTCACATACTCACTCTCAAACAATTCGTCACTCACGTTTCCAACAGCGTCGCAATGCTCAATTTTATATGTGTAACGCTTATATTCGTGCGTTAAGTCGTCAAAACTAACGTTCAGCGTTTCGCCACTATTCAGTTTCAATACAGGGAAAGCTTCGGCTTTCTCATTTACTTTCAACTGTAACGTATGAATGTTAGGAGTCAAATACTCCGTTCGTCCAGGTTGTGCATTACAGATAAGCGAATGACAAATGCTTAACAGACAAAATAAGATGAATATTAATAAGTTATTCATTATTTATTTAACTTAATGATGAAGTCTGTTAACTCGTTTTCTTTACGCTTAGGCAAGTAGAATGTAGTTTGTTTCCTCTTCTTGTCATACTTATAAGTAACAGCTTCGCTATTCATCAGCGTTGTGACCCGCTTAAAACGATGAACTTCCATAGGTAGAGTAATCGAGGTTGCCGAAGTCTGCGTTTTTAGCAAATGAATGTACAAACACTTTCCGTCGCTGCTTTGCGTGCTAACGATGCTATCTCCCATTGCCACACTTCCTGCTTTGGTGCCATAGATGCTTTCACCAGCTCTCGAATGCAGCCATTCTCCCATACTCCTAAGTCGTTCGAGCGCAGCATTTGGCAAATTTCCGTCAGGTTGAGGTCCAATGTTCAATAACAAGTTAGCCCCTTTGGCAGCTGTGCGCACCAATAGTTGTATCAACTCTTGTGTCGACTTATAATTTTGGTCTTCTACCTTATATCCCCACATACCGTTCATCGTCTCACAAGTTTCAAGCGGTAAGTTGCCAATGCTTTGTCCCGACAAGCCTGCCTTATTCTCGCCAGGCACATCACGTTCAAACATTTGCATATCCTCGCCCTCATTAGGCTTTTGGTGGTGATTATTGCCAATCATACATGCTGGCTGCAGTCTATGAATTAAAGCATATTGTTCGGGCAGTTGCCAATCAAAAGGTGTCGAATCGTCTTTATGGTCCCACCAACCGTCAAACCAAATTCCATCTACTTGTCCATACTGCGTCAAGAGTTCAGTAAGTTGAGCATTCATAAAGCGGTAATAGCTACTCCAATTAGCCTTCGTCGCGTCCTTACCCGTATTGCGCCCTGTTACCCCCATAGGGTAGTCATCGCGTGTCCAATCAATGTGAGAGTAATAAAAGTGTAAGCCAATTCCCTGCTGGTGGCAAGCATCAGCCAATTGTTTCACCACATCCTTCCCATATGGCGTATGCATAATGTTAAAGTCACTTTGCTTCGTGTCCCACATCGAAAACCCGTCATGATGACGTGTAGTAAAGCAAATGTAACCTGCTCCAGCTTCTTTTATAGCTTTAATCCATCTATTTGCATCAAAGTCGTGTGGATAAAAAGCATTAGCCGCTTTAGCATACTCTTGTCGGTTAATGCCAACATTTTGCATATACCATTCGCCTTGTGCAAAAGTGCTATAAATGCCCCAATGCAGAAAAATTCCCAAACGTGCATTCTCAAATCGCTTACGCGCTTCCAATTGTTCTTTACTTGGAGTGTATGTAGTAGTTTTTGCAGGTGCAGACATCGGTAGGAGTAAAAGAGAAGCACACACCAACTTTTTTATACAATTCATAATCATTTCGAGGTGGTAAAAGATTTATTTTAGAGCAAAAGTACATTTTTTTTAGCATTTAGTCTGTGTGTGCATCGAAAAAGTTGTAATTTCGCACAATATAAGAATCAGTTGGTTGGCTTGTCGCGTGTATCCGTGGCGTTTACGTTACAAGATTATTCTGTGGCGTAACCCTACCATTGCGGTGCAGGAGGAAAGTCCGGGCAACACAGAGCATTCTGCTTCTTAACGGGAAGCCGCTCGCAAGGGTGGATTAGTGTAGAAGAAAATAACCGCCACTTATTTTTTAGTGGTAAGGGTGAGAAGGTGGAGTAAGAGCCCACCAGTTGCGTGGCGACACGTAGGCTGTACACATCAGAAGTTGAAAGTTCATGTATACCAACGTTCGAGAGCTGCTCGTTCGAGTTCTTAATATATTTCATATTAAGGCGCGTTGGAGGGTAGAACGATAGAGCACTTTGGCAACAATGTGCGCGGATAAATGACAGGCGCGTTGCACGCTCTTTTTCATGGTAAGGAGTGTGTTGAGCACAGAACCCGGCTTATAGACTGACTGATTCTTTTTTAGTAAATGCTATATTTTTCAAAGCAATAACAATTGAAGCCTAACAATTAAGCACTCGTATGTATGATGTGAACTTAATTGTTAGGCTTTTGTTTATTATTGGTGTCCGATAAAAATTCGAGCCTTTCGAAAAAAAGCTGATTCCATTTGTTAGAGTCAGTCCTTTTGGGTTATTTTGATGCTACTAAACGCGAGTTCGGGATAAGAAACGCAAAAATAAATAGGGTAAACGAGCAAAAAAAGTTCGTTTACCCTTTGCTAATTGCTTGATTGAATGCTTACAAAGCACCTATCTAATCACTTTCACTTCCCCTCCAACACCTAACTTGATGATGTTTGACGCTGGCGGATTGCTGCGCTCGTCACGGCGTGAGGTGCAAACGTAGTCTACCGCATTAACTATCTCGGGCGAAATGTCTGCGAAATTTTTAGGAGAAGGTTCGCCACTAATGTTAGCGGAAGTAGACACGATGGCTCGGCGCATACGCATACAGAGATTGCGGCTGAACTCCTCGCGCGTGATACGTATGCCAGCGCTACCATCTTCGGCCAAAAGGTTGGGCGCGAGATTACGAGCGCCGTCATAAATAATCGTAAGTGGACGCTCTGCTACGTCAATCAATTGCCAAGCGACCTCGGGCACTTCACGAACATAAAATTCCAACTTAGCCTCAGAGTCAATTAAAGTAATGAGCGCTTTGGCATCGTCGCGTTGCTTAATTTCAAAGACACGTCGAACAGCATTGGGGTTAGTCGCGTCACAACCAATTCCCCAAATCGTGTCAGTGGGGTAGAGTATAACTCCCCCTTTATTCATAACATCAATCGCATTGCGAATGTCGTCGCGATATTCGCTCAGTCTGCCTTTCGTATTTGTATCGTTCGTCATCTTTTGAATAACTTTTTTGCAATCATTTTAGCCTCAGCACGTGCGGGTTTGCCTGTCTCCGTTAAGGGAAGTTTCTCAACGCAAATCACGTATCGTGGCACTTCATATTTGTCAAGCAACGTCCTACATAGTTCTTTTAAGGCTTCACTGTCGTTCACTTCACCTTCATAGAGCAAAGTAACAGCTTCGCCTAAACTATCGTGTGGCAATGAAGTAATTTGTAATGGAACATTAAGCGAACTCAGTTTTTGCTCTATCTGCTCAATTTGCAGTTTAATTCCGCCAGAGCAAATCACGTTGTCGCGTCTACCTAATATGCGGAAATCGCCATTCGGCAGCAATTCCGCCATATCGTTTGTTTCCAACCGCTGACTATTAACGTGTGGAGCATAAATGCACAAAGTGCCACTATCAGAGAGTGAAACTTCCACTCCTGTGAGTGGTGTGTAAGCGTCAGAAGCTTGCGCCCCATTTAGCCTTCTTAGTGCGATGTGAGATAAAGTCTCAGTCATGCCGTAAGTGCTATAGACAGGGTGGGGAAAAGTAGCTAATTCTTTCTCTAAAGCAGGTGAAATGACACCTCCTCCAATAATAATGCATAGTGTTCGGCGCAGTAGTGATCGCTCATGAGGCACCTTAAGCGTCTCAAATACTTGCATAGGCGTAAGTGCTGCAAAGTCAGGCGCTTCGTGAAGTGAAGCGTAGGGATGTGAGGTCGGAGCAACAGCGATAAGTTGTAGTTGTCCTGCAAAGCTACGCACCAACATCATCTGTCCAGCAATGTAACGAAGCGGCATACAGAGCAAAGCTGTGTTGCCCTCTTGCAATCCTAAAGTTTGTATCGTCGTTAACGCACTATCCCACATACGCACCTTTTCTACTTCCAGCATCTTAGGCTCTCCCGTACTGCCTGAGGTATGAACTTCGAGTGTAGGTGTGGGTGTTTGCCATTTAGCTTTGAAGTCTTCTATTTCGTGTAAGAAGGCACGCTGCTCTTTAGAGCCATACCATAGGCAGTCGCGCTCAATGTGAAGAGGTGCTTTGTCAAAGTTCTCAACAAAGAGTTGTCCTGTACCTAAACCTTGGGGCAAAGTCGTGCTTTCGTCAATTGCAGCACACCATTGTGCTATCGCGTTAAGTCCTACATTGCTCTCAAGAGCAGAAGTCGTCCAATAACCTATACCGCGCTCTTTAGCCAACGACATCCATTCGCCCGCTCCTGTAAAAGCACCATGAAGAGTTGGTTTCAATACAATGTATTGAGGGCGAATTGTATCCAACAAGTCAATCTTTTGTTCAAAGTCATTGATGCCAATCAACTCCTCGTCAAGTGCAATAGGCAGAGGCGTGTTGGCGCAGAGGTGGCCCATTTCGTTCCATTGCCCTTGCTTAATAGGCTGCTCAATACTATGAATGTCATAGCGTGCGAGGGCTTCTAACTTATAGGGTGCTTCGTCGGGCGTGAAGCCTCCATTGGCGTCAACGCGCAGTTCAACGACCTCTTTGCTATAACGTGAGCGTATTTGTTTAATAAGCGACAATTCGTCTTCAAAATCAATTGCACCAATTTTAAGTTTAACGCAACGGAATCCTTGTTCTAGTTTTTGTTCCATGCGTTGACACATTTCGTCATACGTTCCCATCCACACCAAACCGTTGATAGCAATGCCACGTTCACCACGTGTAAAGGCTGAAGGATAGAGTTTGAGGTAATCACCAGCGATAGAACCTGCTGCTGAGCGGAAAGCAGATTGCAATCCGAAAAGCATTGAAGGCAGGTGGCGCCACTTCTTAGAATCAAGATTTTGTGTGCGTTCAACTTCAGCGCACACCTCACGTAACCGCTCTTCGTAGTTACTGTCGTAATCACAACTTAGGTCGTAAAGCGGTGCACACTCGCCCAATCCTGTAAAGCGAATTTGTGGGTCAGTTGATGTAATGACAATGTACCATACTTTACGGTCGTAGTAAACGCCACGCGAAGTACCCGCAGGTTGCTTAAACTTTAGCGTGCGTGGAACGACTCTTATCTTAAAGGGTAAAAAGTGCATCTTCTGATAAAGTTAGGGCAGTTTAGGGTATTTCTTAAAGTTAGGTTTGCGCTTCTCAAGGAAGGCGCGTCCTCCCTCTTGCGCTTCGTCAAGCATATAATAAAGCATGGTAGCATCACCTGCAAGTTCTTGAATGCCCGCTTGACCGTCCAACTCGGCATTGAGTCCGGCTTTAATCATACGCAGAGCTAAAGGTGAACGTTCCATCATCGTCTCGGCCCATTCTACCACCTCGTCTTCAAGTTTATCAAAAGGAACGACCTTGTTGACCATTCCCATGCGCTCAGCCTCAACGGCCGTGTATTGACGACACATAAACCAAATCTCACGCGCTTTCTTTTGTCCTACAATGCGTGCAAGATAAGAAGCACCAAATCCTGCATCGAACGACCCCACCTTCGGTCCCGTCTGTCCAAAGATAGCATTCTCAGAGGCAATGGTAAGGTCACACATAAGGTGTAACACGTGTCCTCCACCAATCGCAAAGCCATTAACCATGGCAATTACAGGTTTCGGAAGAGAACGGATCTGCTTTTGCACGTCAAGCACGTTGAGTCGTGGTACACCATCACCGCCAACGTATCCTCCGCGTCCTTTGACGTGCATGTCACCGCCTGCACAAAAAGCTTTGTCGCCAGCGCCTGTTAGTACAACCACACAAACGTCTTGCGCTTCACGACAATAACGAAACGCATCGCTCATCTCAGCCACGGTGAGTGGAGTAAAAGCATTGCGGTAACGTGGGCGGTTAATGGTAATTCGGGCTATGCCATTATAAAAGTCGAAAAGAATTTCTTTGTATTCTTTGATAGTAGTCCAGTTTCTCATATTATAAAAAATGTTTCCGTTTGCGATTAATTGAGTTGCTAAATTAGTTTTTCTTGCTGACGTGGCCAATATTTGCAGAGAATAATGCGCCTAAACGCGTAGCATTACGTTATTTATGAAAGTGAACGCGAGAAATGTTAAAGATATTGCGTACATTTGTAGCGAATTAATTCATAATCTAACAAAACTGTTTTTACATGAACAATCTTTTTAGTGCCAAGAAGTTACTAGTCGTTGTAGCCTCATGTATGCTTTCGACAGGTGCTTTGTGGGCAGACGTTAATCCTAAACCTTTTGTAGTGCCCGAACTCAAGACATGGACAGGAGCAGAGGGACAAACAGCCTTGTCTGGTCGTATCGTATTGAAAAATGCAAAGTTAAAGGCTGTAGCTGAAGCTTTGGCGAATGATTATAAAACCATGTTTGGCAAAGAGCTAACCATTGTTAGCGGTACAGCTAAGGGTGGTGATATCGTCTTGTCACTGAAGAAGGATAAGGCCTTAGGTGACGAAGGTTATAGCATGAATATTGGTAGTGCTGTAGAACTCTCTGCCGCTACTGAGCATGGACTCTTTTGGGCTACTCGCACCTTGTTGCAAGTAAGTGAGCAGCACAAAGACGGACAGTTGCCCAAGGGTAAGACAGTTGACGTACCTGAATATAAGTTGCGTGGCTTTATGATTGACTGCGGCCGTAAGTACATTCCGATGAGTTACTTGCGCCATTTGACAAAGATTATGTCATATTATAAGATGAATACGCTTCAGGTTCACTTAAATGATAATGGTTTCCGTCAATATTTCGGTAATGATTGGTTAAAGACACAAGCTGCTTTCCGCTTAGAGTGCGATACCTATCCTGGACTTACAGCAAAGGACGGCTCATATACTAAGGCTGAATTCATAGACTTACAGAGGTTGGCTGAGAAAAATGGCGTAGAGATTATTCCCGAAATCGATGCTCCTGCTCACTCACTTGCCTTCACACAATATAAGAACGAGTTAGGTAGCAAGGAATATGGCATGGATCACCTTGACCTCTTTAATCCTGAAACGTATAAGTTCATGGACGGTTTGTGGAAAGAATATATAGGTGGTAAAAACCCCGTATTCCGTGGTCCACGCGTTCACATTGGTACGGACGAATATTCAAATGCGAAGAAGGATGTAGTAGAAAAGTTCCGTGAATATACCGATCACTATATCAAACTCGTTGAGAGCTACGGTAAGCAGGCTGTGCTTTGGGGCGCTTTGACGCACGCCAAAGGTACAACTCCTGTGAAGAATAAGAACGTCATTATGGACATTTGGTACAATGGTTATGCCGATCCCGTCGAAATGAAGAAGCAAGGCTATAAGCTTATTAGCATTCCTGACGGCTTGACCTATATCGTACCTGCAGCAGGCTATTACTATGACTATCTCAATTGCCAATATTTGTACGAGCACTACACTCCAGCCGTGATTGGTAATAAGACATTCGAAGAGAACGATCCCGATATCCTTGGTGGTATGTTTGCCGTTTGGAATGACCATGCAGGAAATGGTATCTCAACGAAGGACGTACACCATCGTGTGTTCCCCGCTTTGCAAACACTTGCCGTGAAGTGCTGGACGGGTAAGGAAACTAAACTACCTTATGCCGAATTTGATAGCAAACGCAAAGAACTGAGCGAAGCTCCAGGCGTTAACGAATTAGGTCGTTTAGGCAAAACGGGTACGGTGGCTCTTAATAAGGCTGTCGTTAATCCTGGCGAAACGTTAGATGCTGAAGAGATTGGCTACAACTATGCCGTATCGTTCACCATTGAAGGTAAAGAAGAGGCAAAGGGGACAGAACTCTTCCGTTCAGAGAATGCCGTGGTTTACCTTTCAGACCCTGACCAGGGAAAAATCGGTTTCGAGCGTGATGGTTATCGCAACTTGTTTAACTATCGTGTTCCCGTAGGTGAGAAGCACACCATTACCATTGAGGGTACGAATAAGGTGACTCGTTTGTTAGTTGATGGTCAAGTGAAGGAAGAACTCGGTCCTAAGACGCTTTACATCATGCGCGACCAAGATCGTGCCCACTATCAAGTGAAAGGCACTTATACTTACGAACCTGTAGTATATCAGCCAACAGACCAAATCTACTATCAGCGCACATTGGTGTTCCCCTTGCGTCATGCTGGACAGTTCAAGAGCGCAATCACCAATCTTAAGGTAGAAGTAAAGTAATAATACTTTATAAAAATTGATTTCCGGATTAGGCTTTCAGCGTCTAACCTGTTTACCTGACAATATAAAACCACAAAAAGAAATCGGCAAGTTTGCAATTGCAAACTTGCCGATTTCTTTTTGTTATATAATGATTACCTATAAATCACTCCATTTCCAATCAAATCGTTCGATGTCTTCCTCAACTAAAGGATTGCCTAATTGCACTTCGATAAAGGTAAGTTCCGTAATAGCTTTGATAGCATGGAAGTGTTCAACTGGAATAACCATAACATCGCCATACTTAATTAGTCGTTCTTTGCCGTCAAGCACAAAAATCCCTTCACCCTCTACGCAGGTCCATACTTCGCTACGGTGGTGATGAATTTGATAACTAATGTTTTTCCCTGGGCGTAATGTAATTGATTTCGTTAAAGAACGTCTACCATCAGGGTAGACCACATCGTCGAGCACACGATACGTACCCCAACGTCTTTCCTCATACATTGGACGCGTGGTCAGTTCCTCAACGTAATGCTTTATTTGTTCAGAGTCATGCTTATTGCATACCATTATGCCGTCAGGTGATGCCGCGACAATCACATCTTTCAGTCCGTCGCAGAATACGGGAATGCCCAATTCGTTTACAACGTGCGTATGTGTATTGTGTTGGCCCATAGTCACGTTGCCAATGTGCGTGCAAGGCAGTTCTGCGCATAGTGTGTTCCAAGAACCCAAGTCCTGCCATTGTCCTTCAAAAGGAATAACTGCTACGGATTGCGCTTTCTCGGCCACTTCGTAGTCAAAGCTAATCTGAGGCAACGCCTTATATTGCTTGTATAATTCGTCGTAAGATGCTGTGTCAACGTACTGCTTTGTGATATTGAGTAGATAGCCCAATCGGAAAGCAAATACACCGCCATTCCAGAAAGCCCCTTGTTGTAATAAACTTTCGGCTTGTTCCTTGCTGGGCTTTTCAGTAAAGCGTACCACTTGCTTGATGTTTGTCATTGAATGGTCATTCTGTTTGGGAACGACGTATCCAAACTCTTCACTTGCATAGGTAGGCTTAACCCCCATTAATACCAAGTCCGCTTCATCTGATTCAACAGCCTTAGTCATCTTGTTGATCGTTTCGAAATAGCCAATTTCGGTATAGACATCGCAAGGCATAATGACTACCACTTCGTTGTCATCGCAGTGCTTCTTATCTTTCAGATAAGTGGCAGCAAGAGCCGTGGCAGGAAATGTATCACGTCGTTCAGGTTCGGTAACGATTTCTATGTTATCGCCCAATTGGTTAATAATGCTATCGCGTTGAACAGCATTTGTGGCAAAAGTTATGTTGTCGGTAAGTCGGGCAGAACGAATTTGACGCACAACGCGTTGTATCATCGATTCTCTTTTTCCCTCCTCATTTGAGAGCAGAGGTAAGAACTGTTTGCTTCGAGCATTATTGCTCAGTGGCCACAACAGTTTGCCCGAACCACCAGATAGTACGATTAATTGCATAGCTTCTATTTTAATAAATGCAAAGGTAGTGCAAGGCGAGCGCAATAAAAAGGAAAATGCAATTTTTCTTTTTATTGCCGAACCGCAGCCTACCTTATTTAAAGGTAGTGCAAGGTGAGCGCAATAAAAAGGAAAATGCAATTTTTCTTTTTACTGCCGAACCGCAGCCTACCTTATTTAAAGGTAGTGCAAGGTGAGCGCAATGCAAAACGAAAGTCAGAAAACTTTCGTTTTGCTTGACAAGCTACAATTTGGTCCACTTGGGGCGCGAGCTTATAACTCGCGCCCCAAAAGATTCATAGCTGCAATATTTTCGAGCGCCTCTAAAGCAATCACGAAATAAGCAAACCGCAACGCGTTAGAACCACGCAAAAAGCTGATAATGAGAACATTACAACGAACAGGCAGCCAAATCAGCCCACTAAACAGAAAAACAAGAGATAATAAAATTCACTCTCTTTAGCACAAACACATGCAATAATATGTAATCTTAACTCTCACAAGAAGGAAAAAGAACTGGAAATCCGATGAGTAATTTGAGATTTTCCTCGATAAAATGAAAACCCATCACCGAGAGATGTAAAATTAGTCACCGAGAGCATTACTCTTACTCCTCGAATATTTCAGTTTTTGTCCGGATTACCCCCAAAAATCGCACTTTTTCTTCTAGAATAGCAACTTCACTATGTCAACATTTCTTACCTATTCGTCATAAAATACTAACGAAATCACATAAAATAGTCCATATCAGATACTTTTCTTTTACACACATATTGATTACACAAAGTTGTTTACTTATAATCGAGAATATTAGACCCCTAAGACGGAAATAGCTGAATACAAAAATCGCTTCACGCTAAACCCTTTGATTTTCACACCTTACTTAGCAATAGCGCCTCAAAACCGCAATAAAAGTGTAACATTTTTTAGGTAAACACTTGGACGTTCCAAATATATTCTGCAAATTTGCAATATAAATAACGCATTTAGTAACACTAATCGTTCATTATCATGGAAAATACAGCACAGTCTCTTAGCGGACTTAAAAAGGAAGATTTCCAAAAAGAAATACAAGGTAAAAAGGTCGACCTCTACTTCTTACACAACTCAAATGGTATGGAAGTAGCCGTTACCAACTATGGCGGTTCATTGGTGGCTATTATGGTACCTGACCGCAATGGCAACTATGCCAATGTTATCCAAGGTCACGACAACATTGACGACTGCATCAGTTCACCCGAACCTTTCCTCAGCACTTTGGTAGGTCGCTATGGCAATCGTATTTGCCATGGTAAATTTACGCTCAATGGCAAGGAATATAGCCTCGCTATTAACAATGGTCCTAACCACTTGCACGGTGGCCCTACTGGTTTCCACGCTCGCGTATGGGACGCAGAGCAAATCAACGACCACACACTTGTGCTCCGCTACGTTTCTGCTTACTACGAAGAAGGCTTCCCTGGTGAATTGTCTATGACTGTGATGTATTCTCTCACTGAAGACAACGAACTTAAGATAGACTATAAGGGTACTACTAATAAGAAGACCATTGTCAACATGACAAGCCACGGATTCTTCTCTTTGGCAGGCATCGCTAATCCTACTCCTACTTGTGAGGACGTAATTTGCCAAATCAATGCTGATTTCTATGTACCCATCGATGAAAATAGCATTCCTACGGGCGAAATCCGTAGCGTTAAGGGTACTCCTTTCGACTTTACTACACCCCACCCCGTTGGTGATCACCTCACCGACTTCTCTAACGAGCAAATCAAGAATGGCGCTGGCTACGACCACTGCTTTGTGCTCAATAAGCACGAACCAGGCGAACTCTCTTTCGCAGCTAAAATTGTAGAACCTAAGAGCGGCCGCTCTATGGAAGTTTATACTACCGAACCGGGCGTACAATTCTATTCTGACAATTGGGCTGACGGCTACAAGGGGCAGCACGGTGCTACTTTTGGCAAGCACTCTGCACTCTGCTTTGAAGCACAACACTTCCCCGATAGTCCCAACCGCGCTTACTTCCCACCCGTAGTGCTCAAACCGGGCCAAGTTTACACGCAAAAGACTATCTACAAGTTTGGTGTAGAAGACTAACCACATGTTACTGAAGTTTACGAACTTACAATCGAGTAGGTTCGTAAACTTTTGCAGCTAACCACCCTATCGAAATAACAAATCTATCTAATAATTTAATTATCTTTCTCACAAACAAAAATGAGTAATCAAAAGAAACAATGGGGAGCTATCATCATTATGATTGCGCTCTTCGCTATGATTGCCTTCGTGACAAACCTTTGTACACCTATGGCAACCATTATTAAGAACCAAGGCGAAATTTCAAACGTATTGGCACAGATTGGTAACTACGGTAACTTCGTAGCTTACTTAGTAATGGGTATTCCTGCAGGTATGCTTATCGCCAAATTTGGCTACAAGAAGACAGCCCTTATCGGTTTGGCTATTGGTATCTTAGGTATCGCTATTCAGTGGTATAGCGGTCAGATTGAAAATCCCAAAGAAAACTTAGGTCTCGTATTTGGCGTTTACCTCGTTGGTGCTTTCATCGCAGGTTTCTGTATGTGTATCTTGAACTGCGTTGTTAACCCAATGCTTAACATTCTTGGTGGTGGTGGTAACGCTGGTAACCAGTTGATTCAGACGGGTGGTGTGTTTAACTCTACCGCAGCTGTTTGCTGCTACATCTTGATGGGTGCTCTTATCAGCGATGCAACAAAGGCTAAGATTTCTGACGCTACTCCTGCCCTCATGATTGCACTTGGCATCTTCATTTTGGCTTTCATCATCATCGCCATGACTAAGATTGAAGAACCCGAACAAGCTCCCGTTGAAGTTAGCTTGATTAAGGGTGCTATGAGCCACCGTCACTTCGCTCTCGGTGCTTTGGCTATCTTCCTTTATATGGGTATCGAAGTAGGTGTGCCCAACTTCGTTCAGCAATACTTGACTAATGAAATGATGATTCCTGCCGGAACAGTGGGTATGCTCGTAGCCGTATATTGGTTTATGATGCTTATCGGCCGTTTCGTAGGTGCATCTATCGGTGGCAAGGTGAGCAGCCGTACTATGATTACTACTGTATCAATCGCCACACTCGCACTCGTACTCTTCGGTATGTTCGCTCCGACTGACGTACTCGTAGCTTTCCCTGGTGTTGACTGGGGTAGCCTCACTGTTGTATGGCAAGACGTACCCGTAGGTATCTTTGCCTTCTTGCTCGTAGGTCTTTGCACTTCAGTAATGTGGGGCGGTATCTTCAACATGGCTGTTGAAGGTCTTGGCAAGTACACTGCTATCGCTTCTGGTATCTTTATGACCATGGTATTCGGTTGCGCTGTGATGATGTTCATCCAAGCTTCTGTAGCTGACGCCGTAGGTTATATCCAGAGCTACTGGGTAGTTGTATTCTGCGCTGCATACCTCCTCTTCTATGCATTGGTTGGTAGCCGCGTATCAAAGCGTGAAGAATAAATAAGTCATTGAAAAGTTTAGAAGTAATCATTTAATGCTTCTAAACTTTTCTATTCCATCTAACAATATAAAATCCCTACTCCCATGAAATTAACAGTAGATGACGTAAGAAGCCGTTTCGTTGAACACTTCGACGGCACAACAGGTTCAGTATATGCTTCACCCGGTCGTATCAACTTGATTGGTGAACACACCGACTACAATGGCGGTTTCGTATTTCCAGGAGCAGTAACTCAAGGTGTTATTGCAGAAATCAAGCCCAACGGCACTCGCAAGGTACGCGCTTACTCTATTGACTTGAAAGATTACGTAGAGTTCAGCCTTGATGACGAGAAAGGTCCTTCTGCTACTCACTTCCGCTTTATCTTTGGTGTATGCCGCGAGATGATGAAGCTCGGTGTACCCGTTGAAGGTTTCAACACTGCTTTTGCTGGTGATGTACCCCTCGGTGCTGGTATGTCTTCTTCAGCTGCATTGGAAAGCACTTACGCTTTCGCTTTGAACGATATCTTCGCTGACAACAAGATTGACAAGTTCACTCTCGCCAAAGTTGGTCAAGCTACAGAACACAACTACATCGGTTGCAACTGCGGTATCATGGACCAATTCGCTTCTGTATTTGGTAAGGCTGGTAGCTTGATGCGTTTGGACTGCCGTTCACTTGAGTTCAAGTATTTCCCCTTCGACCCGAAGGGTTACAAACTCGTATTGCTCAACTCTCAAGTAAAGCACGAGTTAGCCTCTTCTGCTTACAACGATCGTCGCAAGAGCTGCGAAAACGTTGTTGCTGCTATGAAGAAGCACTGGCCGAATGTAGATAGCTTGCGCGATGCAACCTACGACATGCTTGACGAAGTTCGCTCAGAAGTTAGCGAAGAAGATGCACTCCGTGCTAAGTACGTTATCGGTGAAAAGTACCGCGTACTCGAAGTTTGCGTTGCACTCGAAGAGGGCGACTACGAAGAAGTTGGTAAAAAGATGTACGAGACTCACTATGGTTTGAGCAAGGAGTACGAAGTATCTTGCCCTGAATTGGACTTCTTGAACGATGTTGCTCACAGCTGTGGCGTAACAGGTTCACGCATCATGGGTGGTGGCTTCGGTGGTTGCACTATTAACCTCGTTAGCGACGATCTCTATGCGAACTTCATCGACACTGCCAAGAAGGCATACAAGGAGAAGTTTGGCAAGGAGCCTATCGTAATCGACGTTGTCATTGGCGACGGCTCTCGCAAGCTCTGCTAAAGTATATTTACAAATAATCAATAGAAAAGGCGTACCTTTGAGATAAAGGTACGCCTTTTATCATTATAAGGACTTACATAGCGGTAGAGGACTATGTAGATAAATAGATTATCCCATTAGGGGTGGAATTTTATGGCTCTGCAACGGCTGTGTGGACAAAACGCTTTTAGGACAAAAATTGCAGTTTTACCCACAATGCGTTACAAAGCCTATATTTCTCTCTATAACTTTAGCTTATCAATCAAAGTCTTATTCAATTTCTTTAAATCGCGTCCTGTCTTATTAATAAGCGTTTCAGGCATTCGCTTCCACTCATTAAAGAAGTTAGGAACTAATTGCATAAGGTTTTGAATAGGAGCTTGAAGTGGGAACTCTGTGTCTGACTTATCAGGGTTGACTACTACATTAAGCCCCCTATGGTGTATCTTCACCTCTATTGTATCGCCCGTAACAAAAGGGTCGCCGTCAAAGTGTGCCACACCACTACCCTCTCGTGTAATTCGCAAACTCTCAGCCTTAAACGTTTTGACATGACTATTCGCTGGCAACGTACCCGTAAACAGTTGAAAAGCCACTTGAGGTGCTTCTAACGTATTGAAAGGTTCCATTACAACAACATCAAGCAACCCGTCCTTCATGCTGGCATAAGGAGCAATATAAGCATCATTGCCGTATTGCGAAGCGTTCGCGCACGCAATTAAAAAAGCACGACACGACTCTTTCCCTTCTGCATCTTCAATCGTATAAGTTTGTGGCTTATACTGAAGTCCTGATTTTAAAGTATTTTCTACGTAAGTTAGCAAGCCACGCTTACCCGATGCGGCAAACTTTTCGCTTATAAAGGCATCAAATCCTACGCCACAAGTACAAAAGAAATGGCGATCGTTTATCGTTCCATAATCTAATTGGTGTATTTCGCCTTGATTAATTATTGCTATAGCCTTTTTAGGTTGTAATGGTATACGCAAATGACGTGCTAGGCCATTACCAGAACCACAAGGAACGATAGCCAATGCCGTATTCGTATGAACCAACGCACGTCCTACTTCATTCACTGTGCCATCTCCCCCAACAGCCACGACAATATGCGCACCCTGCGATGCTGCCTCCGCAGCTATCGTTGTAGCATGTCCTGCATACTGCGTATAAGCAATTTCGACGTCGTACGTTTCAGCATTGGTCAACTTCCGCGCCAACTTTTCGATGCCTTGCTTTTGCTGTGTGCCTGATATAGGGTTTATTATGTATACTATCTTTTTCTTCATGAACTATAAGACGCTAGAATGCGAAAAGTACTTATTAGATTTTAATCGCACTAAGTTATTATTGCAAAGATAGTGCAAGGCGAGCGCAATAAAAAGGAAAATGCAATTTTTCTTTTTATTGCGCTCGCCTTGCACTATCTTTAAATAAGGTAGGCTGCGGTTCGGCAATAAAAAGAAAAATTGCA
>OGKS01000056.1_pt1 | contig 53243 bp, 44 predicted proteins | sample 1572491 | NCBI WGS metagenome assembly OGKS01 (sample SAMEA2582153, study PRJEB24529) | metagenome | biome: Human gut stool | place: China | collected 2011
CAAGCAAAAGAGTGAGCGTTATCGCTTGCGATAACGTGATTTCAAAAGCGAAGTTGTGCGACGCAATTCTCGCCGTTTTAGGAAAGTTAAACATCAAAAATTCTGACTTTTTAGGGAATCCTTGTTATAAAACCCACGCAAGATACTTTTGTACTTGCGTGGAGAAAAGGAGCACACAAGCAAAAGAGTGAGCATTATCGTCCCCGATAATGCGATTTCAAAAACGAAGCAATCGGGGACCCCAAAAGATACTTTCGTACTTTTGGGGAAAAGGAGCACACGAGCAAAAGAGTGAGCATTATCGTCCCCGATAATGCGATTTCAAAAGTGAAGTGTGCGACGCGTGTGCGACTAGTTGACAATTTGCGTAATAATAAATATAATATATTAAACTCACAGGCGATGAGAAACAAGAGTAGCGCAGGACGCCATCAAGAGAGAAAACCCTTTGGCTGCAAGGTTTTTTGGATAAATGCGGGAAAGTGCGGTTTTGAGCCTTACGGGAGGAAATGCCCGTGCGTGCGCGCAAACGTTATTGCGCTATCCTTGATTGAGGTGGAACAACGGAGTTAATTTCAGCCCGTCCTTAAAGGAAACTTTTCGGACGGATTTTTTATTAAAGGAAGGTAAAAATGTCGGGATATCTCAAAAGTTACGTGGCGGCGGCAATGGAAAAAGATCCTGCCGCGACAAGCAAAATTATGGTGCTGTTTACCTATCCCGGGGTAAAGGCGCTTATGTGGCATCGTCCCGCAAACTGGTGTTACAGACACAAAATGAAATTCCTTGCGCGGGTAATTTCGCAACACGTGCGGTTCTGGACGGGCATTGAAATTCACCCGGGCGCGACAATCGGCAAGGGAGTGTTCATCGACCACGGCGCGGGAGTCGTCATCGGCGAAACGGCGGAAGTCGGCAACAACGTTACGCTTTATCAGGGCGTAACGCTTGGCGGCACGGGCAAAGACGCGGGCAAACGACACCCCACGATTGAGGACAACGTCGTGATTGCGGCGGGCGCAAAAGTTCTCGGGCCGTTCACCGTCGGCAAGGGAAGTAAGATCGGCGCGGGCAGCGTAGTGCTGAAACCGGTGCCCGAAAACTGCACAGTCGTGGGCGTTCCCGGGCGCATCGTAAAGCAGGACGGAAAGCGCGTGGACAGCTTAAACCAGGTGGAACTTCCCGACCCCGTGCTGGAAGAACTTCGCCGCATAAACGCAAGGCTAACGCAAATCGAAAACCTTTCGGGTATCAACTGTTCGCGTTATTCGATTGCAAACGAAGAAAACATAAAATCAACCGAAACGACAGATTAAAGGAGAAAAAGTATGGTTAAAGTATACAATACGCTGACAAGAAGAAAGGAAGAACTTATTCCGCTTTCGGGCAACAGAATAAATATGTACGCGTGCGGCATCACCGTTTCGGGCGACGCTCACATCGGTCACGCATATCAGGCGCTCATTTACGACATCATCAGAAAGTACCTTGTGAAAAGGGGCTTTGACGTAACGTACGCCAGAAATTACACCGACGTCGACGATAAGATTATCGCAAAATCGAAAGAAACGGGAATCCCTGCCGACAAGTACGCGGCAATGATGATAAAACGCATCGACAAAGTTATGCGTGAGTTCGACGTGGACGATCCCGACATCTGGCTGAAAGCGACGTGCAATATCGACAACATCATTGACTTCATAAAGGGGCTGGAAGAAAAAGGGTACGCCTACGCAACGCCCGAAGGCGACGTGTATTTCTCCGTCGAAAAATTCCCGTCCTACGGCGCGCTCAGCAACAGAAAAACCGAAGAAGCGTTTTCCGGCGTCCGCATCGAAAACGAAGACAACAAGAAAAGCGCGCTGGACTTTGCGCTTTGGAAGTCCGCAAAAGAAGGCGAAATCTCGTGGGACAGCCCGTGGGGCAAAGGACGTCCCGGCTGGCATATCGAATGTTCGGCAATGAACCGCGCGGCTTTCGGCGATCAGATTGACATACACGGCGGCGGCCGCGACCTTATTTTCCCGCATCACGAAAACGAAATCGCGCAGACCGAGGCACTTACCGGCAAAAAATTCGTGAAATACTGGATTCACAACGGGCTTATCAAGGTCAACGGACAAAAAATGAGCAAGTCTTTGGGCAACAGTTTGCTCCTGGAAGACTTGTTGAAAAAGTATTCGGCGGAAACGATAAAATTCGCGCTGTTGCAGACGAACTACCGCGCCGACATTAACGTTACGGACGATTTGTTCCCCACCGCCGAAAAACACCTTGTCGACTTTTACAGAGTTTTGGAAGAAGCCGAAAAATCCGGGCTTGAAAGCAGCAAAAAGACCGAAAAAATCGGAGAAGACTTTGTAAATTGCATGGACGACGACTTCAACACCGCGCTTGCGATAAGCAATCTTTTCGGATATTTCAAAAACATCAGAAAGAAGTTGAAAGACGGCGACGTAACCGCAATCGAAGACATCAACGCAATCCGTGAAAACTACGATATCCTTGGATTGTTCCGCGCGGACGCAAAAGAATTTTTGAAAAAATACGACAAAGCCGACGCCGAAGACAACGTGTCCGTCCCCGAAGAAATTTTCGCACTTGCGGAAAAGAGAAAGGCGGCGAAAGCCGAAAAGAACTACGCTCTTGCCGACGAAATCAGGAAAGAAATCGCGGACAAAGGGTTTATTCTTGTCGACACGAAAGACGGATTCACGATAAAAAAGGCATAAAGAAAAAGGTCGGGCGCGAAAACCGCGCCCGTTTTTATTAAGGAAAAATCATTGACTATATTAACTTATTAAGGCTATAATATAGTAATTAAATCGAAAAAGGATTTTTTATGGCTTATTACGAAAGACTGAACATCAAAGATATTTTTCAGGAAGAAGTGTTCACCGACGAAGTGATGCAGCGATATATGTCGGAAGACGCGTATCGCGCGCTGAAAGACGTTATCGCGCGCGGCGACGAACTGCCGAGGAGTCTTGCCGACGAAGTTGCCGCGGCAATGAAGACGTGGGCTGTCGAAAAGGGTGCGACGCATTTCACGCACTGGTTCCAGCCGATGACGGAATACACGGCGGAAAAGCACGACAGTTTCATTTCCGTCGACAAAGACGGAAAGGTACTTTTGGAATTTTCGGGCAAAAGTCTTTCAAAGGGCGAAGCGGACGCGTCGAGTTTCCCGTCGGGCGGAATCCGCGCCACGTTCGAGGCGCGCGGCTACACCGTATGGGATTGCAGTTCCCCGGCGTTTATCAAGCGTTCAAAGGGCGGCGCGGGCGTACTGTGCATACCGACGGCGTTTTGCGCCTACACCGGCGAGGCTCTTGACAAAAAAACCCCGCTCCTTCGCAGTATGAACGTTTTAAACCGCGAGGTTTTAAGGCTTTTAAGGATTCTTGGTGACAACGAAACCAAAAAAGTTACCCCCGTCGTCGGCGGCGAGCAGGAATATTTTTTGATCGACAAAAACCACTATATGCAGCGCGAAGACTTGAAGTACGCGGGACGTACTTTGTTCGGCGCGCCCCCCGCAAAAGGACAGGAAAAGTCCGACCAGTATTACGCGACAATCCGTGACCGCGTCGCCTTTTTCATGGAAGATCTGAATCGCGAACTCTGGAAACTCGGCATCGCCGCAAAGACGGAGCATAACGAAGTCGCGCCCGCTCAGCACGAGCTTGCGCCGATTTTCACGTCCGCAAACATTGCGACCGACCAGAACCAGCTTATCATGGAAACGATGAAAAAGGTTGCGGAAAAGCACGACCTCGCGTGCCTTCTGCACGAAAAGCCTTTCAACGGCGTCAACGGCAGCGGCAAACACAACAACTGGTCGATAATGACGGACACGGGCGTGAACCTGCTTGAGCCCGGCAGCAATCCCGCCGAAAACCGCATATTTATGCTTATGATACTTGCGGTCATCGCGGGCGTGGACGAATATGCCGACCTTGTCAGAATGAGCGCGGCAAGCGCGGGAAACGACAACCGTCTGGGCGGAAACGAAGCACCCCCGTCGATAATTTCGGTTTTCGTCGGCAACGACCTTTACTCGGCGTTTGAAACGCTGAAAGAAGGCAAAACCGCCGTTACGAAAGTCAAAGAGTACATTAAAATGGGTCTGCCGTCTTTCCCGAAACTCAAAAAGGACAACACCGACAGAAACCGCACCTCGCCGTTTGCGTTCACGGGGAACAAGTTTGAATTCCGCATGGTCGGCAGCAGCGCGTCGCTTGCGACGTCCATAATCGTCCTTGACACGATAACCGCCGAAATGGTGCGCCGTATCGCCGACGAAATCGAAGAAAAGACAAAATCGGGCGAAGATCTCGACCACGCGTTGTCGGAAATCATCGTGTCTTATATCCGCGCGCACGGCCGCATTATCTATAACGGCAACAATTACAGCAAGGAATGGGTGGAAGAAGCGAAACGCCGCGGTCTTCATATGACGTCCAACAGCCTTGACGCGTTCAAATGTATGCTGGACAAGGATATTGTCAATCTTTATGAAAGGAACGGCGTTTTAAGCGAAAAGGAACTTACGAGCCGCTATGAAATCTTTGTCGAAAACTACGCAAAGACCGTCAATATCGAGGCTCTTGCAATGCGAAATATCGCAAGGAAACAAATTTTGCCCGCGGTCATGAGGACGGAAGGAAAACTTGCGGCATACCTGAAAGACGTAAGGGAAATAAATCAGAAATTCGGGGCGGCGGACGAAAGACTGCTTGCCGAAACCGATAAACTTATCGACGAAACCGATCGTCGCACGACCGATCTTGAACACGCTCTTGCAAAGGCAAAGTCGATTGAGAATTTTGAAAAACAGGCAGAGTGTTATCGCGACAAAGTCCTTGTCGCAATGAACAGACTGCGTGAAAGCGTGGACAAGCTCGAACTTATCACCGAGAAGAAAGAATGGCCGTTCCCGTCTTACGGCGACATTCTATTCTATGAGTAAAAAACGATGTTAAACGTTGAAAACGACAATATAAAGCCCGAAAACGGCAACATAACGCCGTCGGAAGTCGACCTTAAAAGGGCGAACATCATCGCCGACACTTTTGTGGAAAAGGTTGAAACCGCCGCGCCCGTCAGGATTGCGACAAGCGTTGACGAAAAGAAAGGCGCGGTGAAAATCCGTGAGCTTTACGAAAAGATTTTGGGGCTTCCTGCAAGGACGGAACCCACCACCGTCGCGCCGCTTGCGGGACGATTCGGCATACCCGTTTACGGGGTGATTTTCGCGATCGCGCTTGCGTTTTATATAGTGGGCGTGCTTATCGACGACAAAGCCGTCACATACGGTTTTCTTGCGCTGTCGATGCTTGTTACCATTCTTGTCGGCGCAATGCTTTTCGTACAGGTTCTGACAAACAAAAACACGTTCAACGCGCTTTTCCCGAAGCGCACGTCGTACAACGTATTGTCGTCAATCGAGGCGAAAGCCCCTGCCGAAAACACGCTTGTCATCGGCAGTCACTACGACAGCGATATGGACAGGTCGGACGTTGTAATGTTCCTGAAAGATAAAAACCTGCCAAAATGGATTTCGCGCGCGTTCAAGGCGTTGTCGATAATCAGCATACCCGTGCTTCTCGTGTTTGAAATTATCGCGATATGTCTGCCGCACTTAAACGTCGGCGACAAAGCGGTGATGTTTTTATTCCCGACGATATTCTGCGGACTTGCGATATTTTATCTTGTCACGATGTTTTCATACAAAAAGCGCAACAGCAACATCGGACACGAAGGATTGCAGGCGGCGGGGGTATCCCTTGCGGTTGCGGACTATTTAAGGCTGCATCCCGAACTTATCCCCGACAATACGAAAGTCGTGCTTGCGTGCTTCGGCGCGAAAGAATGCGGCGCAAAGGGCGCGGAACAACTCATATTGCAACACTACGGCAGGGACGAATCACTGATAAATCCCGTCGTGATAAACTTTTCAAAAGTCGGCGATTGCGACAACGTCGTGATACAGGGCGACAGACAGTACAAAAACATTTACGACCTGAAAATCAACAACGTGGCGTTCAAGGCGATTAAGGAAGAATGCGACGACGTGGCGTTCAGGTACAGCGAAACGCTTTTCACCGACAGCACGCCGTTTGCGCGGCGCAAAATCCCCACGACAACGATCGAACTCAAAAAAGGCGACAACGAACTTTCGTCGGCATACGACAAAGCCTTCAAAAGCGCGCTTAACGTGACGGTCGATACGATGCGGTATATGCAGGAACGCCAGCAACTTTTCCGCGGCGAAAAGACGATAATGTAAACCGCTGCTAATTTTTCAAAACAAAACGAAATTCCCGCAACGTGATTGCGGGATTTTTTATTAAAAAACAAAAAACGACGAAAGATACGGCGGAAAAACGCCGAAAGGGGGAATAAGGTTTGACTTTTATAAGAGAATTCATTAAAATCTTATTAACTTGATAAGGTCGCGGACAAAAGGCGCAACGCAAAGTCTGCATAAAGGAGAAAGATAAATGAAATCCGAACCCGTAAACGTTATTCCCGAAATCGAAACAAACCCCGTCGTATTTCAGCAGAAAGAACCCGAAAAGAAGTGGAAAACCGTCGTCAAAAAGTATGCGAATCGTTACTTCATCGACGCGTTTTCGGGAATGGCGCAAGGACTGTTCGTCACGCTTATCGCAGGGACGATATTAAAGCAGATCGGCAGTTGGTGCGGCGCGAATTCGGGCTTCGGCGCAATGCTTATTCTCATCGGAAACATCGCCTGCACGCTTATGGGCGCGGGCATCGGCGTAGGTATCGCCAAGAAACTGAAAGCGCCCGACCTTGTGGTTTTTGCGTGTGCGGTCGCGGGATTTCTGGGAGCGTTTTTGCCCGACAAAGTTTACAATCTTTTGTCCGACGGAAGTTTTTCGTTGAAAGCGGTGGCGGGCTCGATAACTGCGTTCAAAGTGGGCGCGCCCGGCAACCCCATCGGCTCGTACGTGTCGACTCTTATCGCGCTTGAAATAGTGTTGCTTGTTCAAGGCAAAACAAAACTTGATATCTTAATCGTACCTTTAACGGTTATGTTTGTGACGATAATCTCAATGTTTGTCGCATATCCCGCAATTTGGTTCATAAAAGTAATTCAGAAATTCATTGAAATTTCGGTGACGGCGCAACCCTTTATTATGGGCGTTGTGATATCCGTCGTGATGGGCATACTTCTTACGATGCCCACTTCGTCTGCGGCAATATGGATTGCGATTGCGTCGGGAAGTACGTCCGACGCGATGATGCTTGCGGGCGGCGCGGCTGTCGTCGGATGCGCGGCGCAGATGGTCGGCTTTGCCGTGATGACTTTCAAAGAAAACGGCGTCGGCGGACTTATCTCGCAAGGTATCGGCACCAGCATGTTGCAGATCCCCAACATTATGAAACACCCGCTCATTTTCGTGCCGCCGATTATTGCCTCCGCAATCGTAGGTCCCATTGCGACGTGTGTGTTCAAACTTCGTTGTTCCGCGGGCGGCGGCGGTATGGGCACAAGCGGACTCGTCGGCGTGTTCGGCGCGGTCGAGGCGTCGAAAGGCGTTGTGTCGGACGCGAATATTGCGCTTGGCATCGTGTTTTTAATGTTCGTAATTCCCGCAGTCGTGTCGCTACTACTTAGAATCCTTTTTGAAAAGAAAGGCTGGATCAAGGGCGAGTGGATGAAACTCGATGTTTAATATAGCAATCGTTCTTATTATTCACGCTTGCTATAAGAAAATCAACGATAAAAGACGTGCGAAACGCACGTCTTTTTATTTTTCCGAAAAAGTTTGAAAAATCCCGCGGAGTTTATATTTTCGTCAAATCCTTGCCTAAATTATAAAATAAGTATATACTTTGTATATCTTTAATATTTACGACTTTTTATCGGAGGCATTATGCTTTTATCGAAACTTGTGGGGGAACGCGTTAAGGAAGCCCCTGCGGACGTTACCATTTTAAGCCACGCGCTGCTTGCTCGCGCGGGGTATATCAAGCCGGTTGCAAACGGCATTTTCTCGCTTACTTCTCCCGCCCAGCTTATGGCGAAGAATATCGAAGACATTATCCGCGACGAAATGAACAAAATCGACGGACAGGAAGTGAAATTCCCCGTCGTTATGCCCAGGGAACTCTGGGAGCAGTCGGGAAGATATTCAAGCATCGGCAGCGAGATGGTGCGGTTTAAGGACAGAAGCGGCAAAGATATGCTTCTCGGAATGACGCACGAAGAAGCGGCGGTACACCTTGCAAAAAACACCGTTTCGAGCTATAATCAGCTTCCGTTCATGATTTATCAGATTCAGACGAAGTTCCGCGACGAGCCTCGTTGCCGCGGCGGACTTATCCGCGTCAGGGAATTCACGATGAAAGACGCGTACTCGTTCCACATGACGCAGGAGGACCTTGAAAAGCATTATTACAAGGAATACGACGCATACAACAACATATTCCGCCGTATCGGGCTGAAAAAATTCATCGCGGTCAAGTCGGACAGCGGTATGATGGGCGGCAGTATCGCTCACGAGTTTATGCTGCTGACAGAAGTCGGCGAAGACACGCTCGTGCTTTGCGACGAGTGCGGATACAAGTCGAATATGGAAGTCGCGACGGGCGTACGTCCCGAGGTCGATTTCGGCGCGGACGCGGAAAAGGAAGAAGTTTTCACCGGCGACGCCAAAGACATCGCGGAAGTTTCGGAGTTTTTGAAAGTTCAGCCTTATCAGACGATAAAGGCGGTCGTTTACGCCGTGAAGGGCGAAAAGACGGTTGTCGTCGCGTTTATCAGGGGCGATTTGGAAGTCAACGAAGCCAAACTCAAAAAAGCGATTATGAAAAACATCGTCCCGTGGGAAGCCGACGAAGAATCGGGGCTCGTCGCGGGAAATATCGGGCCAATCGGGCTTGACCTGAAAGACGGAATCGTCGTTTTCGATAAGTCTTTGGAAGGCGCGTACAATATGGTTCCCGGCGCAAACAAGCCGCTGTACCACGTGAAAGGCGTGAACGTCGCGCGCGATATTAAGCCCAAATCGTTCGTCGATATCGCAAAAGTGAAAGCAGGCGACAAATGCCCCGTTTGCGGAAAACCGCTGCACCTTGAAAACGGCATCGAAATCGGCAACATTTTCCAGCTCGGCACGAAATACACAAAGAGCATGGGCATGACCGTGCTTAACGAAAAAGGCGAAGCCGTCAACCCCATTATGGGCTGTTACGGTATCGGCGTAGGTCGTGCAATCGCCGCAATCGCGCAGGAAAGCAACGACAAAGCGGGGCTTATTCTGCCAATCACCGTCGCGCCTTACAAGGTTCATATCTGCCCCTTGCGTATCGACGACCAAAACGTCCGCGAAAAGGCTTTTGCGCTGTACGACGCGCTTATAAAAAAGGGCGTGAACGTGTTGCTTGACGACCGCGAAAACGTCTCAAACGGCGTGAAATTCGCCGATGCCGACCTTATGGGTATGCCTATCCGCGTCGTGGTAAGCCCCCGCGGACTTCAAAACGACGAAATCGAAGTTACCGACCGCGCGACGCTTTCGGCGGACAAAGTGAAATACGAAGACGCGCTTTCCTATATCGACGCCATGATGGCAAGAAAATACGAGGAACTGAAATAATATATGGTGAGCATCGGCAACAGCTGGGACGAGATTTTGAAGGACGAGTTTTCGGGAGAAAACTACCTTAAAATCCGCGAATTTCTGAAAGACGAGTATTCTCATCACGTCTGCTATCCGTCGATGTACGACATATTCAACGCGCTGAAATACACCGATTATTACGCCGTCAAAGCGGTGATAATCGGACAAGACCCTTATCATGAAGAAGGGCAGGCTCACGGGCTTTCCTTCTCGGTGAAAAAAGGCGTGGATATTCCGCCGTCGCTTGTCAATATTTACAAGGAGCTGAAAAGCGATCTGGGCATTTCGCCCGCGCCGCACGGCTGTCTTGAAAGTTGGGCAAAGCAGGGCGTGCTTCTTCTGAACTCGGTATTGACGGTGCGCGCGCACCTTGCCAACAGCCACAAAAACTGCGGCTGGCAGATTTTCACCGACGATATTATCAAAAAACTTAACGAGCGGGACACCCCGATAGTCTTTATTCTGTGGGGCGCAAACGCCCGCTCGAAAAAGCAATATATTACAAATCCGATACATTACGTTATCGAAAGCGCACATCCAAGTCCGCTTTCTGCATACAACGGTTTTTTCGGCAGCAAGCCGTTTTCAAGAACGAACGAGTTTTTGGAAAAAAACGGTATCGCGCCGATCGAATGGGAAATTAAGGATTGATGAAAGAAAAAACAGGGCAGTTGTTCAAGGCTGTCGGCAAAAAAATTAAGAATCTTATGACTCCCGCGCGATATATCGTGCTCGGGTTTTTGGGCGTCATCGCCGTCGGGACGATTTTGCTGGTGCTTCCGTTTTCTTCGGCAAGCGGAAAGACAATCGGCTTTGTTCCCGCGTTGTTCACGTCGACGACCACGGTGTGCGTGACGGGGCTTACCGTCATAGATCCCGCAACTCAGCTGTCGATTTTCGGACAAATCGTCGTTTTGTTGCTCATACAAATCGGCGGTCTCGGGTTCATGACCACGACGACGTTCATGTTTATGCTTGTCGGCAAGAAAATCAGCCTGAAAGAGCGCATGACGATTCAGGAGTCGCTTGACCAGGACAGCCTGAAAGGCGTTGTGAAACTGACAAAACGAATCCTTGCGTTCACGTTCATTTTTGAAGGGTTCGGCACGCTTATGCTTATGACAAGGCTTGTCCCCGCACTCGGCGCGCGCGGCATATACGTTTCGTTGTTCACGGCGGTTTCGTCGTTCTGCAACGCGGGCATCGACATAATGGGCAAAGACTACGGCGCGTTTTCCAGTATTTCGGCATTTTCGCACGATCCCGTCGTACTTATCACCGTAATGGTGCTTATCATATCGGGCGGGCTCGGCTTTTTGGTTTTCAACGACATATTAAGGAAAAAGAGAAACAGACCGCTTCGGCTTCACACGCGCGTTTCGCTTTCGATGACGGCGATTTTGCTTGTTGTCGGCGCGGCGATGATACTCGGTATCGAATGGAACAATCCCGGCACGCTCGGTCCGATGGACTGGGGCGACAAAGTCCTTAACGCGTTTTTCCAGTCGACGACGGCAAGGACAGCGGGCTGGACGTCGATAAACCAGGCAAATCTCACGGACGGCGCAAAAGTCGCGACGATGGTGCTTATGTTCGTCGGCGCGTGTCCCGCATCGACGGGCGGCGGCGTAAAAACCACAACCATTTTCGTTATGATTATGTTGTTCGCGTCCGTATTCCGTGGCCGCGACGAAGTCGTTGTCGGCAAGGAAACAATCAATACAAGGACGATAAAACGCGCGGCGGTCGTTACGACGGCATGTTTCCTGGGATCTTTCGCGCAGGCTCTCATAATCTGGGCGACGGAGGCGGCGTACGGCGCGCAGTTGTCCGTCATCGACAGCATGTACGAGGCGTTCAGCGCGTTCGGCACGGTCGGCGTATCGGCAGGGCTCACGACATCGCTCCATACACCCGCGCTCATTACGCTGTGTTTTTCGATGTTCATCGGTCGTCTCGGGCCGCTGACAATCGGCACCGCGCTTTTGAATACAAAAAAACAATCGGCAAATATCAAATACCCCGATGCCAAAATTCTTATCGGATAAGCGGAGGTTTATTTTATGAAAAACAAAAAATCGAAAAATCAACAATTTGCGGTAATCGGACTTGGCAGATTCGGCTCGACCGTCGCGAAAACCTTGTTTGAAAAAGGCGAGGAAGTCCTTGCCGTCGATATAAAAGAAGAGGTCATCACGGAAGCGCACGAGTACACCACGCACGCCGTCGTCGCCGACGTTACCGACGAACGCACTTTGCGCGCTCTCGGCATCGAAAACTTCGACGTCGTCATTATCGGCATCGCAAGCGACCTGGAAGCAAGCGTTTTGTGCACGCTCACCTGCAAGGAAATCGGCGTCAAAAAGGTCATCGCAAAGGCCGAAAACCTTAAACATAAAATGGTTTTGGAACGCGTCGGCGCGGACGAGGTCGTCATTCCCGAAATGGAAATGGGCGAAAAAATGGGCGCACGCCTTGCCAACCCCTTGCTGCACGACATAATGACCATAAGCAGCAAATACAGCATTATCGAAATGGAACTTCCGTCAAGTTGGGCGGGAAGCTCCCTTGTGACGCTGGATATCCGCAAAAAATACGACGTCAACGTTCTTGCGGTCGAGCGCGATAACGACGTCATCGTCAACTTCGCCGCGGACGAGCCTTTGCTTGACGGCGATACGTTGCTTGTCGGCGGGAGCAGGGAGATGCTCGACTTACTTCAAAACCAATACAATTAAGCAAAACGGCGACAATTCGCGCCTTTTTGAGTTTTTCCGAGAACCTGAAAATCCGTGTACACCAAAGTACACTAGGATTTTCAGAACCCCGAAAGAAACATCAAAAATCCATCAAATTCTCGCCGTTTTGGGGGGAGTTAATATTTAAGCACCCAAAAGGGTGCTTGTTTATTAGTATTCCGTGCAACGCACTTTATGTCATTCTGAGGAGTTGCATTGCAACGACGTGAGAGTCCCCCGGAAGGGAACCATATTACAAAACCCACGCAAGATACTTTTGTACTTGCGCGCAGCAAAAAAAAACGCACCGTGGGAACGGTGCGTTTTTGATTGGTTTAATAATTAGTCTGCTTTGTAGGGAAGCAATGCCATAACGCGGGCGCGTTTGATTGCGTCGGACAAGAAGCGTTGATGTTTTGCACAGACGCCGGTCATACGACGGGGCATCATCTTGCCTTTTTCGGTGATGTATTTGCGAAGTTTGGCAACGTCTTTGTAGTCGATTTCGGTTGCCTTATCGACGCAGAATTGGCAGACTTTCTTTTTAGGAATTCTTTTGCCGCCCTGAACGGGGCGTTTTACTTCTTCACTCATTTTAATATACCTCTTAATTATTGAGCCCTATATACGGGCGAAAATCAGAAGGGCAGATTCTCGTCAACGGCTTTAAGGTCGTCGAACACGCCGTCGTTCGAGGCGGATTCGTCTTCGGCCTTGGTGCTGAGGAACTGAACCTCGTCGGCAACGATTTCGGTGACGTATCTGCGGCTTCCGTCGGGAGCGTCGTAACTGCGGGTCTGAACCGATCCGGATACGGCCGCTTTACTGCCTTTTTTCAAGTATTTGTTGCAATGTTCCGCCTGCGTTCTCCATACGACAACGGGAAGGAAGTCGGTATCTCTTACGCCGTCGCTGTTGGAAAATCTGCGCGACACGGCAAGCGTGAATCTGCAAACGGGAATGCCCGAGCCGGTGTTGGTGAGTTCGGGATTCTTTGTTAAATTACCGATTAAAAATACTTTGTTCATAAATGACCCCTTATGCGGTTATTTGCGGATAATCATCTGACGTACGATTGCGTCTGTGATTTTCATCTGACGATCGATTTCGGCGGGAGCGGATGCGCCTGCCGTAAAGTTCATCAAGACGTAGTAGCCTTCGTTCTTATCGTTGATGGGATATGCATATTTGCGGGTACCCCACTTGTCAATGCCGTCAACGGTGCCGCCGAGCTTTACGACGAGGTCCGAGAACCTGTCGACGAGAGCAGCCTTGTCTTCTTCCGAAACGTCATTGTCGATGATGTAAAGGATTTCATACTTGTTCATCTTTTTATACCTCCTTGTGGACTTTGTGGCCTGCTTAAACAGGCAAGGAAATTCGTTGATAATATATCAACGTGCAATTATTATAAATAATTTATTCATTTATGTAAAGCGAAAATCGGCGAAAAAGTCAGCGATTTAACGATTTTTTCAGCGATTTTCTTATTTTTTGCAGGGTGTTGTCGACTTTTTTTGTGGAAACCGAAAGAGAGGCGGCGATTTCCCGATACGAGTCGCCGTCAAGATAAGCGTAAAAAATCCGCTGTTCTTCTTCCGATAAAACGCTTTCGATTTCCCGCATTAAAAGGGTTTCCCGCTCCTCTTCGATATAAACGGTTTCGGGATTGCCCGACGCGATTTCGACGTCGTCAAGCGGCACGCTGTCATTAAGCGCGCGATTTTTCCCGCTTGAAGATTTCCTGATTAACCCGATGATTCTTTTTCTGACGCAGATGTAGGCGAACGTTGTGAAACTCGCGCCGGCTTTTTCGTCATAATTCATAATCGCGTTGAACAGCGCGACCATTCCTTCCTGCACAAGATCGTCGGTGTCGCCCGACGGCAAAAAGAAGCGGCGCACCGCCTTGTTGACCAGCGATTTATGACGATGCAGCAGTTCGTTTACGGCGGCGGAGTCGTTTGACTGCGCGCGTTTTGCAAGTTCCTCGTCGGGCAAAGTTTCGTATGTCATTTTCTGTCCTGTCGTACCTTTTCGTAAATCACGACGGCGGCGGCAACCGAGGCGTTCAGACTGTTGATTTTTCCGCTCATCGGAATGGAGATTACGCCGTCGGCAAGTTCTTTTGAAAGGCGTTTTACGCCGCTGTCCTCGCCGCCGACAAGCAATGCGATTGCGCCGGTAAGATTTGCACGATACATAGGTTCACCGTCCATATCCGCGCAATAAACATACACATTTTGCGATTTAAGATAATTTATCGCGTCGTTGACGTTGGTAACTTTCGCGATTTTCACGTGTTCCGCCGCGCCTGCGGAGCACCTTAAAACGGTGTCGTTCACGGTAACGCCGCGGTGCTTTCCGATGACGATCCCGTGCACGCCCGCGCACTCCGCCGTACGGATAATGCTGCCGAGATTGTGGGGGTCGGAAAGCTCGTCCAGAATCACGATAAAGGGCGGCTCGTCTTTCGATTTCGCAAAAGACAAAATGTCGTCCAAAGACGAATAAACAAACTCTGTCTGAGTAAGCGCGACTCCCTGATGTTTTGCGTTTTGCGTGATGCGGTCGAGAGCGGTTTTATCGACGACGGACACGACGATTTTCTTTTCTTTTGCAAGGGCGATTATGTTTTTTACGACGCCCGTCGTTTCGCCTCTTTGCACGTAAAGTTTTTCAACGGTTGCGTCGGAGCGCAACGCCTCATACACTGCGTTTTTTCCCGTAATTAACATGAGTTCTCCTTATTCGATTGAAAGCAATTCGTTCAGACGGTCGTGTTTTCCCGTGAGATACAGGTATCCGAGAAGAGCCTCGAATCCGCTTGCTTTTTTGTAGTCGCCGATACTTGCGTTTTTTGCCGACGACGAATAATGCGCGTTTCTTGCGCGCTTGTAAACCGCGACCTCTTCTTCCGAAAGACACGGCAGCAGTTTTTCGATTTTATCCGCCTGCGCCTCCGCCTTGATTTCCTTGGTTGCGAGTTTATGGAGCGCGCCCGATTTTTTGTCGGACGAAAGGGCAAGCCGCGTTCTGACGTACAGTTGTTGTACGGAGTCGCCGACGAAAGCGAGAACAAGCGGATTCATCTCGTCCGCTTCGGCTTTTGTGATTATCGTCGTAAGAAAAGGAATGGTATCTTGCATAAGACCGATTATATCACATCGAAGTGGCTTTAACAAGAAAAAATCGTATTGACCTTTTAACAAGGTTAGTATAAAATATATTTATTATGAAAAACAAAAGATTTTTGAAAATAACGCTGATTGCCGCGACTGTCGCGCTTCTTTGCGCCGCGCTTTGCGGATGCAGTCTTATACAAGGAATTTTACACCCGGAAGGGAAGTTTGCGCTGTCCGAAAGCGAGATAACGCTGAAAATCGGCGAAACGTACGACGTAACGCTCAGTAACGGGCGCACCGACGAGTTCACTTTGTCCACGTCGGATAAAACAAAGGTCGAAATATACGGGCGGACAAGCATAAAAGCCGTCGGGAAAACCTAGACCGCAGTCACGATTACCGCAACCAACGGCAAAGGCGACACGGCGGAACTCAAAGTAAACGTCGATTACGCCGACGTTTCAACGGTAAAAATCGGCGTTGAAAATCAATATCAGTTGTTGCAATCGGGCGAAACGCCGAAAAGCGTCGATTTTTCCGCAACGCTCAACGACGGCACGAACCCCGCCACCGTCTTTTCGTGGAAATTCACGAACGGCGCGGGCGAAGAAGTCGCGACGGCAAGCGGTAAAACCGCGTCGTATCTTCCAAGCCCGGGCGAAATATATTTTGCCACCGTAACGGCGGACGGAAAATCCGCAACCGTCGGATTCTGCGCCGACGAAGAACTTCTTGTATATCTTGACAAATACCGCGTCGGCACGGAAGAAAAAATTGTCGTGCGCGCAAGATATTTCGACAACTCCGGCAAAACCGCAAAGGCGTACGTTTACGACGAAGACGGGAATTTGATTTCCACGACGACTCTTGAAACAATCCTTTCAAACGGCATGGGCGAGGTCAACGACACGATTGCCGCAATCGGAAAAGAAGGGGCTTTCACCTTAAAAGTCGATGTGGACGGAGTAAGCCGCGACGTTAGTTTCGTCGTCAAGGACAACGTTGCCGCAAACCATATCGAAGTCGGCGTGACGGGAAATCTCAGCCAGACTACGGCGGAAACGGTAACGTTCACGGCAACTCTTTCGCCCGCAAAAGCCGACGTTGAAAGCGTCAAATGGTACGTCAACGACAAGTATTATTCGACGGGCAAAACCTTTTCTTTTAAGCCGACGAACCGCGGCGAATATAAGGTAACGGCGGAAATAAACAAAATCACGAAAACAAAAACAATCGTATATCTTTCGGAGCACGACGAAGCGTGGTACTACGCCTCGCACTTCCACGACTACGGCGGATACGCGCAAAACAGATATATAACGTCCAAGGAAGAACTTAAAAACCTTATCCTTTTCGTTCTGGAAAACAAAATCGCGGAAATCAAGTTTTACGCGGGATACTCGACGCCCGAAACCGTGAAAAACGACGTGTCCGACGTCAGGGATTGCGTTGAAGAGTCGGGCATTATCCCGGGATATTCGCTTGAAACGAGCGGCAACGAGTTCACGATAAAATTCAGGTTCTTCGCCGACGAGGCAGGTCTTATCGAGACGGTCAATTCGCCCGAGTACGACGCGCCCGACGGATTTGGTGACGCCGTGCAAAACACTTATTCGAAACCCCATTACGACAACGTAAAGAAAGAGAGAAACTTTTATATCGACAGCGTGAAAGAAACGATGAGCGTGTCGACCAGCAACATGCTTTACAAGGCGGTGGCGTGGGGCTACAAGCCCGTGTTTATGGGTTCGCAAGCCGACAATTTGCAACAAATTTACGATAACGCGAAAGACGCGCTGTCTTATATCGTGTCCGACGAAATGAGCGAATACGAAAAAGTCCACGCAATCTACGACTACATAATCTACAACGTGCGCTACGACCACGACTGTGCAAACGCCGAAGATAAATATGTAAGCGGAAATCTCAGCCTTAACGAAAAAATGAAATATTACGGATATTACCTTGAAGGGATATTCCTTGATAAGTTTTATAAGAAAGATATGCACGCCGTCTGCGACGGGAAGTCGAAAGCGTTCGTTTTAATGTGCGGAATCGAGGGTATCACCGCCGTACGTATCAGCGGCAAAGCGTCAAGCGACGGCAAAAACTTCGGCGGACACGCCTGGAACAAAGTCCTGCTTGACCTTAACGGCACGGGGGACAAGGAATGGTATTTCGTCGACACGACCTGGGGCGACGTCGGCGACAACAGCAAGGAATTTTTGTCGCACGCCTACTTCCTGTTGTCCGACGACGAAGTGAAAAACACCCACGTTGAAAACCCGGGACACGATTATCCGAAAGCGGAAGGAAAGTTCGATTATTACGCGCACGAAACTTATACGTCAAGCGGCACGGAATACAATTACGTTATTACAAACAAAAATCTGGCGGCACAGCAAATGGCGCGCGCGTTGAAAACGCTCCCGAAATCGACGATTGTGGAGTTTGAATTTGCGTTTTCCTTAACCAAGGACGCGGCGAAGAATTACGCAAAAGATGCGATGAAAGCGGCCGGGCGCGGGCTTGAAGGATACAGCTATGCGATAATACGCTCAAACGTTCTGGTGATTATGATCGGCGACGCTGCGTAATCAGCGCAAATAACAGTTCAACAATACAAAATCCCGCAATAAAACCTGCGATTTGGTAAAATCTTATGTTACCGCCGCAGGTTTTTTCAAGCGCGAAAAACAGCATTGCGAGCGTTGCCGCCGCAAAAATAACGTCGGATAAGAACGCGAAAAACTTTTTCTTCACGACGCGGCGCAATCCGTAAAGAAAGGCGTAAAGCACGCCCGACGTCATTCCGCAAAGAATCATCGAAAGAAAGATAAAACTTTCGGAAATTATCGAGTGCGTCATTTGAAAATCTTTTTGATAAGTCCCGCCTTCGTGAGCGTTTCCGAAAACCTGATTTCTTTCACTCTGCCGGTTGCCGAAAGCCGTCCCGAGTCAAGGTTGATTTCGGTGACGGAAAGCCCTTCGCCCGTGATTGTCAATGTTTCCTTGTTTTGCATCAATACAATCGACTTATCGCCCGACGAAATCACTTTTGAAACGGACGTAACGGTCAGGCGGTCGTTTTCGAGCGCAAGCGCTCCTCTTTTTTCGTTTTCCATAAAAACAATGTATGCATTGAGTTTTCATAAATTGACAAACTCTTATTACTTGTTTATAATAGTTGTATTATTTTAGTGAGGGACTTATGTTATTCGGAGTAATCGACATAGGCAGCACGTCCGTAAGGCTTATGATGACGGACGGCGAAAAGGTCGAAAAAAGGGTGAACACGACGCGTCTTGCCGAGAATATGGACGAGATGAACACGTTGCAACCCGTCAGTATCGAACGTACGGCTCAGGCCGTTGCGGAGTATTATTTCGTTGCGATGCAAAACGGCGCGGAAGACGTCTATGCCTACGCGACGGAAGCGGTGCGCTCCGCGAAAAACAAATACAGGTTCGTCGACAGAGTCAGGGAACTTTGCGGGCTTGAAATCGACATTCTGGACAAAAAGACCGAGGCGGAAATCGGGTTCTTGGGCGCAAGCACGAAAGGCAGATGCTGCGTTATCGACATGGGCGGCGCAAGCACCGAAGTTTCGGTCGGCGACGGCGAAAACATATTATATTCCAAAAGTTTGCCGTACGGCATCGTCAGGCTTTCCGCAATCGAGCGCGAAAGAATCGAAATGACGCCGTTCATCAACGACTGTCTTATGGGATACGGCGAAATTCCGCCGTTTGACAACGTCGTCGCAATCGGCGGCACGATATCCACGATGGCAGCGATGAAAAACCAACTTGAAAAATACGATCCGAACGTCGTCAACGGCTCGGTGCTGACGCTTTCCGATATCGAAAACATGTACGACAAAATCAGCAAAATGACGATGGAAGAACGCCGCCACGTGAAAGGACTCCCCGAAAAGCGCGCGGACATCATCGCCCCGGGCATACTCATGTATTCGCTTATTCTGAAATATCTCGGCGCGGACAAACTCACCGTCAGCGAGGGCGACGGCGCGGAAGGCTATCTCATCAAACTCGGCGTATTGCCGCACGGGTTCAGGGCAATTTATCAGAAGATAATTTAATTTAAGGATATTTATGAAAAATCTTACAAGCAGCGAACTTCGCAAAATTTATCTAGACTACTACAAATCAAAGGGACACGCCGTTATTTCCAGCGCGTCGCTTATCCCCGAAAACGATCCGACGGTATTGTTCACGACGGCGGGCATGCACCCCCTCGTACCGTACCTTCTCGGCGAAAAACACCCCGCGGGCAACCGTCTGACCGACGTGCAAATCTGCGTCCGCACGGGCGATATCGAAGAAGTCGGCGATCCGACGCACTGCACGTTTTTTGAAATGCTGGGCAGATGGTCGCTCGGTGACTACTTCAAGGAATACGCAATTTCGTGCTCGTACGACTTTTTGCTGAACCGGCTGGAATTTGACAAAGACAAATTCGCGGTTACCGTTTTCAAGGGCGACGAAGACTGCCCCCGCGACGACGAAAGCGCGGAATTCTGGAAAAAGATGGGCGTCCCCGAAGACCGCATTTTCTTCCTTCCGAAAGAAAACAACTGGTGGGGTCCCGCCGGCGTTACCGGTCCTTGCGGTCCCGACACCGAAATGTTCATCGACACGGGAAAACCCAAATGTTCGGACGAATGTTCGCCCGCGTGCGACTGCGGCAAGTACGTCGAAATCGGTAACGACGTCTTTATGCAATACTTCAAAAACGCCGACGGCACCTTCTCGCCGCTTAAACAAAAGAACGTCGACGAGGGCATGGGGCTTGAACGTATGCTTTGCATTCTGAACGGATACAAATCGGTTTATGAAACCGACTTGTTCAAACCCGCGATCGCGCTCATCGAAAATCTTTCGGGACACAAGTACGACGAAAGCGAAACCGTCACGAAAGCGATGCGTATAATCGCCGACCATATCCGCACCTCGACCTTCCTTATCGGCGACGTGAAAGGCATTGTGCCAAGCAACGTCGACCAAGGCTATATTCTTAGGAGACTTATCCGTCGTGCGGTGCGTTTCGGACGCATCATCGACCTTCCCGAGCGTTCCCTTTCCAAAATTGCGGAACAGTATATTTCGCAATATCAGGACGTTTATCAGTATCTTTTGACCAATAAAGACAGGATTGTGTCGGAACTTGACAAGGAAGAAATCAGATTCTCCAACACCTTGCAACAAGGTTTAAAGGAGTTTGAAAAGGTCATCACGCACATTCCCACAAAGACGATAAGCGGAAAAACCGCGTTCCGTCTTTACGATACTTTCGGATTCCCCATCGAGATGACGGAAGAACTCGCGCACGAAAACGGGTTCGAAGTCGACGTGCAAGGATACGAAGACGCGTTCAAGGAACATCAGAAAAAATCGCAGGCGGGCGCGGAACAGAAATTCCACGGCGGGCTTGCGGACAATTCCGAAGAAACCGCAAAACTCCACACAGCAACGCACCTTTTACATTCCGCTCTTATGAAAGTTCTGGGCGGAGAGGCGCGTCAGCGCGGCAGCAATATCACTGCCGAAAGATTAAGGTTCGACTTCGGTTTCGACCGTGCAATGACGGCGGACGAAATAAAGGCGGTTGAAGACCTTGTCAACGAACAAATCAAAAAGAATATCCCCGTCGTGTGCGAAGAAATGACCGTTGACGAAGCGAAGGCGCAGGGCGCAATCGGTATCTTCGACAACAAGTACGGCGAAAAGGTAAAAGTTTATACCATCGGCGATTTCAGCAAGGAAATTTGCGGCGGACCGCACGCAAACAACACGGGCGACTTAAAATCTTTCAAAATCACGAAAGAACAGTCAAGCTCCGCGGGAGTCAGGCGTATCAAAGCCGTCATCGGTCAATAAAACCGAAAAAAAAAGAAAATCCAACCAAAAAAACAAAAAGAAAACACAAAACCAACGCGGTTTTGTGTTTTTTATTTTGCCGTTCAGCGGTTGCTTTCAAGGAATTTGTCGATATAGTTGCCGACGCTTAACGCGTGTTCCAGATATTTATCGGGCGAGGCGTCGTAAACGTAGGCGGCGTCCTTCGTTTCAAGCGTGGTCGTGCCGCGGTAACTCGTTTTCGCAAGGCGGGGAAGCGTGTACTGCCAGTCGATGCTGCCGTCAAATGGTATGAAGTGGGAATCCTTATCGGCGAAATTGTCGTGCAGATGCAGGGCGAAAACCCTGTCGCCGAAAAGTCCCAGCCAATCCTGAACGCGCCAGTAGTGGTCGTGTCCGACGTCATAGCAAAGCCCGACGTAAGGCGACTTGAAATTTTCCAGAACGTAGGTGACGTGGTCTTTCGTGATGACGTTTTCAAACGCAAGTTTCACGTTTGCGTTTTCCGCAAATTTCACAAGGTCTTCGATACGATTCGTGCCGATTGTCGACACAAAAGGCGGAAAATCGCCGTGCGTCAGGTGGCAGACAACCGTTTTCACGCCGTGTTTCGAGGCTGCCGCAATTTCGTCCTTAAAGCGGGAAATGCGTTCGTCCCCTTCCTTGCAGTCGATCCACATTTCGTTCAGGTGGTCGCAGCTTAAATGGAAGTTTTCAATGAAAAGCCCGGCGCGTTCGGCAAGGGTGGCGCGTTCGTCCGCGGATTCTTTGGCGTCGGGGCCGAGCCATATCATGACCGAGCCGAAGCCCTTCTCCCTAAACTTATCGAAGCGTTCCGCCATGCTAAGGTTCATTAAATTGTTTGACGTTAAACCGACCATATAAATACCATTACCTCGTTTGATAGGATTATAGCACCGATTTTAAAATATGTAAAGAGCGCGTTATTATCTTGTGTTCATAACGAATGACAAATTAACAAAAGTTTTGTATAATCGGACGTATGAGAATCGAGATTATCAACGGCTCCGTCGAGTACGACGGCAATACGGTGCTTTCCGAAATAAATTTTTCGGTGTCGGACAAGGAAAAAATCGCGCTTGTCGGCAGGAACGGCTCCGGAAAAACCAGCATATTGAAGTGCATTAGCGGGGAAGTGCCGCTTGTGTCCGGCACGGGCGACGAAAAATTCTCGTTTTCGATATCGGGCGCGCCGAAAATCGGATATCTTCAACAGGTGTCTTTGAACGACGAACTGACTCTCCGGCAGGAAATATTGTCGGCGTATAAGGACGTCGTCGGGCTTGAAAACAAATTGCAAATCCTTCTTGACAAAATGAGCGAAAACCCGTCGGACGAAAACGTCGGCGCGTATTCGCGCGCAATGGAAAGGTTTGAAAATATCGGCGGATACCTTTATAAAAAGGAATATCTGACGGCGGTGAGCAAATTCGGGTTTTCCGCCGAAGACCTTGACAAAAAACTTTCGTGCTTTTCGGGCGGGCAGCGCACAAAAATCGCGCTTATGAAACTGCTGCTTGAAAAACCCGACGTTTTACTTTTGGACGAACCCACGAACCACCTTGACATCGCCGCGGTGGAGTGGCTGGAAGGATACCTTAAAAACTATAAAAATTCGGTCGTCATCGTGTCGCACGACCGTATGTTTCTGGACCGCATCGTCGGCGTCGTTTACGAAATCGAGTACGGCGTCACGACAAGATACAAGGGCAACTACACGGCGTTTTTGGCGCAAAAACAACAGGCGTACGACAAGGCGCTTAAAGACGCAAAATGGAAATCCGCCGAAATCGACAGGCTCCGAAAAATTGTCGAAAGATTCCGCTACAAGGCGACGAAAGCCGCAATGGCGCAGTCGAAACTGAAAGAAATCGAAAGACTCGGTACTGTCGAAACCCCGCGCCGCTTCGACACCTCGACGTTTGCTTCGTCTTTCCAGCCCGAGTACGAAAGCGTCAGGGACGCGCTGTTTGTGAAAGACCTTGTTTTCGGATACGATAAACCGTTGGGCGAAATATCGCTTGCCGTCGAAAGGGGGCAGAAAATCGGCGTGATCGGCAGCAACGGCACGGGCAAATCCACTTTACTTAAAACGATAACGGGGCTTATTCCGCCGCTTTCGGGCGACGTCCGATTCGGCGTGAAAACGCGCGTTGGGTACTTCGACCAGACCATTGCCGCAACGAAAAGCGAGTTGAGCGTCCTTGAAGACTTCCGCGCGGAATTTCCGGAACTTAACGACGGGGAAATACGAAAAACGCTGGGCGGATTCTTGCTTTCGGGCGACGACGTTTTCAAGTGCGTCAAAGATTTGTCGGGCGGCGAAAAGGTGCGCCTTGCGCTTTCAAAAATATTCCGCCGTCGTCCCAACTTCCTGATTCTCGACGAGCCGACCAACCACATGGACATCATCGGCAAGGAAACCCTTGAAAAACTTCTGATGGATTTTTCGGGCACGGTCATCGTCGTGTCGCACGACAGGTATCTTATAAACCGCGTTGCAAAAAGCCTTATCGTGTTTGAAAACGGCGGGGTAAGATACTTCGACGGCACTTTCGACGAGTACGAAGAAAGAGAAAAAGAAACCGCGGAAGAAGTCGCAAAGGAAAAGCCCGAAAAGACCAAAAAAACCGGCGGGGAACGCTACGTCGAAAGTAAGGAAGAAGCACGGCGCAAACACCGCGTCGAGTTTTTGGAAAAAAAGATCACCGCGCTTGAAGAAGAACTAAGCCGGGCGCAGGCAAAACTCGACGACGAAACCGTCAACACCGACTACAAAAAAGTAATTGCGGTCGAAGAAGAAATAAAAACGATTGAAGAAAAACTTGATCCGCTGATAACCGAGTGGACGGAACTTTCGGAATAAAAGAAGGGATAACGCAAAAAGCGTTATCCCTTCTTTTTTGACGTTTATCTTTCAAAATCGTCGCATTAAAGTTTTGTTTTTGATGAGAAAGTGGTTTTTGGCGGTTTTTTATTTTATTTCGACGACTTCGTAGCCTTCGTTTGTTACCGCGGATTTCAACACGTCGTTGTTTACGTCCGACGTAAGCGTTACGACCGCCGTTTTGTTTTCAAGCGACACTTCGACGTCTTTGACGCCGTCGACTTTTTGCAGGGCGGATTTCACGTGAGCCACGCAATGCGCGCACATCATACCTTCGATTTTCAATGTTTTTTTCATACTTTGTTCTCCTTTTTTAATTTCGGTGTTTTTGGTTTCTGAAATATCGTTCACGTCGATTTTCACGACTTTTTTCCTGTGTTTTACGGGCTTGTCAAGGTTGATAAGATTAAGCCTTAACGCGTTCAGCACGACGCATACGCTTGAAAGGCTCATTGCCGCCGCGCCCCACATGGGATTCAGCGTAACGCCAAGCGGAGAGAACACGCCTGCGGCGATGGGAATGCACACGACGTTGTAAATAAACGCCCAGAACAGGTTTTCGCGGATATTCAGAAGGGTGCGACGGGAAAGGCTTATCGCGCGCGGCACGTCCGAAAGTTCCGACTTCATCAGCACGACGTCCGCGCTGTCGATTGCGACGTCGGTGCCCGCGCCGATTGCAATGCCGACGTCCGCGCGGGTAAGGGCGGGAGCGTCGTTGATTCCGTCGCCGACCATGACAACCTTTCCGTACTTTTGAAGGTTTGACAAAACGGCGTCTTTTTCGTCGGGAAGAACGTCCGGGATAACGCAGTCGACGTCGCAGGTTTTTGCAACCGCATTTGCGCTGAGTGCGTTGTCGCCCGTAAGCATGGTTACGAACAGACCTTGTTCTTTCATTCGTTTTATCGCGCCCGCGCTTTCGGGTTTCAGTTCGTCCGACACGGCGATGACGCCGATAATTTTATTGTTTTTCGCAACGTACAACGGGGTTTTGCCGTCCCGCGCGAACTTTTCGCCTGTCGGGAAAGCGTCGTTTGCCGCCGCGCCGATATCTTTCATAAGGGCGGCGTTTCCAATGACGATTTCGTCGCCGCTCACGATTCCTTTCACGCCGTGTCCCGAAAGGTTTTCAAACTTTTCCGGGGTGAAAACCGTTATGTTTTTTTCTTCCGAAAAGCGCACGATCGCCGTCGCAAGCGGGTGCGAACTGCCTTTTTCAAGGCTTGCGGAAAGCGCGATGATTTCTTCTTCGGACTCACCCGACAAAGCCGAAACGTCGGTGACGACAGGCGTGCCTTTCGTTATGGTGCCCGTCTTGTCCAGAACGACGATATCTGTTTTTCCCGCTTCTTCAAGGGCGGTTGCCGACTTGAACAAAAGTCCGTTTTTCGCGCCTTTTCCGCTGCCGACCATAATGGCGACGGGGGTTGCAAGACCTAAGGCGCACGGGCAACTTATGACAAGCACGGATATTGCGTGCGTAAGGGAAGTCGCAAAGTTTTTCGTGACGGCAATCCACACGATAAAAGTAACGATTGCGACGCAAATGACGCTTGGCACGAATATTCCGGATACTTTATCTGCCGTTTTTGCAATCGGGGCTTTTGAAGCGGACGCGTCCTGCACAAGTTTGACGATGCGCCCGAGCGTGGAATCTCCGCCGACGGAAGTGGCTTTTGCGGTGACATAACCGTTGACGTTCGTCGTGCCGGAAATAACCTTATCGCCGACGGATTTATCGACGGGCATACTTTCGCCCGTTACTGCCGATTCGTTGACGGAGCCGCTCCCCGACAATATTACGCCGTCCGCGGGGAAGTTCTCGCCGGGGCGTACGACAAACGCGTCGCCCGTCGCAAGTGAAGACAGCGGAATTTCTTTTTCTTCGCCGTCCTTAATAACCCTTGCGGTTTCGGGGGCAAGGTTCATCAACCCTTTTATCGCGGACGTGGTTTTTCCTTTGCTGTAAATTTCCAGCGTTTTTCCAAGGGTGATAAGTACAAGTATCATCGCCGCCGACTCAAAGTACAAGGTGTGCGGAAGATGATGAAGATATGCGGTATTTACGCCTGCGCGGATCATAAGTGCGACGCTGTATACGAAAGAAATGCCGCTGCCCATCGACACAAGAGTATCCATATTCGGCGCGCGGTGGAAAATCGCCTTTGTGCCGCTCACGAAAAACTTTCCGTTGATGACAAGTATGACGAAAGAGAACACAAGTTCGTATATAGCGATACCCATCGGGTTGCCGTTCAGCGCGCCCATATCCCAGCCGAACATAACGCCGCCCATCGACACGTACATAAGGGGGATAAGCAGGACGGCGGACACGGCAAGGCGGATTATCGAGCGGATAAGCGGATTGACTTTTTCCTTTTTTTGCGATTTATCGTTAAAAAGAGCGGCTTTATACCCCGCGCCCGAAACGGCACGTTCGATTTTTTCGACAGTGGCAGGCTCGTCAAAGTCGACGACCATCTGATTTGTGAGAAGGTTCACGGCGACGTCTTTTACGCCGTCAAGTTCCCTTACGACCTTATCGACGCGCGCGGCGCACGCCGAGCAACTCATACCGTAAACGTTGAATTTAAGTTTTTCCATAATTTAACTATTTCAGTTTTTTAATGAGTTCAACCGCCTCGTCAAGGATTGCGGTGTTTCCGTCTTTCACGTTTTCGACGACGCAGGTTTTGAAATGGTCGGACAGAATTTCATACCCGAATGCCGACAGCGCGCTTTCGGCGGCGGACAACTGCACGAGTATGTCGCCGCAATAACGATTGTCGTTCAACATATTTTTTATGCCGTTTAACTGTCCGATTATGCGATTTAACCTGTCGTTCAGGCATTTGAGGGATTTTTCGTCGCGCGGCGTGTGCTTCTTTCGGCAGCAATCGGCGCAAGATATTTCGGCGCATTTTACGTTTTCCATTTTGCTATTCTCCGTTAATTTTCAATATACCCTATGGGGGTATGTAAATATAGTATAAAACCATATTTTTTATTTGTCAAGAGCGGCGATATTTATTTTTTGCAAATACTATACAAAAAGTTGAATAACGAAACAAAAGGCGTTTCGGGCGGTTTTATCGTTGACAAATATGTTTTTTGGATATATGATAAGGTATCTAATAATTTTTATTAGAACACGCACGCGTGCATACGCGATATATTACTTGAAGATAAGAGATACAATGAAAAATAATAAAAAAACACTTGGCACGCCGATCGACGGTTCGTTGCCCCTTGAAGTAAAAAATCTTTTCAAAAAGTACGGCAAAAAATCCGATTATGCCGTAAAAGACATCTCTTTTTCTTGTGCGGAAGGGGAAGTCGTCGGTATCCTTGGCGCAAACGGCGCAGGAAAATCCACCACTCTTAAATGCATCACGGGAATGATTCCGTTAAGTTCCGGCACGATAACCGTGTCGGGGTACGACGTGTCGAAAAATCCCGTGGATGCAAAACGCAATTTTTCTTTTGTCACCGACAATCACACGGTGTTCACAAAAATGACGGGTATGCAATATCTTTCGTTCATGAGCGACGTTTACGGTGTGCCGTACGAAAAGCGCGACGAGAAAATCCGGGAGCTGGAAGGGGTATTCAAACTCGGCGACAGCATAAACAAACTTATTTCGGGATACTCCCACGGAATGAAACAGAAAATATGTATGATGGGTTCGCTCATTCACGAGCCGCGGCTGTGGCTTCTTGACGAGCCGATGCTCGGTCTCGATCCCCGCACGCAGAACGCCGTCATAAACTATATGCGCGAGTACGTGCAGACGGGCAAAACCATTTTGTTTTCGTCGCACAATCTCGACGTCGTGGAAAGGGTTTGCGACAGGGTGATTATAATTGCCGCGGGCGAACTCAAAAAAATCATCGTCACCGGAAATGACAAATTCGACGGCGACGAACTTATCGAAAAGTATTACGATACTAATAAGGAAGACTGATGCTGGGCGTACTTCTGAAAAAACAGATGACCGAAAAGTTGTCTTATTTCAAGCGTGACAAAAAACGCATCGATATCGTCGGCGCGTTGCTTACGCTTGTGATGACGGCGTTTATTATGTACGTCGTTATCGAGGTGTTCGGCGCGTTTGTCGCGAAATATACCGAAATCAGGCTCAACGGCGTACGCGACGTGCGCGCGCGGCAATATGAAATAATGACGTTCGTGTATGAATTCGTTTTCGTGGTCGACGTTATCGGCGGCGTCGTAGCAATAAACCGCGCGATTTTTGAAAGCGACGACAGAATGATTATCCAGACGCTTCCCGTAAAGGCGTCGGACGTACTGTATTCAAAAATCATTTTCATTTACGCAAAACAGGTGTTGTCGGCGTTTGTGATTCTCGTGCCGTTCGTGGCGGTGTTCGCAAGCGTGACGAAGCAGGGCGCGGGATACGTGATCCTCGGGCTGCTTGCGGCGTTTATTATTCCCGTTATGTCGCTTTCGGTGTCGAGCGTGCTTGCGATGCCGTATTATTACGTCAAAAAGTTTTTCTCGTCGAAGTACGTTTGCCTGCTTGTGATAGTAACGCTGGTGCTTTTTGCGCTGTTTTATTGCTACGCGACGGTGCTCGACTTCTTAAAAACCCTTATGTCAACGGGCGAAATCAAGTTTTTCTTTTCCGAAAAGACGATGACGACGATAATTTCGTTGACGAAAAACCTTGTCCCCGCAAACTTTATCGCGGCGTTCACACTGAAAACGGACGTCTGGAAAAACCTGGGGATAATCGTGGCGATAACCGTCGCGACGGGCGCAATCGGCATTCTCATAACGTCGCTTTTGTACAACAAGGCGATGAAAACGCGCGCGACGGCGGGCGCAATAATGATTTTTGCAAAAAAATCCGCGGCAAGAAAACTCCCGCCGTTTTTAAGTCTTTTGAAAAAGGAATTCAATCTCGTGCTGTTCACGCCCGATTACGCGGTGCAGTACTTCACGGTGGCGGCGATAATGCCGCTTATGGTATATTTTTGTATGGGCATTGGCAAAAACTTCCTGACGTCGCTCGTTTTCGTTCAGAGCGATTTCGAGCTGGCGATTTTGCTCACGGTGCTTTTCGGCGCGCTTACTAACACGTTCTGCGCGACGAACGTCAGCCGCGACGGGAAGTCGTTTTATGTCGAAAAGACGTTGCCGCTTTCAATAAACGAGATTATGGGCGCGAAAATCGCACTCAGTTTTGCGGTGGCGGTCATATCCGTCGGCATTGCGGCGACGGTGCTTCTTGCAAAGAAATACGTGTCGGCGGGCGAAGGCGTATTCGTGTTTTTCGTCGGCGCGATGATGGCGTTGTCGCAGATACTGTACGCCACAAGAAAGGATCTGAACAGTCCGCAGTTTTCGCTGGAAGAAGACAACGTCGTGAGGGAAAGCAACAACAACGTGTCGATAATCGTCGTGCTGGGGCTTGTGTCCGCGATGATTCTTGGCGGAATTCCCCTTTTCGTCAACGTATTGTCGAACGTCAGGGGCAAAGATATGCGCTGGTTTACTTACGTTTTCGTGAGCGTGTGCGCGGCGGCGGAGTTTGTCGGCTCGCTTTTATATTACCTTATCGGGATTAAAGCCCGCTTTGACAGGGTAACGGAGGGGGATTGATATGAAAAAGAAAATAATCGCGCTTATAATGATAATACCGATTGTGTTTCTGATCGCGCTGTTCTCCGTGGGAAAAGCGGCGGGCGTTTACGCGGACATTCCCGTGACGGGCATACAAATCACGACGCAGAACGAAGACGGATTTATCGACGTGGACGTTGCCGATTACGACCCCATCGCGTTTTTGGCGCAGGTGCAGCCCGTCAACGCAAGGAATCAGAAATATTCGTTTGAAATATCGGGCGTCGGCGGCGACGAAGCCCCCGACGGATTTGAAATAATCGACGGAAAACTTCATATAGATAACGTAGGAAAGGTGAAAATCACGGCGATTTCCGCCGAAAAAGGATTTAAGGACAGCGTCATAGTTTCCGCATATTCCACGAAAGTGTTAAGAATTTATCCCAAAGTCAACGGTGATGAAATCACGAGCGACGTAGTTTCGATAGACGGCGGCGAAAACGTATTTTCCGCAGAACTGTACCCCGAAAACCTTTCGGGAGAAACAAGGATATTTGAAGAAATCGGCGACAATCACATTCTGAAACTCAACGCCGTCACGGGCGTGGCGCAGGCGCTGTTTTCGGGCGAGACGCAGATCAGAATTACTTGTCCCGAAGGACGAGAAGGGCTTGAAAAGGTTTTGACCGTCAAGGTCAACGTCGATACCGACAGCACGGGCTTTGCGGTCAACGGAAAAAGCAGCGGCGCGAAAGTCACCGTGAAAAACAACGCAACAACGGCAAAACTTTTCGTCGAAAGCAAAAACGACGCCCTTGAAATATCCAACCTTACCTTGCCCGAAGGAGTCACGGCAAGCGGAATCGAAAGGATTTCCAAAAACAAATTCGTATTGACCTTGTCTTTTGACAAAGAATTTTCGGACGAAGAAATTTCGGGAAAGGTCGGCGCAACGGACTTCTCTTTGGAGTTTACCGAATATAACCTTGACGTGCGTACGTCGTATTATGACGGCGAAGGCGACGAAATCAAGCAAAAAAATAACACGAAAGTCACCTACGTCGCATATTCCGAAAGCGATGACGACGCGGACGTGAAATTTGAAATAATCGACGGCGCAGACGTAATAACCCTTGAACAACACGGGCAGTTTGCAACTATTACCGCAACGAAAAGGGACTCTGCCAAAATCAAAATCACCGCCGAGCACGACGGAAAAGTCATCAAAGAAATCGAAAAGACAATCCGCGTCGTGCCCAACGTGTATTCGATGGAGTTTGCGGACAGCGCGAAAGAGTACGGCATCGAAAACATACTGACAATCGGCGGCAAAAACCCCAAAGGAAGACCGGACGCAAGGACGATTTTCGTAAGGGTTGTCACGGAAGCGGGCTCCGAAACGTTCACGGACGAATTTATGAACGTCGCGTTTTCCGACGATAATTCGCTCTTTTCCTGCAAGGCGCAACAGGCGACGAACACCGACGCGGTTTCTGCGGAAATCAGGGCGATGGGCACGGGGCTTACCACGCTTAATGCGGAACTCAAAAATTATAACCAATATTTCGGCACGAACATCTGCGCGAAAATCAGACTTCGCGCGGTCAAAGACGGCAGAAACGTCGGCAATTACGAGGAACTGAAAACGGTGACCGAAGCCGGGCATATCGTCGTGCTGACAAGCGACGTGATGCTGGGCGTCAAAAACGACGGCACGGCTATGACCGAAGACGAACTCAAAAAAGACGTCAAAAAATTCACAACCACGTACGACAAAACGTATCTTGATAACATCGGCGAAAACGACGAAAACAAGAAAGTTCAATATCTTATCGAGTTCAAAAACCACGTTTACGGCAACGGTTTTGAAATCAACGCCGACAAGTTCACGCAGTGCAAGGATGCGACGGGGATTCCGAAAATTTTCAAAGGGCCTTTGAATTTCGTCGCGATATCGTCCGCAAGCGTCAAAGGACAGGACAACATTTCTTTCCTTGTAAGGACGGACAAAGTGCTTATAAACAACGTCGTCTTAAAAGGTTGCAGCGACGATAGCCTTCTTGAAGAAGACGGACAGTTCAACTTGTCGAAACTCAACTACGTCGGCACTACGCTTGAAATCGCAAAAAGCGCAAAGCTATTAAACTGCCGCGTGTCGAACGGGCGCACCGTCGTCAGAATTTTTGCGGGCGGATCCACAATGGGAAGTCCCGTTGTTGAAGACAAATCGGCGTTTAACGTGCAAGATGAGAAGATAAACGTGCATATTGAAAGTTGCGTGCTTTCAAACGCGCGCGAATTCATATTGAAAATCGGCAGCAACCGCGCGCTGAAACAAATAAACGAAGTGCAAAGAGAACTTCTTAACGAAAACAAAGAACCGAAAGAACCGTATAAGCCTTACGACGAAAGAAACAAGACGGACAAATACTTCAACGACAATTATCTTATCAACGACGTTACGCTTAAAAACTCGGTGCTCGAAACGTCGGGGTTGTTCTCGGTCGGTATGGAAACGCACTTCTCGGGCGAATTCTTGTTAGGCGGCACGATAACGACGTGGGAAGGATGCGCGGCGACCTCGTATGCGTCGGCGCTTCGCATTGTCGGCGACGTGAAAATGCTTGACTGGAAAAACCTTTCAAACGTTGACAGCAGCACGCTTATCGAAGTTACCGGCGACGCAAATCCGTGGCTTTCGATGAACGTTGCGGAAATGATGAAAGAAGTCGCAAAGGTAAATACGGCATGCAGCGATATAATCCTGAAAGTCGGCGAGACGGAATACGTCCACGGCGGCATAGCGTTTTACGGCGGCGGATATAACTATTCGTACCTTGACCTAACAAGAGCGAACGACGAAACAAAGCAGTTCGGCGTGTACGACGTCAATATCTCGGTGCTTGAAAACAGCAAGGACGAGAATATCCGAAATCAGGGCAAAATGCTGCCTATGGCTGCGGGCGCGGGCGATTTCAGATTTTACCTTTACAATAATAAATCGAGTAGAAACCTGTCATGGCAGGAAAGCATAAAAAACCAAGGAAACCAAGGGATGAAAATTCATCCCGTGGTAGCGGAGGATGTTAAATGAGCAAAAAAGGATTAAAAACAATGCTCGTGTGTATCGTGCTCTTAATAGGGCTTGTTACGCTGTTTGCATGCAACAAAAGCAACGTGGCTGACAAAGACGGACAAACGAAAGTGATTGTGAAAATCCAAGACGAAGACGGCAGCATTTACAAGGAAAACGTCGTGTTTTCCGACTTATTCACGCTCAGTCTTCAAAAAGAAGGATACACCGGAAGACTGTATCGCGACGCGGACTTTTTGAAGCCGCTTACAAAGGATTCCAAAGTCAAAAACGGAGATACGGTTTACGTCAAATGGACGATCAATAAATACACCGTAACGTTTATGGACGGCGAAAAGGTGCTTGAAACCTTTACAAACGTCCCGCACGGCGATACCGTAACCGCACCCGAAGTCCCTGAAAAGGACGGCAAGACTTTTTCAAAATGGGACAAAGATTTTTCAAAGGTCACAAGCGACCTTACGATAAACGCGGTGTACGACGTCGACACGTTCACGGTGACGTTTAAGGACGGCGAAAAGGTGCTTGAAACCCAAACGGTGGAATACGAAGCCGCCGCGACCGCGCCCGATACCGCCCGGCTTTCGCCGCCCGAAGGCATGCATTTTGCAAAATGGGACAAAGACTTTTCAAAGGTGACGGAAGACATTGAAGTTTCCGCCGTGTACGAACTTAACGAGTATACGGTCACTTTCAAAAACGGCGAAACGACAATTACAACCAAAAAAGTAAAACACGGCTTTGCCGCACCCCCACCGAATAACCCGATCGATACCCCAACCGCAAAGTTCGTCGGATGGGACAAATCGTTTGACAACGTCACAAGCGACCTTATCGTTAACGCAAAATGGGAAACAAAGAAGTTCACGCTTACGTTTATTAACTTTGACGGCACGTCGGTTTACACGGAAGAGGTCGAGTACGGCGCGTCCATCAGTGACCATTTTGAAACGGCAGACAACGCCGCGACGTACGACGCTACAATTTTGGATTACGACGGCTGGTACAAAGCGGACGGAACGAGAATCGACGAGCTCGATTTGCCGACAATGCCGGCTGAAAACTTTACGCTTACGCTGAAATTAAGGCTTATGGATTCCGCAATCGGCGATTTCAAGGTTAATACCCCCGCGGACTTCACGTTTACGGAAAACAATTCCGCCAAATTTACGGTAACGCCGAACGATGGCACCACTTTGCACGCGGGCGTTACTTATAAATATATATGGACAATAAATAAAGATAACGTTTTTTATAAGACGGAAGAAACAACCGAATCGTCGCTCACCCTTCAAAACCTTGCGGCGGGCGAATATTTCGCAAAAGTGAGAATCGTCGCGTCAATGGAAACCTGCGACTCTGTCGAAAAAGGCTTTACGGCAGACAAAACGCTTATAGTATCCCGCGCGGACATTTCGGGCATTACGGTAACGGGCGTCACAATGACGTACGGCGATAAAACCGCAAAAATCGGAATAAGCGGACTTCTTGCGGACGACGTCGTAACATACGGCACCGACGGCACAACATTCCCGCTTCAAAACGTCGATTTGTCGGCGCTCGACTGCGGCGAATACGATTACTTTGTAAGAGTGTACAGGGGCGACAACTACAACCCTTACACGTCGGGAAAAATCACGGTAACGATAAATAAGGCGGAAGTTTCCGCCACCGTTACGCCCGACGATGACACGTTGACATACGGCGACAATTTGCCGAGCCTTACCGCAGCCATAAACGGCGATACGTACACTATCGAAAGCGGCAAATACGAATTGCACCTGGGCATGACCTCGATAACGGGCGACGTTGCAAATAACGTCGGCACGTACAATATCGAAAACGTGGATATTTCGGTCTTACGCGAAAAGTATCCCGAAAAGAATTACGATATAAAACTCACAACCGTCGGCGCGATTACAATTAACCAAGCGAAGCTCACGGTAACCGTTTCGCTGGACAAAACCGAACTTACGTACGGTGAAGATTCGCCAATAATAAGTTATACTTTTAGCGGGTTGAAATCTTCGGACAAGGAAGATGACTTCACAATTACCAAAACGAAATTTGCAGAAAAACTCGATGCGGGTACGTATACGGCGGCCGTAACCATTTCGGGCGACAAGACGAAGTTTTACGAAATCAACGTGAACACGGTCGAATTCAAGGTCAATAAAAGACCGGCGACAATCACGATAAACCCGATTGACAATATCATATACGGCGATAAAGCGCCCGTTTTGAAGGAAACGGTCAAAGGCGTGCTTGCCGGTGACAAACTTTCATACAAGCTTGAACCCAACTATACGGTTGGCGCGGGAAAAGGCGAATATACCGCAAGCGTTGAGTTTAACCCCGAAGCCGCGGAAAACAAAAACTATGCAATCACCGCAACCGGCACAACGTTCACCGTCGTCCAAAAGAAGCTTACGATAAAACTCAATAATACGCCGACCGTTGCGGTCGGGAAAACATACAAGGTCGAGGCAGAACACCTTGAAAAAATCGGACTTGTTGCGGGCGATACCGTCACGGGATACGTCACGATAACAAAGGACGTCGCAGGCACATATAACGCAGACGCTTTCGACAAAACAAACCTTGTCGTTACGAACGCCGATTGCTACGTGATTTCGTACGAAATGAGCGTTACGTTTATAGAGGTTACCTTCGCAATAGATTTCGCGGACGTTACGCTGACGTACGACGGACAACCGCACGGCGTTTTGGTAACGAAGACCGACGACAGCAAAAACTACACGATAACGTACGGCACGACCGAAAACGATTGCACGCTTACTTCTTCGCCCGAATATACAAACGCAGGCACGTACAAGATATACTTTAAGGTTGTTGACAACGACACCCTCGCGGAGCATGTCGGATACGTTACGCTTACGATAAACAAGAAAGCGGTCACCGTAACGGTTAAAGACGTCACGATAACTTACGGCGATACGCCCGCATTTTCGTACGCCGTCACGGGGCTTGTAAAGGGCGAAAATCTTTCGGGCGAAGCGGTTTACAGCGGCGCAGGCACGGATGCGGGCGATTACGTAATTTCCGTTTCGGGACTTACCGCAAGCGATAATTATGCGGTGACTGTCAAGACCGGCACACTCACGATAAACAAAAAGACTGCCGAAGTCGCTTGGAGTATTGCGGAAAGTTACGTTTACAACGACGGACAGACTTTGCCCACGGCAACGTACGAAGGCAAAACCGCAAATCTTATATTCACAAAAGACGGCAAGGCTTGCGAGTTCAAAAACGCGGGCACTTATACGGTAACTATTGCGGACGACAACAACTATGATTTGACCGGCAGCGAAACGACAAAAACAATCGTCATCAATAAGGCAAAATACACGGCGGCTCCCGAGCTTTCTCTTACCGGCACGTACGATCCCAACAAAACGCTTGGAAATTACACGCTTTCGGAAGGATTTACTTGGGTTAACCCGGACGAAGTCCCCGTTTGCACAAAGACGGTGTACGAGGCGAAGTACAATACGGACCCCGCAAACTACGAAGATTTTGAAACGACGGTAACGCTCGATCTTCAAAAGGCGACGGTAGCGCTCGCACAAAACCTTTTCGAGTTTAACTTTGACGGCGCGTCGCACGAAATCGGCACGACCGTGAAGTACAATAACATCGAAGTAACGGAGCCTTACACCCTGACGTTTGAAAAGAATATGTTTTCCGATGCCGGCACGCACAAAACGACCGCGACGCTTACGGCGGACAACTTCGCTTTGTCCGACAACGTCGTTTACGTAAAGGTCAAAGGCGTGAAAGTCGGCAACAACTATTACACAATCGAAGACGCACTTGACGTCGCGACAAGCGGACAAACGATTTTCGTCTTGAACGACACGGCGTTTGCTTCGCAAGAGATTGCAGGCGTGCTTTACAACGACGTAAAATTCAAAACCGTCAAAACGGGCGTAACGCTGCTTCTGCCGTTTAACGAGAACGACACAGTCGGTCATATCGGCGCGGGCGAAGACGGAAGTGACAACTACAATGCAACAGCCGCGCTTACGGGAACTGCGCAACTTTATAAAACGCTCGTTATCCCCGAAGGCATTGAAGTTATCGTCAACGGAAAACTTGTTGTCGGCGCGCAAACCGGCAAAATCGATGCAGGGACAAACCAAAATGCCGTATCGGGCAACTATTGCGAAATAAGTTTAGGCGGCACGATTACGCTCAACAACGCAACGCTTGAAGTGTACGGATATATCAAAGGAAACGGCGAAATTACCGCAAACAACACGACCGTGATTGAAAACCTGTATCTTTCGGGCTGGCTGGGCGGTTCCGAATCGGCTGCGCGTTATGTAGGCAATCGAGAAATCGGTGTAGGCGAAGCATTGGGTAACGAATTGAAAATAGATACCCCGAACATGTTTCCGTTCAGCCAATATGAATTAAGATCAATTCAGTCAAGAGTAATTATAAACAAAGGGAGCAAGTTGCAGGGATATACAAAAATTGCAACAGGAGAAGTTGATATTAAAATAGCTAAACTAAAAGCGCAGATTAATGAAGCATTACTTACTTTTATTTCTTCCGATGCAGGTAACGCGGCAAGCGGATTGTTCAGACTTGTCGGTAACAACAGCAAAATCGTAAAATCGATGAGCGGTGACAGAGTGAGATTCGATTTGCACGGTGAAGTAAATGATGGATACACGTCAATCAGTATAAAAGTAGTTAAGGCAACGGTTAAAATGGCTTCCGAAAAAGTTTTCTTCCCGATTGACGGTCGTACCGATATTACGCTCAAAAACGGCGCAACGTTTACGCAAAGTTATATGTTCAAAGCATTGCCGGGCGCAACGATTACCGTTGAAAGCGGCAGTGTTTACAATGTCAACGGAAAACTCGTTATGTACGATAGATCGTTTACTGAAAAAGGGTATCCCGGTGCGGCACGCGGCGACGCGAAACTTATTGTAAACGGCACAATGAACGTCAACGGCGCACTCGGCGGACACGTAACGTCGGATAATGCCGGTACGGTTGCCGTAGGAGCAAACGCCACAATAACAAACATTAAATCGATAGAAGGAAACGGTTCATTGACAATAGACAAAGGAATGTTAATCAATGCAAAAGTAATATTGCACTTTACCGAATCCGGCAGTGTTACCAAATCGCTGGTGTTTGTAAATGCGGGCAACTCGACGGTTGCGGCGGCGACAAACAAAACCTATAATTACAACAACGGAACGTGGCAATAACCGCGCCCCATCTCAAAAAACAAAGTATGCGTCCGAAAGGGCGCATATTTCTTTGAAAATCGCTTGCAACTTTTCCCCCGCGGTGATAATATATCGTGAGAAAATTCAAGGTGAACGAATGAAAAAACCGCTTAAAAAAATCCCGAAGACCGCGGAACTTATGTGGGTGCTGGGCATATTCCTTGTCGCGCTTGGCGTGACGATGAGCAAAAAAGCCGACCTCGGAGTTTCGATGATTGCCGCGCCGACGTTTATCGTGTACGAGGCGATAAGACCGCTGTGGGCAGTGTCGGTGGGCACGGTCGAATATCTTGTGCAGGGCGCGATTCTCCTTATAATGTGCGCCGTCGTGCAACGGGTGAACTGGCGATATCTGCTGGCGTTTGCGGTGGCGGTGATATACGGCTACGTGATGGATATGTGGATGTTGGTTTTCAAAAACGTCGTGCTCACAGAAGCGTACTTAAAATGGATTATGCTTATCGCGGGCGACGTGATGACGGCGGCGGGCGTGGCGTGCTTTTTCAGGACGTATATGCCGCTTCAGGTGCACGAACTTTTCGTTGCGGAACTGTCCGACAGATATTCCCTGAAAATAAACAGGGTGAAACTCGTTTTCGACTTATCTTTTCTGGTGCTGTCCGTGGTGCTTGCTCTTACGATATTCAGGGACGCGAATACCTTTGACTGGAAAAATATCGCCACGACAAGTTATCATAGCCTGGGGCTTGGGACGATTGTCACGACGTTGATAAACGCCCCGATAATCGCGGTAATCGGGAAAGGGCTTGACAAAGTTTTCGACTACATCCCGCTTTTCCCTAAACTTGAAAAGCTGATAGGCCGCAAAAAGAAAACGGACGCGCCGACCGAAACGTAACAAAATACCCCAAAAAACGAACAAACCCCGCCATCGGACGAACAAGCCGCAAACGAACAAACCGCAAACGACGAGAAAGAATAAAACCTAAAAAACCCTCGCAAAATCGCGAGGGTTTTTAATTTGAAAAAGTGTTCCGAAAATTGAAAAGTCTCCCGAGAGTTAAATTTCCCCGTTTTCTTCATGACGTTTGTTTTCAATAATATTCAAAACTACGGTTATCGACGGCACGATTACCGCAAACAAGCAAAGTTCGACAACGGTGTTGATTGCAACCACGCTTGACAAAAGCCACTTAAAATTTATGACAAGTCCGTCGTAGTTTTTGCCGTGCGCGAATGCCAGAAACATAGAAAGGAACAATATCGTGTTGGTGATAACGCCGCAAATCGTTGAAAAACAGCCGATTGCAAAGTTCACGGCGCGTTTTTGTTTTTCGGTGCGCGGTTTTGTCGATTTCGCCGCCGCCTTGCTCAGCCCTTTGTATACGAGCGCGCAGACAGTGCCGCACAATATGCGCGGAAGCACCGATACGAGCGGGTTTATCGCAACCGCGTACATGGGAATACTGCCCGAATAAATAAGCGCGATAAACAAACTTACAAGCCCGAATACGCCGCCCGAGATCGCGCCGAATTTCACGCCGTAAACCTGTCCGCAGACGAAGACGGGAATAAGCCCCAGCGCAAAACTTATCGGCAGCCCGAATTTTTGTATGATTTCCGCAAGAGCCTGCAACACGACGACAAGGGCAAGCGTTATCCCAAGCGTCGCGATTTCTTTGTTTTTCTTGTGATTTTCAACGTTGTTCATAAACGTTATTATACAAATATTTTCAAAAATGAAAAGCAAAAGCGCTTACAATTTATTCAAACGTCGATGTGGAGTTCAACAAAAACGCTTTCAGCTTCTCGGTTTTGGGATTGTCGAAGATTTCGTCGGGCGTGCCGTATTCGGCGACTTCGCCGTCCGCCATAAACACGACGCGGTCGGCAACCTTTCTTGCAAAGTCCATTTCGTGCGTTACGATAATCATTGTGCTGTCGCCTTTAAGCCCCTTTATGACTTTCAGGACTTCGCCCGTAAGTTCGGGATCGAGCGCGGACGTCGGCTCGTCAAAGCACAAGATATCGGGGGAGAGCGCAAGGGCTCTTGCGATTGCGACGCGCTGTTGTTGTCCGCCCGAAAGTTCGCAAGGGTATGCCGCGCATCTGTCCAGAAGCCCGACCTTTGAAAGAGTCTCTTTCGCGCGGGCGTCGATTGCCGAAAACTCGGCTTCTTTAAGTTGCTTTTTTTGCAAACCCAACGCTTTACCGCGCACTTTTTGCTGTTTTAACTCCTTGATTTGCTGTTTTATCTTGTCTTTTGCCAGTAGTTCCGCAGATATTTTCACGTTCTTCAAAACGTTCATATGCGGGAACAAATTGAACTGCTGGAACACAAGCCCGAAGTGCAGCCGTTTTTTCCGAAGGTCGTTGTATTTTTCGTTTTTGTCGCTTGCGCCGTCGAAAAGAGTTTCGCCGTCAACGATGATTTGTCCGTCGTCGGCGGTCTCCAAAAAGTTCAAGCACCGAAGAAGCGTCGTCTTTCCGCTGCCCGAGGAGCCGATAATCACCACGACTTCGCCTTTGTCCATTTCAAAATTTATGCCTTTCAGCACTTCCTGCGCGCCGAACGATTTTTTCAGATTTTTAACTTCTAGAATTGCCATTTTTTATACCTTATAATAGTCCAGCTTCTTTTCGATGTAGCGGAAAAGAAGAGTGAGCAGTCCGCTGAATACGAGATAAAATACGCCCGCATAGAAAAGCGGCCACAACACGACGTAATTGTTGACGATTTGCTCGCTGAATTTGATGAGTTCCACAACGCCGATGACGCGCGCAAGTGACGTGTCCTTGACAAGAGTGATTATTTCGTTGGACATCGGGGGCATAATGCGCTTCACGACCTGCGGCAGGGTTACGTAAAAGAATGCCTGCGATTTCTTCATGCCTAAGACCGCCGCCGCTTCCGTTTGTCCGCGCGGTATCGACTGGATCCCGCCGCGATAAATTTCCGAAAAGTAGCAGGCGTAGTTTATCACAAACGCCACGAGTACCGCCGTAAATCGCGATTGCATCGGATAATCGAACAAAAGTCCCGGCACGTAAAATACCACGATGATTTGAAGCATAAGCGGCGTGCCGCGGATAATCCATACGATAAGTTTTGAAAGATATTGAAGCGGTTTGAACTTCGACATCGAGCCGAAGCAGACGATAAGCCCCAAAGGCACGGACAGGACAAGCGTCAGAATAAACAGAAGACACGTTGTCCCGAACCCCGTGAAAAGTTGCCTCGTCACTTCCGAAAATGAAATTGTTGCTGCCGATAAAACCATATTTATAAGTCCGTAAAAAGGTAGATTTCGCCGTTTGCACGGCGAAATCGAAAAAGTAATTTTTTGTTTAATTATTTTATGCCGAGAATTTCCTTTGCGGCGTCTTCGCCTGCCGAGCCGTCTTCCGCCACGATGCGCGCTTTTTTCAAAGCGTCGTAGGAGTTGTATTTATCCTTGTCGGCTTTTCTGACGACGGCGCATTGTTTGTTTTCAAGGTAGTTCATCGTTATCGACCATTGTGCGGCACGTGCCGGCGTTACGGTCAGACCGTTCCATACGCAGTCGATGGTTTTTGCTTCCATTTCGGACTCCTTCTTGCCCCAATCGATAAGTTTGAATTCAACCGCGATTGTCTTGCCGACTTTCTCGCTGATTTTTGCAAAGACCGCTTTTGCAAGGTCGGTGTCGAAACCGCCTGTCGTTTTGTCGCCTTCGCCGAGAGCCATGGGCGCGTTCAAGGTGAATCCGATGACGATTTTGCCTTTGTTTTTGATATAGTCAAGTTCTGTATTGTCCGCTTCGCCCGTGGGTTCGGAGTAGACAAGGTCGAGCGTTGCTGCGGAAATGCCGTAGTTTTCGGCGATTGTTTTGTAGTCGGCGTTTTTAAGTTCAACAAGAACTTGATTGACAAGGTCGGTAAGGGCGTTGTATTTGCCGTCGGCTGCCTTTCTGAAAGCGATGCCGTAGTATTCTTTTTCAAATTCCACGTCGGCGATCGTCAGATTTTTCGCCATTGCGGAGTCGACGCTCAGAAGATAGTTCGCCATCGTGTAGTCCATTATGCCAACGTCGGCGGTTTTGGCGTTGAGTTCCTTGAAAACGTCTGCCTGCGCCGAGAGCGCGGTGTAGCCGGGTTTTGTTTCCTTGTTGCAGGCTGCAAGCGCAAACGCCATCACGAAAACTATTGAAATAATCGAAACAATAACGGTGATTTTCTTTTTCATGTTTTTACCTCGGTTTAACGCGTTAGTAATTTAGCGTAATAAAGTGTTATGAATGGATAATACCATATAAAAAAGGTTTTGTAAAGCAAAAAACAAACATTTTCAAAAAATTTTTTTGCTTATATAATAATAAAAATATTAATAAACAATAAAAACAAAATAATAAGCCGATTGCGAAGTTTTATAACAAGGATACCCTTCCGGGAGATTGCCACGCTGCGCTCGCAATGACATAAAGTGCGTTGCACGGAGTATTATAAAGAAAGTATGTAAATTTTTTATATTTCTTTCTAACAAGCAAACCCTTATTCTATTCCGTACGAAGTACTCTGTCATTGCGAGCGTAGCGTGGCAATCTCCCGGAAGGGCACGACTTGACAATAAAAAACGACCGTGGGAACGGTCGTTTTTTGTGGGCGCGTGAAAAATTATAAACTTCTCAGGACTTTGTTGACTTCCGCCATATCGCATTTGCCGGCATATTCCGCCTTGAAGTGGCGCATTACGCTTGGCACCGATTTGTCGGGCAAGGTCATAATGACGGCTTTGATTTCGTCCTCGCTCATCATTTTGGGCAGGTACTTTTCGATTGCCGCGATCTGGTTGTTCAAAGACAGCACTGTGTCGGCTCTGCCAGCCTTTTCAAAAGCGTCCTTTTCTTCAAAGAGTTCCTTTTGCGTTTTTTTCAGGATCTGGACGTAGTCGGCGTCGGACATTTCCTCGCCTTTGCTGCGTTTTTCGATATTGAAGAGCATAAGTTTGTTTATGAGCGCGTTAAAAGCCGTGACGGTATCTTTGTCGTGCGCCTTCATTGCTTCGATTTTTGCTTTTTTGAAATCGTCGATATTCATAAAATCACCTCGGGAAAATTATAGTCCCAAGGCGGCGGGAAAGTCAATAAAATGCAACTAATCGTCGAGATTTGAAAACAAGGGGCTGTCGAAAAACTCCGAAAGAGAAATTGACAATCCTTCGCAAAGATACGCGATGGTTTGCAGTTTCGGATTTTGACTTCTGCCCGAGAAAATGCTGTTGACGGTGGACTGTATCACGCCGGACATCGTGCAAAGTTTATTGACGGTGATGTTTCGGTTGTTGCAGTATTCAAGAATACGCGCGGCGACCGCTTCGTTCAGTTTCATAATTTTAATCCTTTTCATTTTTTAATGCGTTCAGCCAGATTGTTTTGTCAAAGCGGGTGTTTAAGGGGCTTGTGGACGGCAAAAACACGGCGGAATCCGAAAGATATTTGTAATTTTTCAGGAATATTTCCTTTGCCTTTCCGCCGTTTAAGATAATTTTTTTGATTTTTGCTTTGTCAAGGACTTTTTGTAAGTCCGCAACCTTATAATTTTTAATCGTGCTGTCAAGGCTGCCCGTTATTTCGCACTCGGCGACTACGTCCCAAAGGGCGATTTTGTGGTTTTTAAGCAGGGCTTGCTTTTCGCCTATCGTTTCGGGCGCGGGTTCGCCAAAGGCTTCTCCCAGGATTTTCCAGAATCTGTTTTGTTTGTTGCCGTAATAAAAGTTCGTCTCGCGCGAGATGACGCTCGGGAAACTTCCGAGAATCAAAATTTCGCTGTTTTCGTCAAAGAACGGCAGAAATCCCTTGTAAATCATACTTGGATTATACAACAAAAAATGCGCGTGCGGTATTGATTTATCGAAAATTTCGGGATATAATATTTCCAAACGGAAGGTGAGAAAAATGATTTTATATTTTACGGGTACGGGCAATGCGAAATATATTGCCGAAAAAATCGCGAAAGTTACGGGCGACGAAACAAAAAATATCGTGGCATATACCCGCGATAACGAGAAATTTTTGCAAGGGGACGGGGAAAGGCTTGTCCTTGTCAGCCCCGTGTACTACTGGGGTATTCCCGAATCGGTGAAAGGATTTCTGAAAACCCTGAAAACCGCGGGAAGATATTTCGCGATAGTTCTCGAATGTGGCGGAAGCACCGGGAACGCGCAGGGAGTGTGCGAAAGATACGTGCGCCCCGACGCGGTGTTCGGCGTTGTCGCGGTCGATAATTTCTGCCCGATGTTCAAAATCGAATCCGCCGAGGAAACGGAAAAACGACTTGACGCGCAAAACGCAAAAATCGCCGTTATCGCGGACAAAATCAGGAACGAGGAAAAGGGCGACTTCAATGCAGAAAAGGGAAGTTTTTATAAACTCAACACCGCGCTTTTGTATCCGATTTACGAAAAATTCGGCGGAAGAAAAACAAAATTTTCGGCGTCCGACGACTGCGTAAATTGCGGACTTTGCGAAAGCATTTGCCCGGTGTCCGCAATAAAAATCGAAAACGGAAAGCCCGTATGGACAAAAGAAAAGTGCGATATGTGTCTGGGGTGTCTGTCAAGATGCCCGAAAAACGCAATCTCGATTAAGAAGTCTTTGAAAAACGGACGCTACGTAAATCCGCGCGTCAAATTCTGAAACTCCCGAAAATAATTTTGAAAAAGCAGCCTTTGCAAGGCTGTTTTTTGTTGCCTTTTTATCATATCTTATATAAAATAACATTAAGTAATTTCTGTGTAGGTAAAGAGGATGCAAAAGAAGTTATCGAAGTTTTCACACGGTCTGAAAAAAATTCCCAAAGGTATCGTAAAACTCAAATGGGTGTTTCTCGTGCTGTTCGTCGCGCTGTCGATATTCGGCGCGGTGATGATTCCGCATACGAAAATCAACTATGACCTGACGGGGTATCTGCCCGCGAATTGCGATTCGTCAACCGCTCTCGAACTCCTGAAAAAAGAGTTTGACGACAAGGGCATGGCATACGTTATGGTAAAGGACGTTACGCCCGAAAAAGCAGGCGAAATCAAAACGAGACTGGAAAAAGTCGAAGGCGTCGCGACGGTTACTTACGTTGAGAGTATGAACTACAAAAACAACTCGGCACTCTATACCGTAACGCTGAAAGACTATGACTCGACGAAAGGTGCGTTCGACGCGGTAAAAGACGTAATCGACGCTTTATCCGACGAAAAAGCATATTTATCCGGTCAATCTGCATTTTCATACTACACAAAACTTGAAACCGAACAAAGCATAATGAAGCTTGGAATCGCAATCGTCGTGATCATTCTTCTGGTTATGCTGTTCACGTCGAAGACTTATTTTGAACTCATCGTGCTTATCCTCGTTTTCGGCGCGGCGATGGCGATAAACATGGGGACGAATTTCTTGTTCGTCAACGGTATTTCTTACATTGCGAATCTGGTTGCGCTCGTGCTGCAACTCGCGCTGTCGCTTGACTACTCGATTATCCTTTTGCACCGCTATATGGAAGAAAGGGATAACGGCGAAGACGCAAAAACTGCAACGGTTACCGCACTTACGAAAGGGCTGCCCGAGATTCTGTCAAGTTCCCTTACGACGGTGGCGGGGCTTGCCGCGCTTATGCTGATGACGCTGTCAATCGGCTCGGAAATCGGGTTGTCGCTTGCAAAAGGTATCGTCATCTCTATGGCGACGGTCATATTCTTTATGCCGGCTCTTCTTGTGATTTTCGACAAACCCATTCAAAAAACCCGTCATAAATCTTTCGTGCCGAACGTAACGAAGCCCGCGCGTGCAATCGTCAAAGCAAGGAAAGTTATCGTGCCGGCGTTTTTGCTTATCGCAATCCTTGCGGGAGTCGCGCAGGGTTTCAACAAATATTCGTTCAACTACAACAGCGGCTCGCTTATCGTCGCGCCGAAAAAGGTCATCGAAGAAACGGGCTTTGGCACGCTTAACTCGCTTGTCGTGGTTGTGCCGAAAGGCGACGCCGAAAAAGAACGCCAACTTGTGAAATACGTGGAGTCTTTCGACCTTATCGACAAATCGCAGACGACCGCACTGTCGACAATCAACGTGTATTCTTTCATCGACGCGGATTCTTCGGAAACGCTGTATCTTACCGACGAATTGTCCAAGGCGGAAATACTTGCCTTAATCGATAAAATTCCCGCGGAAACCGACAAAGATAAGGAAAAGGTAGCCTTGATGAAAAACTTTGCGAACACCTGGTTTAACGAATATGTCGGAAAATATATGCCCGAAGGCACCGACAAAGAAACCGCAAAAGTCAGGCTTATCGACCTTCTGGACTTCGCCGTCCGCGAAAAACTGAACAGCATTTCGCCGCTTTTGAACGGAAACGAAGAAATTAAAGCATATCTCGATCAGGTCAAACAAATTTCCTTTGCAAAGGCTAATCTCGAATCCGAAAACTATTCCCGCATCACGTTCAACATCAACGGCGGGGTGGAAGACGACGACGTGTTTGAACTTGTCAAAACCTTGAAATCGGGTGTGTCCGACTTTTACGAGGAAAGATATATCACCGGCGAAAGCGTCGTGTGCTATGAGATGAGCGAATACTTTATGAAAGACAACCTTATGGTGTGTCTGTTCACCGATTTGTTCATTCTGGTTATATTGCTTATAACGTTCAGGAACATTTCGCTTCCGATAATCCTTATTCTTGCGATTCAGGGCGGAATTTTCATCAACTTTGCGATTCCGTTCTTGTCAAAGACGTCGATTTCGTTCATCGGCTACCTAATAATAAGCGCGATACAGATGGGCGCGACAATCGACTACGCAATCGTACTTACCAACAGATACCGCGGCATAAGGAAAGATTTCACCGACCGCTATGACGCAATGGCTGCCGCAACAAACGCCGTGTTCCCGACAATTCTGACGTCGGGCGTCATTCTTACGGCAACCGGCTTCGTTATGAGCATGCTGTCGTCGGGTGTGGTGGCGCAACTGGGGCTTTTGCTGGGCGTAGGCACGCTGACGTCGATAATCATCGTGTTGTTCGTCCTGCCTTCGCTTCTTCTGGTGACAGAGAAAGTCGTCGATAAAACCGACTTTTCAAAACTGTTCAGGAAAAAACAAAAAGCCGCCGTCGAAGAAGTTACGCTAAGCCCCGACTTCACGGAGCCTTCCGACAACGCCGTAAAGGCACAGAAAACCGAAAACGAATAAGGTTGATTTTGCTATCGTAAATGAGTTGACAAAAAAGATATTTCGCATTATCATTTTCATATCGATATAAAAGGGCGTATTATGAAAAACTTCGTCGAAAACAAGTTTTATTACTATTACTTTCAAAACAACGTTTCATTCTGCAAGGGACGCTGAAAGTCGACGCACTTTTTTTTCAGGTAAGTTAGCGATTCCTTTGCGGAATCGCTTTTTTTATACGAAAAACCGCGCCGATTTGCAATATATGCGGAAAACGGCGCGAAATATGTGAAAAAACGATGGTTTTATAATCAAAATTGATTATAATGGAAAAGACAGAGGTTTATATGAAAGATATTTTGGACGCAAGGAACGAAATCAACGAAATCGACAAACAAATGGCGCAGCTGTTCCAGAAAAGAATGGAAGCCGTGAAAGACGTTGCCGTGTATAAAAAGGACAACGGTCTGTCCGTCCGCGACCTTTCCCGCGAGGCGGAAGTCGCAAAACGCAATTCAAAATTCGTCACGGACGAAAGCCTGAAACCGTATTACGTCGACTTCATCAGAAACACGATCGACGTGTCCTGTAAGTATCAGGAATCGCTGCTTCGGAATATGACCGTCGCGTACTGCGGCGTGGAGGGGGCGTTTGCACACATTGCCGCAAAGAAAATGTTCCCGACCGCGACGTATAAGCCCTGCGCGACTTTTTCGGAGGCGTACGAGGGCGTCGAAAAGGGCGACTACGACTGCGCCGTGCTTCCGCTTGAAAACAGTTACGCCGGGGAAGTCGGCGAGGTTATGGATTTGACCTTTTCGGGCGATCTGCATATAAATCAGGTTATCGAAGTGCCGATCACGCACAATCTTCTGGCATTGCCCGGCGCAAGCGTCGACACGATAAAAACCGTTGTGAGCCACCCGCAGGCGCTCATGCAGTGCGCGGATTTCATAAGGAAAAACAATTTTGAGGTCAAAGCGTATTCCAACACCGCGCTTGCCGCAAAGTTCGTCAAAGACAGCGGCGACAAAACGATTGCCGCGATTGCCTCCGACGAAACCGCAAACGTTTTCGGGCTCGATATCATTGAAAAAAGCGTCAACGACGTGAAAACCAACACGACGAGATTCGCCGCGTTTTCAAGGGTTGAAAATACGCCGTTTTGCCTTACGAAAAGAGAAAACGAAAACTTTATTCTGGTGTTCACGGTGCAGAACGAATCGGGCGCGCTCGCAAGCGCGTTGAACATAATCGGCGCACACAACTTCAATATGCGCGCGCTTCGTTCCCGTCCGATGAAAAACCTGAAATGGAATTACTATTTTTACATTGAGGCGGAAGGAAACGTCAATACGCAAAACGGAAAAGAACTTATGCAAGAGTTGTCCGCGCTTTGCGCCAAGCTGAAACTTGTCGGCAGCTACTTCTCGGACGAGGGATACGAAAAATGATTATACCCGTAAATCTTGACGAAAAATACGACGTCATCGTCGAAAACGGCGCGCTTGACGACGCGGAAAAACACTTTAACCTTAACAGAAAGGTTCTGGTTCTGACCGACGACGGAGTGCCCGAAATGTACGCCGAAAAAGTCGCAAAAAAATGCGAAACCCCCGTTGTCGTGACACTTAAACACGGCGAAGAAAGCAAAAATTTCGACAACTTCAAACATATCCTTTCCGTTATGCTTGAAAACTCGTTTTCAAGGAAAGATTGCGTTGTGGCAGTCGGCGGCGGCGTTGTCGGGGATATCGGCGGATTCGCCGCGTCGTGTTATATGCGCGGCGTCGATTTTTACAACGTGCCGACAACCCTTTTGTCGATGGTGGACTCGTCAATCGGCGGGAAAACCGCAATCGACTTTATGGGAGTGAAAAACGTCGTCGGCTCATTTTATCAGCCGAAAGAGGTCGTGGTCGACCCTCGCGTTTTAAGCACGCTTGACGACAGACAATTTTACGCAGGGCTTGCGGAGTCGATAAAAATGGCGGCGACGTCGGACGCATCGCTTTTTGAGTTTATCGAAAACGCCGACGTGAAACGCGACGTGAAAGAAATCATCGAAAGGTCGATACTCATCAAAAAAGCCGTCGTGGAAAAGGACGAAAAAGAAGAGGGATTAAGAAAGGTTCTGAACTTTGGCCATACCGTCGGACACGCAATCGAAAGCGCGGAGCAGGGTAAACTTTTGCACGGCGAATGCGTTGCGACGGGTATGCTGTACGCATGCTCCGACGGTGTAAAAACGCGCCTTGAAAACCTTATGACAAAGTTTGGACTTCCTATAAAAACCGAAAAAACGGCGGCGCAACTTCTGCCGTTCATCACGCACGACAAAAAAGCGAGCGGCGGAAAAATCTCGACGGTGTACGTCGACGAAATCGGAAGTTTCAAATTTATCGACCGCACCGCGGAAGAAATACTTTTAATATCGGAGAAAAAGAAATGAAAAACACGTTCGGAAACAGCATTTCGCTTACCGTATTCGGCGAAAGTCACGGCGAATGCGTCGGCGCGGTTATCGACGGACTCGCGGCGGGAATCGTCGTTGACGAAAACCTGATAAGGGAAGACCTTAAAAGGCGCGCTCCGGCGACAAGCACGGACACCGCGCGCCGCGAAAACGACAATTTCAAAATTGTGAGCGGAGTGTTTAACGGCAGGACGACGGGCGCTCCGATTTGCGTGATTGTCCCAAACGAAAATACGAAAAGCGGCGACTACGATTACGGTATCGCGCGGCCGTCGCACGCCGATTACACGGCGTTTTGCAAATATCACGGATATGAAGATTATCGCGGTGGCGGACACTTCTCGGGGCGCGTAACGGCAGGGATAGTTGCTGCCGCTTCGATTGTAAAAAGTGCGCTGGAAAGCATCGGAATTAACATTGCGACGCACGTCCTTGAATGTGCGAACGTGCAGGATAAGCCGTTTAACGACATCAAAAACGAGATATTAACCATTAAATCTGCAACATTCCCCGTTATCGACAAAGCGCAAGGGGAAAAGATGCGGGAAGAAATCGAAAAAGCGAAAGCCGACGGCGACAGCGTCGGCGGCGTCACCGAAACCGCAATAATCGGACTGCCCGAAGGCGTCGGCGAGCCGTGGTTCGACAGCGTTGAAAGCATACTCTCGCACGCGCTGTTTTCAATCGGCGGCATTAAGGGTGTGGAATTCGGCAACGGCTTTTCAATGACAAAAATGAGAGGCAGCGCCGCAAACGACGCGTTCGCTTTGGAAAACGGAAAAGTCGTAACGACTACGAATAACAACGGCGGCGTAAACGGCGGCATCACAAACGGCATGCCCGTGATTTTCAAGTGCGCCGTAAAACCCACGCCGTCTATTTACAAAACGCAGAAAACGATAAATTTTTTGAAAAACGAAGAGACCGAAATCAATATTCGCGGCAGACACGATCCCGCGATAATAAGAAGGATTTGTCCCGTTATCGACGCGGTCGCCGCGCTTGCCGTCGCCGATCTTCTGCAACAAAAATACGGCGCGGACGTCATGACAAAAGGTATCGGGAAATGAAATACGGGCTCATCGGAAAACCGCTTGGACACAGTTTCTCGCGCGAAATACACGCACTTATTGCGGACTACGATTATCGTCTTCTGGAAATCGACGAGGACGAGTTGCCGCGCTTTTTTCAAGAACGCGATTTTTCGGGCATAAACGTTACGATTCCTTACAAGCAGGCTGTGATTCCGTTTCTGGACGAAATATCCGACGAGGCGAAAAAAATCGGCGCGGTGAACACGATTGTCAAAAAGGAAGGGAAACTTTTTGGATTCAACACCGACTTTTTCGGTATGCGCGCGCTCATCAAAAGCGCGGGGCTTGACCTTGAAAACAAAACCGTTCTGATACTCGGCACGGGCGGCACGTCGAAAACCGCCGTTGAGGTTTCAAAAAGCCTTGGCGCGACGGAAATCGTGAAAGTGTCAAGAAAAAAATCTTCGGACACGGTGACATACGACGAAGCGTACGAAAAGTTTTCGGGCGCGGACGTCATCATAAATACGACGCCCGTCGGAATGTTTCCAAACGCCGACAAAACGCCCGTTGACGTTAAAAAATTCAAAAAATTGCAGGGTGTTATCGACGCGGTTTACAACCCCCTTCGCACAAATTTCGTGCTTGACGCCGAAAGTATCGGCGCGAAAGGGCGCGGCGGGCTGTATATGCTTGTGGCGCAGGCTGTTTATGCGTCGGCGTTGTTTCTGGATAAAACCGCGGACGAGAGCATCATCGACAAAACGTACGCCCGCATACTGAAAGAAAAGCGCAATATCGTGCTTTGCGGTATGCCGTCTTCCGGGAAAACGACCGTCGGGAAAGAAATTGCAAAAGTTTTTGGCAAAAAGTTTATCGACACCGACGACGTCGTGGTTGAAAAACGGAAGGAATCCATAAGCGATATTTTTGAAAAGTACGGCGAAGGAGAATTTCGGAAGGAAGAGCGGCTTGCAATCGAGGAATTGTCAAAAGAAAACGGGCTTGTCATCGCAACGGGCGGCGGCGCGGTGCTGGACGAAAACAACGTACGCGCGCTCAGACGAAACGGCGTAATTCTGTTTCTGGACAGAAGCCTTGAAAACCTTGTCGCAACTGCCGACAGACCATTGTCCAAGGACAAGGAAAAACTCAAAAATCTTTTTGAAAAAAGATACGACGTTTATAAGTCGTGCGCGGACGCGGTAATCCCCGCAGACGGCGAAATCGCCGACGTCGTCGAAAAAATAAAAGGAGTTTTATTATGAAATTTCTTATTCTGAACGGACCGAATATCAATATGCTGGGCATAAGAGAGCCCGAAATTTACGGAGAAGAAACGTACGATGCCCTTGTCGAAAAGGTCAAAGAGCACGCGGAAGAAATCGGCGTGGAGGTCGAGTTTTTCCAGTCGAACCACGAAGGCGCGCTCATCGACGAAATCCAGCGCGCGTACTTTTCGCAAGTTGACGGCATCGTGTTCAATCCCGCGGGATATACGCATACGAGCATTGCGCTTGCCGACGCCGTGAAAGCCGTGTCGATACCCACCGTAGAGGTGCATATTTCGTTCGTCAGCGAAAGGGAAACGTACAGACAGATAAGTTTTGTCCGCGCGGTCGCAATCGACACCGTCGAAGGGCAAGGGCTTGGCGGAACGGTAGAGGTACGCGAGGCCCAGTTTCTCGGCGAAGGGCCGGACGCGCTTCTCCGCACCGTTGGAGACGATGGTGAGGCCGATGCCGGCTTCCTTCATCTGAGCCAGCCACCCGGCCACTTCGTCCGGCAGCTCCTGGCTGCGGTCAGCTGTCAGGGTGTTGTCGATGTCCAGCACGAGGGCGCGGATGCCCTTGCCCGCCAGAAACTCCGGGGTGATGTGGGTAACATCCTTGAACACATATTCGGGGGTGATGAGCATAGTATTTCTCCCTGCAATGAAAATAGGGGAGCCTGCAATACAGGCTCCCCTACATCGGCGTTAGCAACGCGTTTGAAATCTAAAGCAACAATGCGATTCCAAGCAGTTAATTACTTGAACTTACGCTTGCGGGCTGCTTCGGACTTCTTCTTGCGCTTAACAGACGGCTTCTCGTAAGCCTCGCGCTTACGAACCTCTGCGAGCACACCGCTGCGGGCAGTGCTACGCTTGAAGCGACGCAGTGCGCTCTCCAGCGACTCGCCCTCTTTAACACGAATTTCCGACATCTTATTCCCTCCCTTGGACCGTGAGGCAGGAATTTCGTTGTTACATGGTAACTAACAGTAGACAGTATAGCGCATTTTCTCTGGTTCGTCAACCTTTTTTT
>OGKS01000062.1_pt1 | contig 51196 bp, 37 predicted proteins | sample 1572491 | NCBI WGS metagenome assembly OGKS01 (sample SAMEA2582153, study PRJEB24529) | metagenome | biome: Human gut stool | place: China | collected 2011
CTTTACGTGGATCAATTGCTTTAACAACACCCTGCTCAGCAGTTGTACGACCGTAAGAGCCAGTGAACTTCTTCACAGCCTCGTTAGCGTCCATACCGTTCTTGATGGCTTCCATCATCTTGCCGAGGTGAACATACTCATAACCGCAAACCTGGTTGTCCTTGTCAAGGAACTGCTTTGTGATGTAGCCCTCTGTGAGCTCCAAGTAGCGTGTACCCTTAGCTACTGTACCGTAGAGAGTACCTGTCTGTGAGCGAAGACCCTTGCCGAGGTCCTCAAGACCAGCACCGATAACGAGACCGCCCTCAGAGAAAGCACTCTGTGTACGTCCGTAAACGATCTGGAGGAAAAGCTCGCGCATAGCTGTATTGATAGCGTCGCAAACGAGGTCGGTGTTCAGAGCTTCAAGGATTGTCTTACCTGGGAGAATCTCAGAAGCCATAGCTGCTGAGTGAGTCATACCGGTGCAACCGATAGTCTCAACGAGAGCCTCCTGGATAACGCCGTCCTTTACATTCAAAGACAGCTTGCAAGCACCCTGCTGAGGAGCACACCAACCCACACCGTGAGTATAACCAGAAATATCCTTAATCTCCTTGGCGTAAATCCATTTTCCCTCTTCAGGAATTGGAGCCGGTCCGTGGTTAGGACCCTTTGCGACAACGCACATGTTGTCTACTTCTTTTGAATAAATCATAATCGGTATAATAAAATAAATTATTAATGAAAAATCTTCGCTGTATTGAGTGGTTTATACCTTATATATAAATAAGGTGTACTCACCTTACCCATTAACGATTACAAAATTACAAAAAAAGAATCACACCATACCTATTAAAAGGTATTTTTTTGATTACATTTTCGTATTTCTACATTATTTGTTTTCAATCGTTAAAATAAGGTAGCGTATCAATAACCCGGATTCTGTTCGAGGTTAGGATTCAGCTCACGAGCCTTACCTGGAATTGGGAACACAGTTGTGTAGCCCTTATTGTCGGCTTCGGATGGAGTGTGTATGTCATACGGCTTGTTGTAGGTGCCGAAGCGTATCATGTCCTGACGGCGCCAACCTTCCCAAACAAGTTCCAACAGACGCTCATTGAGTATGTTGTCAAGTGTGGCAGGAAGCGAAGACATTCCAACACGATTACGCACTGCATTCAACTCTTCATCGCCTGATTCTCCATTCCTCACCTTGGCTTCAGCCTTCATGAGCATTACGTCGGCATAGCGATAGAGCACGATATCGTTGTTGGGCATACGACCGTCGGAATATGCCGTGCGGTCTACCTCATACTTCTTCATACGTGCACCGGCAGTCTCGATATACTGACTTGCCGTGAGATTCTGTTCAACTGCAAGTGGCTTGTATTCCAGAGGTTTTCCATCGTCAAGCGTTACGTAGTTGCCATCAACCTCAACCTTGCCCGTATAGAAGTTAAGGTCAAGACGTGTGTCGGGCGATGGAGTATTGTAGCCATATACCGCCATAGTATGAAGAGTGGCGCAAGTACCATTCTCCGATGCTCCACCGTAAGCACCACCATGAGCGTAGTGGCGTGAACGGAAGAGATAATGAAACTCGTTAAGATAAAGCATCTTGTCCAACGGAATGGTGAAGATATTCTCATTGGAATTCTCATTATGTATGGCAAAGTTCTTGGTATAGTCGCTCTCGAGTGAATATCCGGCTGAAGCAATCAGGTTGCAATAATGAATACATGTGAGCCAAGCGTTCTTCTGCGTGCCGTCTACATCAATCATTATCGTCTTGCCATCAGGACGGTACGAGTCAGTCCAATTATCGTCGGTATACACCTCTGCGTTGAGGGCAAGTTTGGCAAGCAGAAACCAAGCCACGGGACGTGTCACCCTACCGTAATAGTTGCCCTGCAAGTTGCTGTGCTCATTAGGCAGGAGCGGTGCGACTGTCTGAAGTTCCTTCACGATATACTTGAATACATCGCTGCGATTGCTCTGCCGTATATCGGCCGTCTTCTGTGCTGACGACTCCAGAACCGGAATGCGTCCGAACATATCCATAGCATAATAATAGAACATGGCACGAACGGCACGTACCTCAGCCTTATACTCGTCACGTTGCTGGTCGTTGAGCAGAGATTTATGCTGGTCGATAGTCTCAAGCGACTTCGTTGAAAGTACTATAACCTTGTAGAGATATTTCCACACGTTATACAGGTCGGTGTCAGTAGCTGTCCATGTATGGTCGTACATGTTCTCCCACAGACCACCATCATACCAGTTGCCACCACGAATGGGGATAATAGCCTCATCAGTAGTTAGCGTATTGTAGTCGTATATTCCCCGACATGTGCCCTGCAATCCCTCGCCTTCCTCGTGCGCACCGATATAGTTGTAGAGCGAGGCAACTGCATTGACATACAGACTGTTTGCAGAATCGTAAATCTCCGACTCGGGTATCTGATCCTTTGGAGTCTCATCGAGACAACTCGTAAACGAAAGCGAGACGGCGAGCAAAGGCAATGCGAATATTTTCTTGTTCATAGTCATGAATACTTTTATAAGTTTAGAACTGCACGCTAACACCTACAGAATACGTACGATATGTAGGATAACAACGTTTGTCGTCAATACCCATTGACGAGTTGACCACATAGGAGTTGATCATTGGTGTGAGTCCGCTGTAGGAAGTGATAGTTGCAAGATTGTTGACGCTGCACGATACACGCAGCGAGCGCACAACGCGACTCTTCAGCGGAACATTGTAGCCTATGGTGAGATACTCGAAGTTGAGATAGTCGCCACGTTCAAGCCAATAGTCCGACACATTCTGGTCGACAATGTTACGTTCGGGCGCACCCTTCAACACGTTGTATATAGGGAACGACGACATATTGTTGTATGCCAAAGCCGTACCATTGAATATTTTGTGTCCGAAGGCTCCATTCATTTGCAGCGACATATAGAAGTCCTTATAGCGCAGCGAGATGTTCGAACCCAGCGTAGCCTTAGGTGTAGCCTGTCCGCAAATGCGTCGGTCGCCACCATCGCCGAAGTCAATTGTTCCGTTGTTGTCGAGGTCTTCAATCTTATACTTCATAGTGCCTTGCTCGTCCTTGTAAAGTCCTGTGCAGTGTGGCAGATAGAACACGCCCAAGGGCTGGCCCACAATCTGATAGAGCACATGATTGTTGTCGCCTCCGTTCTGACCAGCTCCGTCTATAGAGCCTATAGCAGTGATCTTGGCAGCCGACATGTTCATACCATTATAGTTGCCCGACAGCGACAGCAGCTTGTTCTTCTGCAACGAGAGGTTCATACTTATATTCAGATCAACGTCCTTAGTCTGAACCGGTGCTATAGAAAAACCTATTTCAAGACCCTGATTGGACATCGAACCTATATTTGCCAACAACTTGTCATAAGCGAACGGCGGCACCGGCACGTCGTACGAGTAGAGCATGTCGGAAGTCTTAGAGTAGTAATACTCAGCGGTAAGCATCAGTCGGTTGTGCCACAATCCTATCTCTCCACCGATATTGAATGTCGACTTAGTTTCCCACATCAGATCGGGGTTGTTGTTGCGTATTGTGCCGAGCGTCACCGTTGGAGTATTGTTCACCGGAACGATGCCCGTCTGCTGCACATTGTTCATTGTGGTGTAGGCAGAGATTCCACCGAGATTGCCCGAACGTCCGTAACCGGCTCGCAGCTTCAATGTGTTGATGCCATTAAAATCACGCAAGAAGCCTTCCTTCTTGACATCCCATTCAGCCGATACCGAAGGGAAGAATCCCCAAGTATGGTTGTCACCCACCATCGACGAACCGTCGCCACGCATGGTAAGCGTCAGCTTATACTTATTATATAATGTATATGAAGCGTTGGCCATAACAGATGCCAACGACTGGTCCTCGTATGTGCTGCCCGTAGCACCATAAGGACGCGACGACGTAGCACCAATATTGTCGTAACCGAAATCATTGGTTGTTATGCCTTTGGCGCGACTCCAGAATGCCGTACGTTCCTGATAGTGATACTCAGCAGACAATCCGGCTGAGAGAGCGTGTGCTCCCCACGTATGCGCATAGTCGAGCGATACGTTGCCAAGATACTCCTGCTTCTTGAACTCACCACGATAGACATTGCCCTGCGCCCACACCCATGTAGGGCAAAACTCGGAGTTCTCGTTTGATGAATAGGAATAGCTGCCGAATGTCGACAGCTTGAGCGACGGCGCAAGATTGTACACCAGGCGCATGTGCGTATTGAAGTACATCTCCTTTTGGTCGCTTCGTTCGGCAAGAACGGCACCGGGAGGATTGATGCGATAAGCCGAACCGTTCTTGGTCCAATTGCCATTGGCATCGCGTCCGGTAGGATATGTAGGGTTCTGGCATGCTGCTGAATAGAAAAGCATCTGCGGGTCGAATATGTCATTGTTCTTGTATGTAGAACCGAACACACCGAAGTCGCCCATCAGACGATTGTCGAAGGCATGTTGCGTGACGTCAATCTTTGCCACGAAATTGTTGTAGTCCTTATCCTTGATGATGGTATTGTGGTCGATATATCCAAACGAAGCACGATAGTTGGACTGCTCCGAACCGCCGCTGAACGCCAGATAATGGTTCTGTACAAATCCTGTTCGGGTGATGACATCATAGAAGTTGTTGTTGAATCCGCCATTGTTGGCATGCACACCGAGCCGTTTGGCAGTGGCGAGATATTCGTCAGCCGACAGCATATTGAGTTTCTTCGACATCGACTCAATACCTATATTAGTCTCATACGAAATCTGGAATCCCTTGCCCGTACCCTTCTTGGTCTTCACCTCTATCACGCCCGAAGCGCCACGCGAACCATACAGAGCTGTCTCAGAAGCATTCTTCAGCACCGAGAAACTCTCAATGTCGGCAGGATAGATAGTGGACAGTGTGGCAATGTCGCTCGTCACGCCGTCGATGATGACAAGCGGGTCGTTGCCTCCAACAATAGATGTGGTACCACGCACTCTTACTGACGACAGCTGAGCCATGCGGTCCATGCCGTTGGACGTGACATTGACACCGGCAGCATTGCCGTTCAACACATCAAGGGCATTGTTAATGATACCTTTGTTCTGGACCTTCAGATAAGTTGGGATTGTATCGCGCTGCACACGCAGTTCCTGCACCTGTGCTGCTATCGGAGTTGTGACAAACAGCGACAGTACTGCCGCTGCTAAAACGTAGGGATATAGTTTCAGCTGTTGTCCAATCATAGGTTTTTGGCGTTTTAGGTTTATTATAATGGTGCTAAGTTACAAATTAATTTGCAATTAGATGTTAATGCACAGATAATATTTTAACTTTTATATCGTTAGTGAATATAATGAAGAATAATAACGGCAGCTATTCGCACATATTAAAATACACGAGCCTTTTTGGTGGCGTGCAGATGCTCAACATACTTATCGGACTGATTCGCAACAAACTTGTTGCCGTATTGCTTGGTCCGTTGGGTATGGGCATTGTCGCATTATATACGTCGACTATCAATTTCATTGTCAACACATCCAACCTCGGCATTCATGCCAGTGCGGTAAAAGAACTGTCGCAGGCTTTCGAGACGGGCAATACCGGTTTGCTTCATCATAAGATACACGTGCTCAGACACTGGACGTGCATTACGTCGCTATTGGGCATGATGGCGTTCGCATGCCTGTCGCCATTGCTCAGCAGGTGGACATTCGCCACCTACAACTACACCATACAATTCATCTGCCTTGCTCCAGTCGTTGCCCTGACCATCATTGCATTGGGCGAAACGGCTATACTTAAAGCCACCCGACTGCTGCGACAGCTTGCCATCGTATCCGTATGCGGTGCTGTGGGCGTACTGGCTGTGTCGGTACCGATATATTGGATATACGGTTGCGACGGCATAGTAGCGTCGCTTGTGCTTATGGCTGTAGTGCAGGCACTTACCGTAACAGCCTATTCGCTACGCCGCTATCCGCTCAGTTTCGCCATAAGCAGGGCATGTGTGCACGAAGGCAGGGCTTTCCTCGGTCTTGGCATTGCCTTTGTGGTGTCGGGTATTATGGGAAGTGGCGTCGAGATGGCGATAAGAGCCTATCTGAGCAACGCCGCCGACATAGCCACCGTAGGACTCTACAATGCTGTGTATGCTATGGTGTTCACATACGCTGGCATTGTGTTTACGGCTATGGACACCGACTATTTTCCTCGTCTTTCGGGCATAAGCAGCAACGGCAGCGAACTCAACGATGCCGTAAACCGACAGATTGGTGCAACCATGGCTATCGTCTCGCCCCTCGCTGTACTCTTCATACTGTGCATGCCCGTGCTTTTGCCATTGCTGTACAGCGGAAAGTTCACCGCAGCTCTGCCCATGCTGCAAGTTGCAGCGCTTTCGATGTACTGTCGCGGAGTTTATCTGCCTATTGAATATGTGGCTTTGTCGCGTGGCGACTCAAAGACGTTTATTGTGGTGGAAGTATTCAGCGGAGTGCTGCTCGTGTCGTTTGTAGTGCTGGGATTTGAGACGCTCGGTCTGAAGGGAATGGGTATCGGCATCACGGCAGCCTACTTTGTCGAGATGTTTTTCGCATGGGCAGTGTGCCGTATGAGGTACGCCTACCGGATGTCGGGCACCATCATCAAGACAACCATACCGCACATGGTTTGCGGACTTTGCATGTATGCCATAACAAACGTAGGCAACACCTTATGGTATTGCCTACTTGGAGTGATGGTTTTCGTTATCGACGCATTTCTGTCGATAAGTTCTATACGCGAAAACGTTGGTAAATTAAAACGTTGACATTATCATTACGGCATGACAACCGTGGCTGAGAACATCCACTTTACGAGTCGAGTCTCTTTAGCCTGAAACTTGCCTACGGGCAACTTCAGCACCAGCTTGTTCCAACCCTTGTTCAATCGGATGTCGACGGGCGGACGCGATACGCAGTTCTCGTTGCGCAACGGCAGTTCGTTGGTACGCTCGGTGTGGGTGTTTGTCCACACGGGTGGCATTATCTCATTGCCGTTTATCCATGCACGGCTGCCCTTATAGTCCCACGTTCCGGCACGTGGCGGCAGGTCGCTTTCCGAACGGCTGTAGTTATAAGTTTCCAGATACAGATGTGCCGTACACGCTTTCTTCGAGTAAATCCAGCGTGTGGCGTATGCCGTACTGTTCTCCTTAGGGGCTTTGTAGAATTCCGGAACGAGCGTACCCCATACGTGGCGCAGATAGATTCCGTTGCCTGTGATGGTGCGCGAATTGTACGTATTGCCATTGTATTCATACGATTTCACATCAGTAGCAGGCGTGCCAACAGCTGCAAGATGTTCTTCGGGTGGGAAACTCATCTGCAGATTGCCGTCGTTGGGGAATGCGTCGGTGATGCGCCACTCTACGTCAGCCTGACGCTCGTAGGCAAACGGCTGTCCCTTCAACGTGTGCTGCTTGTGCCACAGCATACGGTTCTCAAACTCGGCAAACTCAGCCTTCTGCTCAGGTTCGTCGTCCCACAACAGCGTAGTCTTTCCGTCGAAATAGCCACGGCCGCCACCTCGCCATGCACGCTCAGCCAGTGTGAGCATGTAAGGATAGAAGTTGTTCTCGTCGAGCAGCTGTCGGGTGTTGTCAATATAGCGGTCGTTCCAGAATGCTATGATGCAGCCAGCAAGGTCGTCGCTGCCCATCGGCTGATTGTAGATGCGGGAGTTGAAGAGCGCAACGAGGTCGGCATAGTTGTCGAAGTGGTTGGCATAGTGGAAACGGCAGTCGATGGCAGGAATGCCGGGCTGCGCCTTGCCACGATAGCTCCACAACTGAGTCATGTCAACCTCGCCCTTCTTATATTTCCAACCTGGATTCCACGAAATCACCTTCTTGCCCTTTGAGCGGACAAACGCCACCATTTCGGGCACAAACTGAGGATTGGTGAACTGCACTTCGTCTGTACCTATATGCAGATAGGGCACATCGAGGGCGTCGCAAGCCTCAGCTATGATGTCCTTCATGATGCGTGTGCCCTCAGCAGTCTGCATGCCGAAGCCGAAGGTGCGCTCAAAGGCAGCGCTATGTCCCGGCATGTCAATCTCAGGGATGAGCAATACGTGGTGCTGACGGCAGAATTCCACGAGTTCGCGAGCCTCAGCCAGTGTGTAAAACTTGCCCTTCGAGCGCTCCATATTGGCTGGTGCGTTGAGCTGCGGATAGAGTTTGCTCTCCAGTCGCCACGCCTGATTCTCGGTGAGATGCCAGTGGAAGGTGTTAATCTTGAAGCGGCTGAGCATGGCTATTTCAGTCTTCAGCTCATCCATGGGGATATAGCTGCGCCCGATGTCGTGCATATATCCACGTATGCGGAACGCCGGCCAGTCGGTGATTTCGCACAGCGGCAAGAGCCGCTTGCCCTTCTTGTCTGTTGTCAGTTGCGCCATGGTCTGGCGTGCCCAATAGAGTCCGCGCTGTGTTGTCGCCTCAATGTTTACGGCTTTCGACGTTATGAGTATGTGGTAAGCCTCATCCTGGAATATGGCTCCGTCAATGTGGCTCACTATTTTTTCATTCACGGGCACATCAGCCTTGACATACTTGCCCGTGAATGCAGACTTTTGCGGCATTGGCAGCAATGGCGGTATTGAGGCATGAGCCAAGCAGCAGAATGTGACAATGAGTAGAGTAGTTAGTATTCGTTTCATATATAAAAATAAAAAGAAGGGGTGTCAAAACATAAATATCATCTTTTGACACTCCCTCCCATGCAATAGTTTGTTTTAAAATAATATCTTTATCCTACAGCTTAACCTTTACGCAAAGCTTGCGCAACTTGCCTTCGCCGATGATAGGCGCGTGCGGATCCTCGGGCCAAACAATCATGAACTGGCCCGGCTGCAGATTGATGTAGCTTGTGGCTGGCTCGGTGTAGAGTTCGCAGTCGGCTGCTTCGTCGTATGGCTTGGTCAGGTTGGTGCAGTCTTCGAGCGGTTTCCATCCTATCACCTCTACTCCGTCGAGCGGAATATGGATGTCGATGTACTGGCGATGAACCTCAAGCACCTGCTTGTCGGCTGTAACGCATGTAGGATTGGTGTTGTTGATGAACAGATTGTCGCCGTCGATGTCAATGCGTCCGCATGGAGTGTTGAGCAGGTCGTGGCTCTTGACATAGTCGAAAACTTTCTTGAACAGTGGGTGCAGCGACTCGATGCGGTCGCTATGCTTAAGTGTTGATACGATCATAGATTTTTATTTTTTAGTTAATATTGTTCTTATCTTGCGCTTGTAGGCCTCAGCGTAGGCACGGCAACCGGTGTCGTTGGGATGAGTACCCTCAATCATGTCGTCCTCCTTGAGCTTTATCTCGCTGCCATACATATAGTATAGTCCCTTCACACCCTCAGCCTGAAGCTGCTTGTAGGCCTTGTGCAGAGCCTGACTTGCACGACGATAGTGGTTGGCTATGTCGGCACGGAAGATGCTGTCGGGTTGTGGATGGTTCTCAACCAGCAATATCGGAGCCTTGCTCACGCTGCGAAGCTTGCGCACTCCAGCCAATGCCCGCTTGGTGATTTCGGCTACGGGCAGGTTGATGCTGTTGGGTATGGGGTCGAGTACGAACAGACGTGCGTCTATCTCGCCCAACATGTCGAACACGGCTGGCTCCATATAGGCGCTGCCCGAGAATCCGAGGTTAATCAAAGGAAAGCCCATCTCACGACCTACGATGTTGGGTATGGACATGCCAGGACGCGAAGGCGAGGCTCCGTGAATGATTGACGAGCCGTAAATCACGACGGGACGCTCCTTCGACTGTCGCATAAACTGGAAGTTGCTCTTGCTGTCCACTCCCACCGTAAGCCATTTCACGCCATTGTAGTTGGGCAGATACAGAGTGTATTCGGTACGGCGATTGGCAGGAACGGTGAGCTTGGGGAAGGATATTGTTATAGTGTCGCCCTTCATATTCCATCTCATATGGTTGCCTATCCAGTGCATCTTGCCGTCAGCGGCTTTGCCATAGAGGTCGACACCCGAATGAACCATGCCCGAGAGGTTGAACGTGCCGTAGTTGTGCGATGTGCAGACGTACTTGACAGCGATGTTGGGCGATGTTGTGGCAAAGCGCACGGTGAGTCCGGCGGTCATCAATGAGTTGCCCCATACTTTCGCTGGCATAGTTGCCTTGAAGCGCTGCGGCAGTCGGTTGTACGACGTTCCCATCTCTGTATTCCAGGCACGGCCACAGATGTAAGGCTCGTTGGCATCGGTAGGGTTCATCCACTTGGTCTGGGCGCTTGCCATAGCAGGGATGCCCACAATGATAATCAGTAAAAAACGTAGAATAGTAGAAATTTTCATAGTTTTCAGTTGTTTTGTAATTTATGGTCAGTTGTTATATAGCTTTGGGCTATTGTTGTTATAGCCCCGGTCAGTTGTCAATGACTCCGAAGTGGAGCAATGCGTTTCTTATGCCGTCGTCGTCGACACTTGTGGTTACATAGTCGGCTTCGGCCTTCACCTTGTCGAGTGCATTGCCCATGGCTACACCTACACCGGCGGCACTAAGCATCGACATGTCGTTGCCTCCGTCGCCAAACGCCATTGTCTCGCTTATGTCCAGTCCCATGTATTGGGCTATGGCACGTATGCCGTTGGCCTTGTCGGCTGCTGCCGATGTGATGTCGCAGAAGGCAGGATACCAGCGTGCCGATGTGCATCCCGGCAAATTGGGCAATACGCTGCTCTCCTCTTCCTCGGTAAGGAACGGCGTTATCTGTAGTATTCCCTGACGGATGACGTCGTCAACGGGCACGTCAAACTTATGATAGTCTACCTTCAGCATGTCGTAGAACACGTGGTTGACCAAATCGTTGCGATTGATTATCTGTATGTCCTCCTTGCCCACAACCACAGCCGGAAGGTTGCGTTCGTTGCAGAAGTCGACTACGGCATGGGCCTCGTCAAAGGGTATGAGGTCCTCGCGCACGATGTGGTCGCCGTATGTGCAGAGCGCTCCTGTGGCGAGTATGTAACCGTCCATTATCGGTTCCACCTCGCGAATGTTGTTGAGCAACTGGCGCGGACGACCCGTAGCGGTAAATATCTTAACGCCACGGTCGTGAGCCTCTTGCAACGCCTGGATTGTAGACTCGGGTATGCGGTGGGTATTGAAGCTGACGAGTGTGCCGTCAACATCAAAAAACATTGCTTTTATCATATCTATTGGCAAAGATACTCAGAAAATGCCAAACATACAAAAGATGGGCACTTGATTGTTGTCAACAATATTATAAGAATGATGTAAATGTGGGCTGAATCATAAAAAATGACTACTTTTGCACTTCAATAAAGCAAGAGAGACAAGACAAACCGATACACATAACATGGAAATGAACGAACAGACGCAACTCGCGTGGAACATCATAGAGACAACCAATACCAACCTGTTCCTTACCGGTAAAGCCGGTACGGGTAAGACTACGTTTCTGCGCCGGCTTAAGACAGAGTCGTCGAAGCGCATAATCGTCGTGGCTCCTACGGGTATTGCAGCCATCAACGCCGAAGGCACTACCATTCATTCGTTCTTCCAACTTTCGTTTGCGCCCTTTATTCCCGACGCTCAGTACAAAACCAAGGAACAGCAATACCGATTCTCCAAACAGAAGATTCGCGTTATACAATCTATCGACACGCTCGTGATAGACGAGATTTCCATGGTGCGAGCCGACCTGCTCGACGCTGTGGATGCCGTGCTGCGTCGTTTCCGCAAAAACAATCTGCCGTTTGGAGGTGTTCAGATGGTCATGATAGGCGACCTTGGTCAGCTGGCACCCGTCGCCAAGGACGACGAGTGGCAACTACTGTCGCGCTATTATGCCACGCCCTACTTCTTCTCGTCGCTCGCCTTGCAGCGCACCCGATATGCTATCGTAGAGCTGAAGACCGTTTACCGACAGAACGACCAGCGCTTTCTCGACATACTTAATAAGGTACGCGACAACCATGCCGACGCTTCGGTGCTGGCAGCGCTCAACTCCCGATACATTAAGGGATTTCAGCCAAACGCAGATGAGGGCTACATACGACTCGTGACGCACAACTTCCAGGCGCAACGCGAGAACGACCGACAGCTCGACCTGCTGCCTGGCGAGGAGTTTACTTACGAGGCTAAGATTACGGGCAAGTTCCCCGAAATGCTGTTTCCTACCGAACAGACACTCACTCTGAAGCAGGGTGCGCAGGTGATGTTCGTCAAGAACGATTCGTCGGCTGAAAAGGCATACTACAACGGTATGATTGGCACCATCGAGGACATCAACCCTAAGAACTTCACGGTGCGCACCAAGGACACCGGCAACGTGATAAAGGTGGAGCCCGACCAGTGGGAAAACACACGATACGAAATCAACGAGAAAACAAACGAGATAACCGAGGAGATTGACGGCACCTTCAAGCAGTTCCCAGTCAAGCCGGCTTGGGCTATAACCGTACACAAGAGCCAGGGATTGACGTTCGATAAGGCTATCATCGACGTTCAGCGTGCCTTCACACACGGTCAGACTTACGTGGCTCTGTCGCGTTGCCGCACGCTCGAAGGACTCGTGCTGAGCGCTCCCCTGCCCCAACAGGCCATCATACGCGACGCTGCTGTCGATGAATACGCCACACATGCCATCGAACACACGCCTACCAGCGAGCAGATTGGGCAACTGCAACGCGACTACTATCTGTCGGTGGTGAGCGAACTGTTCGACTTCCGTCCGCTGCTCGACTCGTTCAACCGTATGATTGACCTGCTCACGGGACATTTCCGTCGCGCTTATCCCAAACTGATATTGGAATATAAGGCACGACTGGGCACTATTAAGACACAGATGTACGACGTGGCTGAACGCTTCAAGTTGCAATACAACCAAATCGTAATATCCACAGCCGACTATCAGCACGACCCGCATCTGCAGGAACGGCTCACCAAGGGTGCCACGTATTTCGCACGCACGCTGTCGGATGTGGAACAATTGGTCAAATCGACCAAGGTGACTACCGACACACAGGACGTCAAGAAACGCTTCACAGAGCAACATGCAGCTCTCAAGGAAATGATAATGCAGAAGCGCGCGCTGCTCAATTATGTCAAGGACGAGGGTTTCCGACTCAACGACTATCTGCATCAGCGCGCCACAGTGCTTATTGGCAAGAAGCCGTAATAGCAGGAGGAAGGTTGCATTAAAACAACATTAGGAGGCTATGGCGTCCTCGCCGTAGCCTGCGCAGTTAGTCAATACCATTGCAAATAAAAAAAGGCTCTCGCCCATTCCATTATTACGGAATAGCGAGAGCCTTTTAAAATATGGGTAGGATTTTATCTTTTATACAATACCCTGAGCCATCATTGCCTTGGCAACCTTGAGGAAACCGGTAACGTTGGCACCACGTACGTAGTTGACATAACCGTCGGCCTGAGTGCCGTACTTGACGCAGTTGGCGTGGATTTCGTTCATAATGCCGTGCAACTTGGCATCAACCTCCTCGCTGCTCCAACGCAGACGCTCAGAGTTCTGGCTCATCTCAAGACCAGATACAGCCACACCACCGGCGTTGGCAGCCTTGCCCGGAGCATAAAGCAACTTGGCATCCTGGAACACCTTGATAGCTTCTGGAGTAGAAGGCATGTTGGCACCCTCACTGACAGCAATCACGCCGTTGGCAACAAGTGTGCGGGCATCGTCGCCGTCAATCTCGTTCTGTGTTGCTGAAGGCAGAGCAATGTCGGCCTTCTCGCCCCAAGGACGTGCACCGGCTACATACTTCACGCCGTACTCCTCAGCATACTCACGGATACGTCCACGCTCTACGTTCTTCAACTCCTTAACGTAAGCGAGCTTCTCTGCATCGATGCCGTCCGGATCGTAGATGTAGCCGTCAGAGTCAGAGAGAGTAACAGGGATTGCACCCAGCTGAATAAGCTTCTCAACTGTATACTGTGCCACATTGCCCGAACCACTCACAAGCACACGCTTGCCCTTGATGTCGATGCCACGTGTTTTGAGCATGTTTTCGAGGAAGTAAACGTTGCCGTAGCCAGTAGCCTCAGGACGAATCAGCGAACCGCCAAACTCCTGACCCTTACCAGTCAATACGCCTACGAATGTATGAGTAAGCTTCTTGTACTGACCGAACATGTAGCCTACCTCACGACCACCTACACCTATGTCACCAGCCGGAACGTCCTCGTCAGGACCAATGTGACGATACAGTTCGTTCATAAATGCCTGGCAGAAACGCATCACCTCAGCGTTGCTCTTGCCACGCGGAGAGAAGTCAGAACCTCCCTTGCCACCGCCCATAGGCAGAGTAGTGAGGGCATTCTTGAATGTCTGCTCAAACGCAAGGAACTTCAAGATTGACGGATTTACAGATGCGTGGAAACGGATACCTCCCTTGTACGGACCAATGGCATTGTTGTGCTGCACGCGATAACCCATGTTGGTCTGCACGTTGCCCTTGTCGTCAACCCATGTCACACGGAATGTGATGATACGATCTGGAATACAAAGACGATCAATAAGATTGGCGCGGTCGAATTCCGGATGACGGTTGTACTCCTCCTCGATAGTACCGAGAACCTGGCTTACGGCCTGAATATACTCAGGCTCGTTGGGGAAGCGCTGCTTAAGGCGCTCTACTGTTTCAATTGCATTCATTCTTTTATGGTGTTTAAGTTTTATCCTTAATGTTAAGTGTTTATCTCTCTGCCAACGGACGATACTCCTTCACGCCAAGCACATTCTTGTATGCAGGACGTATTATTCGACGGCCGTCCATGTTCAACTCCTCAATTCGGTGTGCCATCCATCCTACGATACGCGCCATGGCGAATATCGGAGTGTAGATTTCTTGCGGCAATCCTATCATCTCATAGATGAAACCAGAGTAGAAATCGACGTTGGCACAGATAGGTTTCTTGGTGTTGCGATGGGCCTGGACACACTTGATGCCTTCCTGCTCAAGCAGTCGCAAGAATTCATATTCCTTCTCTCTGCCCTTCTCTCTTGCCAGTTCGCCAGCCAGTCGCTTCAGCTCCTTGGCACGCGGGTCGCTCAGTGTGTACACAGCATGACCGATGCCATATATCAGACCCGTCCGGTCGTACACCTCCTTGTTGAGTATTCGGTTGAGATAAGTGTCAATCTCGTCAATCGAAGTCCAGTCATGTATCTGCTCCTTGAGGTGATGTATCATGTTTATCACCTTGATATTGGCACCACCATGAAGCGGACCCTTCAGCGAACCTATGCCGGCAGCAATGCTCGAGTAAGTGTCGGTGCGCGATGAAGAAGTTACGCGCACGGTGAACGTAGAGTTGTTACCGCCGCCATGCTCAGCCTGAATGATAAGCAGGAGGTCGAGCATGCGAGCATCAAGCTCGGTGAAGTCTTCATGCTTGAGCATATAAAGGAAGTTCTCGGCTATCGACATGTTCTCACGCGGATGTCGAATATGCAGCGAACGGCCCTGCACGCTATGACGATAAATGTTGTATGCGTAAGCTATCACAGTTGGGAAACGTGCAATCAGTTCCACCGCCTGACGCATCAGGTTGTCGCGCGAGAGATCGTCGGGATTGGGGTCGAACGTGTACATCTCCAACACGCTACGCGCAAGGATGTTCATGATGTTCGAACCTTCAAGGTCGATGATGTGAACGATTGTCTTGTGGTCGAGCGACATGTTCTCGTTAATAAGCTCACGGAATGCGTCAAGATCCTCTTTGTCGGGCAAATTTCCCGAAAGAAGCAAATAGGCGATTTCTTCAAAGCCGAAACGGCGCTCATTTATAATAGGTGTAACAAGGTCGTCAAGCTCATAGCCACGATAAAACAATTTGCCCTCGGTAGGCACCAGATGTCCGTCGTCCGATCGCTCGTAGCCCACAACATTACCAATGTTGGTAAGTCCGACAAGCACACCGCTTCCGTCCTCGTTGCGCAAACCGCGCTTTACGCCATACTTCTGAAACAAATCGTTGTCTATCTTGCACGAGTTCTTAACCTCGTCAGACAATTTGTAAATCAAATATTCCTTGTTCATAAATGCTACCGTTTATTGATTGTACGCTTTTGGGTGTTATCTATCTCTTTACCTTTACGGTGCATGCCGACTAAAAACCATTGTTCAACAATTCTGTGCGGCAATAATGATTATTCGACTGCAAAAATACGAAAAATATTTTATTTCGTCATATTTTTCTCAAAATAAATTACTAAATGACAAGAAAAATAACAAAAACCGACAATTTGAATAAAAACAACACAAAAATACCCCCAAAAACAATATGTATACAATAAAGACCCCGAATAAGACTATCTACACCTTTATACTTACATTTTTTCATATATGTGTGGGAACACGGAACTTTTTTTCAAAAATAAACGTCAAAAAAGTTTGGAGTGTGTAAAAAATATCATATCTTTGCATCAGTTATCCTGAAAACAATCTTTTTACCTTAAAGAAAGGCTAATACCTATTGAAGATTTGAAGCGGTCGCCTGTGAAGGCTGTCGCTTTTTTTTTGCCCTATATTTTCGTTTTTTTGATAACAGAGCCACAAAAGAATCAGGAATTTTGTGATTTTCACAACAAAAACATATGGAAATTTGTGATTTTCGAGTCGTTTTCCTTTGGAATTTTGTGATAAAGTATTATGCAAGACGGCAAGTTCTATACCTTCCCCTACTTCCTGACCTTCCTGCTCAAGCGGTTTGTGAGGAGAGAAAGGCAATAAAAAAATCCTTGCAACAACGGCGATAATGCTATAGGCTTAGTTACAGAGTCTATAGCATCATCGCCGTTTTAAGGATATTCGTGTACAATACCTTTTCTATTAATTACAAACGAATCTTATTTGCCATCTGATATTTCTTTCTTTATATCTTCTTTATCTATGGTATAGACATGGTTAAGTATACCAAACGATACGTTTTTGGTCTTTCCCTTATAATTAACCTCTCCAACACTAAACAGAAAGTAATTGTTTACTCTCAGACGCGACTCAAGAAACTGCCAAACAAATATTTCATCTACAAATTTAGATAAAAATTCCGATTTTTAAGCCAGTTGTGAAAAAAAACAGAAATGAGAAACGTTTCATACCTGTGTATAAGGCTGTTCTTTACAAAAACATCTTTTCATAAAGAATATTCTTACAGATTGCAAGCAAAATAACCCTATTTGATTACATTCCGTAATATTTACTTATTGTAATATTGCTATCTGTAAGCATAATTTATATTTACTGTACATTATGTTATTATTTAATTGTTTATAATAACAAAATGACGAACTTTGCACTCACAAAATAACACAATGTAATAATTTAATAAGTAAAGCTATGAAAAAGATTGTATTGATGGTAATGATGGCGATGGCAGTTCTTACAACCAACGCTCAGAGCGAGTATCCTACATCTAAGGTAGAGAAGCATGATGTGGCTATTCTTGTTATTGACATGCAGAACGACTTTGTTGACCCAAAGGGCAAGTTGTGTGTAGCGGGAGCAAAGGCTACCGTTCCGGCAATCAACAAGCTTATTGCTTATGGAAGAAGCAAGAACTGGAAGGTGGTTTGGATAACACGTGACCACAGAACTTCGGGTGTTGACGTAGATGCTCCACGTATTCCACTCTTTGTTGACGGTAAAACAGGTTATTGCGTTCACGGCACATGGGGCGGAGCTCTTGTAGATGGACTAAAACCGGAGAAAGAAGACATTATGTCGCCTAAGTACAGAAACTCAGCTTTCTTCAACACCAATCTTGACCTTATGCTGAGACGTATGGGAGTAAAGACTGTGGTATTGGCTGGCACACAGTATCCCAACTGCGTGAGAGGTACTGCCAACGATGCCATGAGCTATGATTATGAGACCGTTATCTGTACCGACGCATGCTCTGCAAAGACTCCTGAGGTGGCTGCCGCCAACGTTTTTGACATGAAGAATATGGGAATCAAGTGCATCTCATTGGACGAGATAGAAAAGGAATACAAGTAAATAAAAACGGCTATGCTTATGAGAAGACTATGCATAAGTGCCATTCTGACGACCATGTCTTCGCTCTCTCTGTTTGCCCAAAAGGCAGCTTGGTGCGACAACATAAGGGTATCGGGCTTCGCAATAGCCCAATACCAATGGTCGAACCCAAAAGATAATGAAGCCAACACTTTCAATCTCCGAATGGCAAGAGTGGCTTTAGACGGCAAGGTGGCAGGCGACTTCTACTGGAAGACACAGATACAGATAACCGGCAACACTTCTACTCTCGCCAGTTCGCCACGTCTGGTTGACTTGTTTGTAGAATGGCAAAAATACAAGGCTTTCAATTTACGGCTTGGCGAATTTCAAGTGCCGTTCACATTTGAAAGCCCTATCCATCCTATTGATGTAGGCTTTATGGACAACGGACAGGCTGTGCTGAAATTGACGGGCTATAGCGACCGTTCGGGCATGCACTCCAGCAATGGCCGTGATATCGGCATCATGGCTCAAGGCGACTTCTTGAAGAATGCCAACGGCAGAAATCTTCTTCATTATGCCGTAAGTGTTGTCAACGGACAAGGAATCAATCTCAAAGATGTGGACCAAAGAAAGAATGTTGTGGCCAGTCTTTGGGTGATGCCTATTGAGGGGATGCGAATTGGTGTGTCAGGTTGGGAAGGTTCTTATTCCAGAAAAGGCAACTGGACAGATGAACAGACGGTAGACAAAAGAAATGGAGTAAGAAGCCTGCCTCAACATAGATATGCCATTAGTGGAGAATATGCTTCTGACGGATTCACTTTCCGTTCTGAATTCATTCATTCTACGGGAAATGCCTTTGCCAAAACCATGACTGACACTAATGACGGTAGCGCATCTGATTGCAACCTGTCTGCTATCGGCAATAAAGCTGACGGTTTCTACGCTTTGGGGATTATACCAGTGATTAAGAATAAAGTGAATGTAAAGGCTCGATACGACTTGTATCGAAACAATGCAGAATGGAATTCTGCAAAAACATTCTACGAAGCTGGCGCGGATTATTATTTCACCAAAAACTTGAGACTCTCGGCAGAGTATGCCTTGGTGAACGACCGCAATCTCAACAAGCATAATTATAGTATTATCAATACTGAACTGTCAATCAAGTTTTAACCCAAATCGGCCATTGCAGTAACTCCCAGGTGGTACAGGAACAGTAATTATTTATCTGTATCTTATTACACTTAAATGTTATAAAGCAACAAATTCAATTATAAATCCATTCGTTCCTTCTTCGTTCTCTCTTCATTAGCTATTCGATACATCTCCGTTATGCCTTCATTATACCTTCGTTATGTCTTCTCTTCGTTAACAGAGGAAGATCAAATTCACTACGGAGGATGAACGAGTTCACTACGGAGGATAATCGAGTTCACAACGGAGGATGAACGAAGAACGAACGGATGATGAACGTATAGGGGCGGATACGCTCTTCGTTCAAAACTCATGGTATTGAGCATTAGAATTCACAACACTAACAACTTCTTTTAGCTAAAAATTCCTGTTACATTTCATTTTCAATTAAATAAATCGTATATTTGCAAATACAATAACAAACACGTACGAATATGATAATACATGTAGCCAATCCTATTTACGACTCCGTATTCAAATACATTATGGAGGACGAGCGTATAGCCAAAACCATTCTGTCGGCGCTGCTGAAGAAAGAAGTGGTTCATGTAACTGTGCGGCCACATGAATACAGCAACACTACACGCGACACGCTGTCGATGTTTCGCATTGACTTCGCGGCTACTGTACGCGAGAAGGAAGGCAATGAGATAAAGGACCGCATTGTGCTGATTGAGTTGCAGAAGACTTGGCTCAACACTGAGACGCTGAGATTCCGCCAGTATCTTGGCGCACAATACAACAACAAGAACAATATCCGCGAGGCTGACGAAAAGGGCTTTGCCTACCCTATGGTGGCTGTATATCTGCTTGGCCATAAAGTGGGCAACATCAAGGAGCCGATAGTATACGTAAACCATGACGTTTTCGACTATAACGGCAACGTCGTTGCTGAGGGCAATGCCGAACCTTTTGTAGAGAGCCTTACGCACAACAGCATCATTGTGCAGATACCACGACTGCAAGGCAACGTAAACAACCGTCTGGAGAAGGTGCTTAGCGTGTTCGACCAGACCAATGTAGAGGGCGACACGCAGCAAGTGCTTAAGATTGACGAGGACAAATATGCCGACGACAACGACATGATGTATGTGCTACACAAACTCACCGCCGCTGCCGCCAACTCAGAAATGAGACAGGACATGAATGTGGAAGACGAATTCTACAAGGCGATTGAAGACCGCGACACGGCAATCATGCAGCGAGACAAAATACTGAAAGAGCAAAGTGAACAGATTTCACAGCAAAGTGAACAGATTTCACAGCAAAGTGAACAGATTTCACAGCAAAGCGAACAGATTTCACAGCAAAGCGAACAGTTGAAGAATATGGCTAAAGCATTGTCGGCAAGCGGACAGAGCAACGAACAGATTTCGCAGATGACAGGAATGAGCGTTGCTGAAATTGCTCATTTGCTGGAATAAAACTTTAAGGGGAATAATACCTTACTGGAATAAAACTACATACGAAACGACATTGAAAAAGGAGACTATGGCAAAACAAACCATAGTCTCCTTTTCTATTATGTATATACTATATTTTACTCAGCGCGGAAGCTCGGGAGGTCTTCCTTAACAAAGTTGGTAATGTAGGCATGCTCGCCAAAGACGTTGGCCTGAGCCATGCGAACATATACGTTGGCACTCTTGGCAAAGAGTTCTGCCGAACGTGTGGCATCCTCGAGGATAAGGAGCGACATGATAATCTCGCAAGTCATGTTGTAGAGGCGGCGTGCGAGGAAGTCGTGCATATCCTGATCCTGTGCCTCCTTGACGTACTCGAGAGCCTGCTCATAGAGCTTCACCATCTCAACGACGCGAGCCTTCAGCGGCTTCAACTCGTCAGCAACGTCCTTCTCGAGCATCTCCTTGATGATAGAGAGGTATGTGCCGTTAGAGATGTAGCGGATGGCTGCCACAACCTGAAGCTGTGTTGTACCCTCGTAGATAGAGAAGATACGTGCGTCGCGATACAGACGCTGACACTTATACTCCATGATAAAGCCCGAACCGCCATGCACCTGAATGGCGTCGTATGTGTTCTGGTTGGCATACTCAGAGTTCATACCCTTTGCCAGCGGTGTGAAGGCATCGGCAAGACGTGAGTACTTCTTCAGTTCCTGACGCTCCTCGGCTGTGAGCTTGCGCTCGCGCTGAATGTCCTCAAGAGCCTTGTAGATGTCTACATAGCGTGCTGTCTGATAGAGGATAGAGCGACCTGCATCGAGCTTTGCCTTGATGCGGGCAATCATATCGTAAACGGCAGGGAACTTCACAATCTCTGTATCAAACTGCTTGCGCTCGCGTGCATATTTCAGAGCCTCGTCGTAGGCTGCCTGGCTTACGCCTACCGACTGTGCGGCGATGCCAAGACGTGCACCGTTCATAAGAGCCATGACGTACTTGATGAGTCCCAAACGTGTGGAACCACAAAGCTCTGCCTTGGCGTTCTTGTATACAAGCTCGCATGTAGGTGAGCCATGGATACCAAGCTTGTGCTCGATGTGACGAACAGTAACGCCACCGTCGCGCTTGTCGTAGATGAACATCGACAGACCGCGACCGTCGCGTGTGCCTTCCTCAGAACGTGCAAGCACGAGGTGAATGTCAGAATCGCCGTTGGTGATGAAACGCTTAACACCGTTCAAGCGCCATGTGCCGTCTTCGTCCTGAGTAGCCTTGAGCATAACGCGCTGAAGGTCGGAACCTGCATCAGGCTCGGTCAAGTCCATTGACATGGTCTCGCCTGCACAAACACGCGGGATGTACTTCTGGCGCTGCTCCTCCGAACCGAACTCGTAGAGAGTCTCTATACAGTCCTGAAGCGACCAGATGTTTTGGAAACCTGCGTCTGCACACGAAACAATCTCCGAAGCCATAGAGTACGGAGTGATAGGCATGTTAAGGCCGTTGTAGCGGCGAGGCATAGATATACCCCACAAGCCAGCCTGACGTGTAGCCTCGATGTTGTCGTAGGTCTTCGATGCATAGTGCATACGACCGTCTACGAGGTGCGGACCCTCAAGGTCGACATCCTCCGAGTTAGGCTCGATGATGTTGGCAGCGATGTCGCCGGTAATCTCAAGCACACGCTTATAGTTCTCGATAGCGTCCTCGAAATCTACGGGCGCATCCTCAAATTTATCTTTGTCGGCGTAGTTGCGCTCCTTGAGTTCAACGACGCGCTGCATTTCCGGGTGATTAAGATAGAAATCGTACTCCGGATGGTCTGTATAATAGTTAGCCATTTTTGTTTTATTTAAGGAGTTAATGGAAGTTAGCTCGCTTTGCGAGCGGAAGTTAACGGACAATACCTTTATTTATTAAGGATACTTCCGACGATTCTATTGCTGTTTTAAAGCGTTGTCGTTCATTATACCTTTGCAGTAGGCATTTAGGTACCAACTTGTTTTGTTTATAAGTGATTCCATTTCTACAAACACAGACTCATTAATATATCCCAAATCTTTAGAAAGAATAATGTAATATCTACTCTCTTCCAAACTTCCTTGGGCAATATTCATAAATCGGAGTTTATCTGCTTTACCCATTTTTTGTATCCTTCTGCAATATTAGCAGGTATAGACACTGCTGCACGTTGGAATTGCGAACACAATCCGAATTTCTCATATTCAGGAAAACTTCTTGTAATGCTGTATACCTGCAATACAAAAGAATGTGCAAACTGCCACGCTTTTATTTCCTTAAATGAATATGTCATAAATTCAAATTGTCAGTACATTTGTCCGTTAACTTCCTCAGCCGCAGGCTGAATAACTTCATTCTAACTTCTAATAACTCCCAACTATTTATTATTTGCTTTATAGTACTTGATGAGTTTCGGAAGCACCTCTTCAACAGTGCCTGTTATGACGTAGTCGGCAATCTTGTTGATAGGAGCGTCGGGGTCGTTGTTCACTGAGATGATGATGCCAGAATCCTGCATACCGGCGATGTGCTGAATCTGACCAGAAATACCGCAGGCGATGTAAACCTTCGGGTGAACAGTCACACCTGTCTGACCAATCTGACGGTCGTGGTCGCACCATCCAGCATCAACAGCTGCACGGCTTGCGCCTACCTCACCATGAAGTTCCTTGGCAAGCTGGAAGAGCAGGTCGAAGTTCTCCTTCGAACCTATGCCGTAGCCACCTGCCACAACGATGGGAGCACCCTTCAGGTTGTGCTTAGCAGCCTCAACATGGCGGTCGAGCACCTTTACAACGAAGTCGGCCTCGGGAACATACTTGGCAACGTCGGCATATACAACCACGCCCTTAGCCTCGCCCTCGTAAACAGCCTTCTGCATCACGCCGCTACGAACGGTAGCCATCTGCGGACGGTGGTCGGGATTGACGATGGTAGCCACGATGTTACCGCCGAATGCCGGACGAATCTGATAGAGCAGATTGTCGTAGTGAGTGCCGCTCTTCTTGTCGTCGTAGTCGCCAATCTCAAGCTCTGTACAGTCGGCTGTCAATCCGCTGGTGAGCGATGAAGAAACGCGCGGACCGAGGTCGCGACCGATAACCGTTGCACCCATGAGTGCTATCTGCGGCTGCTCCTCCTTGAAGAGGTTGACAAGAATGTCGGTATGAGGAGCTGATGTGTAGGGGAAGAGTCCCTCAGCGTCGAATACAAAGAGTTTGTCGACACCATAAGGGAGTATCTGATCCTCCACCTTGCCCTTGATGCCTGTTCCGGCAACAATGGCGTTGAGGTCGACTCCAAGCTGGTTGGCAAGCTTACGACCCTTGGTGAGAAGTTCCTGAGACACTTCCTGTACCTGAGTGCCTTCTATCTCGCAATATACAAATACGTTGTTCATATTTTTATGATTTAGGAGTTTTGAATTTTGAGTTTTGAATTATGCGCGTTGCGCATTTTGAGTTTATGAATTATGAATTAAGAGTTGTGATTTGCAAATCTTTAATTCCAAATTGAATAATTCCTCATCGGCATAGCCGACAAATCAACATTCAAAATTCAACATTCAAAATTTAACCAATAATCTTTTCGTCCAACAATTCCTTGATCAGACCCTCGATGTCGGCATCGCAGCCTGTGAGAGTCTTGCTTTCCTTAGCCTGGAACACAATGTTCTTTACTGCCTTCACCTTTGTAGGTGAACCGCTCAATCCGCACTGCTGCGGGTCGCCATCAACATCGGCTACTGTCCACTGGTTGAGTGTGAGATAAGGACGCTCCTCGTAGAGGTAGTTGTACTTATTCTCCGAATTGCGCTCCATAGGAGCTGTGGCACGCTTGTACTTCATCACGAGCTTGGCATTGGCAGGACGGCACGGAGCGGCTGAACCTGTCACTGTGACAACGAGCGGCATGGGAGCCTCAACAGTCTCTACACCACCGTCGATGTGGCGACGGATTGTGAGCTTGCCGTCCTCGCACTTGAGGATTTCCTCGGCGTATGTCACCTGCGAGAGACCGAGCTTCTGAGCCACCTGCGGACCTACCTGAGCTGTATCGCCGTCGATAGCCTGACGACCTCCGATAACAACGTCTACATCGCCAATCTTCTGGATGGCTGTAGCAAGAGCGTAAGATGTGGCGAGGGTGTCGGCACCTGCAAAGAGGCGGTCGGTGAGCAACCATCCTGTATCGGCACCGCGATACAATCCCTGACGTATTACCTCAGCAGCACGGGGAGGGCCCATTGTCAATATACCTACTGTAGAGCCAGGATTCTGCTCCTTCAGACGCAGAGCCTGCTCCAATGCGTTCAAATCTTCTGGATTGAAGATAGCCGGCAAGGCCGCACGGTTGACAGTGCCTTCGGCTGTCATAGCATCCTTACCGACATTTCGTGTGTCGGGTACCTGCTTTGCAAGTACAACTATTTTCAAACTCATATATTAATAAATTATTGTAATATCTAAGTTGCAAAAGTAATAACTTTATGTTACGCAACCAAATATACGGCTCAGAAAATGCCATTTACGCATAACAAAATTAACCTTTATTTTAGCAAATGCGTTCATTATGATATGTAAAAAGGTATACTTCAATACCTATTGTACCAAAAATTATAGCTAACTTTGCAGAGTTTTTCAATAATAATAAAAGTACTGAACTTTCGCAAGTTCAGAGAATTCTGTAGTTAAAGGAGTTAAGAAGTTAAGCCAAATGCTTATAATGCTATATCAAACAAAAAAACTAATGGCTTAACTCCTTAGCGACCGTAGGGCGCGACAACTCCTTAACTTCTTAACTACTTTCGCTTGCGAAACTTAAATAAAAGTAGTAATAATGATTGTCTGTATAGCCGAGAAACCAAGTGTAGCCAAAGATATTGCCCGAATACTGGGCGCAACAAGTGCCCATAATGGATATATGGAGGGCAATGGCTACCAAGTGACGTGGACCTTCGGCCACCTTTGTACGCTGAAGGAGCCCAACGACTATACCGACATGTGGAAACATTGGAGCCTTGCGTCGCTGCCGATGATTCCACCACGTTTCGGTATCAAGCTTATTGACGACGACGGCATTAAACGACAGTTTGCCGTCATAGAGCGACTCATGCAAGCCGCCGACGGCATCATCAACTGCGGTGACGCCGGACAGGAGGGTGAACTGATTCAACGATGGGTGATGCAGAAGGCTGGAGCGAAGTGTCCTGTCAAGCGATTGTGGATTTCATCAATGACAGACGAGGCCATACGCGAGGGCTTTAACTCGCTCAAGGACCAGGAAGAATACCAGCCGCTGTACATAGCCGGACTGAGCCGTGCCATTGGCGACTGGATTCTTGGCATGAACGCCACCCGTCTTTACACCCTGAAGTACGCCCAGAACCGACAGGTGCTGTCCATAGGACGTGTGCAGACTCCTACACTGGCTCTAATCGTAAACCGCCAGAAGGAAATCGACTCATTTGAGCCGGAGCCTTACTGGGTGCTCGCCACAGTCTATCGCGACACCACTTTCACCGCAACTAAGGGCAAATTCACAACCAAGGAAGAGGGCGAGGCTGCATTTGCAACCATAGCCGACAAGCCTTTTACCGTCAACACCGTAACGAAAAAGAACGGTACGGAGGCTCCGCCACGTCTGTTCGACCTGACTTCGCTACAGGTGGAATGCAACCGCAAGTTTGCTTACAGTGCCGAGACCACCCTGAAACTCATACAGGGACTGTACGAGCGCAAGCTCACCACCTATCCGCGTGTAGACACCCAATACCTTAGCGACGACATCTACCCCAAATGTCCGTCGATACTTTCGGGCATAAGCCGACACTACGAAGCGCTGATGCAACCGCTATTGGGCAAGAAACTCACCAAGTCGAAGCGTGTATTCGACTCGTCGAAGGTGACCGACCACCACGCCATAATCCCCACCGGCGTACCGGCAACAAGCCTTACGGACATGGAACGCAACGTCTACGACCTCATTGCACGCCGATTCATTGCCGTGTTCTATCCCGACTGCAAGTTCTCTACCACTACCGTATTGGGTACGGTGGACGAAGTGGAGTTCAAGACAAGCGGAAAGGAAATCCTGTCGCCGGGCTGGCGCGCTGTCTACGCACAGCAAAACGACTCTGCAACGAACGACGATGAGGAGCACAAGGACGAGGAGCGCACTCTGCCCACATTCACCAAGGGCGAGAGCGGACCTCATACGCCTACACTGAGCGAGAAGTGGACCACACCGCCGAAGTACTACACCGAGGCTACGCTGCTCAGAGCTATGGAGACAGCGGGCAAGTTTGTAGAGGACGAGACCCTGCGTGCCGCGCTGAAGGAGAACGGTATCGGCCGACCGTCGTCGCGCGCCGGAATAATCGAGACTCTCTTCAAGCGCCACTACATCCGACGTGAGCGCAAGAACCTCGTGGCTACGGCTACAGGAATTGAACTGATAGACATCATTCACGAGGAACTGCTAAAGAGTTGTGAGTTGACTGGTATATGGGAGAAGAAGCTGCGCGACATCGAACACCGCAAATACGACGCTGCCGACTTCATCAACGGACTGAAACAGCAGATTACGGAGATTGTCTACGACGTGCTGCGCGACAACAGCAATCGCCGTGTCACTACCCTGACAGATGAAGACTTGAAAAAGAAACCTAAAAAGAAGACTTCTACAAAAACCACGAAGCCGTCTGCCAAGACTTCCACTGCCAAACAGCAGCAGTCTGCCACCACAACTCCTACCCCACCTCAGTCAGAGCAAACGCCAACTGCCGACGACAGCATTGTAGGAACTGTGTGCCCGCTATGCGGCAAAGGCACCATAATAAAGGGACGTACGGCATACGGATGCAGCGAGTGGCGCAACGGATGCACCTACCGCGCCCTGTTCAAGCAATAAGCAGATTGAGCAATGGATATAATTATTAAGCCCGATGTCAGCATGCTGACATCGGGCTTATTTTGTTTAATACGCTCTCTCTCCAAATATGTATGTGCCCACACGCACCATTGTCGACCCGCATTCGGCGGCTATGTGATAATCGTGGCTCATTCCCCACGAACGCTCACAGAAGTTGTCGTCATCGGCAAAGTAGCGCTGCTTCACCTCGTTGAAGAAGTCGGCAGCCATGCAGAACTCGTCGTGTATGAGCTTGGTATCGTCGACATGCGATGCCATCATCATCAGTCCGCATATCTGCACGTTCTGCAACTCGCGCCATTCGCCTCCCTCAAGCAGTTGTCGGCAAGCGTCGAGCGTCAGTCCATACTTGGTTTCTTCTTCGGCTATGTGCAGTTCCAGCAGCACCTTGATGACACGTCCGTTGGCCTTTGCCTGCTTGTTTATCTCGCGCAGAAGCTTTAGCGAGTCAACGGCGTCAATCATCGAAATGTAGGGAGCGATGTACTTCACCTTATTGGTCTGCAAGTGTCCGATGAAGTGCCATTCTATGTCATTAGGCAATTCACCCACCTTACGTGCAAGTTCCTGCTCACGGCTTTCGCCGAATAGGCGCTGACCGGCGTCGTATGCCGCCTTGATACATTCAGACGGATGAAACTTGCTCACAGCAACCAGCCTTACACCTTGTGGCAGGCTGCTCTTGACTTCGCCCAAACGGCGTGCAATGTCTGTTGTTTCCATAGCCTAAACTCTAAACTCTCAACTGATTTTATCCCTCAAACTCGGGCTTATCGTTCTTCTCCTCCTTCTTTGCAGGAGCGTTGTGCTCGAATACATCCATAATCTTTGTTTCAGATATGTTTGCGATGATGTAGTCGATGGCTGTCTTGCCCATAGCGTCCTCAATGTTCTTTACGGCAGCATTGAATGTAGCAGCCTGTACGAGGAAGTTAACTGCCGAACGCTTCTCCTTGGCTGTCTTCTCGTCGATAGTGATGAACGAGAGCTTGGCCTTGTACCAACGGTCGTCAGTGTCGCTGTCGCTGAAGAAGATTTCGCCATACGAAGCCGGTGAGATGTTCTTCACCTCAAATTCGCCAGTCACGAAAGGTTCCATTTCCTTTGTGATTGTCTCCTCGGCCTCGCCGAAGGTAAGAGCGTCAACTACATATATCTCATTAACCTTCTTTTGTCCTGCATCTTCTGTCTGGCGCTCGTAGCGCACGGTGGTCTCAAACCAATTTGCTGTTCTTGATCTCATTTTCCTGATATGTTATGTTATTATTGTCTTTATCCACTTACTTTTGTTTCGAACGGCAAAAGTAGCAATTTATTCTGACATACGAAATAACATACTGCCTTAAAATTATATATAAAAGAACACATAGGCTTTAATATTCGGGATTTTTTATATAAATTTGTAGCTTGACAATAACAAGCAAACCTATTTATTCTATGAACAAGTCATTATACACAATCGCTGTTGCCATAGGCTCCCTGTTGATGGCTACAGATGTCAACGCCCAGGACCTTCTGCCTAAGCCGCAATCATTCAAAGCGGGCAAGGGCTATTTCAGCACAAGTAAACCAACCGTCAAGATTGTCAACGAGGCTGGCCCCGATGCCGAGAACATATATACACGCTCATGGCATCAGACCAATAGCGACGCTGCCAAGCAGACAATCAAGTTCACCAAGCTACAAAATGCCTCGTCGCCCGAAGCCTACCGACTGCACGTCACAGCCGACTCCATCGTAGTGAGCGCTGCATCAGCCGATGCTTTCCGCTACGCATGGCAGACCATAGGCCAGCTCAAGACCAAGCAGGGCATTATGGCGTGCGACATCGACGACGCTCCTGCTTACAAGTGGCGCTCTATAATGCTCGACGTGTCGCGCCACTTCGAGCCTATCAGCTTCATCAAGAAGCAGATTGACGTGATGGCGCAGTACAAGTTCAATCGTCTGCACCTCCATCTCACCGATGCTGCGGGCTGGCGCATCGAGATTAAGCGCTATCCGCTGCTGACACGTATGGCTGCATGGCGACCAGAACGCACATGGAAGGAGTGGAGCAAAAACGGAGCCAAGTACACTATGGAAGGTTCTGCCGACGCTCATGGCGGCTACTACACCCAGGACGAACTGCGCGAGTTGGTGGCTTACGCTGCCGAACGAGGCATCACGATTGTTCCCGAAATAGAGATGCCGGGCCACTCAGCCGAGGTGATGGCTGCCTATCCCGAACTCTCGTGCACGCATAAGCCATACGAGCAGATGGACTTCTGCGCAGGCAGCGTGGCTACTTACGACTTCCTTGAGAACGTGCTGAAGGAGGTGATGGACATTTTCCCGTCTAAATACATTCACGTAGGAGGCGACGAGGCTGCCAAGCAGTCGTGGGGAGACTGTCCGCTGTGCCAGCGCAAGATGAAGGAACTGGGATGCGACAAGGACGGATTGCAGGCTAATCTTATTGCCCACTTCGGACGCTTCCTCAACTCTTACGGCCGTCAGCTTGTAGGTTGGGACGAGGTGATTGCCGGCAACTTGGCTCGCAACACTACCGTAATGGTGTGGCGCGGACTCGAGAAGGCACACGAGGCTATCGAGCACGGCTACGACGTGGTGCTCTCGCCGGGTGCCTACTGCTATCTCGACGCTTACCAGGACGCTCCGCTCTCGCAGCCCGAGGCTATAGGCGGCTACCTGCCGTTGGAGAAAGTATACAGCTATGTGCCGGGCGAAGACCTGCCTGAGGCTGAACGCAAGATGATAACTGGCATCCAGGGCAACCTCTGGGCTGAATACATCCCCACTCCCGAACACATGGAATACATGCTCTATCCGCGTGCTTTGGCTATAGCCGAAGTGGGATGGAACGGCACCGAGCACAAGAACTATGCCGACTTCCGCCGTCGCGCCATTGCACAATGCGACCTTCTGCAAAAGCAGGGCGTTAATACCTTCGACATCCGACATGAGAAGGGTGAGCGACCCGAGTCGCAGAAGCCCACCAAGCACAAGGCTCTTGGCTGCAAGGTAATCTACAACCGCCCTTATTCTAAGCAATACGTAGCCGGTGGCGACCAATCGCTCGTGGACGGAATACGTGGCGGATGGACCTACGGCGACAAGAAATGGCAGGGATTTATAGGCAAGAACTACTGTCTCGACGTCACTCTCGACCTTGGTTCGCAGCAGAACCTGTCGTCTGTTTCGGTTGACTTTATGCAGGCTTACGGTGCTTGGGTGTTCTTCCCCGAAAACTTCAAGGTGTCGGTAAGCAACGACGGCAAGAACTTCAACGAGGTCTACTCTACAACATCAACAGTCGACAAGAGCATCCAGTCGGGCTATCGCACACTGGCATGGAAGGGCCACAGCAAGGCTCGCTACGTACGTGTGCAGGGCAATACGACAATGGACGGCGGATGGCTGTTTATCGACGAGATTGTTGTGAAGTAGCGACTATTGTAATGAAAGCATAAAACTCAAACCATTTTATATTATGAAACAATACATATTAATAATGTGTATGGTTATAGCTGCGGCGGTTTCGGCAAAGGGCCAGACCTCCGTGGTGAAACCGGGCGAGCGTCTCGAGGTGCTGATTGAAACCACGATGGGCAACATACGTGTACAACTGTACAACGAGACTCCGCTCCATCGCGACAACTTCCTTAAGCTGATACGCGAGCACCACTTCTACGATTCGTTGCTGTTCCACCGTGTCATTCCCGACTTTATGATTCAGGCGGGCGACCCTTGGAGCAAGAATGCCAAGAAGGGCGAGGAACTTGGCGAACACTCGCTCGACTATAACATCCCTGCCGAAATACGTCTGCCCGGTATTTACCACAAGCGTGGCGCTCTGGCAGCAGCCCGCGAGCCGGACAATGTCAACCCGAAGCACGAGTCGAGCAGTTCGCAGTTCTACATCGTCTACGGCAAGAAGCAGAGCGAAAAGGCCATTGCCAAGCAGCAACACCGCCTCGACTCCGTCTTCAACGACAGCATCAAGATGACGCCCGAAATGATTGAGCAGTACACAACGGTGGGTGGCACGCCACATCTCGACGGAGGATACACGGTATTCGGTGAAGTGCTGGAAGGAATGGACGTTGTGGACAAAATTCAGCACGTAGAACGCGACAAGAACGACCGCCCCATAGAAGACGTGCGAATAATAAAGGCAAGAATAATAAAAGACCTGCCAGGAATGGAAAAGAAGCCCAAGGTAGCGACAAAGAAAAAATCTGCACCCAAAAGAAATGGTAGACGATAATAAAAAAACGAGCCCTTTTGAAATGCAAAAGGACTCGTTTTTTTGTTTTTACTTTTCAAGTTTCTTCAACACCTTCTCAAGTTCTGCCCAATGCTCTTCGGTCATGTCATTGGGAGTGAAGATGCTGATGCCGTTGGCACCGGCCGCCATCGACGACTCAACAGCCTCGGCTATCTCCGACGGAAGGAGTCCCGAGTTCTCAGGATCAATCACCTTGTCCTTGTTGCGCCAGTCGTGGCAGATAAAGATACCACTATATAATAAGGTGTTGCGACCCTTAAGCGACTCAGCCTCTTCCTTGGTCACCTTGCCAACCCATGCTGCCGGCTCCATATAGAAGTCGTTGTAGTTCATTGGGAACACTGCGTCGAGGTTCCACTTGTTCCACTGCTGGCGCACCATCCACTCAGCGTAGCTCTTCGGACCGGGGAACACGTCGGCACTCAACTTCTTGCCCTTGGCGTGAACAGCGTCGCTAATCTGGTTGACCAGAGCCGTGATGGCATCGCAGCGGAACTGAGCCCACTCCTTTATCTTCGACGGGTCGCACACCTTGGTGATGTCGATACCGCTCTGCTTCTTGAAAGCAGCCACACAGTCGGGGCAGTAGCAGAAGTCGGCCTTGGCATACTCGCCGTTCATCACGAGTCCGTACTTGTCCCAAAGTCCGCGCGCCAGAATTACGTCAGCGTAGCGGATGTAGTCGAGCTGAACATAGTCAACCTCAGGAATTTCGGCAATCTGCTCGAAAGTTGTAGTGAGGAATTTCTTCACTTCCTCGTTACGAGGGTCGAGCGTTGTATAATAAGGTACGTAAGGAGGATTGTCGTAGGCCGACTCGCCCAGTCGGTTTACGGTGTACCAGCTCTTCGGCTTTCCGCTGGGAGTCATAGTAGGCACCCATGCGTGATACTCCAGTCCCGCCTTCTTGGCAGCCTTCGACGCTGTGCGGATCTTCTCCATATCCATTCCAGCGTTGATGCACACACCGGTAACGCCATGCTTCTTCCAAGCCTTGAAGTCGGCAATAAGCGATTTTTCGGTAGCTTTGTCGGCATAGCCCGACCAAGCATACACTGGAATCTTGTTGCCCTTGGCACTTGCACACAATGCGGAGAGCGCCACGGCAAGAGTTAGAAATAGTTTTTTCATGCTGTTTGTTTTTTTATTTATAAATAGATGTTTTTTAGCATTTGATGTTATGATGCAAAATTAAAAAAAAATATCGAATTAAACGTTCTCTATAAGCGTTATCATGCCAATAAATAATAAAATACATATTACTTACCCAGCTGTTTTTCGATAGCCTTCATAGCTTTCTTGCCGTCTTGTTTCTTTGAGTCGGCACCAGCCTTGTCGTTGCTTATGTCGAGGAAGTTCTTGTATTGGATTCGGTCGTTGAGAGTCAACGACAGAATCTCGCACTCAATTATCTGGTCAATCTGACCTGTATAGAACGGACGCATGCAGGTGTTGAACGTGCCCTTGTCCAGACTTTCTACGCTGATGAAGCGATAGTAGTCGGTATTCTTCGAGTGGAATAGAATCGACAGCACATCGTCGGGCATGGCAGGACTCACAAATACTATCTTCGACTTATTGTTGATGGGCTTCTCAACCCACTCTTCAGTATCGACGAGCTCGTCGATGTGTATCTTTGAAATCTCGCCAGTCTCGTACACCACAACCAACATACCTTTCAACTCCTCATCATAGAGACCCAACGAGAGGCTGTCGTACAGTTTCTGAGGCGTTACGCTGTATTGGTTGTCGTTGAAGATGTTGATGTACGTAGACAAATCGTCCGACTGTATGTCATCGTCCTTATGGCGATACATGCGTATCTCGCTTGTCTTTATAGAGTCGAGTCCGGTGGTAAACTCCAACGGACGACCGTCTTTCTGCTCCTCCATGTCAGTTACGACATCCGTGGCAGTATGCTTTGCTGCATCAACTATTTCGCTGACAAGCTGCTGGTTGATGGTAGGTGCCATCTGGAGTCGGTTGCTGATAAACGCATTCTGATACTCCTCAGAGACATGGCGCGACGACGTGCCGCGTCGCTCGTAGAACACACCGTCGATGCTAATGGGTTGCGGGCAGGGCTTGATATTGATGACGTAGACCGTAGTGTGGGCATCCTCGTCGAAAGAGGTGCTGATGCAATGGTCGGCAAGTTCGCCGGGCACAAGCATCTGGTTGATTTTGTTGCGCACATAGGTGTCATACTTGTCCTTGCTGCCCTCAAAGAGCGGGTGCTTGAGGTCTTCTTCTATGCCACGCTCAAGGTGGGTCTTGTCGTCGACACCGATGTAGAGCACGCCACCCTCAGCATTGAGGAAGGCGCATATTTCCTCCATAATCTTATGCGTCTGACGAGAAGGGTCGGGATGCATGGTGTCGGGAGGACAGATGACAGACGTCTTGAACTCCTTGGTGAACGTCTCCTGACCGTAATCCTTCTTCGGATTCTCTTTTTTCTGCAGCTTCAGTAGTTCCTTGATATGCTCATGCACATCGCTTGCCTGCGCAAGCATATTGGTCTTCTTCATGAAGTTGAACGAGAGGATGAGCTGCGCCAGCTGTACGAGGTCGGGATTTGACGTCTCGCAGGCTATCTCACACAACTCCCTGTTATGCTCGTCATGGCCGAGATAGCTCACAATCTGAAGTTTGCGGAACTGCTGATGTAGTGTGGAATGCTGTGTGAAGAACTCGGCATTGTTCTGCTGGAAGCGATTGATGAGGTCTGCTGATATACTGTTGTTGATATCAAACTCGTAGAGAAGTTCGATGAGCGCCATCTTGCTTGCATAGTACTTTATCTGCTCTTCGTCTTCCATGACGTGAGCCATCATACGACTGAATCCAAGATAGTTGTACGCCTTAATGTAGTCGTTTTCGAGAGAAGCCACATTATCTATAATGTTCATTATCTCCCTCACGCGTTCCTTCTCTATCACATCAGGACCTTCCACTTCCTCTTCTGTCTCAACCGTCTCCTCATAGACATCGCCACCGGATAAGATGTTAATGAGATTATTGAATGCTTCAGCCAGTGTGAGCTGCTTCTCGTGTGCGATGCGTAAGAATATAGCATTCATAAAGCCAGGTCTGCCGCCTTCAATACAGCCCACCTCGATGACAGTGCCTTTCGGCATCTGTATCGGTGTGTTGCCCTCATCGTATCTCACAGCCATAGAAAAGCCCTGTTCGCTCACTGCATAGAATGGTAAAAGCGTGTTGCCGCCCGTCACCACACAATACATCTTGTCGGTGTAGTCGATATTATCGTAGCGGTAGTCATTGCACAATTTGTCCAAATAGGTCTTCGACTCGAAGCGATAGGTACCATCCTCCATTTGCTCTACAACATTAGCGCTGAAAATCATCGGCTTGCCGTTCTTCTCGAAGGAGAACAAGCCCACCGTAGGAGTAGCATATCCCACCATATCGGCCATGCGTATCACGCCGCGTCCCACCACATCATCTGGGTCAACTACAAGACATTCGAATGTAGGAGTCTCGGCAGCGGTCTGCTTGGTGATGATAATGCCATACTCCTCGCCTAATTTGGGACGAGAATACACCTCAGATTTCTTCTCAAGACGTTTGTTTGTACTGATGATGTTGTTTAAGGCATCTGCCCAAATGCGCTTGTAGGGCTGTATCGACTTGCGATTCTGCTTGCCTATAGGCGAAGGCTTGGTAAACTGCCGCACCTGAAGATTGTGCCACAGCTCAAGATAGTCGGGCACCATGTCGTGACAAAAGTCGGCATCGTAGGCTTTCGGAACAATACTGATGGTGTTGTTGCTCACAAGTATGTCGGCATCCTTACCCTCATACTTCAACGAGGATATGCCATCCGGGATAAACTCCTTTACCTGGTTGTATATGACGTTAACCATACGGTCGGGGTCGTCCGTATAGTTTATCATGTGAGGCTCTTCCTGAATGACACCGATAAGCGTGTGGTAAGCCACATCGAGCATCTTCATAGGGTCTATCACGCCCACCTTTGCACAATAGCGGTAGAGCATGGAGAGATTGAGAATGGGGTCGATAAGCATATCGTCGTCATTCTCTGCAAGATTGAACTGCAGAGCAAGCGACTGTACCATGTTAGCCAATGCCTTGCGGTCTACAGTCAGGCGGTCCTGATTATTGTCGAGCGACTGGATGAAGAACTCCAGCAGCTTGATCCACACTATCTTGAAAGGCGGACGCTTCCAGTTGTTGATGTCGCAACTACGCAGAGTGTCAAACACCTTTGGCATCATCTCGTCGAGGAACTCAGAACCACTCTCGCCCTTCGACTTGATGAGGAATATGCACATCATGATGTAGAACATCTTCTTCGGGTGGAACACATATCCGGTTTTCTGCAACTTTCGAAGAAGTTCGTCAATCATCTCACCTTCCTTTTCCGACTTGACATATTCAAGAGCCAGTATGTAGTAGCCTATCTGCTCTATGAGCGTACTGAACCGCTCCTCAAGTACCTCACGCTCATTGACATTGCAATCTTTGAGCAACGTACTGTTTTCAAGTACGTCAAGACATGACTTTTGTATGTTTCTCAGCTTATCAATGTCGGTGAATTGGTCCTTGCACACGGTGTATATCCACTTGTAGCATTCGGAATCGAAATAGCCGGAAAGGTTGTCAGAAAGAAGCAGATTCGTAACCGACTCGGCATACTCCATCTTCGTATCGAACAAAGCCTTCATATTGTCGAAGCCTATCGTGAACTGACTCCGTTCGACACTAATCTTCTCTATCAGCTCCACCACACATCGCTTGTCGCCTATTGACTTTATCCTGCACTTTATCTTTGGAGTAATCGTAGGGTTTATCTGGTATTTCTTGTCAAGATAAGTCTGATAGCCGAGGTCGTCCTTGAGAAGATAGAACGTAGGCGTTGTCTTTTCAATGCGATACATCACCTCATCACCTTCCTTGTAATGCCGCCTTAAAAGCGTCTGCATGTCCTGGGTAATATAACAATAGTTTTCCGACTTTTCTATCCTACAGACAATTTCTCCAGGATTTCCTTTTCCTACCTGTTCTTGAACCATATGAACACGAATCAACTTTTCTTCGTATTCAACTATATAAATTTTTGAAAGTTCATCTACTCGCTGAACTTTTAGCGTAAGAATTTCTACCATATCAGTTTCTAATAATTAAAAAAATAAAGTTTCGGTTCTATTCTGCAAAAATACAAAAAGTAGAACAAAAAACAACATTATATCTTTATAGTTTAAAAATATAAACGTTGATGTTCCAAAGTTAAGCAATTAATCACTATCATTGAGATTTTTTGATTAACTTTGCAACATATTATCTAAATATCAACTTAAGAACTAACAATTTACATTTATGAAAATCAAGCGCATATTGTGCTCCATGCTCTGTGCAGCTGCCATGACAGGTGCAGTTGCACAGACTGCTATACCGGGCGAAACCGAGGAGCAGAAAGACAAAAGAATGGAGTGGTTCGACCACGCCAAGTTGGGTATATTCATACATTATGGCATTTACGCTGTCAACGGCGTGTCAGAGAGTTGGTCGTTCTATAACAGCTATCTGCCCTACGAGCAGTATATGAGCCAGTGCAACGGCTTCACAGCCAAGAACTACGACCCAAAGGCATGGCTCGACCTCATCAAGGAGAGTGGCGCTAAGTATGCAGTTCTCACCACCAAGCACCATGACGGCGTGGCTCTGTGGAACACTAAATACAGCGACCTGAACACTATCAAGGCTACAGCAGCCAAGCGCGACATCGTCACTCCGTTTGTTAAGGAAGTGCGCAAGCACGGACTGAAGCTCGGACTCTACTACTCGCTCATAGACTGGTCGCACCCCGACTATCCTAACTTCACACGCACCGAGACTCGCTACAACGTTAAGGACGATCCTGCACGTTGGCAGAAGTTCCTCAAGTTCGACTTCAACCAGCTCGACGAACTCAATCAGTACAAGCCCGACCTCTACTGGTTTGACGGCGACTGGGAGCAGGATGCCGAGACATGGAATGCCAAGGGAATGTCTGAGTTCCTGCGCAAGGCCAACAAGAACGTCATCATCAACTCGCGCATCCAGGGCTATGGCGACTATGCCACACCTGAGCAGGGCGTGCCTGTGGTTCGTCCAGCCGACAAGCACTGGGAGCTTTGCATGACTATGAACGACTCGTGGGGATATCAGCATGCCGACACCAACTACAAGTCGCCCTACATTCTGCTGCGCACCTTCGTCGACTGTCTCTCTATGGGTGGCAACATGCTGCTCGACATCGGTCCGAAGGAAGACGGAACCATCCCCGAAGAGCAGGTAGCAATACTCAAGGAGTTCGGTCGCTGGACAAAGAAGCACAAGGAGGCCATCTACGACACACGTGCCGGTATTCCTGCCGAGCACTTCCAGGGATACACCACCCTCAACAAGGCTGGCGACATCCTGTATCTCTATCTCCCATACAAGCCCAACGGTCCTATCGAGGTTAAGGGCGTTATGAATAAGGTGAACCGCGTTTGGGTAGTAGGTGATGGCGAGATTATCCAGTCGAAGGTACATAACAAGAACTACTGGAGCGAGGTGCCGGGCAATCTCTACATCAATGTGCCTGAGCGTTCACTCGACCCAATGATAACCGTAGTAGCCGTATTGCTCGATGGCCCGATAAAGCTCTATCGCGGAGCTGGTAAGGTGATTGAGAGCAATTAAGGCCCCACCCCCAACCCAACCACCCACAAAAGCCCCACCCCCGGCCCCTCCCCCGCAGGGAGTGGAGCGGTATGAACCGACTACTTGTAACAAATAACAGCGGAGGCCTATGGCCCTCTGCTGGAAACAACCAAGCTTATTCCATAAAATCATATCACTCCCCTCCCTACGGGGGAGGGGTCGGGGGTGGGGCTTTTCTTTTCATTTTTATAATCTTATGAAACATTTCCATTTTCCACATTTCACCCTTATTTCCCTTTCTTCCCTCTTCGCCTTTATCTTCCTCTTCGCCCTTTCCGCACAAGCTGCCAACCATAAGGAGTACGCAGCCAAGGGCAGCAAAACAATAAAGGTATTTGATAAGACAAACGTTCATTATGCTCCGTCGAAGCTTGAAGGCTTTAATGCAGCCGATGCCGACGGCATAATACGCCTTGTCAACGGACGTATAATTTTGAAGAAAATCAACGTTCCGCACTACGAACGCAACGTCAAGGTGTACATAAAGACTACCGTAGCATCCAACGGCGACCGCTGGGACAAGTCGGGGTCGGTGTTCGTACTGCCCAAGAAGTCGGCTATCAACCTCATGACTATTGCCCAGGGCAAGAACAAGTTTCCTGCTGTCGACGCTGCGAAGTACGAGAAGTTCGTCGGTATCGTAGCCGGCAAGGACTATTTGCCCACTGTTGAGCTGATGCGATTTATGACTCCATTCGGTGTAGGACATTTCAGCGGAAAGGACGACAAGCTATCAGCCAAGCGTCGTCCGGTATATATTCCGAAGTGGGCAGACTGCGTAGAGTGGCAGCAGGACATCACCGACCGCTACGCTGAGCTTGAAGGCGAGGCATACGTGGGCGTATTTATCGACACATGGACCGATGAAGGATATTTGGCAAGCGTCGAACTGCGTTTCAAGGAAAGTCCTATAAGCTGCGACCCTATGCCCCGCACTCACGTATTGCCACTCGTCAACACAGTATATTATATTGGTCAGGAGTATCCCGACCTCTTCGCTCGCAAGCCACTCGTAGCCGACTTCAATCTGCCTAAGGGTGCCAAGAACGTCAAGTTGAAGTATATCGTAACAGGACATGGCGGTCATGATGGCGGCGATGAGTTCACTCCGCAGGAGAATGTTCTGTCTATTGACGGCAACGAGGTGTATAAGTTCACTCCGTGGCGCGACGACTGCGCATCGTTCCGCCGCTTCAATCCCGGTACTGGTGTTTGGCTCGAAAAGCGCATTGCGTCGTACATAGGTCCCGACGGCAACTATACTGAGAAGGAAATAGAAGAACCTGTAGGTTCGTCAGACTTCTCACGCTCCAACTGGTGTCCTGGCTCGGATGTCGCTCCTGAGGACATTCCGCTCAACAGCATTACACCGGGTCGCCACTCTCTCAGCATCGCCATCCCCAAGGCTCAGCCTGTAAAAGGCAACGAGATGAACCACTGGCTCGTTTCGGCTTATCTGGTTTGGGAAGAATAATATAAAAACGAGAGTGTGTCAAAATAGGAGTTAGAGGAAGTTAAGAAGAAGTTAATCCATCTACGATGGATGGAAGTTAACAGACAAATGCTTTATTTTCAGCAATTTATACATATGTCCGCTAACTTCCGTTAACTTCGGGCGAAGCCCAAACTTCCTTTTACTCCTATTTTGATACACCCTCATATTTCGCGTTATTCGTAACGCATTGATTTTGCCGGGTGTATGTGCGAAACAAGATAGCTTGGCGCTATCAGCACAAACAGGGCTATGAGCATTGTCGCTACGTTGAGTGCTACGATTAGCATCCAGTCCAGTTCTACCGGAACCACGTCGACGTAGTAGGTCTGCGGGTCGAGTTTGGCAAATCCGGTGAATTTCTGAAGCAGTATGAGTGCCAGTGCCAGCGCGTCGCCTATGAGCAGTCCCTTGCCTATGATGAAGGCTGCAAACCACAGGAACGTGTGCCTTACGGTAGAGTTGCGTGCGCCCAGTGCCTTCAGCACTCCAATCATCGTGGTGCGTTCGAGAATGATGATGAGCAGTCCGCTTATCATTGTCACTACAGCCACGGCAGTCATTATGGCGAGTATTATCCACACGTTGAGGTCGAGAAGGTCGAGCCATGAGAATATCTGCGGGCTCAGCTCGCGTATGGTCTTCGACGAGAACGTGTTGCCATACTTGTCTTGTGTGCGGTTGACGCGGTTGATGATGTCGTTGGCAGTGGTGCTGAGCTGCTTGAAGTCGTTCACGGTCAGCTCGGCTCCCGTCACCATGTCGTCGGTCCAGGCGTTCAGCTTGCGTGCCGTGTATAGGTCGCAGAAGCAAGTGGTTTTGTCATACTGTGCCAGATTGGTCTGGTATATGCCACTTATGGTGAATCGTCGTGTGCGCACTCCGCCGTCGCCTATGAAGTAGGCGAATATTCGGTCGCCTGCCTTCACACGCAGTTTGTTCGCCATATCCTTCGATATGAGTATGCGGTTGGTGCTCTGCTGGTCGGAGAAGTGTGGTATGCTGCCCTCCACCATATTCTTATGTATGAAGGTAGAGTCAAACTCAGGTCCCACACCCTTGAACATCACGCCCAGAAAGTCGTTGTCGGTCTTCAGTATGCCTTGCTTCATGGCAAAGCGTTGCACATGCTTCACGCCCTCTGTCTTCTTCAATACGTTTATCATCGAGTCACCTATGGCTATAGGTTGGTCGATGGCTGACGATTGCAGAGTGTAGAAGTTGGCTACCTGGATATGGCTTCCGAATCCTACCACCTTGTCGCGTATGGTGTGCTTGAATCCAAGCACCACGCACACGCTTATTATCATCACCGCCAGTCCGATAGCCACACCAGCCACTGCAATGCGTATTGCAGGTTTCGACACTTTTTGTTGGTCGCCTATATGGTCGGAGTATATGCGGCGGGCAATAAAAAGAGGAAAGTTCATTGTTTATTACTCTTTAGCGACAACTCTTCCCGGATAAGCCTCCAGAGCCTTGCGCAGCACTATGAGTGCGCGTCCCAGGTCTTCCTTCTTCAGCACGTAGGCTATGCGCACTTCGTCGCGTCCTACGCCCGGGGTGGTATAGAATCCGGCAGCGGGAGCCATCATGATGGTCTCGCCTTCGTAGTTGAACTCCTCCAGACACCAGCGGCAGAACTTCTCCGAGTCGTCTACGGGCAGCTTTGCCACGGTGTAGAATGCGCCCATAGGTATAGGCGAGTACACGCCCGGTATGCGGTTGAGTCCGTCGATGAGGCATTTGCGTCGTTCTACATATTCTTCATATACGTCGCGATAGTAGTCCTCAGGAGCGTCAAGCGATGCTTCGGCTACAATCTGTCCCAACAATGGAGGCGAAAGACGTGCCTGGCACAGCTTCATTACGGCAGCGCGCACCTCAGCATTCTTGGTGATGAGCGCACCGATACGTATGCCGCACTCCGAGTAGCGCTTCGATACAGAGTCGATGAGAATCACGTTCTGCTCGATGCCTTCCAGGTGGCAAGCCGAGATGTAAGGCGAGCCGGTGTAGATGTATTCGCGGTAGACCTCGTCCGAGAACAGATAGAGGTCGTACTTCTTCACGAGGTCGCGTATCTGGTTCATCTCGCGACGTGTGTACAGATAGCCCGTAGGGTTGTTGGGGTTGCAGATGAGGATGGCACGGGTGTGCTCGTTGATAAGCTCCTCAAACTTCTCCACCTTAGGCAGCGAGAATCCCTCCTCAATGGTAGTGGCTATGGTGCGAATCTTGGCTCCTGCCGAGATGGCAAACGCCATGTAGTTGGCATAGGCTGGCTCAGGGATGATAATCTCGTCGCCCGGATTGAGACACGACATGAATGCGAAGAGCACTGCCTCCGATCCGCCCGCCGTGATGATGATGTCGTCGGCGGTGACATTAATCTTAAATCGCTTGTAATATTCGGTGAGTTTCTGGCGATACGAGAGGTATCCTGCCGATGGAGAATACTCCAAAACCTTGCGGTCGATGTGCTTCAGGGCATCAAGTCCTACCTGCGGTGTGGGCAGGTCGGGCTGGCCAATATTGAGGTGGTAGACTTTAACGCCGCGCTCTTTGGCAGCAGCAGCCAACGGAGCCAATTTACGGATTGGCGATTCGGGCATTTCAAGTCCGCGTACTGAGATTTCTGGCATATCTGTACTCTTATTAAATGATTAAGTTTTGAGCGCATTATAGCGCATTATGTTTATTGCAAAGTTACGATAATTTATCCATAAACAAAGGTTTTTCCGAATTATCTTTTAGATAAATATGTAATATCATCCAATAATACATGTTTATAGGTGTCATCTCACACCACTTCAACACTTCACCATCTCAACCGGGAGCGCAGCTCCAAAAGACAATATTTGCATTTCTAACCGCTCAAAACTGCGAGCTGAACGCACGACGAAATCTTTGGCTCGAAATTCTTGAGTTTTGCACGTGCAGTGGTTATGTTGCTTATACACAAGGGGTTGATAGCGTGGTAGAGTAGGGTGTGCAATAAAATGACGAGTAAAAACCCTCGGTTTTGCTTCAAATGTAGTACTTTTACCTTCCAATAGGGGCACAGTTGCAATGCAATAAGGGCTTCTTTGCACTCCAAAAGTTGTCCTTTTGGTGAGCAAAGAAGCCCTTATTGAATTTAAAACGATGATTGACGCTGCAAAAACCGATAAAAACAGCGTCTGAAATCTCTATAATCGATTTTTTATTTGTAACACTTTTTTACTGTGTGTACGATATTTGTATGCTTTATAATTCCTCGTCGTCGTCAAAACGCAGACCCTCGGTCTTGTCCTTGATGTGATAGTCGCTGAGCATGCCGAGGAAGGTGGAAATCTCCTTTACGGCGTGTTCGGTGTCGGGACTTATCTTTTTGCCCTGCAGACGCAGCATCATTGTGCCGTAGAGTGCGTTGAGGCAGGTCTCAATCTCGCTCACGTCCTTGTCGCCACGATTGCGCAGTTCGACGATGAAGGGCAGCACCTTGTAGTATTCGGCGTTGTAGAAGGGGAATCGAGAGCTTTGCAGCAGCTGGTTGTGCAGGTCGTTCATGTCCTTTACCACAATCTGGTTGATAGTGAGGTGTCCCTTCTCGCGCTTGCCCTCCGAGTTCATCATTGTGATGAGGTCGCCGTACCAGTCGACCATCTCTTCGCGCTGCTCGTCGGTGTAGTCGGCAAAGCGGGCTATGTATTCGTTCTTGATGCGTGACAGCTGACAGCCATAAGCGCGTATGATGTCCTCCACCTGCCACATATAGAGCACGAATTCGGCAGTGCTCTTCTTGCGTAAATCTTGAGCTATAAACATATTTTTAATAAGGCAATTTATAAAGGTTGAACACAGTGCCGAGCAGCATGATAATCGAGAAGATTACCACTATGCAGCCTACGACGCGATTGATGAGCAGGATGCCGGTGTTGTCAAACTTGCCGCGCACCTTGTCGATGAGCCACGTCAGTCCGAACCACCACAGCATAGCACCGCCCACGATGCTCACGTATCCCACCGACATCTCGATAGGGCGGTTGGGTACAACGAAGGCAAACTGTGCGTAGAGGAATATGAAAAGGAATATAATAAGTGGATTGGACAGCGTGACGAGAAAAGCCGTTATACCGTTGTGTACGAGCGTACCCTTCTGCGCCTTGTTGCTTTGGTGTATGTTCTTTGTCGGATTGGAGCGGTAGCAATAAATACCGAACAGCAGCAACACCACGCTGCCACTTATCTGCAACAGAAAACGGTTGCGTTCGTTGCCCACTATGTCCATCATGAAACTCATGCCAAGACCAGTGAACAGTGCATATATGATGTCGCTTACGCAAGCGCCAATGCCTGTGACAAATCCATACCAGCGCCCCTTGTTAAGCGTGCGTTGTATGCAAAGCACTCCGACCGGCCCCATTGGCGCCGAAGCCATGATGCCTATGAGTATTCCTTTGAATACAAAGTCTAAAATATCTAATTGAATAGGAAATTGCATAACGCTTGCAAAATTCGTAATTTTATGCGATATAGACAAATTTTATACTTAAAACTTTGTCGTTTTACAACATTTTTAATACCTTTGCCATAATGTAGTGTGCACCATTGAGTTGTGTGCGCTAACTAACCATAACTATTTTAATTTACCAATTATAACAAAAAATCATTATGACAGAAGATTCTCTGAAACCCTATGTAATCGGTTTGGACCTCGGTGGTACAAACTCAGTTTTCGGTATTGTTGACAGCCGTGGCGACATCAAGGCCACTACTGCTATCAAGACCCAAGGCTATGGCGATAACGTTGAGGCTTATGTTGACGCTTCGGTTGAGGCTCTGAAGATTATCATCGACCAGGTTGGTGGCATAGATAAGATTAAGGCTATGGGTATCGGTGCGCCTAACGGCAACTACTATAACGGCACTATCGAGTTTGCTCCTAACCTTGAGTGGGGACGCAAGGGTGTTGTGCCTTTGGCAAAGCTCTTCTCTGAGAAGCTCGGCATACCAGTAGCTCTTACCAACGACGCCAATGCTGCTGCTATCGGCGAGATGACATACGGCGTAGCACGCGGTATGAAGAACTTCATCGTTATTACACTCGGCACAGGTGTAGGTTCGGGCATCGTTATCAACGGTCAGTTGGTATACGGTTGCGACGGATTTGCAGGCGAGCTGGGCCACGTTATCGTTAAGGAGAACGGCCGTCAGTGCGGTTGCGGTCGCAAGGGATGTCTTGAGACATATTGCTCGGCTACCGGTGTTGCACGTTCGGCACGCGAGTTCCTCAACAACAGCGACGAGCCTTCATTGCTCCGCGAGCTCGATCCAGAGAAGATTACATCATACGATGTTGCTGTAGCAGCAGGCAAGGGCGACAAGATTGCCAACGAAATCTTCGAGTTCACAGGCAAGATTCTCGGTGAGGCTTGCGCCGACTTCGCAGCATTCTCTTCACCCGAGGCTTTCATCTTCTTCGGCGGACTCACAAAGGCTGGCGATCTCATCATGAATCCTATCAAGAAGGCTTACGACGAGACCGTGCTCAACATCTTCAAGGGCAAGGCCAAGTTCCTCGTCAGCGGTCTTGAAGGCTCATCAGCAGCTGTGCTCGGTGCATCGGCTGTAGGTTGGGATATCCAGAAGTAATCAGACAGATTGATTGTCAACATATAAAGCACTAATCATCTGAATATTTATTCGGGTGGTTAGTGCTTTTTAAGTTAAAAGAAGTGACATGAGTAACGAAATACAGTTTCTTCTCTACAACATGCCTGATGCCGATGGTAAAGTTCAGGTAGTAATCAAGGATGAAACACTTTGGTGTACGCAAAAGGCTATGGCACAACTCTTTGGAGTTGGGGTTCCTGCTATAAGCAAACATCTAAAGAACATCTTTGATGAGGGAGAATTGGACAAGAAAGTGGTTGTTTCTTGTGGATAAAGATACTAATGAACCGCTTATTAAAATATCACCCGTGGCACTCAATGTTGGAGAAAGCACATTTGTAAAGCATGTGCGTAAATACTACAATGAGCATAAAGAGGATACGCTGAAAGGTAAGGATGTCTACTTGCTTCGCAACGAAAGTCGTAAAGGCATAGGTTTCTTTGAAGCCAGCAATTTTTATCCAGATTTCATTCTTTGGGTAAACGACGGAGTGAAACAGCATGTAACCTTCATCGACCCTAAGGGTATTAGAAATTTGCAAGGATTAAAAGATCCTAAGATTCAATTGTTCCGACAATTGCAAGAAGAAGTGCAGCCGTCACTCGGTGACCCGGATATTGTTTTGGATAGTTATATTGTCAGCAATACTGATTATAAAGATGTAAGTTTTTGGGCTTCCCGTCCAGAGTTTACTGATAGCCATGTGATATTCCAACATGATGATAATTATCTTGATGTAATGTTTAAAAAGATTTTGGAGTAGCCTTGTCTTTTACTTCATACTAAGTCGCTCATATCTTTGCCCTAAAAAAGCAAGATATGAGCGATTTTTCTTTCATTCCCCCAACATTCGATATAAGGAGTCCATCATTTTTATTTTCTACTTTGTTGTTACTTTCTTGTATTTCTGGTTGCTTGCCGTAGGATTATCCGGATTAGTCATCTGCAAATATCCGGCTGCAACAAGGGAGGTGATGTAACGTTCACGATTCTTGGAATGCATACTGACACCAATTCTGTCAAGTATCTCTTTGGTTGTACGAGGTACGGAACAGAAGTTTACAATATCCTTTTCCTTGTTCGTCAATGTTACCCTTTTAGTGTCTAAGTCGGTGTCAGAGTGTCTAAGTCCAGTGTCTAAGTCGGTGTCAGAGTGTCTAAGTCTGGTATCTAAGTCGGTGTCAGAGTGTCTAAGTCTGGTATCTAAGTCTTCGACTTGGTTACTTTCTCCTCTCCAAACTGTGATGACAAATTCCTGTGCCTTGTCATTATTCATAAACGTGACATTGATATCTTCGTCCAGTGCACGAGTGATGCCACTATCTACACCAGTGTATGTCAGCGGCACATTGGCATCTTGGTGCATCGGATTATTGTCCTTCGATAGTGATTATTCTGCCATTGGCGTCATATTCCAGTTCGCAGACTTTCAGACTGCGGAGCCATGTTTTTCCATTGGAAGGCACACAGTCGTGGTGGAACAGATACCATTTTCCTTTATACTCTACAATGGCATGGTGCGTGGTCCAACCCACTACCGGAGTGAGGATGACACCTTGATAGGTGAAAGGTCCGTAAGGATTGTCGCCGATGGCGTAACACAAGCGGTGCGTATCGCCGGTGGAGTAGGAGAAATAATATTTGCCGTTGTATTTGTGCATCCAACTGGCTTCGAAGAAACGGCGTTCATTGTCGCCTCCCGTCAGAGGTTTGCCATTCTCATCCAGAATGACAACGGCTTTCGGCTCTTCTGCAAATTCCAGCATATCTTTGCTGAGTTTGGCCACACGAGCGGGGAGAGCCTGTTCGTCGCCTTCGGGCAAAACGGCACATTCCAAAGCTTTATTGTCGCGATAGCGTTGCAGCTGGCCACCCCACAGACCGCCGAAATACATGTAGAAATCACCGTCTCCATTATCCAGGATGGCAGGGTCGATGCTGTAACTGCCTTTCATCGGATTGGCTTGAGGAACGAACGGTCCTTCCGGATTGTCACTGATAGCTACACCGATGCGGAAAATATCGTTTTGGTCTTTCAGGGGGAAATACATATAATATTTTCCGTCTTTCCGGGCTACGTCGCAGTCCCATAACTGGCGGCCTGCCCAAGGTATGTCCTCCACCTGAAGGACTACTCCATGGTCTTTGATTTCACCGTTCATAATGTCGTCGGTGGAGAAAACATGATAGTCTTTCATGTTGAAATGATCGCCATTGTCGTTTTCTTCGATGCCGCTTTCCCAGTCATGGCTGGGGTAGATGTAAACTCTGTTGTTGAAAACATGTACGGCAGGGTCTGCCATATAATCTCCCGGAACTAAGTATCTCATTTCTTTTTTCATGGTGAATCAGAATTTAGTTATAAGTTATTGAATTATTTTTTATAGAATTTGAATTATTACTTGCCTGTTTTTGCATTGCTGTTGAACTTTTAATAGTCTGCTTTGCTTCTCCGTTCTTTCAGTTCGGCCTGCATACGTTCGTTATACTCTTTGGTAATGGGGTAGAAGTAGAGGGCGATAACGCCTACAAAGAATGTCGCAGCAGGAATCAAACTGGATGAAAGCAGGATGCCTTGGATGGCAGAGTCTGTCTGCTCCGTTCCTGCTCCCGACACATAACCGAAACCGGAAAGAAGGAAACCCAATATGGCGCCACCGATGCCCAGACCGGCTTTCAATGCAAAGACAACTCCGGCAAAGACGAAGCCTGTGGCACGCCGGTGGTTGACATATTCTGAATGGTCGGCTACATCGGCAATCATGGCCCACAGCAGAGGCACTGTCGGGGCATATGCAAGGCTCTTGAGGAAGTTCAGCACGAACATCGTCTCTACATCTGTTTCGTTGGGGAAATAGAAGAAGGCTGTGAACAGTGCAGTCAACGCAAGGCAAATGATGAATACGCGCTTCTTGCCGTAACGGTTTGCCAGGAAACTGGAAAGCAGGATTACGCCAAAGAACTGAACCAATGCACCCAGCATGTTGAATACGCCAAAACCTACCTCGAATGCTTTGTCCGGACTGCTGACTATTAATCCGAAAGCATTTAATATGCTGTATCCTACTCCGTCTCCGGCTTCAGTGGCTACTAAGCCTATCTTGTCAAGGAAGGCATAAAGCGCACCGGCGTCTACATAGTTCTCGAAATAATAGTTCATTGCGCTTCCCCACATGGCAAGGGTCGTAAATATGAATAATGTCAGAATGAACATAGCCCGCCATGGTATGTTCTTGAAAACATCTTTAATATCTTGTTTGGTATCTGTCTTTTGGCTGATCGGCGGTGTAATGCGTTCACGTGCGGAAAAGAAAGTAATGACGAGGAATACCAGACCGATGACGGCAAACAACGATATTGTGCAAAGCCACCCATGGCCTTTGTCACCGGATTCACCGGCAAACTTGCTGACCAACGGCAGTGTTAGGCCTTGTACGATGAATTGTGCGATAGTGGCTGCCACAAAACGTATACTGGTTATGCTGTTACGCTCTTTAATGTCACTTGTCATGACACCTCCCAATGAAGCATAAGGAGTGTTATTGAATGAATACAGAGTCATCAATAAGGTGTAAGAGATTGTTGCGTACAGCGCCACAAGTCCTTTGTCTTCAATGCCCGGATTGTAAAATGCCAAAATGTAAAACACCATGAAAGGTAGAGCTGTCCAAAGAACCCATGGACGATATTTACCCCATTTGGACTTTGTGCGGTCGGACAGAATTCCCACCGTAGGGTCTACAAAGGCGTCTACAATACGCGCTAACAACATTACACTACCGGCAACAGCTCCTTCCAGACCAAATACGTCTGTATAGAACTTAGTCTGGTAAATCATCATCATCTGGAACACAAAGTTCGCTGAACAATCTCCGAGGCTATAACCGATCTTTTCGGCTATGGACACTTTTTGGTTAAGTGTATTCATTCTATTAAATTTTTATTAGTTGGATCATTATTTAAAAAAGGTGTGTCATTGTTTTGTGTTGCTCAATACACTTTCTGCTGCACGCTTGCCTAAAGTCTTTTTGTCAAGCGGGTGAATGTCATTCCACTCTCCCAGGTCACTGTTACGTATGAGATAAGTATTGGAATTGACAGCGGCCGCTTTGGCTTGTTCCTGACGCATTTCCGCCCAAGCTCTCCGACCGTCAAGATCGTCTTTCGACAGAAAATCGGCCAGCTCTACAATATGGAAAGGCAGTTCGGACTGGCTGAATGTACGACGCCAATCGGCAATCATTGCCGACAAGAGTGCCACATATTCATTTCGGCGTGATACGTTTGATTCGCCTTGATACCATAGCACGCCCCGTATGGAATAGTTTTGCAGTGGAGCTATCATGGCGTTGTATAGGCATACCGGTTTGTACCAAAAGAACATCATCTCCGGAGCGGGTGGCATGGGAGCTCCTAACCGGTATTTCCATTCCTGTTTCAGATTGACTTCTTCGTTGCCACAGATAATTTTGTATGGTTTCTCCTGTACGAAACTCGGTTGTCCGCCGTTGCTGACGATTCGGACGGTCACATTGTTTTTCCCGGATTTCAATACACCGGCAGGTATCCGGTAGATACGGGGAGGATATTGGTAACCGGTGGTTCCGACAAATACTCCGTTCACATATACGGAATCGGCATCCACAATACAGCCTAAACGCAATGTGGCTTCTTTACCGTTCCATGATTGCGGTATCTCTATGTCTTGGCGTAGCCAATGGGAACCGCCAATCGGGTTCAGACCGTTATTGCCCCATGATTGTGAAAACATATTTACTGTTTGCCAACTGTTGTCATCGTAATTGGCTGAATACCAGGGAATGGATTCGTGCAGACCTGCATCACCGCGATAGAGCGACAGGTTCCAACGGTAGAAGTTCTCACCCTCTAATTTCTTGATGTGGCTGCAATAGGCATCATCTTCATACAGACGTTTACTGTTGATATATAAAGGGAACTCCTTCAACCCTTCTTCACTTATCCATGCTTCTACGGGAGTACCTCCCCAGCTGGAGTTGATGAGCCCCACTGGTATGCCGGTCTTTTCGTACATCTCTTTGGCAAAGAAATAGGCAAGGGCGGAGAAATCCATCACATTTTCTTGCGTCAGCGTCTTCCAGCCTGTTGCGGAGAGCTCTTCTTGAGGCGCGTGAAAATTGTATTCCTGGGGTATGAGGATATGTCGTATTTTCTCATTGTTATAGCTGAGTATTTCTTGAGAAAACATATCCATTACCCGTCTCACAGGCAGTTCCATATTTGACTGTCCTGAGCAGAGCCATACATCGCCTACTAAAATATCATTCAGTTTGATGTCGTTGACTTGCATTGGGAAAGGACCGCCTGCTTTCAACGGTGGCAGCGTAATGCTCCAGCGTCCGTTGGCATCAGCGGTAGCATGATAGCTCTTTTTCTGAAACTTTACGGTGATACTTTCGCCT
>OGKS01000066.1_pt1 | contig 50190 bp, 40 predicted proteins | sample 1572491 | NCBI WGS metagenome assembly OGKS01 (sample SAMEA2582153, study PRJEB24529) | metagenome | biome: Human gut stool | place: China | collected 2011
ACTTTTTGAATAATTTTCGAGCCGAGCCGACATAACCGGTGTAGCCTTCACGCAGTGAAGCTGTTGGAATAAATGCGACTTTCTTATTTTCAATTTCTTCCTTTATCAGACTTCCTACACTTGAAAAGTGCGAACATAAAAATAGTTTCATCAATATTCTCCTTTATAAATACCGATTTGCTGTCTTAATTAAAATGCATTATACCATATTTTTGTGATTTTTTCAACTTGCCCACTTCGACTACACTCTCGACTTAATAACTTCTTGATCACTTGCCGAAAAAGAAAAACTGCCATCACTCGACAGCAGTTCTTCTTCGGTTGGTACTCCATCAGGAATACACAATATCATTCAGTACAATCTCATCTGCACAAGCTCGAATATTATTCATAAGTCCGACCCATCTCATCATATCCACAGCCTTTAATTGCTCGGTAACTCCTTGCTTTCTTGCCATTTCCTTTATAAGATATTCAGCCATATCACAAGCCGAAGTGTCAATCTCGGCAAGGTGTTCATATAACTTTCCACTTGTCAGCAGAGTGTAATATAAAACTCGCTTGTGTTCTTTCAAATATCGCTCTCGCATTCTTCCGTACTTTGAAAGCAAAGGCTTTTCTTCTGCGGTTAAGCAGGGGTAGTAATAGTCCCCGATAAGCTCATATCGGATACCCGTTCTTTCGTCTGTGATAAATCTTTGCATTGCGACTTCTCCTTTTCTCTTTTATGGTGGTAAAACTCCAAGGTCTTCTTATTGTGATTTACCCTTTGACATTCTTCGGAGCAGAATTTCTGTTGGCTGTGTGTAGGCCAATAGGAATTTCCACACACAGCACATTCACGCTGTCGGTAATAGTGATTTCCCCGTTCTGCTTCTCGGTCGGCTTTCTTTTTGTCTTGCCTTGCTTGATAGCAACACTCTTTTGAACAGAACACCTGTCGATTGCTTGTTGGGATAAACTCTTTATTACAATGAGGACAAACCTTTGTCTTGACGACCTCGCCACCGTTTTCAGCGATTTTCTTCGCTTTTCGTTTCTCTCGGTAGGCTTTTTCACGATGACGCTGTTTTTCCAATCGTTTCTTTTCCTCTTGTTCTTCCTGCTCTTTTATCTCGGCAAGTTCTTCTTCGGTGTAGGCAATATCCACTTGACCGACATAGTTAAAATAAATATCGACCTTTTGTGTTCGTGCTTTTCCCACACCCTCTGCTTCATAAACCACTATCTTATCAACAAGTTCATTAAACATTGTATCGGAGATTTCCGTAGGATTTTTACACTTGCGTATCAGCGAAATGAAATGCTTAATATCAACGGAATTTACTTTTTCTTCGGCAAGTTCTGTTTTCATCGTTTCCATTTTCGTTTCCAGCTCTGCCTGCTCGTCATCATATTGTTTCATAAGTTGCTTATACTGTCTTTCGGGAAGTAAACCCGATATGAGATTTTCATACAAGCCACGAACAAGTGCGGAAAGTTCGTCATAGCGTTTCTGACAGCGTTGCAGTTCCGATTGATTGTGTTTCGGCTTTTCCTCTTGCTTGTCTTTCCAAAGGGATTGCAGTTCCAAAGCAAAGGCTTGTTCATCATTAAGAACAAACCTTGAAAAGCGTTTGACAGATGATAATATCAAGGCTTCAACATTGTCAGCACTAATCGAATGAGCAGTACAACCGTTCACTCTGCTTGCATACCCACCGCAACGGTAAGAATACTGCACAGAACCGTCTTTTTTACTGTAATGTGTCTGCAAAGTCATTCTTCTTCCGCAATCGGCACAGTACAAATATCCGCTCAAACGGTTGCTGTGCGTTCCCCAAGCCGAAGCACGATTTACTCTGCTTCTGCGTTTCTGAACGCTGTCCCAAAGTTCCTGCGATATGATAGGTTCGTGTGTATTCGGAAATACATACTGTTCTTCTTCGTCTGTGCTTTTTCTCTTGTGAAGTTTGAAATTTGTGCTTACAGACTTACGCAAAACGGTGTGTCCGAGATATTCCTGCCTGTCTAAAATATTTCTTATCGTTGACATTGCCCAAAGATAAGGGTTTGTGAACTTGTTGCCGTTGTACTGTTCGGGGTGGTATTCCTTTGCGTATGCCGCAGGGGTTAAAGCTTTTTCTTCGGTCAGTATTTCTGCGATTGCCCTTGTACTTTTGCCATCATTGGCAAGAAGAAAGATACGCTTTACCACTTCCGAAGCCACAGGGTCAACAACAAGCGTTTGTTTATCGTTCGGCAGTCGGTTATACCCATAAGGGATAGAACCGCTACAACGCTTTCCGTCTTTCATACGGGCATCGAATATAGCCTTGATTTTATTGCTTGTGTCTTTGGCATACCATTCATTCATAATATTCAAAAACGGAGCAAAATCATTATCCGAAGCGTTGTTACTGTCAATACTGTTGTTGATTGCAAGAAAACGGACATTTTTCTGTGGAAACAGAACTTCCGTATAAAACCCTACTTGCAGATAATTTCGCCCTAATCGGCTCATATCCTTTACAATCAAGGTTTCTACATTTCCTGCTTCAACTTCTTTTATCAGAGATTGAAAGCCGGGGCGATTGAAATTTACACCCGAAAATCCGTCATCGGTAAAATGACGAATGTTTTCAAAACCATTCCTACGGGCGTAATCTTCCAAGTATTTCTTTTGGTTGGTTATCGAATTTGACTCGCCTGTAAGGTCATCATCTCTCGACAAACGCTCGTAAAGTGCCGTAATTCTTGAAGTCCTTGACATTCTTTTTACCTCCTTCCTTATGTATTTTTTCAATTTAGGACAGTTAAATTCATCGTCCTATAAAAGTATAGCCCTCCGGGGACAGCTCGATGGCGGTGACGGTCTCGCCGTAGTTCGCCGCCCATGCGTCAAAGTGCTGCAAGCCCTGTTCCTCCAGCGCAGACATCTGCAAATACCGCTGGATGGTGTAAAGCTCCACCATGCTGTTGGAAATGGGGGTGCCGGTGGCAAAGACAATGCCGCGCCCTCCGGTGATCTCGTCGAGGTAGCGGCACTTCATAAAGAGGTCTGAGCTTTTCTGCGCCTCGGTCTGGGCAATACCGCCCACATTCCGCATTTTCGTGTATAAAAAGAGGTTCTTAAAATAATGCGATTCGTCAATGAAAATACGGTCAACGCCCAATTCCTCAAAGGTGACCACATCGTCCTTGCGGCTCTGGTCGTTCAGCTTGTCGATCTTGGCTTGCAGGCCCTTCTTGGTTTTCTCCATCTGTTTGATGGTGAAGTTCTCGGCTTTTTCTCGCTTGGCATCGGAAATCCCCACCATGATCTCGTCGATCTGCTGTTCAAGAATGGCCCGCTGGCGCTCTACGCTCATGGGGATCTTCTCGAGCTGCGAATGACCGATAATAACGGCGTCATAGTCGCCGGTGGCGATCCTACCACAGAATTTCTTGCGGTTCTTGGTTTCAAAATCCTTACGGGTAGCGACAAGGATGTTCGCTGCCGGATAGAGCTGCAAAAACTCAGTGGCCCACTGCTCTGTCAGGTGGTTGGGCACCACAAAGAGAGATTTTTGACACAGGCCCAGCCGCTTTGACTCCATCGCCGCCGCGACCATTTCAAATGTCTTACCGGCGCCCACTACATGAGCCAGCAAAGTATTTCCACCGTAGAGAATGTGGGCGATGGCGTTGACCTGGTGCTTGCGGAGTATGATCTCCGGGTTCATGCCTGAAAAGCTGATGTGACTGCCATCATACTCACGGGGGCGGTTGGAATTGAACAGGATATTGTAGGTTTTGCAGATAGCCTCGCGCCGGTCCGGGTCTTTCCAGATCCACTCGGCAAAAGCGTCTTTAATGAGTTCCTGCTTGCTCTGGGCGATGGCGGTTTCCTTCTTGTTGAGGACAGCGGTTTTCCTGCCATCGGCATCGTACACATAATCAAAAATGCGGACATCTTTCAGGTTCAGGGTGTCCTCGATGATCTCATAGGCGTTGATGCGCTTGGTGCCGTAGGTGCTGATGGCCTTCACATTGCCGCGATCCTTGCTCTTGCCTTCGATGCGCCATTCACCGGTGATTTTAGAATAGTGGACCTTCATGCCCCATTGTGCGCTGCGGGGTGTCCCCAGCGTTTCAAAGATAAACCGGCGGACATATTCGGTGTCCAGCCATATAGCGCCCAGCCGGACGGAGATCTCGCTGGCGGTGAGGTCTACCGGCTGCACCTGTGCCAGAGCATCGGCGTTGATCTGATACTGCGGGTCCTGCTCCGCCTTGCCTTGGGCAACCGCCAATTTTTGACGCACATTGCCGGAAAGGTATTCGTCCGCGGGCAGGTGCTTTTCATTTACGCCCTCGGCGTAGTCAGGGTTGAGAAACACCACGCCGGTCAGCTCGGCAAACAGCGTTTCCTCGTCCTTGCCGGTGAGCCTGCCCATATAGTCCATATCCACATGGGCCTTTTCCCCAATGGACAGCGCCAGCGCCTCCACCGCCGTGTCTACCTTTTCAGCAGGTTTGTGGCTGCGGATGGTGCGCTTGGTAAACAGGTCTGCCTTTCTTTTCAGGTTCCGGTCCTCGTCCAGAATTTCCAGTGAACACAGCAGGAAGTAGGAGCTGTCCTGATCGAAGGCGATGGCGTTGCCGCGGGAATTGATGAGTCCATATTTCCGGGTGAAGGCATCGTAGAGGGCATTCAGCTTTGCTTGCTGCGCCTTGATTTCTTCATCGGGATAGTCCTCGGTCTGGTATTCCAACAGCGTCCGCACACAGTCCCGCAGCTCGATCATGCCGCGAATTCTGCTCTCTGCCGTCTTGGATACCTCCACCGGGTTCATGCGGCTGTTTTCACGGTAGTAGATCTGCCCGTCCACCAGCGTATAGGAAAAATTGCGGACAGCAGGGTCGGCCTCAACGGAATGATCCTCACCCTCCAGTTCTTCCTCCCGGTCATAAGCGGTGATCTCGCCGTGGATATTTTGAACGGCCTCCGCCAGCAGTGCTTCCAACGGCTGCTCCGGATACGGCTCACAGGTGGGCGTGGGGCCGAACGGCCCGGACACCATCTTCATCTCGCCCAGCACCATGTCGGGGTGGTCGATGAAATAACTGTTCATCTGGATGCCGTTTTCATTGGTGGCAAGATGCACCCACTCCGGTTCGATGTCCACCATGCGCTCGCGCTTTTGGAGGAACAGAATGTCTGAAACCACCTCCGTACCTGCCGCGGCCTTGAACGCATTGTTGGGCAGGCGGACGGCCCCCAGCAGCTCCGAGCGCTGCGCGATGTATTTTCGCGCGCTGGCAGTGCGCTTGTCCATGGTGTAACTGGAGGTCACAACGGCGATGACACCGCCCGGTCTGACCTGATCCAGCGCCTTGGCGATGAAATACTCGTGGATGGGGAAATTCAGCCGGTCATAGCGTTTGTCCGGCACATGGAACTGGCCGAACGGCACATTGCCGATGGCTACATCGAAAAAGTTATCCGGGAAGACGGTCTTCTCATAGCCCTGCACCGCAATACTGCTTTTCTGATAAAGCTGTCTGGCGATGCGTCCGGAGAGATCGTCCAGCTCCACGCCGTAGAGCTTGCTGCCGCTCATGCTTTCCGGCATCATACCGAAAAAACTGCCGATGCCGCAGGACGGCTCCAGAATGTTGCCCTGCGTAAAGCCTATCTGCCCCAAGGCGGCATAGATGCTGCGGATGACCACAGGCGGCGTGAAGAACGCCGTGAGCGTGGATTCGCGGGCGGCGGCGTACTCGGCGTCCGTCAGTAGGTCTTTCAGCTCGCTGTATCGTGGGTTCTTTTCGTCAAAGAAATCGGCAAGGCCGCCCCAGCCCACATACTGTGCCATCACCGCCTGTTCCTCCGCTGTGGCCGTGCGGTTCTCAGCCTCCACGGTTTTCAGGGTACGGATCGCGTCCAGATTGCGCTGAAAACGCTCCAGCGGTGCGCCCTCTCCGATGTGGTCATCGGTGATGCGGTAGTTCCGGCCATCCGCGTCCAGCGGATAGGCAAGCGCGTTTTGCTTTTTCTTTTTCGGCGGGGTAAGCGCCGCAGGCGGCTCGTCCGTCTGCGGTGCTGTGGTTTCCCGCGCTATGTCCGGCTGCTCCATGTGAGTGCGGACATAGTCGATGGATTCCTTTCGGAAGATGGGAAATCCCGTCCCGCCTTCAAAGGTCACATCCCGCAGCGATACATTTTGCGTATGATCGTCTACGCTGTCCACTTCAAACTGCCGCCCATCTATGGTCAGGCGTGTGCCGATGGAGAGCGGTTCGGGAACTTCCGGTTCCATGGGCATTACGGGCTCCGGTGGCGGCTCGTCCGTCTGCGGCTGCGGCGGGGCCAGCGCAGCGGGGTCCGCCTGCTCCACAATTTTCCGAACAAAGGAGATCGGTTCCGTGCGGAAGATGGGAAAGCCGACCTTTTGGACAAAGGTGATGTCTTGAAAGTTGACAACGCCGTGCGCGGTATCTATGCGGTCCACAAGGAAGGATCTGCCGTCGATCTCAAATACCGTTTCACCGGGAACAAGATTCTGTGCCGCAAATTCTGCGTCGGTAAGCGCTGGCTGCGGGGCAGGCTCGACCGGCTGCTCTGCGGCAGCATCTTTGGCGTGCTCCACATAGAGCCATTCCGCCTCCTCCTTTTCGCTGACCGCCTTTCTGACCTGCTCCAGATAATCCTCGGCCTGCCATTCGCTGGGGAAGGTCTCGCTGACGCCCTCACTATCCACATAGATTTCGTCCCGAATATCGTCCCAGACGGCGTAGCCGTCATCCGTTTCGATTACGCTGAACCGCTCATAGGCGGGCGGCTGCTCTGCGGCAAGCCGTGCTGCATCCTCTGTGACCTGCTCCACAAAGCTGCGTTCCTGCTGAGGGGCATCATGCCGGTGGTTGAACAGGCTGAAAGTGCCGTCCACATAAGCGGAAAGTCGCTCTCTTGCATGGCGGACGAAATCATAGAAACGGTCACTCTCGTCCGTCCCATCCAGCCGGGAGGTCAACGCCGCCAGCATTTCCGCAGTCTCGCCCTTATCTTGCAGCTGCTCCTCGATCATGGGAAGCGCATCGTAATAATCCGCACCCTTGGGATAGGGACGCGGAACATCGTCCGGCGCATTATAAAAACCGTTATAGACGGTTCGAGCCAACTGCCCACGCTCATATTCCGGGATCTTTGCGATAGCGTCCTCGCCGGGGAATCGTTTCTGCGCGATCAGGCGCTCATACTCCTTGACCACATTGGGGATCGTCAGATGGACGGTATCATATTTCTTGAAATTATAGTCCCGTTCGTAGTCCAGCCCCTTGTGTGTCTTGGTGTATCCATACCCGGCACGGCTGCCGCCGCTGTACTCGCCAAGGCTGTCCTTGATGAATTTCTGGCGTTCCTCCGGCGTGTGGGGATAGCAGAAATGAGAATATACGGCCAGTCGGCTATCCAGATGGTCACAGAGGAAAAAACCGTCGATCTCGTCCTGCGTGATGAACATTTTGCATTGGCGCAGGAAATCAGGCTGGGCGTTAAAGTGCCGCTCCGGGTAGGGCAGACCATCCAGCACAACACCGATCCGGTGGGTGTTGTAAGCGGATAGTCGCCAGTGCATAATGTCGCGGTCTTGGGCATAAGCGGCAAGGAAAGTGTGATATTCTTGTGCCAGAATTTGCAGCCCACCCTCTGTCTTTGCGAACGCAACCATATCCTCGTCCAGTTCCGGGTAGCCCTTTCGCTGGTCATGGATGGTCAAAGTCTGCGGGAATAGGCCCTGTTTGCGCCCTTCCTCGCTCAGATCGCGGGCGGTCATCAGGAGGGCGTCCATCGCTTCATGCAGCACTCTATCCGGGGCCTGCGCCAGCTCGGACGCAGAGAGATAAGTCCCCACCTCCAGCAGCTCCAGAATCCGCGCCGACGCCTGTTCCCATGTGACCACGGTTTTGCTGTATCCGGTGCGGATGCTGTTTCCTTGGGCGAGATGGATGCCGTCCTCCAGAAACCACACAGCGTATTTGCGGCCTTCGTATTCGATGCCGCGCCCATTCTCCGTGCCAAACTCCTCACACAGAAAGTCCACATTTTTCGGTTCAGGCCGCTCCCGCATATAAAATACGGCGATGCGCTCCGCGCTGCCGGGTTCGTTTCCGCCCGTGCAGAGCGCCAGATCAATGACCTCCTGCGGCACCGTGCGGGCCGGGGCCAGAATGCCGGAGGGCGCATCTGCCGGAGCCTCGTACACCGGGGCGTCGCCGCCCATGTCGAATAGGGCAAGCTGCTCTGCGACGATTGGGGCGTTTTGCAGGCCCAGCTTGATCTTGTACTCGCCGCGCTCGATCAGGCCCTCGGTCATTTCTGTGATGACCGACCATGAAAAAACGGACTCCGAGGTGCGGGAGAGATAGCTGCCCTCCCACATCAGAAGTCCGTCCTTCTCGGCATGGTAGCCCGTCCGAACACCGTCGGTCAGTACCTCCACCCATATATCATTGTAGCTGTTTTTTAAGAACTCCGTGCGCTCCGCAAGGCTCTTGTGCGCCTGAAAGTATTCAAAGATTTCCTGCCGCTTGTGCTTGCGACCGCCGTCGTCCAGCAGATTTGCTTCAATGAGGTGCATATCCAAAAAGGCGGGCAGATCTGCGGCATTTTGCTGTGCGGTGTCATGCTCCAGCGCAAAGGCTGCTGCCTGTTCCTGTGCCTTTTCGTCCGGATAATTACCGTAGACGCGGAGACACTGGTGTGTTTCGGCATCATACACGGCAGCGCCGTCGTATGCAAAACCATCTTCCTCCATCGTACCGACAACATAGCCCTGCGCTGCGGCCTCCGCTTCTTCCAGCGTCTGATAGTCCAGCTTATCGTCAAAGTCGTTTTCAAAATGGTGATAGGCAGCGACCTGATAGGGTGCGGCCATCTGCGCGGCATATCGGTCAATAGCTTCTGTGGTCAGCCATTCCGGTTTTTCCGGGAGGGCGTCATACAGCTCTCGCATTTTCCTGATCTGCGCGTAGACACTGCCTGCCCACAGGTGCTTTTCACTCCGGCCCCCTGCGCCGAGGAAATACTCGCAGTCAGCGCGCAGGCGGTCCAGCAGCACATAGTCTGCGCTGTGATCGACAAAGGCAGAAAGCTCATCACTTCCTGCCTCTGTGGGTTCTTCGGTTGTCAGGCGTAAATCAGGTCGTTCAGCACCAGCTCCTCCGCGCTGTGCTTGAGGTTGTTCATCAGGCCCGTCCAGTGCAGCGGATCGGTCGCCTTCAATTCCTCCGTCACGCCCTCGGTCTGTGCCATCTGCGCCACGGTCTGTTCCACCATTTTCCGCGCGGTCTGCTCGATCTCCGAGAGATGCTCCGTCAGCTTGCCGCTGGTTTTCAGGTTGGTGTAAAGCACTCTGCGGTGCTTTTTCAGGTACTCTCTCCGCAGCTCCGCGTACTTGCCCAGATGCACCTCCGGCGTCTGCGGCATCAGCAGGTTCGGCACCTGATAGCCGTTCTGCATCCTGTAAGTGACCTCCATGTTGTTCGCTCCTTTCATGGGGTGTTTCGTGTTGTTCTGTGCGGTCATCATAACCGATTCTCGCGCGGTTTGCAAAAAACTGATCCCGCTGAGCCTGCATGACTGTGCGGCTGATCTCCCGCAGGCCCATCTCTGCGATGTCGCTGGTGGCGATGCCCAGGGCGTTGATGGTGGGCGGCGTGTTGAATTCGTAGACATGGACGAACTCATCGGGCAAAAAATAGTCGTCTGCCCGCAGGCCGAGGCGGGTCAGCAGCATATAGGCCACGCTGACCTCCAGCGCGTCCCGATAGAACACCTCTAAACTGAGGTCGTCCAACTCTTCCAGCAGACTGTCCTCGCGGCACTCCCGCAGATCTTGCAGGTAATCCGTGATGTTGTCCGCTACGGCGTTGTGGCAGGCGGAGCGCACCGCGTCCGCCAGATTTTCTTTTTCGGACAGGTTGCCGAAGGTGGCCTCCAGCGTTTCGACGACCTCCGGCTCAAAGGCTGGGTGCATCGTCCAGATGGGCAGCGGACGGGCAAAGCGGGACGCATGGGTGTCCGAAACATCAAAATAGAGCTTCAGGCAGTTTTGACCGTCATCACCAAATACAGCGATGCTCTTGGCCCCGCGATTCACCCAGCGGCCAAACCGTTTGTTCCACCGTTCCATTTCAAGGACTGCGGTGGCGTCCGGGCGCTGGGCGTAGATCAAAAGTTGCTCATCGAAGGGGCATTTGTAGTTATAGCAGGCCGCGCGGAGAAAGCCCGTCCAGCTTTGATAGTTGCCGGTGACGCTCTGCACAGTCTGATCGTACAGCTCGGTGATGAGCTGAAATTTGGTAGGCAAGTTGGCACCTCCTATCTCTCCGGCCCTGTTCGTTTTTTCGCTGGAAGCCGGTCATTTTTTGCTGTTCTTTTTGCGCCTTTTCAAATGGTTTTCGCTGATAGCAATAAATATAAAACTGGTAATCACCTTTAACCGGCGTACAGCGGAGCATATACACATACCGCTTTGTTTTTACCATGAAGCCGCAAGAGGGAAGCAACGCACCCTTGATGGCGCAGATCTGCTCATACCGGTTGCAGCAGCGGTTCATGCTGTCGAAGTCCCGCAGCGGGGAGTCCGGCTGCTCCCGCAGCCAGTTTATGGTACGGTCAATATCGGCCTTAAACTCCGGCGTATTCAGTGCATCTTGCTGGTGGGGCCACCATGTTGTGTAAAACTGCTTGCCGCTGCCAAAATCACCACGCAGGTGTCCCACACAGCCCGCATACTTGTCCTGTTCCTCACTGCGGGAGAAATAGAGAGCGTGCAGCGCAGGCTCATTGACGCTGTAAAAGTCAATGACATCCTTATCACTGGCGGGATATTTCTCCTGAAATTCCACAAGGGTACGGCATCCGCTGTCCTGAAAGGAAAGGCTGTCGCTCTCCAGCGGAATCCACCCATCAATGGGAAGCTGGAACGGATCGCGGGTGAGGACGGTGCCATAGAAGTTGACCATGAGGTTTCGGGCCAACTCCCTCGGTTCTCCCCAATCCTCATCCCCGTGGCGCAGCTCGTAGCGATATACGCCTTCCGGCACGGTGGCTCGGTCAATGCGGCATTCCGTAAACAACGCCGGTCGGTCAAAAATCGTGACCTCCTGATAGGTCACCTTCTGCGCGTCATAGCTCATCTGGCTTCACCTCGTTCTTTGTGTTTCTTTTGTGTCCTCTGCTGCACCAAAAACTCCGGCACTTCCTTGAAACCAACGCTATCCGTGTAGTAGGCGGTTTTCTTTCCACCTTGCGTCAGCACCACGATGTCGCTTACAGACAGGGAACGCATCCGACGGGCAAAGGGGCGGTGGTCGCTGTTGTGCTTTGCCCAAAGATGCTCCAACGAGTTTTCCTTTGCGAACATACCAGCGTAAGAACGCTGATAATCAGCGTTCTGGAGTTTTCCCCTTGCCTCTGCATAAGGCCGGAAACAGTAGTCTACATCAGCGGTTGCGGGGATCTGATAGATTTCATAGGTGCCGATCTCGTCGCTGATTTTCGGCGCGCTGGGAACATAGATATTGCCGCTGCGTTCCTGCATTTCCGCAAACTCGCAGATATGATAGGCGGAGTTGCCGATGCAGACATGGCAATCGTCAATGTACTTGCAAGGGAAAACCATCTTTTCACCGTCAAAGCGGGTAATGACGATGCTTTCCCCGTCCTTGATGGTAAAGAGCGTGTGGTATTCGCTGTCGATGAAGCGGATCACGCGCTCATCCTTGTTAGGGTTTGGAAAGGCAACCACGCCCATGATATTTACCGGCTCACGGTCTGTCATTCGCTTTCACCTCTATCGTTCTAAAAAATAAGGCCGAGACATTCATCGTAGAATAATCCCGGCAAAGCGAAACGGCACGGTTTCCCGTGCCGCTCATTCGATGATTCGATTATCGTGCGCCCCGATCCTGCTTGACCGGATGCCTTTTGGTCGGGGCGTTCTTCAGCCTTTCCAGAGAATAATCCAGGATTCGCTCCTTGCGTTTCTCCAGCACGGTGCAATAGAAGCGTTTCTGCAAGTCCGTAATGAACGGCATATCCTCAATGATCCTGTGAATTTTGACCATATCTATGCGGGGAACAATGCGCTTGAGCGCACGGTTGCAGTCCTCATTCTGCAACGAGGAAGTAAAATCAAAATACTTGATCTTCTTGCCATTCAACATGATGGCTGAGGTAGGGATCTCAAAAATACGGTAATTCAAATCGCTTTCATTTGACAGCACCTTACTCATGATCTCGTCATCCGCCTGCGGGTATAGGCAGCTTCCGCAGTCATAGACCGGTGCCAGCGTCATCTGATCCGTCCGCGCATCGTAGAGGAAACCCCAGTTTCCGTTATGCCGGTCCCAGTTACCGATCAGCGCATCTACAATGAACATATCCCAGAATCTCTCCGTTACCGCCATGCGGTCAACTGCATTTTGCTCCTCAAAGGTGTGAAGAATATCGGACAATTCCGTACCGTAGCCGCTGCGCTCAGAGTCAATGATTTGGTTTTTCAGGGAGGCGAAATCCTGTAGGGTGACACCCGGTTCTGTAAAGTCTCCGCAGGCCACCACGATTTTTTCTTTTCCCTTTACAGTATAGGTGCCAAGCATGGTTTTCTGCACAGGAATACCAATGCTCTCATAGATCTGGCAGCCAAGATACTCGGAAAAACAACTGTTGCTGTAGCTCATGTCCTTGTTTTTTGTGGGCGGGGGAGGAAATTTCAGCATATATTGCTGCCCCTCGTAAATCACAGAGATCTTGCTGCCGTTTGCACCGGCATACATTTTGTTTCGCTTCGGGAGGTTTGTAAAATCAACGATTTGCATTTATTCACTCCCTCTCCATTCTCAAATATTTTTCACGGAGATACCACGCCTGCTCCGGGCTGATGATTTGATTGACCTCCGCGCTGTTGATGTCGCTTTGCAGATTGCAGTAATCGCAGTCCCAAAGCGTATAGTCCTCGCCATTGTCCACCTTTTGCCACGCTTTCACCATGGCTTGGATGGACTCCTGCAAAAATTCCGGCAGTCCGCACTCCAGATAGCTGCGGTCTTTGGGAAGGCCCTTTTCGTCATAGGGCGAGGACAGCTTCATCATATCCTCCATCGTGCAGTTCAGCGCCTGCGCCAGCTTTTGCACCGTCTTTGCATTGCACCGCTCCATATCGCTTCTTCCGGCACATATATCCATGATCGTCGTCTTGGGAACGCCGCTGAGCTTGGATAGCTGATATTTTGAAATGTTCCGCTCATTGAGCAAAGTCTGCAAGTTCATTTTCCGCACCTCCTGTTCTGAAGGGTTCTTGCGATGCTTTCATTATATCGGCATGCCGACTTACCGTCAATAGCGGCGATGTGACTTTTCTCGCACTTACGGTCATTCATTACCGTTCGGCTTTATGTTTCCCATGGTTTCGCTCATGCGGCACACACCTCTGCCGCTCCATCTGCTTTTTGTATTCATTTCCGGCCCGTTCACAGAAATCCTCGATGCAGGAGCTGCGGTCAGAGCGGTAATGCCCCCAAAAGAAGTTTGGCGGGCCGTTGCCGTCGTTTTTGCAGTTGCGCTGCCATGTGACGAAGGGGACAGGGGCTTTTTCACATTCGCCCATGACAAACTCGGCACTGCCGACGCAAATGCGGGCGGTGATGTGGTACTCCTGATTGACTGCTTCGCCCACCACATAGCTGCCGTGTTCTAACTGGACGGTGCAGCTCCCGTTTTGGGCAAAGGTCGCTGTCACCGGCATGACCGGTACTCCACACACCAGATCCGGCAGCATGATGAACTGCGACCTTTGGCTCATCAGCTCTTGCGGCAGTTTGTCCATGGGCAGATAAAAGTGCTGTTTGCCCATGATCTCATAGTGCAGCAGGAAACTGCTGACGGGATAGTACACACTCATGATTGGGTCTTTGATATGGCCTTGGACGATGTTGGAATTCACATATCTTGCGTTATCCAAATACCATTGCGGGTTCGCGCCCGGTGTGTTCCAGCCGAACATGGAACCTGCCAGCATTGCCGCTTCCTGAATATCCGTGATGCCGCGCCGTGCATTATGGCTGCTGGCGATCTCGCGGTTTTCCTCCCGGCTGCCGGTGTCCCACTCAGAGGGATAATAGCCGTGCTCACCGCACCGGATGATAATAAGCTGCCCGCTGGACGGCAGAATGGAAAAACAGGTTTCCGGCAACTCGTTCCTGCGCATCGGTTCATTCCTCATCGCGCCTGCTCCTGCTGCCGCTTGCGGTGCCAGCCCTCCAGCAGCTTGATGATGACATCCTCCATCTGCTTCGGGGTGTAGCTGGCGGGAAAATACTTTTGCAGACGATCGTTTCGGATCGTGACCTTGCGTTCCAGCGGCTTTTCCTCTCGCATGATGAGGTCGATGATGTTGTTTTCCAGCTTGCCCTCACCGCTGAGCTGCTTGAGCCGCTGGGCCTGTCCCAGCGATGGGGACACTTCATCGCGCTCCATGACCAACAGGAGGTAGGTCTGTTCTTTTTCGGACAGGTGGGAGAGAAAATCCGATGCGGGAACGAACTTGAGCGTTCCCGCGTCCACCGCGTCCAATAGCGGCGGAATCAGCTTATTCAGGCGAATATAGCGTTGGATTGAAGTTACATTGTCAGTCGCTTGCTCAGCGAGGATTCTTACCGATGTTTTCTTGTTTAACTTCTCTCCAAGTTGGAGAGAAGTTAGATCTGTCCGCTGTCCCTGCCGTTTCATGGCGTCCAGCTTCAGCTTGTAGGCTTTGGCTTTCTCACTGGGCAGTAAGTCCTCGCGGTTGATGTTGTAGTCCACCACGAGGATGTCCGCTTCCTCGTCGCTGTAATTGCGGACGAGGACCGGGCGGGTATCCAATCCCACGGCTTTCGCGCAGTAATCGCGCCGGTGACCGGAAATGATCTCATAGCCACCGATCTCGCGGGGGCGGACGATCAGCGGCTCCGCGATACCGATATGCTCAATGCTGTCCATGAGGCGCACCAAATCAGGCGTAGGCCGGTCGATGGTATACGGCTGGCGGGAGTATGGGAAAACCTCTGCGGCAGGAACGATCTGAATCCGCTCCTGCCGGTCGGCCTCACGCTCCGCGTCTGTTTTGAATAGGTCATCGTACCGGGTCAGTTCGATGCCGCTTAATTTGCTTGCCAAGGCTCAACACCTCCTTTGTCAGATTTTCATACGCCAGCGCCGCCTTGCCGCTGCGGTCATGATCGTAGATGCTTTTGTTTTCCACACTGATCTCCGCTGCCTTGATGGAACGGGGAACTTCGCTTGCGAACACATGACCGCCGTAGGTCTTGCGGACAAGCGCGTTGATCTCCCGTGCCAGTGTGGTGCGGCTGTCCACCATCGTCAGCACAATGCCGTCTACCTCCAGCTTCGGGTTGAGTTGCCGCTTGACACGGGTGATGGTTCGCAAAAGCTGCTCCAGTCCTTTGGCTGGAAGATACTGCGCCTGCACGGGGATAATCACGCTGTCCGCCGCAGTCAGGGCGTTGATGGTCAGCATACCGAGGGACGGCATACAGTCGATGAGCGCGTAGTCATAGCGGTCTGCCACCGTGGACAGATATTGCCGCAGTACCGTTTCACGGCTCATGGTGTTGACCAGCGTGACCTCCAGTGCCGACAGCTCGATATTGGCGGGGACAAGGTGGACGCCGGATGAGTGGTGCAGGATACCCTCACCGGGAGCGATGGGCTGCTCCGCGATGATCTTCTCCATCAGGGTGGAGAGCGTGGGGGATAATTCGTCGGGCTGCGGCCAGCCCAACATCTGCGTGAGATTGCCTTGTGCATCGGCATCGATCAGCAGAACTTTTTTACCTTGCCGAGAAAGGCCAATGCCGAGGCTGGCGGCTGTGGTGGTCTTACCCACGCCGCCCTTCTGATTTGCCAGTGCGATTGTTTTCACGGGTTAGATGCTCCTTTCAGTCGTAAAATGGGTTTCAAAAAAGCAGAGCTGTTCGCTCTGCCTATCCGCTGTCATGGAAGTCGTGATTCACTTTGGCGCGGTAGTAGCTGCCGCAGGTAGCTGGGGCGTTGAACAGCATCTCCAGCAGATAGGCTTTGATGTTACGAATGTCCGCGGTGCTCTCCCGCAGGCAGTCCAGCACATACTCGATGTGGGAGGAATCCAGCTTCAGAAAACGCTCCTTCACTAACGCCGTATAAAGCTGCTTTCCGCCGATCCGCATGAAGCTGCCCTGTGTGCAGAGGACCTCCAGCATGAGGTCCGCGATCTCGTCGATGTCGTCATAGGGATGCTGCCGGCGCAGGTGGTCATACTCGATGTTTTCCCGAATCCCTTTTCGGTATTCCTCGATCACCTCCTCCGGCTGCGCGCCCGGATGGATAGATGAATCAGTATTATTCAACTCAGTATTATTCTTATCAGTCTTATTACACTCGGTTTTTCCGAGGTCTTGACTTCTGATTTTCCGAGGTCCAGACTTCGGTTTTTCAGAACTCTTGACTTCGGTTTTTCCGAAGTCTGGATTTCGGCAGCTCGGAGACTCCGCTTTCGGTGTATCCTCGCCTGGTTCGTCCTCCATGCCCATGAAGCGGAGAACATAGGTTTTCGCCGGTCTGCCAAGTCCCTGCTTGACCCGCCTAATGAGGCCAACGCCTTTGGCACTGTCCAGCTCCGCGAACAGCTTGACCGCCTTATCCGTCTTGCAGCAGAGCTGTTCGCACGCCTCCTCCAGCGTAAAGTAGATGTACACATGGCCGTCATCGTCCATCCAGCCGTTTCTCATGGACAGGCTCATGCGGTCCAGCATGAGGCCATACAGCAGCTTCGCGTCGGTGGAGAGCCGCCGAAAGTACGGCTCGGTGATCAGGAGCTTGGGGATGCGGAAAAAGGCGTATTGCTCGGCGTCCATGCCAAGATGGTACGCAAAGATCGCCTGCGGCATATCTGACACCTCCGTTCTGCCACAGATTTTATCTATCTCTCAACGGCGGTCTGTGGTATAGTAAAAGGGAGCATTGCCACGCAATGCTCCCTTACCGTAACCGGACCTGCCGGTGGATTCTTATTCAGTTTGACTTAACACATCACTGTCAGCCGTTTGTCAAATAATTGTGTTTCCCGCATGGGGTTTTCCCTTGATTTTGCCCTTATCAGCTCACGCGGTCAAGGGTAACAGCGTATAAAAGAAGATAATTTCGGGTGGTTTTGATTTCTCAATAAACCCAGTGATTTCAATGCTTTGCGCCGATTTTGACGGCTTCTTATAACCGCTAATAACGGGTGAAATATTTGGACGGTGCGAATTCCCATTTGCTTACACCTCATTAAATGTTTTAAGGTCGCCATAAAGGGCGACCTTTTTGTAATCTCAGCTACTTTTTGATTGATGAAATGAGTGATGTTTGGTATAATAATATAGATAAGTTTTTACATGAGGTGGCAGGATGCGGAACAAAAACCCCCCCTTTGAAATTACAAATGCGATGATCGACCATGTTGCTGAGATTGCAGAACTGGTTGGACGATTGACATCTATGAATCAGCTTTCGGCCAACCCTACTTTGCGGCGCACCAATCGCATCCGAACAATTTATGGCTCCTTGGCCATCGAGCAGAACACGCTGACTCTGGAGCAGGTCACCGCCGTTCTCAACGGTAAGCAGGTTCTGGCTCCCCCTAAGGATATTGCCGAGGTTAAGAATGCTTATGAGATCTATGACCGGTTAGAAGAGCTTGATCCCTACTCTGTGGATGACCTGCTGACTGCTCATGGCATCATGACACGCGGCCTGGTGGATGAGGCGGGTATGTTCCGTTCCAAGCCTGTCGGCGTCGTAGACCAGGAAGGGCATGTCCTGCATTTCGGCACCCTGCCGCAGTATGTCCCGGATTTGGTCATGGAGCTGCTGAATTGGGTCAAGAACAGCGATGTGCATATGCTGATCCGCAGCTGTGTGTTCCATTATGAATTTGAGCTGATCCACCCCTTTGCCGATGGAAACGGCCGCGTTGGCCGCTTATGGCATACGCTGCTGCTTTCCAAATGGAACCCAGCCTTTGCCTGGCTGCCGGTGGAATCCATCATCCATGACCGCCAAGAGGCGTATTACGCGGCCATCAATGCTTCTAATGATGCCGGAGAATCTACGGTGTTTATAGAGTTTATGTTTTCAGCCATCAAGGCATCGCTCATGGATGCCATCAACGCGAGTGATGAAATGAGCGATGGAGCGATGGATAAGGCAACGGTACGGTGGAAGCAGATTGAAAAGTTCTTGGAAACACATCCGTTTATTATGAATGCGGATGTGCGGGCACTATGTGGTGTGTCTGCTGCTACGGCAAACCGAATTCTGGCAGGATTGGCTTCTGGAGGGAAACTTGTTAAATATCGCGAAGGTGGACATTGGGCATATATGTTGAAATAAAATGTGGATTAGTAACACATGGGGGAACAGGTATGAAAATAAAGAAAATTAAACTGGAAAACAATCCATTCTTTGGTACTTGTGAGTTTGACTTTACTAATAACCAAGGTCAAATTATGGACAACATTGTTTTAGCTGGTGAAAATGGTTGCGGTAAGACCCAGTTATTAAACATTATTTACAACTTTTCTACTTTACCCACTCAAGGAGATGTAACTGACGAAAAACAAACATTCACAATCGTGTTATCACACGTAGAATTGCAACAGATCGATCAATCTGTGGACGATAGAAATAAACTTGTTTCGCCCACAGGAGAACTGGACATTGTTTTGAATTTCCAAACCCAACCTGGGTACTGGTCAAGGATTCTGGTCAATTATCAATCCGTATCAGAAGATGGGACTATAGAAACTAAAAATATAGACTCATCGCATTTGTTTGGTAGATCTCCCGTTAAAAGCATATTCAAATCCATTTTTTCTACTGTTGAGATCAATTATAGTCCTAAACCTACTTCTAATGTTACCGCCAAAGAGATTGATGAAGAAGTAGCTACCAGTGTCCGGAGTGGAAACGATTTGGCATCAGAAATTCAACAATTACTAATTGACATCCAAGACAATGATGCTCATGAGCTACAAGCATGGGTAAGTAGTCATGTTGGAATTGCTCCACCAGAAACTGTTATAAATAGACGCATCAATCGTTTTAAAAATGCTTTTGCACAAGTATTCGACAGTTTAAATGTTAGTAAAATTGTTACAGAAGCTGGAGTGAAAAAAGTTTACTTTAAAAAAGAGGATAACGATGTAGATATTGCATCACTCAGTTCTGGTGAAAAGCAAATCGTCTTTAGAGGGGCTTTCTTATTGAGGAACCAGCAAAGTACAAAAGGTTCGATAGTATTGATTGATGAACCCGAGATTAGTCTGCACCCAACTTGGCAAACCAAAATCTTTGATTATTACCGTAGCTTATTTACGGAAACTGATGCTACTCAAACATCTCAGATATTTATAGCAACCCATTCCCAATATGTGCTACGGTCAGCATTGGAGAATCGTGATAAAACCCTGATTGTATTACTTAAACAAGTAGGCACAAATATCGAAGTTCGGGAAATTACTGCTCCCCTTGTACTTCCTGCAGTTACTTCAGCCGAACTTAATTATGTAGCATTTGACATCGCTTCGAGCGATTACCATATTGAACTCTACGGACAGCTACAAAACAAAATCGCACAGGTGCGAGGTAACCCTGATTGCTCTGTAAAAGAATGCGATACGTATATTACTCAGCAAACAGACTACATTCCCGCCCTACATCGCAAACCTTCTTCTCATGTTTTACCAAATAGAACAATTAACTACGAAACATTGCCAACGTATGTTCGTAATGCAATTGATCACCCTAATCCTACAAGACAAGTTACTCCTGAAGAACTAAGGAAATCCATTGAATTACTCATTAAACTTTGCTAATAAAATCCGATGAATGGCCGCTTATTTTCCTAAATTCCCTCACCGCTTACAATAATGGCGGCGCTACCTTAACATGACCGATGCCCGGAAACCCTTGATTTTCAAGGCTTTCCGGGCGTCGCTTACATTAGTTCCGGCGGGATACATAGCTGCGCGAGATCCCAAGCTTTTTTGCGACCTCGCACTGCGTGCGGGGCATTTTCCCGCCGAGGCCATAGCGCGAGGTGATGACCTCTTCCTCCCGCTCCGTCAGGCATTCGTGCACGAGTTTTCGCACGCGCAGGCAGTCGTCCCGATCCTGGATATCGAGGTACATCGTGTCCTCCACGCCGACAACGTCCATGAGATAGAGCGACTCGCCGTCGGAATCGGAATCGAGCGAATCGTTGAGCGACACCTCGCCCTGCGCCTTCTTCCGGCTGCGAAAGTACATGAGGATCTCATTCTCCACGCATTTGGCAGCATAAGTCGCAAGGCGAGTTCCCTTTTCCGGGCGATAGCTGGAAACCCCCTTGATAAGCCCGATGGTGCCGATCGAGATCAGGTCGTCCTGCTCGTCAGACTGCGTATAGTACTTCTTTAGCATGTGGTTCAAAGGCACAAGAAGCTGTTCCCTGCCCCATATCTTCCCTAAATATTGATTCAAAAGATAGTAAAGAAACCCTGTCTGGTAATATGCGGTTCGACAGCTATAATCGTCATTTGGATATATTTTATAACACACATATTTTGTTGCCTACATAAGCAAATGGAGCATACATCATGTATGCTCCATTTGCTTATGTAGGAGGAGGTGGTGAATCTTATGCCATTGAGTTTTCCTTATTACTACGGTCACGCTGGTGAACAATACGCTTTCTTTCGCATTCCAAAACTGCTAATCACCGATAGTCGGTTTGATGGCGTTTCCTCTGATGCAAAGCTATTGTATGGACTACTGCTTGATCGCATGGAGTTGTCCTATCGGAACGGTTGGGTAGACGACCAAAATCGTGTCTTTATCATTTTTACGGTAGAAGAAGTCATGGAAACCTTGCGCTGTCGCTCTAAAAAGGCGGTGCGCCTATTCGCAGAGTTGGACAGCAAGAAAGGTATTGGTTTGATTGAACGAAAGCGGCAAGGACTTGGAAAACCGGCTATCATTTATGTGAAAAACTTTGCCGGCGATATATCCTGAATAAATCGAAAGCCCAGACTTTCGATTTTCGAAAATCATAGATGTGGCCGGAGTCTGCGCTTCTGTGACTGCGGTCATGTGTTCGCAAGCGAAATCCCCCGTTCCATTCGGGCGGCGGAGATCAGCGTGGAAAACAAAAGCATTTACGACCATGACCGCAGCGGCAAGGCGGCGCTGGCGTATGAAAATCTGACGAGGGAGGTGTTGAGCATTGGCAAGCAAATTAAGCGGCATCGAACTGACCCAGTACGATGACCTGTTCAAAACGGACGCGGAGCGTGAGGCCGACCGGCAGGAACGGATTCAGATCGTTCCCGCAGCAGAGGTTTTCCCGTATTCCCGCCAGCCGTACACCATCGACCGTCCCACACCCGATTTGGTGCGGCTCATGGACAGCATTGAACATATCGGCATCGCGGAGCCTCTGATCGTCCGCCCCTGTGACGCTGGCGGATATGAAATTATCTCCGGCCACCGGCGGGATTACTGCGCGAAAGCCGTGGGGCTGGATACCCGCCCCGTCCTCGTCCGCAATTACAGTGACGAGGAAGCGGACATCCTCGTGGTGGATTACAACATCAACCGCGAGGATTTACTGCCCAGCGAGAAAGCCAAAGCCTACAAGCTGAAGCTGGACGCCATGAAGCGACAGGGCCAGCGGACTGATTTAACTTCTCGCCAACTTGGCCAGAAGTTACTCTGCGATGTGGGACACCCAACTGCTTGAGGTATTGCGAAGCCTTTCCCCTTCGTCCAGAAGTATTTTTCTCGTAGAATCCTTGAAGTCTGCCACTAGAAATTTCGAAAAGCTGATGGATATTCTGGAATTTTTGCTGACGCATGACCTGAAATTCGCTTCAACGAATTTTTACATAGAAAATGGACATGTTGAACGCAGAATAAAACCCTTGCGTGCTGGACATACATCGAAAGAGATCCAGAAAAATCTTTCTCAGACGGCAGGGTTAGGATACCGACACGCTGCTGCGTTGAATCAACTCTGAGCTAAATTGATAGGAAAAGCACAGCCACCCCGTAACTCAACGAGGTGGCTGTGCTTTTTCATCAGGCAATTACATAGTTTTTGATGAAGGAGGTGTGCCATGAAAGCACAGGAACTGGTAATCAGCTGTTTTTACGATAATGATGGGGAGTCCATACGGGACTTGCTATATTCATCCTTCGCTGTCTTCCTCAAGCGGGAGCTTGGAAAATTTGCGCCCGCACAGGATCATCCTGTATGATAGACGGGATGAATGGCCGCTTATCTCAGGAGGTTAGAGTATGTATCAAGAGATAAGCAACCCTATGGATTATCATGTGGCATTATACATCAGACTGTCAAAGGAGGATGAGAGCGAAGGTCCATCACAGAGCGTTACCAACCAGCAGTCCTTACTGGACGAATTTGCACGCAAACACCGTTTGCAGGTCTATGACACCTACATTGACGATGGCTGGAGCGGTACAAACTTCGACCGTCCGGCCTTTCAGCGCATGGTAGAGGACATTGAGGCCAAGAAGGTCAACATGGTTATTACCAAGGACTTGAGCCGTCTGGGACGTGACTACATCATGACCGGCCACTACATGGAGCGGTACTTCCCAGAGCATCGGGTGCGCTACATTTCCCTCTTGGATGGTATTGACACCGGCGTGGAGTCCAGCGCCAATGATATTACGCCCTTCCGCGCCATTATGAACGACATGTACGCCAAGGACATTTCCAAGAAGATCAAGTCCGTCAAGCGGGATAAGCAGCGCAAGGGGCAGTTTATCGGCGGCAAACCAGTATATGGCTACAAGATGCACCCGACCGAAAAGAACAAGATCATCATTGATGAGGCGGTTGCGCCCATAGTGCGGCGGATCTTTGCCATGGCGCTGGACGGCGTTAGCTGCCGCAAAATTGCCGCTACGCTGAACGAGGAGGGCGTCCTCACACCGGCCACCTACTGCGGCTGGAACATGGGCCGCAAAGGACCCTATGCGGGGCTGTGGAGCAGCGAGCGCATTTCCAATATGCTGCAAAATGAGACCTACATCGGCAATATGGTGCAGGGGCGGCAAGTGAAGATCAGCTACAAGTCTAAGAAGTGTTTGCATCAGGATCGTAATAATTGGGTTGTGGTTGAAGATACCCATGAGCCACTGATCGACGCTGAGAGTTTCCGCAAGGTGCGGATGCTGGTGAACAGCCGCAAACGCACCCGAAGCCGTACCTATGATTTTCTGTTGAAGGGTTTGATTTTCTGCCACGAATGCGGTCATCCCTTGGGCGTGCTGAATCGCCCCAACGCCAAGGGAGAAGAGACACTGTATTTCGTCTGCCGTACCTATCAGCGTTTTACCAAGAACAGCGCCTGCACCACACATTATATCAAGGAAAAAACGGTAACGGATGCAGTGATTGCCAAGGTTCGAGAGGTCTGCGAAGACTATTTGACCGCGGAAGCATTGCTTCCCGCTGCGGAAAAGGCGGTGAAGGAGGCGTCGCAGGAGAGCAAGACGGCGGCGGAGATCAGCGCTCTGCAAAATAAGAGTGCCAACCTTACAGAGCACCTTGACCGAATGTACACCGACCGTCTTTCCGGTTTGCTGCCGGAGGAGGACTTTCAGCGTATCTTCACCCGTATCAAGGACGAACGGGCGCAGCTGGAGGAACGAATCAAGGAACTTCAACAGCAGCAAAAGAACCCTATCAGCCAAACAGAGCGAGCAAAAGATTTGGTACAAAGATACCTTGATACGGCATACGCCAACCGGGAATTGCTGGTGAGTCTGATCGAGCGGATCGAGCTGACGGCGGACAGGGAGATCATTGTCAAGTTTCGATTTGCAGAACTTCAGCAGGCGGGATAAATCTAGCCATATCAATGGTTTGCGCCGTTATGAGCGGCGCGATTTTCAAGACGAAATCACTTACAATAGTTCCCGCGCTATGTCTCCCGCATCGAAAAGCGCGCGCTGCAAAAGCTGGAGGAGGCCATGGGGGAACGGGAATAAAAAAACGCGGGGCGCACAAGCGCCCCGCGCCCGCTCAGGGGGAGAAGCGGGATAGGAGAGGGAAAAAACGCTGCATTATTTGCTCGATCATGCTGCGCGCGGCGGGGGGCACCGAATCTGTCATACCATGCGGCAGGCCTCGCAGCTTTCGCAGTCGGGAAACTCCTTGTGATCGTAAGCAATGCCGTTTCTGTCGTAATAGTCCTTGATGGCGGACTTGAACGCCTCCTCGGCGAGCACACTGCAATGCAGCTTGTAGGCGGGCAGACCGCCCAGCGCATCGACCACATCTTTGTTCGTGATCTTGAGCGCCTCGTCGATGGTCTTACCCTTGATCATCTCGGTGGCAATAGAGCTCGAGGCGATCGCGCTGCCGCAGCCAAAGGTCTCAAACTTCACATCGTCAATTTTGTCGTTTTTGATTTTCAAATACATCTTCATGATATCGCCGCACTTGGCGTTGCCGACCTGACCGACGCCGTCCGCGTTTTCGATCTCGCCGACGTTGCGCGGGTGCATGAAGTGATCCATCACAGTTTCCGTATAAAGAGCCATTGTCGAATCCTCCTTTGTGGGCTGATGTTATAAAATGAACGGTTTCCTGCCGCTGATGAGATCCTTCCACATCGGAGACATCTCGCGGAGATATGCGACGACCTCGGGCACGGCGGCAAGAATGCGGTCAACGTCCTCATCGGTGTTCCATTCGCAAAGGCTCAGGCGCAGCGAGCCGTGCGCCACCTCGTGCGGTCTGCCGATGGCCAGCAGCACATGGCTCGGGTCAAGCGAGCCGGACGTACACGCGCTGCCGGAGGAAGCGCAGATGCCCTTCGCGTCGAGCAGCAGAAGAAGGCTTTCGCCCTCGATGCCCTCAAAGCAGAAGCTCACGTTGCCAGGCAGACGATTCACAGGGTCGCCGTTGAGCGCGCTGTGCGGGATCTTGGAAAGTCCGGCAATCAAGCGGTCGCGCAGGGCGCTGACCTTCCGGGCGTTTTCATCAATGTGCGCGCAGGCGTCCTCCAACGCTGCGGCCATGCCCATGATGGCGGGGAGGTTCTCCGTGCCGGCGCGCTTGCCGCGCTCCTGCGCGCCGCCCTCGATGAGACTCGTGAGGGGAACGCCCTGCCGCGCATACAGCACGCCGATGCCCTTCGGGCCGTGGAACTTGTGCGCGGAGAGGGACAGCATGTCGATGTGCTGCGCCTGCACGTCGATGGGGACATGCCCCGCCGCCTGCACGGCGTCGGTGTGGAACAGCACGCCCGCCTCGCGACAGACTTCGCCGATCTCGGCGATCGGCAGAATGGAGCCGATCTCGTTGTTGGCGTACATGACGGTCACGAGACAGGTGTCCGCGCGAAGGGCGCTCTTCACCTGCTGCGCCGTGATCGTGCCGATGGCGCCGACAGGCAGAAGCTCGATCTCGAATCCCTCTTTTTCAAGCTTTTTGAGCGTGTGCAGCACGGCGTGATGCTCGAAAGCCGTCGAAATGATGTGCTTTTTGCCCTTGCGCGCGCCGAGACGCGCGGCAGAGAGAATCGCCTGATTGTCGGCCTCACTGCCGCCGGAGGTGAAGTAGATCTCGCGCGGCGAGGCATTCAGGCACGCTGCGATGCGCTCGCGCGTATTTTGCAGCGCCTCGGCCGCCTGCTGCCCGACGGAGTGCAGGCTCGAGGGATTGCCGTAGATCGTTTCCATATAAGGCAGCATCGCGTCGATGGCCGCGCGGCTCATCTGCGTGGTGGCGGCGTTGTCTGCGTAAACAGTTGTCATAGGTATCGCTCCTTTGCAATGGATAATTCCTATCTATCAAGTATGTTTATATGATAGCGATAAAATCCTACTTTGTCAATAGGAATTTAGAAAAAACCATATTTTCGCATTTTCAGAAAGACCGGCGGCAAGGGACAATAAAAAGGAAGGAAGGAACGCTCATTAGAGCGTTCCTTCCTTCCTATGGGGGGTGGAGGAAGTAAGCTTACTTTTCGAGCTGCGTCCAGTCGCGGTTCGCGCGCAGGGCGGTCCACTGCTCGTCGCCGTTCTTCTCGGTCGCGGCGCGCTCATAGGTGTGGCTGTTCGTCGCCTCCTGCACGGCGATATAGAACCAGTCGCCGCTCTTGCAGTCGGGGAAGGTCAGCATTACGCGCTTGGAGAGCAGGTGATCCTCGTCGGAGGGTACACGCTCAAGCGCACGGTTCACAAGCGTCATCATCTCGGCGCGGGTGATGGTCGCATCGGGACGGAACGTGCCGTCGGGATAGCCCTCGATCCAGCCCATCTTCGCAGCAATGGCGATGGCCTCATACGCCCAGTGCTCGGCAGACACATCGGAGAACTTCACACCCTTGACGGGCTTGGCGTCCGAAAACTGCGCGAGCATCGCGGCGAGCTCGGCGCGGGTAATGGCCTCGTTGGGACGGAACGCGCCGCCCTTGGCGGTGTCAACGATCACGCCGGCCTTTTCGAGGGTCGCGATGCTGTTGTTGTACCACGCACCGGCCTTGACGTCGGTGAAGCTGCTCTCGGTCGTGAAATACTCATCGCGCGTCTTGTCAGAGAGCAGACGGAAGAGAATGGTCGAGACCTCGGCACGGGTGATGCTGCCGTTCGGGCGCACCGTGCCGTCGGGATAGCCCATGACGTAGGCGTAGTGATCGCCCGTGTTCAGCGTGGGCTTGCTCGGGGTGGAGGGACGGGAGGCGCGGGTGTAGTAGAAGATGATCTCATTCGTGCCGGTGCCGATGGTGATGGATTTCACGCTGTTGCCATAGACGCGGTAACCGCTGATACGGATCGCTTCTTCCTTCACGACGGCGTTGAAGGTCTGACCGTCGACCGTCTTGTCATCCGCGACCTTCTTCGTCGTACCCTTGAGATAGTAGTGGACGGTATAGCTCAGGTCAGTGCGGGCCGTCCACTGGGCAACATAGGTGACGTTGCCAGTCACGGTATCAGAAAATGCGGGCTTCCAACCGTCAAAGACGTAGCCATCGCGGGTCGGATTGCCCTTGAACGCAGGGGTAGTGTCTTCGAACGGCACTCTGTAGGTCTGGTCTGCAAAGACTTCTTCGCCGTCCACGCCGTCGGTATAAGTCACCGTGTAGATGTTTTTCTCCCAGTTGGCGTACAGGGTGATGTTCTGCTCAACAGCATCGGAGAAGTCATACTTTTCATCGCCCAGATACCAGCCGTCGAAGGTATAGCCGGTCTTCGTGGGAGCGGTAGCCGGCTCGGTCGCGGTGAGGCCGTATTCCACTTCCTGCGCGGGCGGAACAGGCGTGCCGCCGTAGGAATTAAAGGTAACGGTATACTTGTTGATGTTCCACTTCGCTGTCAGGGTGATGTCGCCTGTGACAGGAGTATCAAAGTCATACGCGGTGGCGTTCTCCTCGTCATCGCCCAGATACCAGAAGGCAAAGGTATGGCCCTTGAGCGTCGGCTCGGCAGGCAGGACAGCCTTCTCGCCGCTCTTGACGTGCTGCTCATCGGGCATCGGGAAACCGCCGTAAGCGTTGAAGGTAACGGTATATTCCTCCGTCACATGTACGCTGCCCTGCGTCTTGAGCTGCCAGCTGCCGTCGGCCCAGATCAGCGTGACCGGAACGATCTTCTCATCGTTTCGGACATGTTTCAGGTTCGGGAACGCCGTGTTGAACTTGGCCACATAGAGGTCGGGGTCATAGCTGATTTCGCAAAGCCAGTCGTCCCCGTCCTTCTTCGGCGCGCCGACGAAGTAGTCTTCATTGTACTCGCCGAGCAGGCCGTAGGCCTCCGTATGCTGCTGCGAATCATCTACGACGCACTTGACCTGAACAGCCATTTCAAGCTTTTCCAGCTTGTCAGCCGTCGGGGCTTCGGGCGGGGTCTCGGCGGGAGTCGACTCTGTGTGCTTTACCTTGATTTCAGTTTTACTGTCGTCCAGAACCCACTTGCTATTCTTGTAGCTGATCACAAGCTTCAGCGTTGTCTGGCTCGCATCGTTGAGCTCATGCGCCTTCGCTATTTCGCTGTTGTACTTTGCGACATACGGCGCGGTCTTGATGGTTACGTCGTATTTCCCCGATTGATCCAATCTCGCCGTTTTCGTCCAGTTGAACGGATCGTTCGACGTGTTGTCGATCAGGTCGTAGTTTTTCGTCTCGCAGCTGGGCGTGCTGACGTCCGTTACCTGAATCTTCCCGATAGCGGATTTCAGATCGTCATAGGAGGGAGCGGGAATGTCCGGCATGGGAGAGTCGTTCTTCTCCCAGACGGCGTAGACGATCTTGGGGCTGTCTTTATGTTGAACGTCAATCGTGCCGCCCGGCTGATACTTCGCCTCGGTCGCATTCGCACTGTCAGCCCAGCCAGCGAAGGTATAGCCGTCGCGGGTCGGCGCCTGCGAGGAAATGGTGAAAGTATGGGACTTCTCATACTCAGAGGTCGCCTTGTAGGTCTGGCTGGCCGGTGCGCCGGTGCCGCCGTTGGCATCATAGTTCAGCGTGAAAGTCAGCAGAACGGGCGCGCCTTTGAAATAGTAATATGCGGTGTTCTTGCCGTTGGCAAGCAGGGCGCTTGCGCCCTCGCTGCGTCTGTTGCTGCCGCTTCCGGCCCAACTGATGTAGTCGACCTTGTTATTGTCAACACCCTTCCAGATATCCTTTGCATAGGGAAGACGGAAGGTTTTGTTGTTGACGTTGTACGTGCCGAGGTCAACGGTGATGTTATAGCCGCTGATGCTTGAGACCCTGTAGCCGCTGATTATGTCGCCGACCTTGACCTTGACGCCCGTCACCGTCGAGCCGACGGACGGATGCAGCTCAACGGTACTGTTACTTGCTGCCAATGCATTGAGCGGCAGCAGGGACAGTGCCATCACAAGCACCAGAACCCACGTCAGCAGCCGCTTTCCTGTTTTCTTTCCAGCCATAAAAAATTCCTCCTTCTTTTGGGCGCAATACGGCACATAGAAGGGGGAGCATGAATGCATCGGCAACCGGCTGCCATGCGGTGCGGGGACACCGTTTAGGCTCTTGGCTTTGCGACACCGGCTTTCGCCGGCTGTGCCTTTTGTCTGCGCATTTGCTCGTTTCTGTGAGCCGCACAGCGTATGATTGACAATTGTCAAGTCAGGGATTGCTTACAGTTATCAGTATAACATGGATCTGAGAAAAAGCAAGGGAATTTGCGAAGTTCGGCACATCGACGAAGAACGCGGACGGCGGCGGGATCGCCCCGCCGCCGCAGATTCATTTTTGCTTACACGCTGAGCCAGTCCTCGAGCACGAGACCCTCGTTGTGCTTGGTGAGGAAGCCCACGCTCCACTCGCCGCCGAAGGCGATGAGCTTGCGCCCCTTGAAGTCCTCGAGCACGCGCGAGCCGGAGCAGAGCATCAGATCCTTCACGTCGCACGGGCACGCGCGGATGAAGCGCAGGTGCTCGTAGGGGAGGCCGCTCATGCGCAGGTCAACGCCGTACTCGTTTTTCATGCGGTATTCGAACACGTCGAATTGCAGCGTGCCGACCACGCCGACGACCACATCCTCAAAGCCGCTGTCGGGGATCTTGAAGATCTGGATCGCGCCCTCCTGCGCGATCTGCTCCACGCCCTTGACGAATTGCTTGCGCTTCATCGTGTCCCTGGGCGAGACGAGCATGAAATGCTCGGGCTCGAAGGTCGGAATGCCGGAGAAGCGGAACTTCCTGCCCGGCACGGTGATCGTGTCGCCGATGGAGAAGATGCCGGGGTCAAATACGCCGATGATGTCGCCCGCGTAGGCCTCGTCGACGATCTCGCGCTCGGCGGCCATCATCGTCTGCGGCTGGGAAAGGCGCATCTTGCGCCCGGACTGCATGTGGAAATACTCGCTGTCGCGCTCGAACTTGCCCGAGCAGATGCGCATGAAGGCGAGACGGTCGCGGTGCGCCTTGTTCATGTTGGCCTGAATTTTAAAGACGAAGGCGGAGAAATCGGGGGAGTAGACGTCCACCTCGCCGGAGTCGCTCACGCGCGGCAGCGGCGGCGTGGTCATCTTCAAAAAGGCGTTCAAAAACGGCTCGACGCCGAAGTTCGTCAGCGCGCTGCCGAAGAACACGGGGGAGAGCTTGCCGCAGCGCACGGCATCGAGGTCAAAGTCGCGGCCCGCGCCGAGCAGCTCCACCTCGTCGGCGAGCGTATCGCGGCGCTTTTGCCCGAGCATCTCCACGAGCGCGGGATCGTCCAGCTCGATGGAGGTGATGCCGGCCTTTTTCGCGTGGCCCTCGTCGGTGAAGTGCAGAATGCAGCGCTCGCTGCGGTCGTACACGCCGAAAAATTCCTTGCCGCAGCCGATGGGCCAGTTGACGGGGTAGGTGTCGATGCCCAGCTCGTGCTCGACCTCTTCGCACAGCTCCAGCGGGTCGCGTGTTTCGCGGTCCATTTTATTGATAAAGGTGAAAATGGGAATGTTGCGCAGGGCGCAGACCTTGAAGAGCTTGCGCGTCTGCGGCTCAACGCCCTTCGCGCCGTCAATGACCATCACGGCGCTGTCCGCGGCCATCAGCGTGCGGTAGGTGTCCTCCGAGAAGTCCTGATGTCCCGGCGTATCGAGAATGTTGATGCAGTAGCCGCCGTGCTGAAACTGCATGACGGACGACGTGACGGAAATGCCGCGCTGCTTTTCGATTTCCATCCAGTCGGATTTTGCCGCGCGCTCGCGCTTGCCCTTGACTTCGCCCGCCTGCGCGATGGCTCCGCCGTAGAGCAGGAACTTTTCCGTCAGCGTGGTTTTACCGGCGTCCGGGTGCGAAATGATCGCAAACGTCCGGCGGCGGGAGATCTCTTCCTGTAAAGTGGCCATGACTGCCTCCTGAAAAATACGATTTACCGGGCAAGTTTATCACAGCCCCCCGCATTTTGCAACAGAATCCTAAAATCTATGCTTGACAAATCGGAAAATGTCTGGTATAGTACACCTTGTTCCGCGGGCGTAGCTCATCTGGTAGAGCGCCACCTTGCCAAGGTGGAGGTAGCGAGTTCGAGCCTCGTCGCCCGCTCCACAAATGAAAAAGGAGCAAGAATCTTTGCTCCTTTTTCCACATGGTGACATAGCCAAGTGGTAAGGCAAGGGTCTGCAAAACCCTCATTCCCCAGTTCAAATCTGGGTGTCACCTCCAGAAGAAAAGACACGTTTTGCGTGTCTTTTTCTTTTTTTCACCCATCAGATCCAAACCGGCAAAAAAAGCTCTCGGGATAACCCCGAGAGCCTTTTTTCATGCTGGAAAGCACGCAAGATCAATGATGCTCTTCAAGCCAGCGCTGTGCGCACTGGGCCAGATAGGCAGCGCCTCTCGGAAGGACTTCCTCGTTGAACTGCACCTTCGGATTGTGCGCGGAATAATTTCCGCGCTCGTCCATATAGCCGCTGGACAGATATATAAAGGCGGATGGCACCCTCTCTGCCACGAAAGCAAAGTCCTCCGACGCGCTCGCGGAAATGTTCGGGTATTCCATCGCACCGGGCAGATCCAGCTCTCTCATATACTTCACGAAGTCGTCGGTCGTGACGGGATCGCAGATCAGCGGCGGGCCGCCGGCGGAGATCTCAATATCGGCGGTAGCGCCATAGACAGCGGCAGTCGCCTGCGTGACCTCGCGGACGCGCTGCACCAGCTTCGTCTGTGCCTCCTTGGTATCCGCGCGCAGCGTACCGGTAAGGCGGGCCGTTTCGGGGATAATGTTCATCGCCGTTCCGGCGTGGAAGGTGCCCACCGTAATGACGCAGGAATCATGCGGATCCAGCTCTCTTGCGATGATCTCCTGCAGCGCAATGATGATGTGTGCGCCGACGCTGATCGGGTCAATGCAGTTCTGCGGCAGGGCGCCGTGGCCGCCCTTGCCCTTCACCGTGGCGGAGAACTCATTGTTGGAGTACATCATCGTGGAGTTGTCATTGTACATGAACATACCGATCGGCAGCTTTCCGGGGCCGACGTGATACGCCAGCGCCGCGTCCACCTTCGGGTTCTCCAAAATGCCGTTTTCCAGCATGTTCAGGCTGCCGTTGAGGCACTCCTCGCCCGGCTGGAACATGAGCTTAACGGTTCCCTGCAGCTCCGATTCATGCTCCTTGAGCATCTTCGCAGCGGTCAAAAGCATGGCGGCGTGCATATCGTGCCCGCAGCAATGCGCAGTCTGCGGGTTCATGGAAGCAAACGCAAGGCCGCTCTCTTCCGGCATCTCAAGCGCGTCCATGTCTGCCCGCAGAAGCAGGACTTTGCCGCCCTTGCCGATCAAGGCGGTCACTCCCTCGCCGCAGCGCTTGGGCTCGATCCCGTATTCCCGCAGCTTCTTCTCCACATAGGCCACCGTGTTTGGAAGCGTCAGCCCCGCCTCCGCGTGACTGTGAAGGTACCGTCTGTTCTCGATCAGTTCGTCCTTCAGTTCCAGTGCTCTGTCATAATAGCTCATTTTACTGCCTGCCCTTTCCTTAGGTTTATGATGAGTCAAAAAGCACAACGAAAAATCATAATATGAAATGCTCCTTTCGTCAACCATTATTATTGGGTATTTCAAATCCCCTTATGTGCCAAAATAATACAGCACAGAGGAAAAAAGCGGCAGCTGCAAATCACCGCATGATTTTCCCGGTACACAGTTCTCCCATTTTTGAATTTTTCCGCCAAACGGAATAGCACCGCGAAATACGCGCAAACTAAATGCGGCAAGCGCCAAAACAACTTTTCAGGAGGATCCAATCATGACCGATCATACCAACAGCGGCTGCGCCTGCACGCCCAACACCGCCATTCGCTGCGCCGTAACCAACTGCGCCAACCACTGCAAGGAAGGCCAGTACTGCGGTTTGAACGCCATTCAGGTCGGCACGCATGAGGCCCACCCAACGATGGATCAGTGCACCGACTGCCAGAGCTTTAAAAAGCAGTGACCCTTTTGCAGCCGCCCTCCGGCGGCCGCTACATACCATCAGGCAAAGCGGGGTGCAGCATGACAGAAAAAGGAAAATATCGCATTGCCGGCGCGCTCGCCGGTACAGTGAACGGGCTCTTCGGCGGAGGCGGGGGCGTCCCGCTCGTCTTTTTGCTGCGCACATGGGCAAATGTCCCCGACAAAACAGCGCTCGCCACCTGCGTGGCGGTCATCTTCCCGTTCTGCCTTGCCTCGCTGCTGGTATACGCCCTGTGCGGCGCGCTGCCGCTTAGAGAGGCGCTGCCCTACCTTTTCGGCGGGCTGGTGGGCGGCTGGATCGGCGGCAAACTCTTCAAGAACGTGCCGAATACATGGCTCAAGCGCATTTTCGCGCTGTTTCTGCTGTATGGCGCGGCGAGGTATCTGCTGTGAAAGAATGGTTCTTCCCCGCGCTCTGCGGGCTTGTGACGGGCATTCTCTCGTCGTGGGGCGTTGGCGGCGGAACGCTGCTGCTTTTGTGTATGACGCTCTTTTTCGGCGTGGAGCAGCGCACGGCGCAGGCCATCAATTTGCTTTACTTTCTCCCGACGGCGGGTATCTCCCTCCTTGCGCACCGAAAAAACGGTTATCTCGACCGCACCGTCCTGCGCGCAGCCGTCCCGCTCGGCACACTCTGCGCGCTTGCCGCCGCTTTTCTTGCCACAACGCTCGACAGCAGCCTCTTGTGCAAGCCATTTGGGCTATTTCTTCTCTACGCGGGGGCGTCGATCCTGCTGGAAAAGCCGGAAAATAAAAACAAAGCGCTGTGAGGTATCCTCACAGCGCTTACGGTTTCATCATTTCTTTTCTGTCATCTGCTCGAGCGCGTCCTTCGCGGCCATCTGCTCAGCCTCTTTCTTGCTGCGGCCGGCACCCTTGCCCACGGCAGTACCGTTGAGCAACACCTCAAAGCAGAAGGTCTTGTCATGGTCAGGGCCGCTCTCGCCGAACAGCCGGTAAGAGAGGGTTTGGTTCGGTGTACGCTGCACAAATTCCTGCAAGATGGTCTTGTAGTCGCGGCGCTTCTCCTCAGCGACCTCCTCGCGCTCGGTGTCGAGCAGCACGCGGTGAATGAGCGCGCTTGCCGCGCCGATGCCGCCGTCGAGATACACCGCGGCAAACACCGCCTCGGTCGCGTCAGCCAGAATGGACGGGCGCGTGCGTCCGCCGCAGCTCTCCTCGCCGTTGCCGAGCTTGAGGTGCTTTCCCAGTTCCAGACGCTGCGCGACCTCGTGCAGGCTGTCCTCGCACACGAGCAGCGCACGGATGCGCGTCAGCTCGCCCTCTGGTGCGGCAGGGTGCTTGGCGAACAAATACTCCGCCGTGACAAAGCCGAGCACACTGTCGCCCAAAAATTCCAGTCGTTCATTGCTGAAAAAGTTCGCGCCGCGATGCTCGTTGGCATATGAGCTGTGGCGCAGTGCCTCTTCGAGCAGTGCCGGGTTTTTGAAATGATATTGCAGTTTTTCCTCCAAGGCCCGCATATTGCCTCCTCCTGATAAAAGGACGCCCCGCGCAAAGCGGGGCGGCTTTTTTCTTCTTAACCGAGCTTTGCGTTCAAGTAGCGCACGCAGTCGCCCACCGTCTTGAGCGAGGTCAGCTCTTCTTCGGGGATCTCGTCCAGCTCGAACTCTTCTTCCATGGCCATCACCAACTCAACAAGATCCACAGAGTCGGCGCCAAGATCTTCTTCGAAAGAGCTGTCCATCGTGATCTCATCGGGATTGAGCGCGAACTGCTCCGCGATCAGCTTCTGCATCGTCTTAAAAATTTCTTCGGGACTCATAATCTCTTTTACTTCCTCTCACGGTTTTGGTTCTTCCAAATGATACGGCAAAGGCACAGGACTGTCAATACCCATTTTTTCGCTTTTGGGCATTCGCCGCATTCTGTCTTTCGTCAGATCCGCATCTTGTCGATGTTTTGCGTGATGTCGTCAATGATGCCGCTGCGCGCGACCTCCATCGCCTGACGCACCGCGTTGCAGATGCCGACCTCGCTCGCGCTGCCGTGCGCCTTGACGACGGGCTTTGAAATGCCGAGCAGCGCCGTGCCGCCGACTTCGTTTGCGTCGAGCATCTTCTTAAAGTCCGCAAGCCTGCCTTTGAGCAGCAGTGCAGCCAGTTTCGTCCCCGCGCTGTGCAGGAGCATCTCCTTGAGCTTGACGGAAAAGAGCTTGCCCGTACCCTCGATGCTTTTGAGCATGATGTTGCCGCTGTAGCCGTCGGCCACAATGACGTCACATGCGCCGAGCAGCGCTTCCTTCGCTTCAATGTTGCCAATGAAGTTGAGGTGCCCCGCCTCGCCCGCTTCTCTGAGCTTCTGATACGTCTCGCGGCGCAGCGTGTCGCCCTTGCTCTCCTCCGCTCCAATGTTCAGAAGGCCCACGCGCGGTGTTTCAACGCCGAGCACCTTCTGCGCGTAGTAGCTGCCAAGGTAGGCAAATTGCAGCAGATACTCCACCGTACACTCGGCGTTTGCACCGCAGTCGATAAGCACCGCTCTGCCCGCTGCCGTCGGGATCGTGGGGGCAAGCGCCGCGCGGCGAAGGCCGCGAATGCGCTTGACGACGAGCGTCGCGCCTGCAAGGATCGCGCCCGTGCTGCCTGCACTGACAAAACCGTCCGCCTCACCGTTGTGCAGCATCGTAAGCCCCACGGTCAGGGAAGAATCCTTTTTCCTCTTGAATGCCGTAGCCGGATCGTCGCAGATCTCGACGACCTCCGTCGCGTTCACGATCTCCACGCCTTTGGGAAGCGCCGCGCAGCCGCACTCGCGCAGCGTTTTCTGGATCTCTTCCTCTTTTCCGGCAAGAAGGATCTCCGCGCCGTACCGTTCGTGTGCCATCAGCGCGCCCTTGACGGGTGCAAGAGGTGCAAAATCGCCGCCCATGGCGTCAACAATGATCTTCATGGGATCACTCCTTCCTGTCGCTCAATACCGCTTCGCGCAGCGCATCGATATGGCCGAGCGCGCGCTCGGCAAGCGCCGCGTTTTTCACGCGCTTGCCGCCCCTGACGCGATAGCCAAGCGGCGGCATGATGCCAAAGTTCACGTTCATCGGCTGAAAATCCGAGACCGTCGTATCACTGATGTAAAGCCCCAGCGCGCCGATGGCCGTCTCGCGCGGGAAGTCGACGGGCGTCTCCCCTTCAAGCCGCCGCGCCATCTCAACGGCGGCGAGAAAACCTGAGGCCGCAGACTCGATGTAGCCCTCCACGCCCGTCATCTGGCCAGCAAAGGCAATGCGATCATCGGCGATGAGGCGGTAGTAGCGGTCGAGCATTCCCGGCGAGCGCAGATAGGTGTTGCGATGCATCACGCCGTAGCGGACAAAGTCCGCATTTTTCAGCGCGGGGATCATCGAAAACACGCGCTTCTGCTCGGGAAAGCGCAGATGCGTCTGGAATCCGACCAGATTATAAACGCTGCCCTGCGCATTGTCGCGCCGCAGCTGAACGACGGCGTAAGGCTCCTGCCCCGTCTTCGGGTCGCGCAGGCCGCGCGGCTTGAGCGGGCCGTAGCAGAGCGTATCGTGCCCGCGGCGCGCCATGACCTCAACGGGCATGCAGCCCTCGAAAACGTGCTTATCCTCAAAGCCGTGCACTTCCGCTTCCTCCGCCGTGGTCAGCGCCTGCCAGAAGGCTTCATACTCCTCCTCGCTCATCGGGCAGTTGATGTAGTCCGGCGTACCCTTATCGTAGCGCGAGGCAAAAAACGCCGAATCCATGTTGACGCTCTCAAAGGTCACGAGCGGGGCGGCGGCGTCGAAGAAGTTCAGCGTGTGCCCGTCACCGATCTTTTCCGCGATGGCGGCGGCGAGCGCATCGCTCGTCAAGGGTCCCGAGGCGATAATGACATTCCCCTCGGGAATGGCCGTCACCTCGCCGGGCACGACCGTGATATTGGGGTGCGAGCGGATCTTTTGCGTCACGAGATCCGAAAAGCCCTCGCGGTCTACCGCCAGCGCGCCGCCCGCTTCCACGCGCGTCGCGTCCGCGCAGGCCATGATGAGCGAATCAAGGCGGCGCAGCTCTTCTTTGAGAAGGCCCACCGCGTTTTCGATCTGGTCCGAGCGCAGCGAATTTGAGCAGCAGAGCTCAGCGAAAGAGTCCGCATGGTGCGCGGGCGTTCTTTTTTCGGGTTTCATTTCATGCAGCGTCACGCTTATGCCGCGCTGCGCGAGCTGCCAGGCAGCCTCGCAGCCGGCAAGGCCGGCGCCGATCACAGTTACTTGCATCAGTCCTCTTCTTTCTCCGCGGTCTTTTGGGCCGCTGGCTTCGCGCTTGTCTTCTTTGCCGTCGTTTTCTTGGCGGCGGTCTTTTTCGCGGCGGGCTTCTTTTCAGACGTTTCTTCGCCGTCCGCCGTTGTCTTTTTGCTTGTCTTTTTTGTCGTGGTCTTCGCCGCTGTCTTTTTGGCGGCAGACTTCTTTGCGGCGGTCTTCTTGGCCGTCGTTTTCTTGGCGGCAGACTTCTTTGCGGCGGTCTTCTTGGCCGTCGTTTTCTTGGCGGCTGGCTTCTTCTCCGCGCTCTCCGGGGCTTCGGCAGTTTCCGTATTCTCCGCCGGTTCAGCATCCTCGGCAGCTTTCTTCTTCACGTAGCCGCGCTGATCCTCGGGCACAAAGCGCGAACAGGCGGGGTTGATGCAGTACGGGCGCTTAAAGCCCCTGCCCGCCTTTTTGAACATCGTCTGTCCGCACTCCGGACAGTCATCCTTCGTCGGCACGTCCCAGGTCATAAAGTCGCATTTCTTCTCCGGATCGCTGCTTGTGACGAATTCACAGGCATAATAGGTGTACTGCTTGTTCGTCTTCTTGCTCACGCCCGTGCGCTTCATCATGCGTCCGCCGCACTTGGGGCAGCGGCCGTCCATCACAATGACAAGAGGCTTGGTGAAGGTACACTCGGGATAGCCCGGGCAGGCAAGGAAACGGCCGAAGCGCCCGCTCTTGATGACCATGTTGCGTCCGCAGATGTCACACTTTTCCTCGCTCACCTCGTCGGGTACCTTGATGCGCACGCCCTCGAGCGCCTCCTCGGCATTTTTCAGGTCGCGCTCAAAGTCGCCGTAAAAGTCGCGGATCACGTCCTTCCACGGCGTCTTGCCCTCTTCCACGGTATCGAGTTTCTGCTCCATGCGGGCGGTAAACTTCATGTCCACAATGTCAGAGAAGCGCTCCTCCATCAGTCCCGTCACCACCTCGCCAAGCGGCGTGGGACGCAGGTACTTGCCGTCCTTCACGACGTATTCGCGATCCAGGATCGTCGAAACCGTGGGCGCGTAGGTCGACGGGCGGCCGATGCCGTTCTGCTCCATCGCGCGAATGAGCGTTGCGTCCGTATAGCGCGCGGGCGGCTGGGTAAAGTGCTGAAGCGGCGTATACGCTTCAAGCGCAAGCCCCTGCCCCTCGGTGAGCGGCGGGAGCGTGCCCTCCTTCTCTTCCTTGCTCTCCTCGTCGCGGGATTCTTCGTAAACGGCGGTGTAGCCAGAGAATTTCAGGTTGCTGGCGCTCGCGTGGAACTCGTGCTCGCCTGCCATGATCTGCGCGCTCACACTGTCGTACACGGCGTTCGCCATCTGGGAGGCGAGAAAGCGGCTCCAAATCAGGCGATACAAGCGGTACTGCTCGCCCGTCAGATCGCCCTTGATCTGCTCGGGCGTCAGGTTGACGTTCGAGGGGCGGATGGCCTCGTGCGCGTCCTGCGCGCCGGCCTTGGCCTTGTAGTGGCGGGCGGTCTTGGGATAGTAGTCCTGCCCGTAGCGGCCGAGAATGAAGGTCTTTGCCGCGGCAATGGCCTCCTCGGAGATGCGCAGCGAGTCGGTACGCATATAGGTGATGAGACCCACCGTGCCCTCGCCCGTGATGTCAACGCCCTCGTAGAGCTGCTGGGCGATGGCCATGGTACGGCGCGGCGTCATGTTGAGCTTGCGCGAGGCCTCCTGCTGCAAGGTAGAGGTCGTAAACGGAAGCGAGGGGGAGCGCTGCTTATCCGTGCGCTTGATGTTCGTCACGGTAAAGGGCTTGTCGCCGATATCGGCAATGATGCCATCCACCTGCTCGCCCGAGGTCGGCTCGACCTTTTTGCCGTCTTTTCCGTAATAATGCGCCTCAAAGGTCTTGTGCGAGACTTCGTCCGTGAGGTCGACGTCGAGCGTCCAGTATTCCTGCGGCTCAAAGGCCTGAATCTCTTTCTCGCGGTCGTCCACCATGCGCACGGCGACAGACTGCACGCGGCCCGCCGAGAGACCGCGGCGCACCTTTTTCCACAAAAGCGGGCTGAGCTCATAACCCACGATGCGGTCGAGCACACGGCGCGCCTGCTGCGCGTCGACCAGGTCCTGATCGATGGTGCGCGGCTCCTGAATGCTCTCGGAGACGACCTTTTTCGTGATCTCGTTGAAGGTCACGCGCTTGGCCTTTTCATCGTCCAGTTCCAAAAGCGCCTTCAGGTGCCACGAGATCGCCTCTCCCTCGCGGTCAGGGTCCGTTGCGAGATAGACGGTGTCGCTGTCCTTGGCGGCCTTCTTGAGCTCGCCGATGAGCTCCTCCTTGCCGCGGATGGGCTGATAGACGGGCTCGAAATCGTGCTCGATGTCCACACCGAGCTTACTTTTGGGAAGGTCGCGCAGGTGGCCCATACTGGCCTTGACCTCGTACTCCCTGCCCAGATATTTTCCGATGGTTTTCGCCTTGGCCGGAGACTCGACGATCACCAGATGCTTTTTTGCCATGAATATTATTCCTCCAGTAGTGTGACAGTCAAAGAAAAATGCTTGCCGCCGCTCTGTTCGACGTAGCCCTCAAGCTCCATCATCGTCAGCGCGGAAAGAACACGGCGCGTAGGGATCTGCGTTTTTTCGATCAGGTCGTCCACTTGCAGCGCGCCCGCTTTCAGCGCGCGCAGAATGGCCATCTGATCGTCGGTCAGTCCTAAGTCGTTGGTTTTCAGATTCAATTCCGGCAGCGCGGGTGTTTCCTCCACCGCCGCCTGTTTGGCGCGTGCGAGTTCCTCGCGCGCCTGATAGCCGAGCGTTCGCGGCAGCTCCACGCGCTCGCCAAGGATTTTGTGCGGATACTGCGCTTCGTATTCGCGCAGCACGTCCCAGCTGTCGGTGATGAGCGCCGCCGCACCGTCCGCGATCAGGCGGTTGCAGCCGCGGCTCATGGGTGCGTCGATGGGGCCGGGCACAGCAAATACGTCGCGTCCCTGCTCAAGAGCCGTATTGGCCGTGATGAGTGCGCCGCTCTTTTCCGGTGCCTCGACCACGACGGTGGCAAGGCTCAATCCACTGATGATGCGGTTTCGCACGGGAAAATGCCACGCCTCCGCCGCCGTCCCGGGCGGGTATTCGCTGATGAGCGCGCCCGAGGCCACAATGTCGCGGTAGAGCCACGCGTTCTCCGCCGGATAGACAACGTCAAGTCCACAGCCGAGCACAGCGATGGTCTTTCCGCCCGCGCGCAGCGCGCCGCGATGGGACGCTGAATCTACGCCCGCCGCCGCGCCGGAGATCACGACCGCTCCCTGACGGCTCAGGCCGTAGGCGATCTTTTCCGCCGCCTCGATGCCGTAGGGCGAGGCCTTGCGCGTGCCGACCATAGCAACGGCGACCTCCTCGTCGATGACGGGAAGCTGCCCCTTCACATAGAGAAGGCACGGCGGCTCAAAGATGTTGCGCAGGCGCACGGGATAGTCCGCGTCCTGCATCGTAAGAAGGCGCAGGCCGAGGCGCGAGCACGCGCCGAGAATGCGGTCGGCGTCCTCCATCGACTTTTCCGCGAGCAGCGCGATCTGCCGCGGCTCGATGCCCTCAACAAGGCGGTATTCGTCCTCGTCGGCGTAGAAGATGTTCTCCGGCGAGCCGAAATGATCGAGCAGCAAAAGTTTTGAGCGATTCGTCAGTCCCTTGACTTCCGAGAGCCATACCCAGTATTTGAGTCCCGCCATGAGAACCTCTCCTTTCGTTTTATCGGTACATCTCCCAGAGAACGACCGTCGCCGCGATGGCCGCGTTGAGCGATTCGCAGCGCGGGTTCATGGGAATTTTCAGCGTTTTGACGCACTCGTCCAGCACTTGCTGCGACAGTCCCCGTCCCTCGCTGCCGATGGCGACGGCCGCCCTTGCAAGGTTTGCCTCGGCAAGCGGTACGGTATCGTCGCGCAGGGCCGTGCCGTAGAGCGGCACGCCGCTTTTCCGGAGCAGCGCGAATAATTCCTCCGCTGTAACGGTGTAGGCCTCGCGGCGGAAGATCGCCCCCATTGTGGCGCGCGCCGTTTTGGGGTTATAGAGATCGGCGCAGGCATTGACCAGGAATACGCCGTCGCAGTCGAAGGCGTCCGCCGTGCGCAGGATCGTACCGACGTTTCCGGGATCCTGCACGCCGTCGAGCACGAGATAGTGCTTTCCCGAAAGCGTTTCGGGCAGCTGCACCTCGGGCAGCGCCACGGTGAAGAGCGCGCCCTGCGGCGTTTCCATGGGGCTGACAGCGCGCATCAGCTCCTCGCTCACGCGCACAGCGCGCACGCCGTCCGGAAGCGGCGGAATGTCGACCCCTTCGGAAAAGACCGCCGTTTTCACCTCCGCGCCCCATTTGAGCGCCTCGGCAAGGAGCTTTGTTCCGTCGCAGAGATATTCCCCGCTCTTTTTTCGATAAGACCGGGAGGACGCCAGCTTGCGCAGATGTGTCATCAGCGGATTCTGCCGGCTCGTGATGATTTCCGCATTCATTTTTCCCTTTCCCCCCAGTTTCTTATTTAATATGTATCACACTATATTATCAACTGCAGCCCTTTGTCAAGCAAAAGAATCCCGCCAGTTTTCTCATTTTGTACGATTCCTGCGCCGCCGCTTTACAGCGCGCCTCCTTTTGTGGTACACTAAGCGGGAAATATCACGCAGCATGACTGCAAGGAGGTACCTTAAAAATGGAATCTGCCAAATCGCGTTTTCTGCGCTATGTGACCTACTACACCACCTCGGATGATTTCACCGGCACTTCTCCCTCCACGGAGCGGCAGAAGGATCTCGGAAACGTTCTGATGCAGGAGCTCGAAGCGCTTCATCTCGAAGACGTTCACATGGACGATTGCGGCAATGTGCTCGCAACGCTCCCCGCGAGCGAGGGCGTAGACGCGCCCGTCATCGCGCTCATCGCGCACATGGATACTGCGCCCGACGCCTCGGGCGAGAACGTCAAGCCCCGTCTCGTGCGCTACGAGGGCGGCGAACTGAAGCTCAATGATTCCGTTTCCCTCACCGAAGCGCTCTGCCCCGGTCTTGAAAGCCACGTGGGCGACGAGCTGATCGTGACCGACGGCACGACGCTGCTCGGCGCGGACGACAAAGCAGGCCTTGCCGAGATCATGGCCGCGGTGGAGACGATCCTGGAAAAGAACATCAAGCACGGCGAGGTGCGCATCATCTTCACGACCGATGAGGAGATCGGCCACGGCACGGACGGGCTCGATGTGCAGGAGCTCGGCTGCGACTACGGCTACACCGTGGACGGCGGCCCCCTCGGCGAGATCGAATATGAGAACTTCAACGCTGCCGCCGCGGTGCTGACGGTGCACGGCGTTGGCGTTCACCCCGGCAGCGCCAAAAACGTGATGGTCAACGCTGCGACCGTGGCGATGGACTTCCACGCGCTGCTGCCCGAGGACGAAGTACCTGAAAAGACCGAGGGCTACGAGGGCTTCTTCCACCTCACGGATATGGAGGGCGGCATGGCAAAGGCCACGCTGCGCTACATCATCCGCGACCACGACCGCGAGAAGTTTGAAGAAAAGAAGGCTCTCTTCGCCGCCTGCGCCGAGAAGATCAATGAGGTCTACGGCGACGGCACCGCCGAAGTCGACATCACCGACAGCTACTACAACATGAAGGAAAAGATCCTGCCGCACTTCCACCTCATTGAGCGTGCGGAGAATGCCTTCCGCGCAAATGGCGTCGCCCCCATGTGCGTACCCATCCGCGGCGGCACGGACGGCGCGAACCTTTCCTGGGCCGGTCTTCCCTGCCCCAACCTCTCCACCGGCGGCTACAACTATCATGGTGTGCGCGAATGGATCCCCTCTGCCAGTCTGGACATCATGACGAATGTGGTCGTCACGCTCACCGCAAGCTTTGCCGAATAAGGCAAGCGCCATCCTATCAGAAAGTAAGGAGTGTTTTCAGATGAACCCTGTCGAAAATCTCGCAGCTTTGCGCGCGGAAATGGCAAAGCGCCGCATTGACGCCTATGTTGTCGTGACCGACGACTTCCACACCTCGGAATATGTTGGCGAGCACTTTAAGGCGCGCGAATTTCTCTCCGGCTTCACCGGCTCCGCCGGTACGCTCGTCGTGCTGCCTGAGTCTGCCGCGCTGTGGACGGACGGCCGCTACTTTTTGCAGGCCTCGCAGCAGCTTGCCGGCTCCGGCATTGCGCTCATGCGCATGGGCGAGGCGGGCGTTCCCGAGATCCCCGCGTTCCTGCATGACAATGTCCCCGAAAACGGCTTCATCGGCTTCGATTCCCGCACGATCAGCAACGACTTTGCCCGCCGCATCGGAGAAAAGGTGAGCGAAAAGCACATTCGCTTTGCAGGTGACGAGGATCTTGTCGACCTTGTGTGGACGGATCGCCCCGCGCTCTCCTGCGAGCCGCTCTGGGAGCTTGAGCCGAAGTTCGCAGGCTACACGCGCGCGGAAAAGCTTGAAAAGGTGCGTGAAAAGATGAACGAGCTCGGCGCGGACGTGTTTGTGATCCCCGCGCTCGACGAGATCGCGTGGCTTTTGAACCTGCGCGGCGGTGACGTTCTCTATACGCCGGTGTTCCTCTCCTACCTGCTGCTTGAGCGCGGCAAGGCCACGCTCTGCGTGCAGAAGGAGGCTGTGAGCGCCGAGATCGAAGCGCACCTCGCCGCCGACGGCGTGGCGCTCGCCCCCTATGACGATATCTACCCGCTGGTCGCCTCGCTCCCCAAGGGTACGCGCGTACTGCTCGACGGCGAGCGCGCCAACTACCGCATCACGCAGAGCGTTGGCACAGGCGTGGAGACGATCGACCGTCCCAGCCCCATTCAGCTCATGAAGGCGATGAAGCACCCTGTCGAGCAGGAGAATGAGCGCATCGCCCACATCCGCGACGGCGTGGCCGTCACACGCTTCATCTACTGGCTCAAGCACACGATCGGCAAGGAGACCATCACGGAGATGAGCGCCGCGAAAAAGCTAGAGAGCCTGCGCGCCGAGGGGGAGCACTTCCTCGACCAGAGCTTTGGGCCCATTCTTTCCTACGGCGCGCACGGCGCGATCGTCCACTATGCGCCGACCGAAGAGTCGGACATTCCCATGGAACCGCACGGTTTCTGCCTTGCCGATACGGGCGCGCAGTACTACGAGGGCACGACCGACATCACCCGCACCATCGCGCTCGGGGCGCTCACCGAAGAGGAAAAGCGCATCTACACGCTCGTGCTGCGCGGCCACTTGCAGCTTGGCGCGGCGAAGTTCCTCCACGGCTGCACGGGGGAAACCCTTGATATGCTCGCCCGCGCGCCGCTGTGGGAGTCAGGCCTTGACTACAACCACGGCACGGGTCACGGCGTCGGTTTCGTCCTCGGCGTGCACGAAGGCCCTGAGCGCGTGCACTGGGACGTGAACCGCCAGAAGCGCCACTGCGTTATCGAAGAGGGCATGATCTTCTCGAACGAGCCGGGCATGTACCTTGCCGGCAAGTTCGGCGTGCGCGTGGAGAACCTTGTCGTCGTGCGCAAGGCGGAGGAGAACGAATATGGCCGCTTCCTCGCGCTCGAGCCGCTCACGCTCGTCCCCTACGATCGCGACGCGCTCGATCTGACGCTTCTCACCTCCCGCGATGTGGAGCTGATGAACGACTATCACGCAAAGGTCTATGCGGCGATCTCGCCCTACCTTGCGGGCGACGAGCTTGCATGGCTCAAGGCCGTCACCGCGCCGGTCACGTTCGGCTGATAAAGCAATATAAAAAAGGTTCGGACTGCAATGCAGTCCGAACCTTTTTTCATTGTGTCTTAATAGAGCTTGGCGCCGGCGGGAATATCGCCGTCGACCATCAGCAGGTTGAGGCGCTCCTCCCCGTCCACGTGGTGAACGGCGGAAATGAGCATACCGCAGGAATCGATGCCCATCATCTTGCGCGGGGGCAGGTTGACGATGGCAATGGCGGTCTTGCCGACAAGATCCTCGGGCTCATAGTAGTCGTGAATGCCGGAGAGGATCACGCGGTCGGTACCGGAGCCGTCGTCGAGCACGAACTTCAAAAGCTTCTTGCTCTTGGGCACGGCGGTGCATTCCTTGATCTTGACCGCGCGGTAGTCGGACTTGGCAAAGGTGTCGAACTCGACCTGCTCTTCGAAGATCGGCTCGCTTTCGACCTTGTCGACCTCGTCGGCGGCGTGCGCGCCCTTGGGCTTGACAATGCCGGCACTGCACGGCGCGGCGGCGGGAGCACTCTCCGCGCTCTTCTCCTCGGCCTTCTCGCTCTTCTTGGGCATGTCGAGCGGCTTCATCGTCGGGAAGAGGATCACGTCGCGGATCGAGTCGGTGCCGCAGAGCATCATGGCGCAGCGGTCGATGCCGAAGCCCAGACCGCCCGTCGGGGGCAGGCCATACTCGAGCGCCATGACGTAATCTTCGTCCATCATGTCGGCCTCGTCGTCGCCGTTGGCGCGCTTTTCCGCCTGCGCCTTGAAGCGCTCGTACTGATCCATCGGGTCGTTGAGCTCGGTGAAGGCGTTGCCCATCTCGCAGCCGCAGACGAACATCTCGTAGCGCTCGGTGAGGTACGGGTCAGACGGGCTGCGCTTGGCAAGGGGGCTGACCTCGACGGGGTACATCGTGATGAAGGTCGGCTGAATGAGCGTTTCCTCGACCTTCTGATCGAAGGTCTCATACAGGGCGTTGCCCCAGGTCTTGTCCACGCCGTCCATATCAACGCCAACGCTCTTGGCAAGCGCAACAGCTGCCTCAGCGTCGCCTTCGATGGCCATGAAGTCTGCGCCGGTCACATTCTTGACGGCCTCCGCCATCGTAAGGCGCTTCCAGGACGGGGTCAGGTCGATGTCCTGGCCGAGCCACTGGAGCTGATAGGTGCCGAGAATTTCCTTCGCCGCGCCGGAGAGGATCCCTTCGAGAATATCCATCATGCCGTCGAGGTTCGTGAACGCCTGATACAGCTCGCAGGTGGTGAACTCAGGGTTGTGCTTGGTGTCCATACCCTCGTTGCGGAAGATGCGGCCGACCTCGTACACGCGCTCCATACCGCCGACGATCAGGCGCTTCAAGTGCAGCTCGGTCGCGATGCGCATATACATGTCAATATCAAGGGTATTGTGGTGCGTGATGAAGGGGCGCGCGTTCGCGCCGCCCGCGATGGGACTCAGCACCGGCGTTTCGACTTCCATAAAGCCGAGGGAGTCGAGATAACGGCGCAGGTAGGCGACAAACTTCGAGCGGATCTCGAAGTTGCGCTTGGACTCGGGGTTGATGATGAGGTCAACATAGCGCTGACGGTAGCGCGCTTCCTTGTCGGTCAGACCGTGGTACTTCTCCGGCAGCGGGCGCAGGGACTTGGAGAGCAGCGTGATCGTCTTCGCGCGCACGCTCATCTCGCCGCGCTGGGTGCGGAACACCTCACCGTCGACGCCGACAATATCGCCGATGTCGTACTTCTTGAAGCGGTTGTACTCCTCTTCATCCATCTCGTCCTTGCGGGCGTAGAGCTGGATGCGGCCGGACTTGTCCTGCAAATCGCAGAAGCTGACCTTGCCCATGCCGCGCTTGCTCATCAGGCGGCCCGCGATGCGGACCTCGCTGCCCTCAAGCGCGTCGAAGTTGTCCTTGATGTCCTGGGCGTGATGCGTCACATCAAACTTGGTTTCCTGGAAGGGATCGCGGCCCTCGGCGCGAAGCGCTGCGAGCTTGTCGCGGCGCACCTGGAGGATCTCGCTCAGGTCCTGCTCGGCAGCCGCGGTGTTCTGGTTTCTTTCTTCAGCCATGGTGTTTTTACTCCTACTCTATATCAATACAGCTTAGCGTTCGATCTTGACAACGCGGTAAACGATGGTGCCGACGGGGGCGTCCACGCTGACCTCGTCTCCCTCTTTTGCGCCCATAAGCGCCTTGCCGAAGGGGGAATCCTCGGAGATGGCGTGATGCATGGGGTCTGCCTCCTGCGAGCCGACAACCTTGTACTCAGGCATCTCGCGGCCGGTCTTTACGTCTGCGACCGTCACGCGGCAGCCGATGCCGACAGCGTTGGTGCCTGCGTCGCTCTCGTCGACGATGACGGCGTGCAGCAGGATATCCTCGACCTCAGCGATGCGGGAGTACAGCTTGCCCTGCTCGTTCTTCGCTTCATCATATTCGCTGTTTTCGCTCAGGTCGCCGAAGCCGCGCGCCTCCTTGATGAGATCCGCCACTTCCTGTTCACGCACGGTTTTGAGGTAGGTAAGCTCGTTTTGCAGCTCTTCCTTGCGCTCCGCGCTCATCTTGTACTCTTTTTTCATATTGAGATCGTTCCTTTCTTTCGCGCCGACGGAACATGTGCGGCGCGCACACGAATACCATTTTAGCGAAACAATTATAGTAATTTCGTTCCGTCTTGTCAAGGCAGGTTTGCAGTTTCCCCCGCTTTGGGCGGAAATTTCACATCTTTCACCCAAATTTCGTCGGCGCGGCGGACAAGCGCGGCATACAGCGCGCAGATCAGCTGGTTTTGATCCCAGTCCGGCGCCGCATCTTCGATCTCCGCCGCCCCGTATTCCACCTTGAGCAGCGCTTCGGCAAGCGGCAGCACCGCGCCGAAGGGCGGTGGCACATCGTCAAAGCAGACTGCAAGGTCAGAGACAAGCTGCTCGCCCCGCTGTACCTCGTAGACGCTTGCGCCGCAGTCCCAGCGCAGCGAGCGCGCGATGCGCTCCTGCCCCGGCGTGCAGAGCGACAGATAGCGCACGTCCCGTGCAAGCTCACGCGCCGCCGCTTCGAGCGCCGCGCTCGGCGCGGCGGAAAGCAGCGCAATGCGCGCGCATTCCGGGCGTAGCCCTCGCTGCGCCATCGCGCAGCGAACGATCTCCGCCGCCTTTGTCATGCGCAGCGGCTGCTCAGGCGGCAAAACGATACCCAAGCGCGCAAATGCGCTCTTACAGGGGTAGTCCTTTGGAAACACGGCATAGCGCACACGGTGCCATTTCAGATATTTTGCCGCGCGACGCGCCGAAAGGCGCGCCGCCATTCCCTCTCCGCGCGCAATATACACCGCGCAGAAGCGCACGCCGCACAGCGTGCGCGCGCCGTTTTTCTCCCCCGCGTCCCGATAGCTGACCAAACCCAACAACCTTCGTCCCTCCCGCAAAAAAGGCTCCCCGCCAATATATGGCGGGGAGCGATTGCGTTATGCGCTTACCAACCCTTGATGTAGTTGGTGAGGTAGTTGAGCGGGTTGACGATCTTGCCGTTTTCGGTGATCTCGAAATGCAGGTGCGGGCCGCTGCTCACACCGGTCGTGCCGGTAATGCCGACGACCTGCCCCTGGGCAACATAGTCGCCCACGCTGACTGAACGGGAGGACAGGTGCTGATAGGTCGTGGTGTTGCCGCTGCCGTGGCTCACGACAACGTAGTTGCCGCGGTACTTGTTGTACGCCGAGATGATGACGGTGCCCGCCTTGGCGGCGACGGCCTGCGTCGTGTAGCCCACGCGGCCGATGTCGATGCCCGCGTGGTTCGTCGACGCGCCCGCGATGCCCGTGTAGCGCGCGCCGAGCGGCGAGGTGATGTATCTGCTTGCGCACGGCCAGATGTAGCCGCCCAGAGTCGCGGTGGTATCGCCGTTCTTGGCGGCAAGCTCTCTCGAAAGGCGGACGATCTCCGCCTGCTGGCGCTCCATCGCCGCGTCCTTTTCCGAAAGGACCTGCTTGTACTGTGCCTCGTTCGCCTTGAGGTCGGCAAGCACCTTTTCCGCCGCCGCGCGCTGGGTGTTCAGCTCGTTCTTTTTGGTCACGAGCGTTTCCTTGGCGGTCTGCTGCTCGGCAAGCGATGCTTCAAGCGTTGCCTTCTTCTGCTCGATCTGCTCGCGCAGAGCACGCAGATCGTCGATGACCTTCTGATCGCTGTCCATGATCTCGCTGATAAAGTCCATGGCGCTCAGCAGGTCGGTAAAACTCGCAGCGTTGAAAAGCACCGACCAGTACGACACCGTGCCGCGCTCTTCCATGGAGCGCACGCGCGCGCAGAACTTTTCGTACTGGCGCTTTTCTTCCTCTTCGTTTTCACGGATCTCCTGCTCGGTCTGCTCAATGAGCGTTTCGTACTCGCTGATGAGCGACTCCACGTTCCTGATCTCCGACTGGAGGAGGTTGATCTGCTTGTCGATATTCTCCTTTTGTGCAAGCGCGGTGTTCTTGTTGTTCTGAATGGATCTGAGTTCCTTTTCAAGCTGCGCCTTTTCCGAGTTCATGCCGCTGAGCTCATCTTTGAGCTTGTCGATGTCCGCCTGCGTGACGGCGGAGGCCTCCTGCACCATGGAAAGCGGCGTCAGCTCCGTCATCGTCAGCGCCAGAACAACGGCAAGGGCAAGCGCGATGCGTGCGATTTTTCTCTGCTTCATCGTTCGCCCCCCTTTACACGCGCAGGAACTTGCGGATCGCGGTCAGGCTGCCGCCCACGCCGATGAGGATACCGGCGGCGGCGAAAATAGCCGCAACGGGCTGCCAGATCGCCGTAAAGTCGACGATCGTCAAAAGCTGCAGCCGGTCAGACATGGCAAGACTCTTGGCGACCGACTCATAGAGCAGCCATTGCAGGCCAAAGCCCAGCACCGCGCTGAGAAGACCGATCATAAAGCCCTCGTACACAAACGGCCAACGGATGAAACCGTTCGTCGCGCCCACCATCTTCATAATGGCGATCTCGTCGCGCCGGTCAAAGGTCGTGAGCTTGATGGTGTTGGAGATGATAAAGACGGACACGAGCAGCAAGATCGCAATGAGCGCGATACACACAACGCCCGCAATGTTACGCAGCGTGATCAGGCCGCCGGAGATGTCCTCGTCCACGCGCACCTTGGCAACGCCGTCGACATTGTCGAAGATATCCTGCGCAGTCTTGCCGGAAATGCTCAGATCGTCAA
>OGKS01000075.1_pt1 | contig 48122 bp, 44 predicted proteins | sample 1572491 | NCBI WGS metagenome assembly OGKS01 (sample SAMEA2582153, study PRJEB24529) | metagenome | biome: Human gut stool | place: China | collected 2011
CGGGCCCCCGTCAATTCCTTTGAGTTTCACCGTTGCCGGCGTACTCCCCAGGTGGGATGCTTAACGCTTTCGCTTGGCCGCTTACGTCAGACGCAAACAGCGAGCATCCATCGTTTACCGCGTGGACTACCAGGGTATCTAATCCTGTTCGATACCCACGCTTTCGAGCTTCAGCGTCAGTTGCACTACAGCAGGCTGCCTTCGCAATCGGAGTTCTTCGTCATATCTAAGCATTTCACCGCTACACGACGAATTCCGCCTACTTCCCGTGCACTCAAGTCTGCCAGTTCGCGCTGCAATGCCCAGGTTGAGCCCCGACATTTCACAACACGCTTAACAGACGGCCTACGCTCCCTTTAAACCCAATAAATCCGGATAACGCCCGGACCTTCCGTATTACCGCGGCTGCTGGCACGGAATTAGCCGGTCCTTATTCATAAGGTACATGCAAAAAGTCTCACGAGACTCACTTTATTCCCTTATAAAAGCAGTTTACAACCCATAGGGCCGTCATCCTGCACGCTACTTGGCTGGTTCAGGCTCTCGCCCATTGACCAATATTCCTCACTGCTGCCTCCCGTAGGAGTTTGGACCGTGTCTCAGTTCCAATGTGGGGGACCTTCCTCTCAGAACCCCTACTGATCGTCGCCTTGGTGGGCCGTTACCCCGCCAACAAGCTAATCAGACGCATCCCCATCCTTCTCCTTCACATTTCGTTCTCGTTAGATGCCTGCTGAGAACTGCATATCGTGTTAGTCCGCCTTTCGACGGGTTATCCGATGGACAAGGGCAGGTTGGATACGCGTTACTCACCCGTGCGCCGGTCGCCATCAACGAAAGCAAGCTTCCGTCATGCTGCCCCTCGACTTGCATGTGTTAAGCCTGTAGCTAGCGTTCATCCTGAGCCAGGATCAAACTCTACATTGTAAAATATCTTTTACCAGCAAATTCCTTGATGCTAAGCCTTACTGGGCCGGCTGGGCCTTTCTAAGCTCTGGCGGATATTGCTGTTTATTTGTATCTGTTCAGAACGAGCTTCCAAATTAGAGTTTAAAGTCAAACAAACTTGACGGTTCGTTTTTCTTCTACCCAAGAATGAGTGTTTCATCATTCTCGCTTCTTGTACTACTTTATCTGTCTTATGTAAATCTTTTCAAAGAACTCTTTCTTTTAAAACTTTCTTCACCAAACTTATCTCGTTTTGCTTGAGGTTTCGTTCGTTCTCGAAAGCGGATGCAAAGGTAGTACTTTTTCTGTTATCTCCAAAACTTTCAAAGAGAAAACGCGCAATTTTATCACGATTTTAACATTGCTTTACAATTATGACTTTAAAATGTGGGCGTACACATTATATAATATATATCATATACATTTAGGCATATTTGGAAGAAGAAGGTGTTTAGAAAGAATTTGCAAAAAAATCGGCTAAAGACATGTTCAGTTCGAAAATATTATATAAATTTGTAAAAGAAGTTGCTAACCTATACCACAACCTAATATAAAAGACATGCTTAAAACCACAATTACACTGCTTCTATCGGCAATAACAGTCGTGTGTTCAGCCCAAACTGATAACAAACAAACCATGCCTCGCTCCACATGGCAACAATATTTCGACCAGCTGAACGACATTGACGATATGGAATCGAGCAACCTTGAGGAACTGTACGACCAGATGTGCGAACTTGAAGACTCGCCCGTCAATCTGAATAGCGCCACAGCCGACGATATTAAACGTCTGATGTTTCTGAACGCTACGCAAGCCGAAGAGCTGACCGAATACATAGACCGTCATCGTCCGTTGCGCTCCATTGGCGAACTCGCCATGATAAAATCGATTGACCCCATACGTCTTCAGCTGCTCATGTGTTTCACATACATTGGCGAAGAGACCGACAAGAAGGGCTATCCCAAACTGGGCGACATCTTGAAATATGGCAAACACGACGTTGTGGCTACCGCAAAGATTCCTTTCTATACCCGCAAGGGCGACCGCGACGGCTATCTTGGCAGCAAATACAAGCACTGGACGAGATACACTTTCCGCTACGGACAGTATCTGCAAATAGGTTTTCTGGGAACACAGGATGCCGGCGAACCCTTCTTTGCCCACGGCAACGGCATGGGCTACGACCATTATGCCTATTATGCTGTGATAAGAAAACTGGGACGTCTGAAAACGCTTGCACTCGGGCAATACAAGTTGCGCTTCGGCATGGGGCTGGCCATGAACACCGGATTCACACTCGGCAAGACAACGGCAGCCACTATGTCAGTGCCCAACAACAGCATTACGCCCAACTCGTCGCGCTCGGATGCCTATTATCTGCAGGGAGCTGCCACCACCATTGAAGTAAGCCGAAATATGGACATCACTGCATTCGCTTCATACCGAAAGATAGACGCTACGCTGAATAAAGACGGGACAATAAAGACATTGCTGAAGACGGGCTATCACCGCACCGAGAGTGAGATGCAGCGCAAGCAGAACGCCTCACAGACGACCACTGGCGGCAACATACGATGGCACAGCAGCGGATGGCACGTGGGGCTGAACGGGGTATACACAGCTTACAGCGACTCACTCAAACCCGACAAGCGACAAGCCTACCGCAAATACAACCCTACGGGAATACACTTCTACAACACAAGCGTTGACTACGGATATATCAATCATCGCGTGAACATAAACGGCGAGACAGCCATAAACGACAAGGGAGCTGTAGCCACAATAAATGCCATTGCGCTGAAAGCCAGCCAGTCGCTCACGCTCACTGCCATACAACGTTTTTACAGCTATCGCTACTACTCGATGTTCAGTGCGGCATTCAGCGACGGTGGCAAGGTGCAGAACGAGAGCGGTATATACCTCGGTGCAGCGTGGAACCCATCGTCAAGACTATCGGTCTTGGCATATAGCGACTATGCCTATTTTCCATGGGCACGCTATCTGGTGAGCGAGAAAAGCCATTCGTGGGACAATCTGATTCAGGCTTCATACCGCCTGTCGCCACTGCTGACGCTCAACTCACGCTATCGACTAAGGATGCGCGAGGAAGACTATAACGACAAAGAGTTGAAATCGAAGTATCTGATAGACAAGACCGAGCACCGAGCACGCCTGTCGCTGATATACGCCAACACCCACTGGTCGGCAAAGACGCAGGGCGATGCCTCATACGTTGTATACCCCGACGGACTAAGCGCCAAGCCGAGCAGTTTCGGATGGATGGTGTCGCAAAACATGGCTTATACCAACAGCCGGATATCAGCAGCCGCAAATGTCGGCTATTTCCACACCCACGACTACAACTCACGAATATACACCTACGAGAATGGCACTCTGTACACGTTCTCTTTCCCAATGTTCTATGGTGAGGGTATGCGCGGAGCAATGCTTTTGCGTGGCAATATTGGGTCGCACCTTATCATATTATATAAGGTAGGGGCTACAAAATACTTCGACCGCGACAAGATTTCGAGCTCATACCAGCAAATAAACTCGTCGTGGCAGGCTGACATAGACCTGCAAATAAGGTGGAAATTCTGATGCAAATATAAGACAGGCAGTAAAAAAGTGTTACAAAATAAAAATCAATTATAGAGTTTCGTGAAGCTGTTTTTACTGTCTTTTTATTGGAGTTTAGCCACCCCACTCTTCATTTAAGCCTTCTTTGCCTTCCAACTGTAGCCCTTTTGCATTGTAAAAGGACTACAGTTGAAGAGCAAAAGGAGTACAATTAGAACATAAAAACCCTCCATTTGAAATGAAATGGAGGGTTTTTATGTTGATAGACATTTTAAAATTCAGCCGCAAATCATGCAACTATCTGTATATAAGCACCTTAACCATATACGCTTAAAACTCAAGAATTTCGGACCAAAGATTTCTTTGTGCGTTCAACTGACAGTATTGAGCGATAAAAATGCAAATATTGGGATTTTAATATTCGTGGCCCTCACCTTTTATTACGCTCGGACCCTCGATGAGTTCGGGTGCTCCGGCATTGCGATTTACATCGCCATAGGCACGGCGCAGATCGTCGAGACCGATGGTAAAGTCGCGACATACTGGGCGGTCTTTGTCGCGCAGGCTATGCGAGAAGAGCCAGTCGTAAGTCTTGCGAAGATAGAAGATGCGAGCCGGTGCACCATGATTGGCACCTTTGAGCCAATCGTACAAGAGGCGCGTATCGTTGCCATCGCGCTTCAGACTCTCAACCACCGTCTTCGACTTGCTTACCGGTACAGCTCGGTCGGCTGTGCCATGAATAATCCAGAACGGCAACCGCCCCAATCCGCTGACATCCTTGAGCGACGAGCCTCCACACAACGCCATGCCAGCAGCTATGCGGTCGGGATAAGTGCCGCATACATCCATAGTACCATAACCGCCGAGACTCATGCCCAAGACATAGACACGCGTAGTGTCGCAAGCATAGCGACTCTTCACCCAGTCGAGCACATCCATTATCTTCTTCGGGCTCCATGCCCCGCCGGGATTCTGAGGAACAATTGTCAGGGCATCGATGTCGCGCCCCTTGACAATGGCATCAAGCGGACCGTATCGGCGCACCCGCTCAAGATTTCGACCACAAAGGCTGGCACCATGCAGGAAGATGATGACGGGAGTCTGCTCCTGCGAGTAGAAATAATCAATCGGGGTATATACCCAGAAGTTGTAGCCTCCGGGGATGGAATCCTTGACTGCACGCAAAAAGTCGTAAGCCGAAGCCTGCATTGTAGAAACAAGCAACAGCAGCATCAATAAAGTCTTCTTCATATATAGATGTTAGAATAATTAATAGAAACCTTATATTTCACAAAGGTAATAATAATAACATTAACTATTGCACTTAGTTGAAAATAAATAAGTAACTTTGCATATATATAACATACTATATATGGAAGTAATAAAAACAGAAATAGAGGGCGTGGTTATTATCGAGCCACGCATCTTCAAAGACGCAAGAGGCTACTTTTTTGAGAGCTACTCGCAACGTGAGTTTAATGAAAAGGTAGCGCCTATCGACTTCTGTCAGGACAATGAGAGCATGTCGTCGTACGGAGTGATGCGCGGTCTGCACTTTCAGCGTCCGCCATTCACGCAAAGCAAACTTGTGCGCTGCGTAAAAGGTGCCGTGCTCGACGTGGCTGTTGACATACGCAAAGGGTCGCCAACATACGGCAGGCACGTAGCCGTAGAACTGACAGAGGACAACCACCGCCAGTTTTTCGTGCCACGAGGTTTTGCCCACGGATTTGCGGTGCTGAGCGACGTGGCTGTATTCCAATACAAATGCGACAACTTTTATCACCCAGAGGCCGACGGTGGCATTTCGATACTCGACAACTCATTAGGAATAGACTGGCGCATACCTACCGACAAGGCCATACTCAGTGAGAAGGACACAAAACACGAAATGCTGAAGGATTTCGACTCACCGTTCAGCATTGACGAACCGTTATACTAATTAAGTTGACAAGTTGACAAGTTAACGAGTAGACGAGCTGACGAGTAAACACATCTCCTCATCAACTCGTATCTCGTAAAACAAGCAGCTCGTCAACTTGTAAACTCGTTAACTATATAAAAAATGAACATTCTTGTTACAGGTGCCAACGGACAGCTCGGACACGAGATGCAACGTGTGGCAAAATCAAGCAATCACAACTATATCTTCACCGACGTAGCCGACGGCTACGAGAAACTCGACATAACGAGCCTTGAGGACATTCGCGAAACAGTGAAGAAGAACGATGTGGACATAATCGTAAACTGTGCTGCATATACCAATGTAGACAAAGCGGAGAGCGACTACGACACAGCCAATCTGATAAACAACACGGCTGCCGGCAATCTTGCAGCTGCCATGAAGGAAGTCGGCGGGACACTGATACACATCAGCACTGACTACGTATTCCAGGGCGACCGCAACACTCCATGCCAGGAAGACTGGGCTACAAACCCGCTCGGCGTATACGGCAAGACCAAACTGGCAGGCGAAAAGGTTATAGAGGCTACGGGCTGCAACCACATCATAATACGCACAGCATGGCTCTACTCGCAATGGGGCAAGAACTTCGTAAAGACTATGCAGAGTCTGACAGCATCGCACGACACTCTGAAGGTGGTGTTCGACCAGGTGGGCACACCGACATTTGCCGGCGACCTTGCCGACGTCATAGCCCACATCATAAATAGCGGACAAACCGACAAGACGGGCATCTACCACTTCTCGAACGAGGGCGTGTGCTCATGGTATGACTTTGCCAAAATGATATGCAAACTGTCGGGCAACACATGCGACATCAACCCATGCTACAGCGAGGAGTTTCCAAGTCCGGTGAAACGTCCGCACTTCTCTGTGCTCGACAAGAAAAAGATAAGAGACACCTTCGGCATAAAGGTACCATACTGGACCGACTCGCTCGAAGTATGCATAAAGCAGCTTGAAAAATAGTTGATATGTTGACAAGAGACGAGGAGATATACGATATTTAATTTAATTATATACTTTAATAAATCAAACATTATGCAAAGCATCATCATCACAGGAGGCGCCGGATTTATCGGGTCGCATGTAGTGAGACTGTTTGTGAACAAATACCCCGATTACCACATAATCAACCTTGACAAGTTGACGTATGCCGGCAATCTCGCTAATTTGAAGGACATTGAGGACAAACCCAACTACACATTCGTGAAAGGCGACATCTGCGACTACGAGCTGATACTCGAACTAATGAAAAAACATAACGTCACGGGCATAATACACCTTGCAGCAGAGAGCCACGTTGACCGTTCGATCAAGGACCCATTCACCTTTGCACGTACCAACGTAATGGGAACATTGTCGATGCTGCAGGCTGCCAAGACCTACTGGGAGAGTCTGCCGGAGGGATATGAGGGCAAGCGATTCTATCACATCTCTACCGACGAGGTGTACGGAGCGCTCGAACTGACCAATCCGGAGGGCATCGAGTCGCCGTTCACGACAAAGGCTTCGTCGGAACATCACCACGCATACGGCACAGAATTCTTCCTGGAGACGACAAAATACAACCCACACTCGCCCTACTCGGCTGCAAAGGCATCGTCCGACCACTTCGTGCGAGCATTCCATGACACCTACGGCATGCCTACCATCGTGACCAACTGCTCGAACAACTACGGTCCGTATCAGTTTCCCGAGAAACTGATTCCACTCTTCATCAACAACATACGCCACCGCAAGCCGCTACCGGTGTATGGCGAAGGTCTGAACGTGAGAGACTGGCTGTACGTAGAAGATCACGCCCGCGCCATCGACCTGATATTCCATAAGGGCAATGTGGCTGAGACATACAACATCGGCGGATTCAACGAGTGGAAGAACATTGACATCATACACGTACTGATAAAGACCGTAGACCGTCTGCTGGGACGCAAGGAGGGCGAAGACCTGAACCTCATAACACACGTGACTGACCGCAAGGGACACGACATGCGCTATGCCATCGACTCGCGCAAGCTACAGCGTGAACTGGGATGGGAACCGAGCTTGCAGTTTGAGGAAGGCATCGAGAAGACCGTACGCTGGTATCTCGACAACCAGGACTGGATGGACAATGTGACTTCGGGCGACTATCAGAAATACTACGACAGCATGTATACCAACAGATAAACAAAAACAAAGGCATACAGGCAAACAAGACAAATAAAAAAACGCCTTGAAAGCGGAAGACAATCAAAGTTCTTCAACTTTCAAGGCGTTGTTTTTTTTCTTTATATTAGCGTATGCGGTCGGCCGCACGCACCATTTTCTCGTCGTGAATAACACCTGCACGAGCCATAAAGTTAAGCACTAATGAAACGGCAGGAAGACATGCTGCAAATGCAATGTGGAAGTTGGCATCGGCCGACACGACGTTGCGTGTAACGACACCGAGCACTATATACCATGCCAGAAGCAAGAACACATTGCACAAACACAGACTGCTCTGCAACTTACGGTTGCGATAAAGGAATATTGTGGCGAGACTCATGGCACTGCTGATGAGCAATATGCCGAAGAGACCGCACGGCGAATAGTCGACGCTTGCACCCTTGTCGAGCATGAGGTTGTACAGTTTGAAACCGACACCCATACCTGCTGGCTCAATATCGCCAATGCGCAGGCACAGACACACAACCGAAGCGATGAATGCGAGCAGCAAGAAAACGCTTTGCTTACGCTGTATCATTATGCCTGCTCCTGTGTGTTAGCGTTGTCCTGAGCGGGGTCGCGATAATAGACGTGGCCCTCGATGAATTCCTCGGTAGCGAGAAGTGTAGGCTTCGGAAGTTTCTCGTAATAGCGCGAAATCTCAATCTGCTCACGATTCTCGAATACCTCCTCAAGTGAGTCGTTGTACGAAGCAAACTCGGCCAACTTCTTGTTGAGGTCTTGCTTAATTTCGACAGCAATCTGATTGGCACGCTTCGAGATAATTACAACACTCTCATAGATGTTGCCTGTCTCATCACACAAATCCATAATGTTGCGTGTGACGGTGTTGACCGGCGCTTTTGACTTTTTGTAATCCATTAATCTATTATTTTATATATGTTTTATTAAATCAAATATTAGTCCTTCGTGTATGTCTTACACTTGCTGATGAACTTCTCAGCCATTGCCTTATCCTTAGAGTCGGGATATTCGTTAAGGAATCCGTAGCACTCATCCTCGGCATCCTGGAATCGCTCAAGTTTCTTCTCTTCAACGCTCTGCTGAGCCAACTCAAACTTACTCTTCATCACGAGCACTGAGAATTTCTCGCGCAGACTTGAGTAAGGATAGTCCTTCAATGCGTTCTGAGCGGTGATGATGCAAGCCTCGTAGTTGTTGCCACCGTAAGTACAGTTGCCGAAGTACTGACCAAGGTCGTAATAGAGCTGGGCAGAATAAAGCTCCTTCTGCACCAACTTGTCCTGCAATTCGAAGAGACGCTGCTGTGCATCCTTCTTCTGATTGCCATCAGGATAAAGATCGATATATTCCTGAAAAGCTGCGATGGCATTGACAGTCTGCGACTGATCAAGACGCGGCTCGGGTGTACAATTGTACAAACTCATTCCGATAAGAAAGCGAGCCTCCTGAGTATAGTATCCCTTGGGATAGCTCTGACAGTACTTCTTGAAAGTTGCCGCTGCTCCTTCATAGTCACGGCTATTGAATTCGGACAATCCAAGCATGTAAAGACTCTCCTGGGCATTCTCCGATCCTTTCTGCATCGTCACCAGTCCCTGAAGCAAAGATGAAGCACGAACGTACTTGCCCTTTACAAAGCTTTCCTTGGCATATTCATACTTGAAGTTGTTATCGGTGCTCTTGTATACCTTGTTGAACTCATTGGCACAACTTGAAAGCAACAGTGCCATAAATACAACAGCGTAAATGGTTTTCTTCATATACTATATCGTTTTGAACTGCAAAAATACATATTATTAGTCTATCTACAAAGCAATGAGCTTATTTTTTAGAAATTCTTCACGCTGAAAACGCAATTCTCTTAAATATTATTGGCTATAGAGTCTTTTTTTAGCAAAAACCGTGCTTATATATACAATTATTCCTAATTTTGTAATCTTAAATACTATGTCTCATGGACTTTAAGATCACTTCGAAATTCGCCCCTACAGGCGACCAGCCTGAAGCCATAAACAAACTGACAGACGGCATACGGCAAGGCGACAGGGCACAGGTATTGCTGGGCGTAACAGGCTCGGGCAAGACCTTCACAATGGCAAATGTCATAGCCAACATAGGACGTCCGACACTGATACTGAGCCACAACAAGACTCTTGCGGCACAGCTGTACGAGGAGATGAAGAGCTTCTTCCCGAACAACGCTGTGGAGTATTACGTGTCGTACTATGACTATTATCAGCCGGAGGCTTATCTGCCTTCGTCGGACACATACATCGAGAAAGACCTCGCCATAAACGAGGACATCGACAAGCTGCGACTGTCGGCAGTAAGCGCACTGCTGTCGGGACGCAAAGACGTGATTGTGGTGTCGTCGGTGTCGTGCATATACGGTATGGGCGGCCCTACAGCCATGGCCAACAGCATCATCAACGTGAAACGCGGACAAATTGTAGACCGTAACGACTTTCTGCGCAAGCTGGTCGACGCCCTGTATCTACGCAACGACATCGAACTGAAACGCGGCTGCTTCCGCGTGAAAGGCGACACAGTGGACGTATCGATGGCATATAGCGACAGCTTGCTGAGAATCACGTGGTGGGACAACGAGATTGACTCGATAGAAGAGCTGGACAGCGTTACGTTTCAGCGCATTGCGTCGTTTGACGACTATCAGATATATCCTGCCAACCTGTTCGTGACATCAAAGGAACAGACCGAGCATGCTATACGACTAATACAGGACGACCTGACACGACAGATAGACTTCTTCAATGAGCTGGGCGACCCGATCAAAGCACAGCGCATAAAGGAGCGCGTAGAGTACGACATGGAGATGATGAAAGAGCTGGGACACTGCTCGGGCATTGAAAACTACTCGCGCTATTTCGACGGACGCGAGGCAGGACAACGCCCCTACTGTCTGCTCGACTTCTTTCCAAAAGACTACCTGATGTTCATAGACGAAAGCCATGTGAGCGTGCCACAGATAAGCGCCATGTATGGCGGCGACCGTGCACGCAAGCAGAACCTAGTGGAGTATGGCTTCCGTTTGCCTGCCGCATTCGACAACCGTCCGTTGAAGTTTGACGAGTTCATGGACATGGTAAACCAAGTTGTGTATGTATCGGCAACGCCTGCCGACTTCGAAATGAACGAGGCTGAAGGCGTTGTTGTAGAGCAGATTATACGTCCTACCGGACTATTGGACCCGATAATAGAAGTGCGCCCGAGCGAGAACCAAATCGACGACCTGCTTGAGGAGATACAGCAACGATGCGAACGCGACGAACGTGTGCTGGTGACGACACTGACAAAGCGTATGGCAGAGGAACTGACCGAGTATCTGCTGAACCACGAGATACGTGCCAACTATATACACAGCGACGTGGCGACACTCGACCGTGTGCAGATAATGAACGACCTGCGTGCCGGACTGTACGACGTATTGGTAGGTGTGAACCTATTGCGTGAGGGACTTGACCTGCCTGAGGTTTCGCTGGTAGCTATTCTCGATGCCGACAAGGAGGGATTCCTACGTAGCCACCGATCGCTCACACAGACAGCTGGACGTGCTGCAAGAAACATCAACGGCAAGGTGATAATGTATGCCGACACAATAACAGCCAGCATGCAACAGACCATTGATGAGACCGCACGTCGCCGACAGATACAGCTGAAGTACAACGCCGACCATGGCATTACGCCACAGCAGATACGCAAGGACATAAAGGGTACGCTGTCGGCTTTTGCCGATGCACAGCTGCACGACGCTCAAAAACCGGTAGGCACAGGCAAGGCTGTCGACAGCAAGCAGACGCCTAAACGCTATCAGCCGTATATCGAGCCGGAAGGCTATGCATATGCAGCCGACCCGATAGTGAAACGCATGTCGCGCAAGCAATTGGAAAGGAGCATTGCCGACACAACAGAGCTGATGAAAGAAGCTGCCAAACAACTGGATTTCCTACAAGCTGCACAATACCGCGACGAGATTGTACGACTGCAATCGCTGCTTGATGAGGAGACGGAGAAATTACGTTAAATAATCAATAATATAAGTTTCATACCATATTATTTAGTAATTTTGCATGATATAGACATAAACGAAGGAACAAAATAACGACTATGAAAAAAATAATTATCGCATTGTTGATGTGCTGCCCTCTGATGTGTGCAGCACAGAGTGAATGGGAAGCGCCCGTCACCAAGAAAAATAATGAAGCAAAAGAGGTGAAAGATACTGCTAAAAAGTCAAATAAAGCCGACTCTAAGGACGCAACGCTTGCTGTCAAAGATATAAAGGACTGGAAATATATACAAAAAGGAGCAGTACCTGAAGTTGACGGCAAGGTGGTTTTCACACACGACATTGACGTGAACGGCAAGAGTGCCCAGCAAATATACGACATAGTATACACCACACTCGACAGTCTGACAACAAAGCCAGAACAGATAAACAGCAGCATTGCCCTCATCAATCGTAAGGCATTCAGCATTGTGGCACGCTATCAGGAATGGCTCGAATTCAGCAAAAGCTTCATCTCGCTCGACCGCACAAAGATGAACTATGTAATTATAGCCAACTGCTCGGACAACAAGCTGCACCTGTCGCTTGAACGCATCAGCTACGCTTACGAGGAGAACCGTTCGACCGGATTGAAGACAACTGCCGAAAAGTGGATTACCGACAAATATGCTGTCAACAAGAAAGGCACTAAGCTTATTCCGGGTTCGGCAAAATTCCGCAAGAAAACCATCGACCGCAAGGACCAGATATTCAAAATGTTTGACGATGCACTGAAATAAAGCACAGTTACAACAAACAGAAAAACAAGATATATACAACATATATGATTGACCAGGAACCGAAAACAACGGATATAGAGCAAAACAGCAGCGCGATACATCCGAGACATAGAAGACCTGACAAATCTGAAGACAAATACTTCAAGATACGCAACGTGCTCAACATTATCTTCATGTTGGGCGCGATTGCAGGTATGGCAATCTTCTATTTTCAAGACCGTACAATAGGCACAATAGTAATACTCACCGCAATGGCGTTCAAGATAGCTGAATGTTGTTTCAGATTTATACGCCAATAACAACGAATATGATAAAGTCAGCAACAAGACTCATACTGGTCGTCGCACTATTACTGACAACGGCAGTCGGCAAGACTGTGGCGCAGATAGACAATAGAAACGGTAACCAGTTTGATCAATTCGGCCAGATGTCGCCCGACGGCACAGCCAGCCAAAGATCGAGCCGCAATATGGCAGACTCGCTCGGTACAGACAAGGAGATTCCAAAGGGCATAAAGGTATGGACTGTCGACCAAAGATTTGGCGACCGCCGTACGGCTGAGGTGGACACAATGTCGTACATGTATCCGAATACAATTTTCACCACCGGACTGCGTGGCGAATACAATACCACCGGAAACCTCGGAGCACCACGAATCAACCGTATCTTCATAAACAGGGCAGAGACCGACCAGTTTCTGTTCACTCAACCATACGACTATGTTGTATCGCCGGTTGACCAGTTTCACTTCACAAACACCCTTTCACCACTCACCAATCTGGACTACAACACAGCAGGCGACCGCACCAACGGTGAAGACCGATTCAAAGCCAAATTTGCTGTAAATGCCGGCAAACGACTTGGCGTTGGTTTTAACATCGACTATCTATACGGCCGTGGTTACTACTCTAACCAAAGTACATCACACTTCAAATACCTGATGTACGGTTCATACATTGGCGACCGATACCAAGCTCACCTCATATTCTCAACTCTCAATCAGAAAGTCACTGAGAATGGCGGTATTACCAATGACGAGTACATCAAGCATCCGGAGAGTTTCAATGACGACTATGCCACCAACGAAATTCCAACTGTACTTGAGCACAACTGGAACCGCAACAACAATACACATATATTCCTAACCCACCGCTATAGTCTCGGCTTCAGCAGAAAGGTGAAGATGACCGACGAGGAAATCGAAGCGCGTAAGTTTGCCATGGCTTCACAAAAGGAGAACAAGGAACAGAAGGACATGGAAGAGGCACGTCGCAAAGCCAAACGCGAGGGACGCGACTTTGACGAAAAGAAATTCAAGAAGCAGACCTTCAGCGGACGACCAACCAACGCACGAGTTGTAAATACTAACATTCCAACAGATTCGACAGCAACTAAAGCTCCGTCAGAGCGAATAGCAGTAAACGGAAAAGCTGCTGCCGACAGTTTGAATGCACTTGAAGCCAAAGCAGCGCAGGACACAATGTGGCTGAAAAGCGAATACGTTCCAGTGACAAGCTTCATACACACACTGAAATTCGACACATACAGTCGCATCTATCAGGCATACGATACGCCACAAGACTTCTATGCCGAGACTTATAAAACAGAAGGATGCTATTCGGGCGACTCCATCTACGACAAGACAACTCACTATCGTCTGCAAAACACATTCGCCATATCACTGCTTGAAGGTTTCAACAAATGGGCCAAGGCAGGATTGAAAGCTTTCGTGACATCCGACTTGCGACACTTCACTCTGCCCACCGAAACAGAAGCAGCAAAGGCGTATGACGAGCATAACCTCAGTATAGGCGCACAGCTGATAAAGTCGCAAGGCAAGACATTGCATTACGATGCTACTGCCGAGACATGGATTACAGGCAAAGATGCCGGACAAATTAAGATTGATGCAAATGCAGACGTTAACTTCAAACTGTTTGGCGACACAGTACGCTTGCAGGCAAGTGGTTTCTTCCACCGACTGAACCCTACATTCTACTATCGTCACTACCACTCAAAGCACTTCTGGTGGGACAACGACGATATGTCGAAGATAACCCACACTCGTGTAGAAGGTAAATTCAGTTACGAGAAAACCAATACTACCATTCGTGTTGCATTCGACAACATCAAGAACCATACGTTCTTTGCAATGGGATATAACATAACAGACGACTTCGGACGCACCGGAAACACGCTCAGCGTGGAGCAGAAAAGTGGAGCAATAAGTCTGTTGACACTCGAATTGCAACAGAAACTGAAACTCGGACCGCTGCATTGGGACAACGTCATCACATACCAGAAGTCATCGGACGAGGCTTCGCTGCCTGTGCCCGACATTAACATATACACCAATCTGTTCTTGAGGTTCAAGATTGCACGTGTATTGAAATGCGACTTCGGAGCCGATGCACGATTCTTCACAAAGTACTATGCTCCCGACTACAATCCAGCACTCGGACAGTATGCCGTACAGAAGGGCGACAACCGCACAGAAGTGGGCAACTACCCTATCGTGAACGTATACGCCAACTTCCACCTGCAGCGTACTAGATTCTTCGTGATGATGAGCCACGTCAATGCAGGACAAGGATCACGCAACTACTTCCTTACACCGCACTACCCGCTCAACCAACGAGTGTTCAGATTTGGTGTTAGCTGGAACTTTTTCAACTAATATTCAAAACAGCATAAACAAAAAAATCCGCAATACCGAATTCTCGAGTATTGCGGATTTTTTTGTTTATAAAAACTTTAAAGCCAAGCAAATAATAAGGCAACCGATACGAGCACACCGAATATAAACATATTACGCGCCGTCATTCCAAGCACCTTATTAAGTTCAGCTCCTTTCCTTATGCGTCGCATCTCTGTGAAGGCTCTCACATGGAAAGGTATATACAGCAACATTATCTCCTGCATGAATTGCCCATCGTGCCAATTAAGAAATATGATGCCAGCAATCGCCAACATAGTACCTGCCATTCCGAGCAACATATAGAGCAGCAGTCCGCCACGCTCGCCTATTCGTACAATCAAAGTACGCTTGCCTGCACGTCGGTCGTTGTCGATGTCACGATAGTTGTTGACTACAAGCAACGTATCGATGATGAGTCCGCAAGCTATAGACAACACTATCACTGGCCAAGGTATCGACATAAGTGGCGTAGGAGGTGACACAAGCCAATAGGTCATACACACAGGAACGAGTCCGAAGAATACAAGCACAAGCACATCGCCAAGTCCAATATAAGAAAACGAGATAGTGTATAGAAAGCAGAACACCACACATGCAAAGCCAACGAGTATCATCTCCCATCCGCCAAAGTAAACCAATGGCAATCCCACTGCACATGCAAGGACAGTAGTATAAAGCAAACCGCGACGCATAGCCGCAGCCGTTATCCATCCTTGGGCACATGCACGCTTAGGGCCAAGGCGCTGCTCATCGTCGGTGCCCTTCATAAAGTCGAAATAATCGTTGACAAAGTTGGCGTCAATCTGCATCACCAACGCAAAAAGCATACACAAAACAGCCGGTACAACCCTAACACTACTGCCATACATAGCTATAGCAGCCGAAATGCCTATCATCACGGGCACAGCAGCACCCGTCAACGTCTTGGGTCGTGCAGCAAGAAGCCACGCCTTGGCAGAGTTTACCTTTACATTCGATTCTATCATCTTTATTTTTCAGATTATTATTTGAATAACTTTGAATTTATACGTTTAAAAGCAAGTTGTTTCTTGCAAAATTAACCATAATAGATTAATTTTGCAAGTAAATCATAATATCATTCGCTCATGGATACAAGAATCGTAAACCTCGACCTTATGGAATTTGTCGAGCGCAACATATTGCCAAGATACAATAATTTCGACAAAGCACACAACTTGAACCACGCTAATCTTGTAATAAAGAACTCGCTCGCACTCGCTCTTTCTACTGGTGCCGACATCAATATGGCATATGCTATTGCCGCCTACCACGACCTTGGGCTTGAAGGACCACGAGCCATACACCACATCTCAAGCGGAAAGATACTGATGGCAGACCGCAGACTGAGACGGTGGTTTAGCGAGGAACAGATAAAGATAATGAAGGAGGCTGTGGAAGATCACCGTGCCTCAGCATCACACGCCCCACGAAGCATATACGGCAAGATTGTTGCTGAAGCCGATCGCGACCTTGAACCCGAACATATCTTCCGCCGCACCATTCAGTACGGGCTCTCACACTATTCTGAAAAAACTAAGGAAGAACATTGGGAGCGCTTTCTGCAGCACATGGACCAAAAATACTCATCACACGGATACATCCGACTATGGATGCCAAACTCGCCCAACGAGAAAAAGCTGAAGGAAATACGCGATGCCTTAAACAACAAGGATGCGCTAAGAAATACATTCGAACGTATATTCAATGAAGAGGAACCGTAATGCGGTTCCTTTTTTTGGAATGTATATATACAAAAAAGCAAGCTAAATAACTTAGCTTGCTTTTTTGTGTAGTGGATAGGGGAATCGAACCCCTATGCCAAGATTGAGAATCTTGTATCCTAACCATTAGATGAATCCACCGCGGTTATTTTGCATCAAGAAAACAGCGGAAGCTGGGGGATTCGAACCCCCGGTACAGTCACCCGTACGGCAGTTTAGCAAACTACTGGTTTCAGCCACTCACCCAAACTTCCATACGATTAAGTTTTTAACCGGAGCACTGTTTCTCAATTGCGAGTGCAAAGGTAGTCTTTATTTTTAATACCGCCAAACATTTCAAGCACTTTTTTCATCAAAAATGCCATTTTTATTCAAAAAAGTGCATTTTTCTATGTTTTTCGACCTATTTCAGTGGTTTATAGTAGTGCTGAGATGGCAAAATACGTAATTCAGGATGAAACCAACTGATGAAATCGGCCAACAAAAAGTCGGGACGGAATGAAATTTGTTCGAAATACGGATTGGAAAAACCTGGTACACACTCAAGAACATTGCCCTGACGGAAAGCTTTTATCAATTTATAGCCCGCATATTCAGTTAGCAGGCCGTTGCGATCGAGATGGCCAGCGCTACTATTCACAAAAAGCCACCAGTCGGCATTGGCTGCCTTCTCTATTACTTTCTCGGGCGAAAAAGTAAGCGAACCGCTGTGCTTGTCGTCGGCAAAGACATAATCCACACCGGCATCACGCAACAACTGCCCCATTGAACTCTCTCCACCAGGACAATACCACACACCACTGACTACACGCTCGGTGATGACACGAGGACGTGATGCTGACTTCATCGCCTTCTGTCGATAATCAGAATAATTTCGCTTGACAACATTGAAGAGGCTGTCTGCCTCATTCTCACGCCCAACAAGCATGCCGTAGAACTTCATCCATTCGGCACGCCCCAATGCCGATGTCTCCATATAGTCGGCACACTCTACAAGCGGCACACCGATATTGGCGAGCTGGCCATAGTTGACTCCTTCAAACGGAGTAACAAACAAAGCGTCGGGCGAAACCGATACTATACGCTCTACCGACGGCGACATGCCATTGCCACAATCGGCTACACGCCCCTCCGATACAGCCTTGTGAAGATATGGGAGATTAATGTAGTTCAAGTCGCACACGCTACGCACAGCATCAGCAGCACCAAGTTCGTCCAACAAATAGCAATGCGGGGCAGAGAATATTATCCCACTGTGCACCGGTGTATAGACTATTGTACCGTCGAGCGAAGACACCTTAGAAGCCATACGTGCAGAATCCTTACGATTTACTAATACATAACGATGCAACACAGCGTCTGAATGCCATGGATTGGACAGTTCGGCAGTGGTGTAGCCATCATGCTTGACTATAGTGATGTGCTTAGCATAATCCATGTGAAGTGTATCACCACCTTGACTGAAAGAAGAAGTTCGCTTATCACCACATGCTAAAACCGAAAGCAAAGCTAATGCAGACACGCCAAGGCGCAAGCCTGAAAGAAAAGGGAAACTTGAATATTTAAACTTCATATATACATTATTATATAATAATACCATTGACTTATGAGACATATAAAAAGGGAAGACCCAATACATGCTGTGCAAAGTTACGAACATAATGAAAATAACATTCAAAAAACCTTCAAAAATTTTGGCGTTGTAGCAAATTTGATTAACTTTGTGAACGTAAAACAATCCCGGAAAGAACCAACAAATATAATGAAAGTTCTGACCGGGATTTGTACTAACAAAAAACAAAGAATTAATTAATCTAACCTAACAAAAACTTATGGCAACAGAAAAAAGAAATCTTCTTACTGGTAATTTCAGTAAGAAAAATGCTACACTTTTCGCTATCGCCGTCATTGTCACATTAGTGATTTGGAATCTGCCAATTGACAGCTTTGGCATTGACGGACTTACTGTAATCCAACAGCGTATCATTGCTGTGTTCGCTCTCGCCACAATATTGTGGGTGACAGAAGCCATCTCACCATGGGCAACATCAGTTTCGCTTATCGGCTTACTACTTCTCACTACATCCGACAACGCTTTCCACTTCTTCCGATCGGGAATAGACAAGAGCGAATTGCTCGACCACAGTGCACTTATGGCAACATTTGCCGACCCAATCATCATCCTCTTCCTCGGCGGTTTCATCCTTGCTATTGCAGCTACCAAGTCAGGACTTGACGTATTGCTGGCCCGCACACTGCTCAAGCCTTTCGGACAGAAGAGCGAGAACGTGCTATTGGGCTTCATTCTCATCACCGGTGTATTCTCGATGTTTGTCAGCAACACTGCTACAGCAGCCATGATGCTTACATTCCTTGCTCCGGTGTTCAAGGCTCTGCCTCCTGAAGGTAAGGGACGTGTAGCTCTAACTCTCTCAATCCCTGTAGCTGCCAACATCGGCGGTATGGGCACTCCTATCGGAACTCCTCCAAACGCTATCGCTATGAAATACCTCAACTCGCCCACCGGCCTTAACCTCGGCATTGGATTTGGCGAATGGATGATGTATATGCTTCCACTGACTGTAGTTCTGTTGCTTATCGGCTGGTTCCTGTTGAAGAAGTTCTTCCCGTTCAAGAAGAAGACCATCCAGCTTGATATTGAAGGCGAAGTGCAGCACAACTGGCGCACTATGGTTGTGGCAGGTACATTCATCGTAACTGTATTGCTTTGGATTTGCGACCGTTGGACAGGCGTTGGTTCTAACACTGTAGCCATGATTCCTATCGTAGTGTTTGCATTCACGGGCGTAATCAAAGCGCGCGACCTTGAGGAAATCAACTGGAGCGTTATATGGATGGTAGCCGGCGGTTTTGCACTCGGACTTGCACTCAACGAATCAGGACTTGCAGAGAACGTTATCAAGAGCATTCCGTTCGGATCATGGTCACCAGTTATGATTCTGCTTGCATCGGGCATCATCTGCTACATCCTTTCAAACTTCATATCAAACACCGCTACAGCAGCTTTGCTCGTTCCAATCCTCGCTGTTGTATGTAAGGGTATGGGCGATTCGCTCAACAGCATCGGCGGAACACCTACCGTACTCATCGGTATTGCCGTTGCAGCATCAGTAGCCATGACTCTGCCTATCTCTACTCCTCCTAACGCCATTGCCCACTCTACAGGTCTGGTTAAGCAGAATGAAATGATGAAGATTGGTCTGACCATGGGTATCATCGGACTCGTACTCGGCTATTCACTGCTCTTCGTATTAGGAGAACTGCACGTTTGGTAAAACAATAGAATGAACATAAACCAAGAAACTCTATATGCTGTCGCTCTGACACGCATCAACCACTTTAACGTTGCCACAAGCTTGCAACTTTATCGCAAGCTTGGGTCGGCAACAACCATCATGGAGCACCGCCACGACATTCGGGCGGTGCTTCCTGATGCTACGCCCCGACTGATTGAGGCTTTCAAAGATATTTCGGACGCAATGCGACGCGCCGAGAAGGAACTGGAATTTGACGAAAGCCACCGAATAAAGCCACTTGTTTTCAACGATGACGAATATCCACAACGCTTGCGCGAATGTGAGGATGCACCACTCGTACTATATTATAGAGGTACAGCCGACCTAAACAAGCAACGCATAATATCCGTAGTCGGCACACGACATTGCACAGTCTACGGACAAGAAATAATAAGCAAGTTCATAAGCCAGTTGAAAGAATTATGTCCTGACACACTTGTAGTAAGCGGACTGGCATACGGTGTGGACATCCACGCACACCGAAATGCATTGAAAAACGGACTTGAAACAGTGGGCGTGCTCGCCCATGGACTCGACTACCTCTACCCTACCGCACACCGCGAAACAGCAACCGAAATGCTGAAACAAGGCGGACTTCTAACTGAATTCATGACCGGAACAAACGCCGACAAGATGAACTTCGTACGACGCAATCGTATAGTCGCAGGAACAGCAGATGCAACCATTCTGGTAGAGAGTGCTGCTCATGGCGGCGGACTGATAACAACCGACATTGCCAACAGCTATAGTCGCGATGTTTTCGCATTCCCTGGAAACATAGGAATGCCATACAGCGAAGGATGCAACAATCTTATACGCGACAATAAAGCAGCTCTTATCACATCAGCAGAAGACTTCGTAAAAACAATGGGATGGGAACAAGACTCCAAACTGAAGAAAGCACGCGAAAAAGGAATTGAACGACAGATATTCCCCGAACTAACAGACGACGAAGCCCGCATCGTAAACACCCTGCAACAGACCAATGATTTACAAACAAACATTATTGCCGTAAAATGTGGTATGCCAATAACCACAATAGCCTCAACACTATTCAGTCTGGAATTGAAGGGAATAGTCAAGCTGTATGCAGGAGGCGTTTACCATCTGATGAACTAAAATAAAAAACAAAATAATGAGAAACATATTAGATTTTGTCGCTGTCGCATTATGCTTGATGTTCACCACAAATACATCGGCACAAAACGACTCTCTACTTTATGAAAGCAGCAGCAGGATAGATACTACTGCTCATGGAGAAATCAGGCTAAATATAGACGGTATGGGATTTTTCCGCGACAACGAATACAAAGGTAATTTGGTAAAAGGATACACTCTTCCTGGCTTTTGGCTACAGCCGACAATAAGCTATCAGCCTCTTAAAAAACTAAAATTAGAGGCTGGTATATATATGCTACATTATTGGGGAGCCAACAAATACCCTAATATGAACTATAAGGATATCGCTACATGGAAAGGACAGCAGACACAGGAAGGATTCCATATCCTACCTTTCTTCAGGGTACAACTGACTGCTGCGCGTAATGTAGACATCGTGATCGGCAATATTTACGGCAAAAGCAACCACCATCTTATCGAACCTCTATACAATCCTGAAACCTCGCTATCAACCGACCCCGAAGCAGGATTGCAGATACTTTGGCGCAATAAATTCATGGATTTTGACACATGGATAAACTGGGAAAGTTTCATATTCAACAATGACAAACACCAAGAATCCTTCACATACGGATTGTCAACTCGATTCAAAGCAAACAATCCCAACAGTGCAACACATGTTTACTTTCCCGTACAGTTGATTATGCAGCACCGTGGAGGCGAGATAAATCCGGAAGCAGAATCGCGCGAGGTGAAGACATGGACAAATGCAGCTGCAGGCATAGGAACAACCATACACACTCGCAACAGTATATTGACCAGCATCAATATAGAGGCAGCTGCACTATACTACAAGCAGATGTCTGGCGGAATGCTTCCACTCGAAAAAGGTTATGGATTCTACACCAAGGCCGACTTCAACCTATGGCGTTTCTGTCTGCATGCAGCATATTGGAGAGCACACAATTTCATAACCGTATTCGGCAATCCGCTGTATGGCTCGATTTCGATGTTCAAGGACAACTATATCGTACCTAACCCTCAGATGATAAGCACCCGCATCAGTTACTCACGCGACTTGGGACACGGATTCTCTTGGGGAGCCTATGCTGACGTTTTCGACAATCTGCCAACAAATGCGAAAACAGCAGAGAACGGATTGTATCGCGAAGCTAACCAAATCAGCGTGTCGGCTGGTATATGTCTGCGAATCAATCCGTCCTATCTGCTTAAGAAAATAACATTGGGCAATAAACTATAATTTAGCGTCTATCTTACGATAACACAATGCCGCACCAATAGCTGTACAGAATTCAGAATATTGAGGAATTCGGAATTTCACGCCATAAAGTCGTTCAGTAGCTGGGAACACACGCTGACACTGCGGAAGGAGAGTGAGATTGCCAATCATAACAAATTCCTTTATACCGCTACCAAGTGACGACAAAATCGTGGCACTACAAATAGACTGCAATACCATCCATATCAATCCAAGAGCAATGTCTTCGCGCGAGGCATTGCTTTTTGCATTTCCCCAAAGCGAAGCGATAGCATCCATAGGCAATCCCTGCAGCGGATTGGCGCAAATGTCCTTAATAAGCACATTGATGTGAGAAATGTCGCCTTCCTCTGCAAGTGCTGCAACCTGCTTGATGTCGTCGGTCTTTAGAAGTAGACGCGAAAGACCTTGAAGTGTTCCGCCACCAATACCAATACCACCAATATGCTTGATATCATCGCCGTCGCACTTTACTATTGAAGTTCCAGTACCAAGACTAACAACAAGCATACGGTCGAGCTTGGTCTCATAACGCGCTCCGAGTCCGTCAGCTACAAACTCCTCTGCCTTATCAGTAGAAAGTCCATATACAGGTTCGTTGATGTATGCGCTTCCTACACCCGTAAGCATAACCTTCTCCACATCGCTGAGCTTGATGTGATTCTCATGCAGATACTTGCCGAAGGCTCCATAGAGTGATGTCACTGGGTCGGTAGCACGAATGCGTATTGGCGACAACACCTTGCCTTGCTCGTCAATGCCGACAATCTTTGTCGTACTTATACCTACATCTATGCCTATTACTATTCCCATATTTTTTGAAATGTTTTAATGATTAGCGTTATTTTGTTTCTTGTAAAGTGCTATTTATATAATGTATAGGAACCATCTGCCGCTTCACAATATTTATTAAGCAGTTCTATTATATACTCTGCTGTGTCGCGAACACCCTGCTCATTACCGTCATATCCATTCACAAGAACAAGCAAATGAGTTGTACCGACGCTTACCTTAGTACGCTCGTGGTCGCTCGTAGGAGTTCCTACGCCACCTATATTATCACGATACACCGGCAGACCGGCTATGTTTATCATTCCACGTCCAATACCTTCGTAAGGTTCACCCTCACGACCGATGCCGAGTGTAAGGGTGTCACCCGAGAAATGGTCGGCATCAAAGGCACCAATGCTATAGCCATACTTCATACTGGCAAGATTTATCAAATCGACAAGTGTGTCAATCTGATAAAGCTGTTTGCCTTGCAACACACGACGAACAAGAGCCTCACCTGACGGACGATAACGCGACGGGTCCTTACCACAAAGTTTGTAGATGCGTCGGGTGGCCTGAATTGACTCCATCTGCTTCAACGACTCGATGGTGAGCGTGGCGCGATACTCTTCGCTCAAAGCATCAATCTCACGCCATAACTCGGCTGAATATTCTGTATTCTTTATGTTTGCAGTGATGCAAGCGCCTACAAATACGGGGCAGACAGAATGCATCTCAGCAGAAACCTCAACTTTCATATTTACTTGTATTTATAAATAGCTCTGTTACTTAAAACAACGACAACTGGCCATCGGGGGCAACGGTGGGAGTCGTTGCGCTTTCGCTTTCGGCAGAAGCCTCGCCTATCATTTCCAAAAACGTAGCTTCATCAACCAATGGGACTCCAAGTTTTTCGGCTTTTTGAAGTTTTGACGGTCCCATATTCTCACCGGCAAGTATGAATGAAGTCTTGCCACTAATCGAACCTACATTCTTGCCTCCATTCTTCTCAATCAAAGCCTTGTACTCGTCGCGGCTGTGTTTTGCGAATACACCACTTATGACGATAGACTTACCAGAAAGTTTTTCGCTCGTCCCTTCAATCTGCTCCTCTGAGAGCTGCATCTGAAGGCCATAAGAGCGCAAACGTTCAACGATTTCTTGATTCACTGGATTGGCAAAATAGGTTATTACACTCTTGGCAATCACCTCACCAACTCCATCAATATCCATAAGCTGCTGCATAGTGGCAGCCTGCAAAGCATCCATTGTTTTGAATCTACGTGCAAGCAAGCGGGCTGAAGTCTCACCCACGAAGCGTATGCCAAGGGCAAATACTACACGTTCGAACGGAACTTTCTTTGAAGCCTCAATACCATTCACAATCTTCTGAGCCGAACGTTCACGATTGCCCGTTCCATTGATGTCCTGCACCTGTATTTTATAAAGGTCGGCAATGTTGTGAATCAATCCGCGACGATAGTACTCATCAACTGTCTCAGGACCGAGCGAATCGATGTTCATAGCACGTCGGGCTATGAAATGCTCTATCCTACCCTTTATCTGAGGAGGACAACCTGTATCATTGGGACAGTAATGGGCAGCTTCGCCCTCATATCGTACAAGTGGTGTTCCACATTCAGGACACGTCTTGATGAATTCAACGGGCAGAGCGTCCTTTGGACGTTTTTCCTCTGCAACACCTACAATCTTAGGTATAATCTCACCACCTTTCTCTACATACACATAATCACCAATGTGCAAATCAAAGCTACGAATGAAATCCTCATTGTTCAGTGTGGCACGCTTGACAATAGTTCCAGCCAATTGTACGGGATCCATATTGGCTACAGGCGTCACAGCACCAGTTCTACCAACTTGGTATGAGACCTCATTAAGTCTTGTACAAGCTCGTTCAGCCTTAAACTTATAGGCAATTGCCCAACGTGGAGACTTGGCAGTATATCCAAGAGCACGCTGCTGGCGCAACGAATTCACCTTCAATACAATACCATCAGTAGCAACCGGCAGATTCTTGCGCTCTTTATCCCAATAATTTATGAAGTCATATATTTCCTCAAGACTGCTGACCTTCTTCATGCCTTGCGAAATCTTGAATCCCCATTGTGCCGCAGCTTGCAGATTCTCAAAATGTCCTTCTGCCGGAAGAGTGTCACCCAACAGATAATAAAGGTAAGCGTCAAGGCGTCGACTGGCTACAAGTTTGGAGTTCTGGCTCTTCAATGTACCGCTCGCAGCATTGCGCGGATTGGCAAACAAGGGTTCTTCGGCAGCCTCACGCTCGGCATTCAGTTGCTCAAACACCTTCCACGGCATAAGTATCTCACCACGTATCTCAAACTCTTTAGGGTAGTCGGTACCCTCCTTCAATACGAGCGGTATGCAACGAATGGTCTTCACATTAGCCGTAACATCATCGCCATGAACACCATCGCCACGCGTTACGCCACTCACAAGTTTACCGTCAACATAAGTAAGCGATATAGACAAACCATCGTATTTCATCTCACAACACACCTCAAAAGGCTCACCACCAAGTCCACGACTTACAGACTCATACCAATCGGCAACATCCTGCTCATTGTAAGTATTTGCAAGCGAGAGCATAGGATACTTATGGGCAACTTGAGTGAAGTTCTGATTCAAGTCGCTACCTACACGCTGAGTTGGCGAATTGGCATCGTACATTTCTGGATGTTTAGCCTCAAGATTCTGCAATTCATGCATAAGAAAGTCGAACTCCTGATCGGAAATGTCAGGCTGATTGAGCACATAATATTTATAGTTGTGCTCATGCAATTGTTCGCGTAGATATAATATTCGTTCTTTTTCGTTCATGATAATCTCTAAAAATATTTTTTCAGCATGATATAAAGTATAACGGGCACACCGATTAAAGGCGTAACCGCATTCAAAGGAATTATGCTGCCATTGCCTGGCAACACACATGCAGCATTGCATGCCAATGCACTAACTGAGCCACAAAGCAAAACGGCAGGAATAAGCACACGGAAGTCGTCGGTCTTGAAAATAAGACGCGCCATATGTGGAACAGCAAGTCCAAGAAAGGCTATCGGTCCACAAAAAGTAGTTACTACGGCTGTCAATGTACCACTTGCAAGCAGCAAGGCATTACGTACTGTACGAATGCCGACACCGAGATTTTCGGCGTATTTGGTTCCTAAAACAAGTAGATTCAGTGGTTTGGCAAGCAATATAGGAACAACAAGACACAAGATTATTGCCATTGCAAAAATGGGTATCATGCTATGAGGAACGCCAGAAAACGAGCCCATTCCCCACATCATATATGCACGGACACCATCTTGTGATGCAAAAAAGTTCAGCAAGACGATAAATGAGGAAGATACGTAACCTACCAACACACCAACTATCAACAACATGGTGTTGCTACGTATCACGAGTGACAGCAAATACATGATAAGCGTTACCGAAAAAGCTCCGATAAACGCAGCAACAAGCACAGCAACAAAGCCACCAACCGCCAAGCTGCCTACTGCAAATCCGCCACCCCACAATAACATAACAAGAGCCACGCCCAACCCGGCACCGCTACTAATACCAAGAATAGAAGGGTCGGCCAATGGATTGCGGAATACAGCTTGAAGCATCAATCCGCACACAGACAGAGCACAGCCAGCCAAAAGAGCAGTTAAGGCTTGGGGCAATCGCGATTGGAGAATGATGAATTGCCAGCTCGCATCAGGCAGCTGATGCCCCAAAAGGGCATCAACCACAGATGAAAAAGGTATTGTCACTGCTCCATAAAAAAGGTTTATGAGAAACAGTGCTACAATTCCAATACCAAGACTAATAAATATGACAACGTTGCGTGCCAAATCCTCATTCTATATGATTTCTAATGAAATCAGATTTTCAATGTTTTCAATATCTCTGTCATCTTCTGCAATGTAGTAATACGTGTAGGCACAAGAGGCAATCGCAACACGTTTTCAATAAATCCCATTTCATGCAGAAGAGCCTTTACACCAGCAGGGTTACCGTCTACAAACAACAGAGAATACAGTTCGGTAAATCTGTGGTGAATAGTACGGGCAGCCTCATACTCGCCCTTAAACTCCAGGCGTATCATACGCGACACCTCCTTAGGCAAAGCATTGCCTATAACAGAGATGCTTCCGGCCGCACCACTTGCTACCATTGAGAATGTCAAAGCATCGTCACCACTAAGTACGTCAAAACGCTCTGGCTTGTTCTTAATGATTTCGTCTACCTGCTCAAGACTGCCACTGGCCTCCTTCACAGCAACAATATTCTCGCAGTCGCGTGCAAGACGCACGGTCGTCTCCGACTTCATATTGATACCTGTACGTCCAGGCACATTATATAATACCACTGGAAGTGGACTGGCTTCAGCAATTGCCTTGAAGTGCTGGTAAAGTCCTTCTTGCGAAGGTTTGTTGTAGTATGGACACACGCTGAGCACACCGTCAATTCCAGTCCAGTCAGCTGTCTTCAATTCTTCAACCACAGCACGCGTGTTGTTACCACCGCATCCCATGAGTATAGGCAGACGACCACGATTGGTGTCCACAACCAGTTTCTTTATATTCTCTTTTTCTTCTGTCGACAGACAAGGGGTCTCGCCCGTGGTGGCCAGTATACACAAGAAGTCAGCTCCATTCTGTATCTGATATTCTACAAGACGGACAATCGCCTTGTAATCAACTTCGCCATCGGCAGTGAATGGGGTCACCAGAGCTATACCTAATCCTTTGAAGATGTTTCGTGCCATATATTTTATACTTATAATATGTTCAATTTGTCTACAAAGTTAACATTTTCCTGTGAAATATGAAAAATGTAGAAACAAAAATTACATAAATTGTAAGACTATACATTTTTTATTTACGCAAATCGTCAATGCGTACCAATATACAAGAATATCATTCCCAACAATACCAGCAACATGTCGATGGCCTTGCTTCTAAGATTCCGTTCCTTGAACACAGCAGCACCGCAACAGAAGCTCACTACTACACTGCCACGGCGCACCATTGACACAATGCTTATCATTGCTCCTGGCAGACTGAGTGCATAGAAATACACGAAGTCAGCAGCACTAAGGAACAAACTTATAAACAATATGCTCCAACGCCAAGTGAAGGCTGTTGTCTTCTTGCGTGTAGGCCACCAAATAAGTAGCATAGTAAGTCCCATCAGGAACAACTGGTAGACATTATACCAACTTTGCACTACCATTCTACTCAACCCTACTCCGCCATTTTCAGGCGATGCCATAAGATATTTATCGTAGAGTCCGCTTACGGCACCAAGCACAGCAGCAAGCACCAAAGAGAAAATCCATTTGTTGTAACGGAAGTCAACCCCTTCCTTCTTACCACTTCTACTAAGCAGGAAGAACGAGACGATAGCAAGCAACACACCGCACCACTGCCATACATTAAGTCGCTCGCCAAACACAAGCATTGCTCCTACAAGCACCATCACCGGACGTGTGGCGTTGATAGGACCGACAATGGTAATGGGTAAATTCTTCATTGCAAAATAGCCGAACACCCACGACGAAAGAACTATACACGCCTTGAGCACTATATACTTATGTTGTTCCCATCCGCACGGTTCGACATAAAACATCGAACCGTCGAGCATATTAGTATATGACGACAGCAATATGAACGGCAAGAACAGCAACGAACATATCATCGTGTTAAGAAAAAGCACCGGTAGAACGGCATTGCCAGACAATGCCAGTTTCTTGAATACATCATAAAAGCCCAGCAAAGCCGCTGAGCAAAAAGCCAATATCAGCCACATAAAATAATTATTACAAATAATCGACACTACATTATCATACAATACGCCCAATCTTCTCAATACCTTACATCCTCAAGGAATAAAGCATTTCCTGGCATACTTTCACCGGCATTAGAGCGACTTCCACTCGCTATGACCTGATCAAACTGTTCCAATGTCATACGATGACGTCCCACCTCGATAAGCGTACCTACTACGGCGCGCACCATATTGCGCAGGAAGCGGTTGGCAGAGATTCGGAAATGCCATGAATCCTCAGCATCACGCACCCATACAGCTTCAGTGACATTGCACAGAGTGGTCTTTACATCGGCATGCGCCTTGCAGAAAGCACCGAAATCATCTACTGCAAGCAGACGTTCGGCTGCCTTGTTCATAAGTTCAAAGTCGAGCTGATAATGTAGTTCGCAAGAATAGTGACGCAAAAAAGGATTCTTGCGTGTATGTATATAATAATGGTATGTACGCAACGTAGCGCTAAAACGTGCATGCATGTCAGCATCAACCGGATAGACATCAAAAACAGAAATGTCGCGTGGCACCAAACGATTGAGTTTATAAGCCAATTGCGCACAATCGAAATTGGCTTCTGTCTCGAAATGTGCGGTCATACGTCGTGCGTGCACACCAGCATCAGTGCGGCCAGCCCCTACAATATCAATGTCTTCACGCAATATAGTAGAGAGAGCTTTCTGCAACTCTTCTTGCACAGAGTTGCCATTGGGCTGAATCTGCCAGCCATGATATGCCGTACCGTCGTAGGCGAAGGTTATAAAATAGCGTTGCATCTCAAATGTATACTATATAGTTTATTTGGTTTTCTTCTTTGCCCCATTGTTAGGCTTGAACAATCGACGATGGAAATTATCCTCTGCCTTAATAATCAGATATACTTTTGATGCCGGCAGAATTGTCATAAACTTCTCGTGATACGTCTGCTGGATACGTTTCAACTCCAAGTCGCCAGCATCACGCTTGCGAATGGCCTCAGCACATGCCTTGTCATCGCTTGTGTCGATATGACGCAGACGACGTTCGTTTGCGAAATACGCCCATTGCTTATTGCGCATTTCACGGTAAACCGGGAAAAACTCTGCCGACTCTGCCGGCGACAAACATGCTTGTGTAGCTATAAACTGCTCAAGTTTGCGCTGAAAGCGTTCCGGATCAAAATGCTTCGGCTTCTGGGCTTGCGCCAATGACACTACAAAAGTCATGAGTGCAATTATCAGAAATTTACTTATTCTCATTCTTTCCTGTTTTTTCAACATTAATTACTTGCTAAAAGCGAATAAATATCATCATTATCGAGCATAGTATAGTCGGCCATTTCATTGTATGATGCCGAAGTTCCCATCTCTACATTATGATTCGAATTGGATGCTGCAACATTAGAAACCGGCTCGGCATGATGCTCTGAATCCATATACGTATAAAAAGCCGTACCGCCAGCCACCAACAGACAGGCAGCCGCCGCAGCTATACGCACACGAGTACGTCGCCACCAAGGTTGCATAACAACAACTTTTGCATTGGCTGTTTCCTTATTAGTCATATTACATTCTGTCTGCTTGCTGACATTGGCCATTACAGATGCGGTCAAGTTCTGCAAGTATCCATCGGGGACAGCGAAATGATTCTGTCTTCCGAATTTCCTCTCTAAATATTTTTCATCAGATTCCATATTCCTTCAATAATTTTATGTATTTGACTCACAAAAAACAGAAAGGTTTAATTTGCTCATCAATTTTATACACATAATTTATATATAGCATAAGTTTTAATATCTATGCTTCTCACTCATGACTCTTTACAAATTCCGTTATCTTCTTCACCGCTATGTGATAACTCGCCTTTAATGCTCCTTCGGAAGTATTGAGCATCTGGCTTATGTCCGAATATTTCATTTCGTCGTAATATCGTAGGTTGAATACCACACGCTGCACATCAGGCAGCGAGGCGATAGCAGCCTGCAGCAGAGCCTGCGCCCGGTCACCGTCAAAATAATCGTCGGCCATCAACCGATTGGCTACAGCCACGTTGCCCTCCTCGCCAAACGATGCTATATCCTTCTTGCGACGAACAAAATCGAGCGCCTCATTCACAGCAATACGATACAACCATGTGGATATTTTCGAACGGTTCTGAAAATCGTCCATATTGCTCCACGCCTTAATAAAAACATTTTGCAACACGTCGTCAGCATCGTCATGGTCAAGCACTATACGTCGAACCGTCCAATACAGCCGCTCACTGTACTGGGCAACAATATTGGCGAAAAACGCTTGTTTTTCTGCTTCTGTTGTCGGCAAGTTGGTTGACATCGTTATTATTATTTTATGAAATTCTGTATTTTAGCATATATCACGGGGTCAAAGCCATATATGTCGTCATAACCCACCATTACACCATCGGCATTGGGATATAATGTGTAATAGGTGATGAACAGCGGAACGGTAGGCTTCACGCTCAAGCTACGCAGCAGCTTACTCTTGTCAATCACCGGACGTTCGTCGGCATCGCCACCATCGTTGCCATAATCCACAGCTATTGAGTATTTCATCTTTTCCATAACCCGCTCGTCCTTGTCGGCAAGCATGAATACGGCAAGATCGTAAGGCCGCTCCACACGTATACAACCATGCGAAACTATACGTTTACGATTGGCAAACACCGAAGGATTTGACGTGTCATGCAAATATATACTGTAGTCGTTGTCAAAGCGGAAGATGATGCGTCCCAAGGCATTGCCTTTGCCTCCGCGCTGAACCACATGATAGTCGTGGCTCATCATCATGCCGGCTGTCACAAGCGAAGGATTCACCTCCTTACCCGTCTTGCGCTCGCGTACAAAATAGTTATGACGCTCAAAGTAGCCCACATCGCCAGCATGATGGCGCACCGATGTCTTGATAATGCTCTTGGGAATGATCCATTGCGGATTGAAGTCAATACGCTTGATACGTCCTGTGAGCAATGGAGTCTTGGTTTCCAGACTTCCGAGTGCAATACGCATAGTCATTCGGTCGTCCTTGTCAACTGCTTCAAGCTGCTGCGTAGGCACGTTCACAAGCACATACTTGTCGTGCAGCTGCGGATAGTCGCCATGACGCCATCGGCTGCGTTCTATATTGCAGAACACACGGCGGCGTTCGGCAGCCGACAACGGGCGCGACAGCATCTTACAAAATTCCGGGAAAAGAGGGTTTTCTGGATAAGAGGCATGCATGAATGCCCCTACCTTTTCATATCCACCCGCTATTGCAGCATAAGCTTCATCAAGAAATTCGCGATTTGCCAACTTTGTAGGCACCCCATAAAGCGAGCGATAGGATACGTGAATCGAGTCGCTGTCGCGCACATCAAGGCGATTGAACATATCATAGGGATTGGCAAAACCAAAGCGCTGACCTTCGCAATAGCGCAGGAAAGCCTTTGTCAGACTGTATTCCAGTCGGGCATACACACGATTGATGCCATTGACGGCATCGGGAATAGTATCGAAGTCGAGGTTCTGTACACGTGCCAGATCACTACTTATTGTAGCATAACAGAAGTCTTCACGCGAAAAACCGAACGAATCCACTTTTGCAACATACTTGAGCACACTATCCACTCTGCTATCGGCACCTCTGCGCGAGAGCCACATGGGTCGTCCGCCTTCAAGATAATAGGCACGGGTATGTCGGTCGGCTGTCATTTGCGGTCTATCCGCCAAAGCAATACGACGTATGTTCTCACTTACCTTGCCCTCATCTATTTGCCAATAATCCTTCTGCAAATCAGAGAACATATCAAGAGAAACGTGCATATCAACCTTTCTCTCATTGCACGAGCACAATGCACATGCTATAAGAGCTATAAAAACAAAGAACCTTAAAGGCTCAAAATGCAGATTTCTCAAAAGCGATATTATTTTATGACTATTTTACGTACGGCCTTACCAACCTGAACGATATAAATACCTCGCGGCAAATTCAGGTCAAAGCGCTTGTCCGGGCCGTCAATCTTAACTTTCATCACAGGCACACCGCCAGTGATATTATAAACAGACATTGTCATTCCCGCAGCACCCGTAACGCGCAGCACCGACTCATTGACCGAAATGGTTATCTTCGACAGGTCATTATTGTCTATCATTTCCATTTCTGTCAAACAAACTGCCTCGGCACTGCATGGCACAAACATGCCGGCAACAGCCATAAACATTGCTATGAGTATATTTTTTGACATAATATCTATTTTTTACTACAATCCGTTGTATGTGTTTCTGCAAAGATACAACAAAATATTTTCACAAGTACCAAAAATGCGGACAATTTTAGCATTATCCGCATTTTTAGCAATCAATATCATCTGTAAACCGTCTTACTGTCGTCGGCAGCACACTCCTCTGCGAAGAGTTTGTCCTCCAGATAGTCGGCAAATATACGTGCTGCGCTCTCCACCTTGGCGGCACACGGGCGCTTCTTGTAATATTCTGCCGTACGTGCCGAAGCCACATACGACGACTGCGCCTTCTCCACACCTTTCAGTCCGAGTATCTCGGCACATATGAGCGACCCGTTCTGCTCTTTCGATTTGGCGAGCAAATCCTGCACCACCTTGTAGCAAGCCGACTTACCATCACGGTCGGCACCGTCGGTCTGTCCGCAGTCGAGTCCGACACAGGTCACAATACCCGACACTGCACCACACATCATACGCATGCGTCCTACTCCGCCACCAAAACCGGCACCAATGCGCTTGGCAAGATTATCGTCAAGACCGTACATATCAGCAAATGCTGCCACTACCGACTGGCAGCAGCCATAACCCTGCATGAAATTGTCTACGGCACGCTCCACCCTACTCTCGATGTCAAGAATACGACGCAAATCGGCCTCATACTGACGCGCATCTCTAAACACAATGCCACGCATACCGTAAGCACGGGCAGCCTCAATATTGTCCATCCTGTCGTCGGCAAAAACGCACTCTTCGGGTTTCAATGCGAACTTCTCGCACATACGCTCATATATTGCACGTTCGGGCTTTATCAGATGCTCTTCCGACGACACCAGTCGACCTTCTAACAGCTCGAATATCGGATACTGCTTCATTGTGACATGCACCTTGCTGCACCAGTTGGTCAGTCCAAAGAGTCTGTATCCCTCCTGCTTCAAGCGTTCAAGCAGAGACCGCATCCCATCAATCTCGCCAATGACAAACTCCGTATATCGCTTGCCAAACTGATGTATTTCGTCGACATACTGTGGCATCGCTTCTGCCATATCATCAATGATAGCCTCAAAAGGCTTATCCTCACGGTCCAAGCGTTTGTTCCATCCCTCAGCCATAAGATGGTTGTAGAAGTCAACCGACTGCTCATGAGTACTGAACACCTGGTCCAACACCAGCATATAATCATAATCGACAAGTACCTTGCCGAAGTCGAAAATCAAATTCTTTATCATAATCGTTATTGTTGTCTTTATTCAATAATCAAGCACAAAGGTAACAGATATTTTCCGAAAAAGCCCTACATGCAACCATAAAAACCATACCAAACGACATTATTACGAATCAGTTTGCCCAAAGTTGTTCTTATGACATGCAAAAGGACTTCATTTGAAGTGCAAACGCACTACATTTGAAGTGCGAGTGCATTCCATATGAAGTGTATATGAGCTACATTTGAATTACACCCCCAAACATTTGGTATTCTGCGAATAAAACATTAATTTTGCAGAAATATAAACGAAACAATTCGCTAACAAAATCATATGACAGACAATAAGAAACCCCTACTCGGACTATCGCTCTCAGAACTGAAAGAAGTGGCAAAGTCGCTCGGCATGCCAGCCTTCACTGGCGGACAGATGGCAAAGTGGCTTTACGCACAGCATGTGGAGTCGATTGACGAAATGACCAACATATCAAAGGCAAACCGCGAGAAACTTGCCGCCGAATACACCATTGGCTGCATGCCACACATCGAATGCCAGAAGTCGAAGGACGGCACCATCAAGTATCTGTTCCCTACCGCATCGGGCAAACATGTAGAGACGGTATACATCCCCGACCACGACCGCGCAACACTATGTGTATCGTGCGAGGTAGGCTGCAAGATGAACTGCCTGTTCTGCCAGACGGGCAAACAGGGATTTGAGGGTTATCTTACCGTGACAGACATTCTAAACCAGATATACGCTCTGCCCGAACGCGACAAACTCACCAACGTGGTGTTTATGGGACAGGGCGAACCTATGGACAATCTCGACAACGTACTGAAGGCTACTGAGGTGCTGACATCAGACTATGGCTACGCTTGGAGCCCCAAGCGCATCACAGTAAGCAGCGTTGGTGTGAAGAACAAGCTGAAGAGATTCCTCGACGAGAGCGAATGCCATGTTGCTATCAGCATGCACTCGCCCATACCCGAACAGCGCGCCATGCTCATGCCTGCCGAGCGCGGAATGTCGATAACCGAGATTATCGACCTCATGCACCAGTACGACTTCACTCATCAGCGCCGTCTCTCGTTCGAATATATCATGTTCCGTGGCGTTAACGACTCGATGACTCACGCCCGCGAGATTGTGAAGCTGACCAAGGGACTCTTCTGCCGCATCAATCTCATACGCTTCCACAAGATTCCTAACGTTGACCTCGAAGGTTGCGACGAGCAGAAGATGGAGGCTTTCCGCGACTATCTCAACAACCACGGCATTATCACCACGATACGCGCAAGCCGCGGACAGGATATCTTCGCTGCGTGTGGACTGCTGTCTACGGCTAAGACGATTGAGGAAGAAAGAAAAGAAAAGTAAAGTTGAGAGTTGAGAATTGTGAGTTGAGAGTTATGAATACCCTCTACTCTCTGTCCAAAACTCTCAACTCTCAACTTTCAACTCTCAACTAAAACGGAATGTACAAGTTTGGTTATTGTCTACTGTTTACCATCTGCTGCCTGCTCTTTGCATCCTGCAACGACCGCAAGAGCATGTTGCCTACGAGCGGAGGCAGTCCGTATGAGGTGACTGTAGTGGGCGATGTTGACAGCATATTGTACAATACACTAAGCATTGACGTAGAAGGATTGCCACAATCCGAGCCAATGTTTGATGTGCGCGAGACTGATGTAAAGCCGACTGACGCATTGACAGGAGTGTTGCGATATGCAAGATCGCTGGTCGTGGTAGACATCAACCCCAAGAAATACGACAAGTTGCGTCTTGAATGCAAACGCAATATGTACGCCGAGCCACAATTGATAGTGCGTATATGCGCACCGTCTGTCCGATGCCTGCATGACACCACACCCGATGGCACAGCCCTACAAGGCAACGCACACACATTGGTCGAACTACTTAAAACCCACGAATCAAAAGCCTACATCGAGACCTTGCAGCACAAGCACAACCCGAAGATGGAGGCAGAAGTGAAGCGAATGTTCGGTTTTGACATTCCGATTCCTGCCGATATGAAATCGTGCAAGCGTGGCAAGGACTTCCTATGGATATCCAACGACTCGCCAACGGCTATGCAGAATATCTGCATCTACAAGCAGCAGTTCCGCAAGCGCGACAGTGTGATGCAAGTCAACATCAAGGGCGAAACCGACTCTATGTATATGACAACAGTGCACGATGCATGTAGCGTTATATATAAGCACGACGAGCAGGAAGGCATCCTTACGCAAGAATGGCGCGGACTGTGGGAAATGAAAGGCGACGCCATGGGCGGACCGCTTGTGGCTCGTTCGATATGGGGATATTATCCTCGTGAAGTAGTCACCATAGAAGGCTTTGTCTATGCCCCCGGCAAGAAGAAGCGCAACCTCATGATGCAGCTCGAAGCTATCGTGTATGCTACGCATAAGCAACAGGTCAAAAAGAAGCAGGAGCCGACAAGGCATCTGTCGGGCAAAAAGCATATAGACTAATTATTTATACACAATATATATAATATACAATGGAAGATAGAAAAATACGCGTTGCCATAACGCACGGCGATACCAACGGTATCGGATACGAACTCATTTTTAAAACCTTTGCAGAGCCTGAGATGCTGGAACTTTGTACTCCTATCATCTACGGTTCGCCTAAGATTGCCGCCTATCATCGTAAGGCTATGAACATCCAGGCAAACTTCAGCATCATCAACCGTGCAGAAGACGCTCAGGACGGACGCGTCAATCTGCTCACTTGCTTCGACGACGATGTGAAGGTAGAGATTGGCACACCTACAAAGGAGTCGGGCGAAGCTGCATTGAAGGCTCTCGACCGCGCCATGACAGACTTCCGCAGCCAGTTGTACGATGTACTTGTAGCCTGTCCTGTCGACAACACCAACATGTCGGCCGACAACTACAGCTACAAGAATCTGAAGGAATACTCTGAGACAAGCATCGGCGACGGTGCGAAAGGCATAAAGATAATGATAAATGAGACACTGCGCATAGCACTCGCCACCGACGGACTCGCAATCAAGGACATACCGGCAAACCTTACCGAAGAACGCCTTGTTGCAAAAATCAAGGCACTGCACGCAAGTATGCAGCGCGACTTCCGTATATCCAACCCACGCATAGCAGTATTGGCACTCAACCCCAAAGCCGACGGCACGGAGGAGAACACCATTATCATACCAGCCGTAAAGAGATCGGAAGAGGAAGGTATCAACGCATACGGACCTTACGCAGCCGACGAATTCTTCGGACACAGTCTGTACGAAGCTTTCGATTGCGTTCTGGCCATGTACGACGACCAGGCCAACATCCCATTCACAACGCTAATGCAGAACGATGGCATCTGCTACATTGCATCACTGCCATTGGTATGTACCGCACCGGCTCTGTCACCCGATTTCGTGAATGCAGGAACTGGAGAGTACGACGAGAGCGCACTCCGTCACGCCATATTTACGGCTATCGACATTGTGCGCAACCGCGACGAACACGACTCGCCCCTTGCCAATCCGCTGCAAAAACTCTACCACGAGAAACGTGACGACAGCGAGAAGGTAAGATTTTCAATACCAAAGAAGCGTGAACCGTTCAACCGCAACGAACACAACGACCGTCGTCCGTCACAGCGTCCTGCACAAGCAGACAACAAAAACGGCGGTGCACCACAAAAGCCTGACGCCAACAAGCAGCAGACTGCTGAATAAGAGATGAAAGCAGCAACGGGCACAAAACCTTTAAAATCGCTAAAAAAGGACAGCCCGTTGCATATATCTCAATTATAATGTGTAATTTTGTTTTCAAATGGACACATCAGAACTTCAAAGAATAAAACAAAGATACAACATTGTGGGCAATTGCGAGGCCCTCAATCACGCTCTCGACGTAGCTCTTCAGGTTGCGCCGACCGATCTTAGCGTGCTTATCGTTGGCGAAAGCGGCGTGGGCAAGGAAATCATTCCGCGCCTCATACACGACAACTCTACACGAAAGCGCGAAAAGTATTTTGCAATAAACTGCGGCTCCATCCCCGAGGGCACTATCGACAGCGAACTGTTCGGACACGAGAAAGGTTCGTTCACGGGGGCTATCGGCGAGAGCGAAGGCTATTTCGGCACAGCCAATAAGGGTACGATATTCCTCGACGAGGTGGGCGAACTGCCCATTGCAACACAGGCACGACTGCTGCGTGTGCTCGAAACGGGCGAATACATACGTGTGGGCGGCCAGAAAATCATGAAGACCGACGTGCGCATCGTAGCCGCCACCAACGTCAACATGCACAAGGCCATAAGCGAAGGCCGCTTCCGTGAGGATCTGTTCTATCGTCTCAACACAATACCTATACAGATTCCGCCACTGCGCGACAGAGGCGAAGACATACTGCTGCTATTCAGACTTTTCACCATGCAGATGGCTGAGAAGTATCGCATTCCACGCATCACGCTCACCGACGAAGCCAAGCAGATAATGCTCAAATACAAGTGGCCGGGCAATGTACGCCAGCTCAAAAATATCACCGAGCAGATGTCGATATTAAGCCAAAAACGCGAAATCGACGCTGAGACACTGAGCAAGTTCATCCCAGAGAACCAGGAGAGCACCCAGCTTACTACAACAGCCACTCCGGGAAGTCACTCGTACGAGAGCGAACGCGAAATACTATATAAAATATTGTACGAACTGCGTGGCAACGTGAGCGACCTACGACGCGAGATGGCAGACATGCGCAAGAAGATGGACACGCCGCAAGCACTCGACAATCTCTCAGCACTGAATGGCATGCACGCTCTTGGCGGACCGGATGCCCATAGCTACGGCAATCAGACATCACCAATACAGCAGTATCATAATCCACAAAACCGATTCAACGCCTTTCAGGATGTCGAGGCAGAGGAAATAAACGACAACGACAACGCCGGCACCTCCGACAACGACAGTCTCAATCTCAACGACATTGGCCGACACGTTGTGGAGAAAGCACTTGAGCGCAATGGTGGCAACCGCAAGAAGGCGGCACAAGAGCTCGGCATTTCCGACCGTACGCTCTACCGACGCATCAAGCAGTATGGACTGGACAAATAATAAAGCATATCTAAAATGACAAACAGACATATACATCGAGCCATAATGATGGTTGCCTTTGCCTTAGTGGCAATGACATGGATATCGTGCGCTTTCTCCGGATACAAATTCAACGGAGCCAGTATCGACTACACCAAGACCAAGACTATACAGATAGCCGACTTCCCCATACGCTCAAGCTATGTATGGGGACCTATGGGACCGATGTTCAACAATCAGCTAAAGGACGAATTTGCCAGCCATACCAAGCTTAGTCAGGTTAAGCGCAACGGCGACTTGAAGATTGAGGGCGAGATTACACAATACTCTCAGCGCAACAAGTCGGTTTCAGCCGATGGTAGTTCGGCACAAACCGAATTGTCAATAACGGTCAACGTGCGATTCACCAACAATGCCAACCATAACGAGGACTTCGAACGACAGTTCACAGCATCAAAGTCGTACGAAACCACACAAAGCCTCGCATCGGTGCAGGAAGAACTCGTAACGCAAATGATAAAAGACCTGACAGAACAGATATTCAACGCCACCGTGGCAAACTGGTAATCCAACATTTAACACCAAACATTTAACATAACAACAACGTGGACTTAGTGCGCCTCATACAACATCCCGAGCTAATGAACAAGGAGACTCTGTACGAGCTCCGAAGCCTTGTCGCGCTCTATCCTTACTATCAGACAGCACGACTGCTGATGCTGCAGAACATGTATCTGCTGCACGACTCGGCATTCGACGATGAGCTGCACCGTGCTGCATTGTACGTATCCGACCGTTCGCTGCTATTCGAACTTGTTGAAGGTGCACATTATAAGATAAAGACAGCTCAGGAGATTGCCGACGAGAAATCAGCCAACTCCGCAGCCCAGCGAGACAACGCCACTGCAGGCAACCGTACCATCTCGCTTATCGACAGCTATCTTGAAACTGCCAAGCCCGACAACGACAACGAAGCACAGCAATCAAAAAGCAAACCCACTCCTGCCGATGCCGCTATCGACTATGTAGCCTATCTGCTCAAACAAGAGAACGAAGACGAAGAGAAGACCGATAACGACAGTCCGCAACTGAAAGGACAGGAACTCATCGATGACTTCATCAACAACGACGGTGGCAAGATACAACTGCAAGACAAGCCCACATACAAACCAGAAATAAACAACGAAGACAATACGTCAAACGACAACGATGAAGGCTATTTCACAGAGACTTTGGCCAAAATTTACATAAAACAAGGCAGATATTCAAAGGCACTTGAAATTATTCAACGCTTAAATTTGAATTATCCAAAAAAAAGTGCTTACTTTGCAGACCAAATACGTTTCTTGAAGAAACTTATTATCAACGAGAAGAGCAAAAAGCAGTAAAAACTGTACAAAAATACGCTCGTAATGAAGTGGTAAAACCACAAAAAACAAGCAATAAATAATAAATAATAAATAACAAATAAGGAAATGATTTACTTTTTATTCGTAATCTTCATTGTGATAGCATCGTTGCTGATGATCGGCATCGTTCTTATCCAAGAATCTAAGGGCGGCGGACTTGCCTCTAACTTCTCTTCATCAAACGCCATCATGGGCGTACGCAAAACTACCGACTTCATCGAGAAGGCAACATGGGGTCTCGCCATTGCAATGGTATTCTTCAGCATCGTATGCGCTTATGTTGCTCCGGTTTCTTCTACCGAAAGCAGCGTTATGGAGAAGGCAGCTACTGAAACACAGAACACAAACCCGAACACAACTCCTGGTTTCGGTGCAAGCCAGCAGCAGGCTCCGGCTACAGGTGCTCAGCAGGCTCCGGCAGCTGACGCACAGCAGACACCTGCCCAGCCCGCAAAATAATACAAACAAGACAGTTTGATTAAACTCCACATAAGAGTTCAGCAAGCACACGCTACATGCTGAACTCTTATTTTTTTGCTCATGAAACATCACTCAAACTGTTATTGACGACAAAAAACGCACCTTTAACACAAAAAATTGCACTTAAAGACTAAAAAAGTAAGAAATACGTTTGGTAGTTTAGCAATAATTCACTACCTTTGCACTCGCTTAAAAATCAAAGCTCATTCACATGGTGGCCGTAGTTCAGTTGGTTAGAGCGTCAGATTGTGGTTCTGAATGTCGTGGGTTCGAGTCCCACCTGCCACCCAACCTTTAAAAAAGGAGACTCAATATTTGAGTTTCCTTTTTTTTAATTTCACCCACATTGTGACACATGTACGGCACCCGATAGTCGGCACCCTTCAAGCGTAGCGTCACATTATTTATATATACCAGCCCTACATTGCGGAAATACATTCCCCAACATGGAAATACCGGCCACTCGCTTGTAGGACGTCCTTCAAACCAAGCAGGCAGATTAGGGTCGTCAATGCCGTCAAACTCCAAGTCACAACGACGCATCACTACCTTCTCAGTAGGTGCATTGCCCCAACTCTTTACCGACATTGCCATACGTGTAATGCCACGAGCCACCATATCCTCTATAACAATACGTCCGCAGGTATTGTCATCGCTGAGCGTTACACACAAAGGAGTAAGCACCTCGCGCACACGATTGCGCTTTATCACGATACGGTCCATACGTCCAGGTGCTTTACCCCAACCACCCGGTTCGAGATTTATGGCAGCCTCCGAACGTGTACGGTGCGACGTGATATGCTCGCACTTGCCCGGACCGTAAATGTCACAATCGGAAATCTCAAGTCCCACCGAAGGCATAATCATACGCACGCCATTGCACGATGAGTTCAATACACATTTATTTATAAGCATATCCTCCCAGTAACCACCAGCAATCGCATCGTCACCGGTATGCATCTCACAACTTACAATCTTCAAGTCGCGTCCTCCACGAATATGAATACCGTCCCATCCGCCTTCTATGTGCAGATTGCTAAACACCGACTTGTCTACCTTATAACCCAAGAAGGCATAGTTGGCTGAATGCTTTACCGAGAAACCAGTAAAGCGCATGTTGCGACATCCAGCCATCAGTATAGTATGCGGACCACGCATATGTTCCTCGCCAAGCGGATTTCGCACATCAGCTCCGTCTATACAGCCTTCACCTTCTATACCAGCATTACTTATACCGACTGCCATAATCATAGCTTTAGACCATTGCGGGTCAGTAGCCGAATTATAATTGACAGTACCGCGACCGCTCTCATACATCGACAAGTCGTCAGTAGTCTTCAACGATATATAATCGTCCAAGCACGTCGTACCCTTGAGCATGGCTCCACGTTCCAGACGAACAGTCACGCCCGACTTCATATACACAGTTCCGGTAGTAAATACACCGGCAGGCACGGTAACAACTCCCCCGCCCCTACTGCTACATTGCTCTATAGCTCTATTTATTGCGTCGGCATTATTAACCGACTCGTTGTTAGGCACCGCCCCAAACGACATGATGCCAACAACTATCGACAAGAATATATTCATAACAATTGATTTATATCTACAAAGTTAGTACAAATCCAAGACTTTTCGTTAAGGAAGCATATGAGATATCAGAGAAATACAATACACCGGTATTTATCAAAATGTGTACAAGAGTTGCACATTCACAGAGTGTTGTATGTCCTGAGGAAAGAGTAGAGCCTGCACAGGTTCCTTATGTAAAAGACCCAACTAAGGTCATGATGACTAAGAATTCAAGAGATGCACATGTAAGAGTTGAGCAGAGAACACTTGACCTTATACAGTATGCAGAGACAAGTGGAATTAACAGAATTGAAGAGTGTGCAGAGGGAAGTCTTGTCAATGGAAAGAAGATTGGTGTTATCACATCTTCAACATCATACCAATATACTAAGGAGGTATTTGGAGATAAGGTAAGTGTACTTAAGCTTGGAATGGTATATCCACTTCCAGAGAAGCTTATCAAAGATTTTGCAGAGGGCAAGGATGAAATCTATGTAATAGAGGAGCTTGATCCTATCATTGAGAACCACTGCAAGCAGTTAGGAATACAGGTTCATGGTAAGGACACATTTCCAATATGTGGAGAGTTCTCACAGAATCTTATTAAGAAATGCATGGGAATGGGAGAACCAGAATTCACATCAATAGATGCACAGATTCCGGGAAGACCACCTGTTATGTGTGCAGGCTGCCCACACAGAGGAATATTCTACATTCTTCACAAGAAAAAGATTATGGTATATGGAGATATTGGATGCTACACATTAGGCGCAGTTGCACCACTTAATGCGATGGATCTTAATGTCTGCATGGGTGCATCTTGCTCAGGACTTCATGGCTTTAACAAGGCTATGGGAGAAGCAGGCGAGAGTAACAGCGTAGGTGTTATCGGAGATTCAACATTTATGCATTCAGGAATGACTGGAATTACAGATATATCTTACAACATGAGTAATTCAACAGTTATTATTCTTGATAATTCAATCACAGGAATGACAGGACATCAGCAGAATCCTACAACAGGTAAGAACTTAAGAGGCGAGCCGGCAGGCAAGGTTGACCTTGAAGCATTATGCAGGGCTTTAGGCTTTAACAGAGTAAGAGTTGTTGACCCATACGACCTCGCAGCAGTTGAGACAGCAGTGACAGAGGAGCTTGCAGCTAAAGAACCGTCTATAATCATAAGCAGAAGACCATGTGTAATGATTAAGGGAACTGTTCATAAGCCTGCAATCGCAATTAATCAGGACAAATGTAAAGGCTGTAAGGCATGTATGCAGATTGGCTGTCCTGCTATATCATTTAAGGATAAGAAAGCACATATTGACCCAACATTATGTATCGGATGTGAAGTGTGCAAGCAGATGTGCAGATTCGATGCAATAGGAATGTAAGTATAGACAGGTAACTGAAGGGAGATTCAATATGACAAAGAATATTATGATAGTTGGTGTTGGCGGACAGGGAACACTTCTTGCCAGCAAGATGTTAGGATATGTATTATTAAAGCAGGGATATGATGTTAAGGTTTCAGAGGTACACGGAATGAGCCAGAGAGGCGGTTCAGTTGTAACTTATGTAAGATACGGAGAGAAGGTATATTCACCGGTAATCGATAAAGGTGAGGCTGATGTTATCATCTCATTTGAGCAGTTAGAGGCTGCAAGATGGGTTGAATTCTTAAAGAAGGACGGAGTCATCATCACCAATACACAGAAGATGGAGCCAATGCCTGTAATTACAGGGGCAGCAGAGTATCCGGAAGGACTTATCGAGAAGCTTACAGCAGCAGGCGCCAAGGTAGATGCAAAGGATTTCCTTGCACTCGCTGAGGAGGCTGGCTCTTCTAAGGCTGTTAATATAGCACTTATGGGAAGATTCTCAACATACTTCCCAGATATCACAGACGAGCAGTGGCAGGACGCTATAGAGAAGAATGTTCCTGCTAAATTCCTCGAGCTTAACAGGAAGGCATTTGAACTGGGAAGAAATGCTTAAGTAATTCACACAGGGGGAAGTGGCTTGACTAGATTTACTATATGCGATGATGAGCCGGAGCATGGCAGATTAATAGGTAAATATATAAAGACTGAATATGCAAAGCATGTGCCAGAGACTGATATAGCAGAAGTTGTGGTATATCAGTCTCCGAAGAAAATGCTTGAGGAAGCAGTAGAAGATACGGATATATTCATACTTGATATTGAATGTGGAACGGTGAATGGATTTGATATTGCAAAGGAGATACGCAGATTAAATAAAAATGCAGGAATAGTATTCTGCACATCACATAGCAATTATGTGTATCAGGTATTCGGTCTTACTCCTATTGATTTTATAAGAAAGAATAATATTGAAGAAGATATTGTACAGACAATGTATAATATTATGGATTTTCTCAGAGAAAAAAAGAAAATACTTGTAATTGAGAAAGGCGATATAATAAGACTTTCAGATATTGTGTCTGTGAATGTTATAAAACATGACCTTATATTCAAAGGTGTTAATGGCGAGAGAAAAATAAGAGCAAACCTAAGTACATATGAAGAGCAGCTAAAACAGTTCGATTTCATTAAGATATCACAGGGCGAGATGGTCAATAAGGATTATATAAAGGAAAGAAAAAGAGATAACCTTATTATGAAGGATGGCACAGTCTATCACATAAGCAGAAGCAGAGTCGATGAGATAAGGAGAATGTTCATATGACAGATATAATATTCGAAAGTTTCATAAATCTGTTTCAGAGTGTAGTTGTGACAGTGTTCCTTATTATAAGTCTTGGCTGTAAGGATAAGTATAATAAGAAATGTGTCAGTGCAGCCGGGATATTAATTACATTCATATATCTTACAGTATCTAATTATATTGCATACTTTGAGAGTGTGGGAATATATGTATATATGGCATATTCGCTGATATTCAGCTTTGTAGTATTGGGCGGAAGTGTTATTGAGAAGATATTCTACAATGTCATGATGATATGTTGTCTGGTTGGAAGTGCACTATTAGGTGGTGGGTTGGTATCACTTGTTGTTAAGAAAGATTTTCTTAATGCAATTCCATTTGGTACAATTTCCAGATATGTAAGCGTTATACTGGTGCAGATATTACTTATTACATTTCTGGTGTTGATTGTAAAATTAAAAACAGTATTAAAAGAAAAAGACAATAAATATATGTTTATAATGTCAATGATCCCAGCAATCTCAGTTGTAATATGCTGTTTTATGGTATATCGTTCAGATAAGAGTTATGAACAGAATGTGATATATACATTTATTGCCATGGCAGGCATTATAATAATTAATGTTATCAGTATATTTCTGCTTATTATAGAACAGAAGGTATATGAACAGAAAACCCGTCAGCAGGTTATGCTTAGTGCATATCAGCAGAAGGAGAAAGATATTGAATCAATACTTGATATGCACAGACAGAATAGTAAGCAGAGACATGATTTTAAGAATGTAATATTACTTATAAAAGAACTGATACGGGATGAACAGTATAATAAAGCAACAGAGATGATTGATAAATACAGTGAAGGTTATAAGAACAATAATCTTACCGAGATTGTAAGTGATAATATTGTGCTTAATTATCTGCTGAACAGAAAGATTAACCAGTGCCGCGAGGCTGGAATTGACATGGCATGTTATATACTGGGGAATATTGCAGGTGTTGATGATATGGACTTATACATACTTCTTGAGAATCTGTGTGATAATGCTATTGAAGCAGCAGGACAATGTGAGAAGCCATCAATTAAGCTCCAGATAGCAGAGGATAATGCCAGCATGTATATAGACATAGGCAATACCACAAAAGGTAATGTGTTAAATAACAATCCACACATGAATACAACTAAGAAGGATAAGAACATGCATGGTTTCGGAATTATGAATATCAGAGATATTATTGATAAATATAATGGAAATATCAACTATGAACAGCAGGGAGATAATTATCTGATGTGCAGATGCACATTAGAAAAGGTTTGTCAATAGTTTTTTGATAAATAAAAATGTGCAGAATATGCCATATATTACCGAATATGCCAAACTACTTTTTTAAAAAATTAAATCAGCTATAATCAATGTATAAAGTGAAAGGAATTATGTATATGATTCATTCAGTTGCATTGGTTATAGCTGATTTTTTGTTTTCTAAGGATGCTATTACAGAAGAAGAAAAAGAAGTATGTGCATATGGTATGGAGTTGATAGTGTCAGGGATTATAAGTGTAGTACTGGTACTTATTATAGGATTGATAACAGGCGGCATATGGTATGCAGTTATATACAACATAATGATGATTGTAATAAGAATGTATACAGGCGGATATCATGCAGACACACATGTGGGATGTAATGTATGTTACTGCGGAACATATATGATTTCGTTGCTGATGCTAAGAATCCAGATGTATGTAAGAGGAACTATCATCACATGGCTTATAGCTTTAGCTGGATATCTTATAATTGTTCTTAATGCTCCATTAGAGCATCATAACAAGAAGCTTACGATGGAACAGAAAGAAAAATATATGATTGTAAGTGCAGTGCTTGGAATAGCGTCTATGCTTATATCTTTTACATTAAATATTATAGGTGTGGTTATAAGATATGGTAAATACTCATTCTTATGCCAGATAAGCCTGTATATTAATACAGTGCTTCTGATAATAGGACTGTTGCTACTATTGGGAGTACGAAAGGAGGGTAGATTTCATGAAGAGGATTCTTAAAGGAATGGCAGAGGCAGCTAAGAAAACAGCTAAGGCTTCTGTTAATTCTGCCTCGTTTTTTAGTATGTATCAGCCAAAAGAGCCTGATGTGTTAAAGAAGAAGGAAACAAAGTAGTTGTGCATAACAGAGGCATGGGGTAACTAAGGTAAGC